>Ga0335070_10001702_pt1 | contig 25495 bp, 24 predicted proteins | sample Lox_Sample_13_FD_206722 | JGI IMG/M metagenome (GOLD analysis project Ga0335070, IMG submission 206722) | Soil microbial communities from Loxahatchee National Wildlife Refuge, Florida, United States - Lox_Sample_1.3 | ecosystem: Environmental > Terrestrial > Soil > Wetlands | place: USA...
GCTCCGAGATCAGCGCGCGCGCCACCTGAAGGCGACGCTTCATCCCTCCGGAGAGGCTCTCCACTTGCTCGTGCGCCTTGTCCTCGATCCCGAAACGCTTCAGGAGCGCATGCGCCCGGCGCGCGCCCTCCTCCACCGGGATGCGAAAGAAGGTCGCATAGCGCACGAGTTGGTCGAACACGCGAAAGTCCGTGTCTAGCGTTTCGTCCTGCGCGCAGACACCGAGGATCTTTCGCGCCCGCTTGGGATCCGCATGGACGTCGAGCCCGCCGATGAGCACTTCGCCGGAGGTCGCCGGATAGAAGCCCGAGATGCAGTGGATCGCGGTGGTCTTGCCCGCTCCATTGGGGCCCAGCAGACCAAAGCATTCGCCTGCGCGCACCTCGAACGAGACGTCCGACACCGCTTCGAGCCAGCCATCGGAGGGCACATGGTAGCGCTTTGTCAGGCGCGTCACGCGCAGGGGATGTGGGTCGATCATCACAGCATCCTAAGTCATTTGTCTCCCGGCCGTTCGCCCGACGATCGAACGCCGAGCGCGAACTGTCTGCCATGTCAGGCGCGGGAGACACGAGAAGCCACGCCGTGCTCATATTACTGTCTCGTATGACTGTTCTGTGTCTGCTATCGACGACCGTTTCCTCTTCCTATGCACTCTGCATTCGAGATGGTGCCGCAGTCGGGGAACCTCTCGCCTTGTGGCAGCGTCTACGACGAAGTGGCATGGATTCGAGGAGGGACGCGATGGCCTATCATTCTCTGCAGGTGCACCTCGCGCTGGCACGTCTTATCGCGGACGACGGATTGGCGACTCTGATCCCGGGCGTCGACTGCTGGACCGTGGACATACAGGGAGATGTCGCTTATCGCGTCACCGCGCGAGGCGACGCACGCGATCCGGTGGCACGTGTGCTGTCTTGCGCGCTCGGGGATAAGCAGCAGCACCTGCCAGGGGTTTCCCTGCTGAGCGTGGCGGACGCGAGCAGGCTGATCGAGCTGGCGTATCGCTGACGATTGGCGGATGCAGATCGCAAGAATTGCTCGAGCTGCCGCAACATCGGCCGCCCGCAGAGGTGTCGCAGACGAACGACGCGCTTTAGCCTTCGAAGCTCAGCGGCGCCGCACCCGATGACAAACGGATGCGATGCACAGCCCCTTGTTACGGTAGCCTGCGGGGCAGCCACTACCCTCGGCTCTGTCCGTCGAGGGGCCGCCGGCACCCGGCATCCGCACCGACTACAGCCGGGATTGCATGTAGGCCTGCCAGGTGAGGGTGTGCACCATCACGCTATCGTGCGCCGAGGATCTCCTGCTCCGCGTTCCACCATCCGCCACCCAGCGCGAGAAACAGCGCAGTTGTGTCCTGAAGGCGTTGTGCGCGCGCTTGAAGATACGCGATGCTCGCTTGGTGGTATTGCGCATCGGCGGTGAGCACCTGCAGATAGCTGGCGAGGCCCGCTCGATAATTGGCTTGGGTCAGTCTGAGCGCATCGGCGGCCGCTTCGAGGGCACGCGCCTGCGCGGCGACACTCTCCGCGTCGTGCTCGAGTGCGCGCAGGGTGTCCGCTACCTGTTGAAAGCCGGCAAGGACGGATTGCCGGTAGTTCGCCAGCGCCGCCTGGTACGCCTCCAGTGCCGCCTTGCGCTGATGCCAGAGGGTTCCGCCGTGGAACAGCGGGGCCGTGACGTTCGCGCCCAGGTTCCACACGCTGCTGCTGCTGTCGAGCAGTGTGTTGCTGGTATTGCTCGTCTGGCCGAATGATCCGCTGAGGGTGAAGCGCGGGAACATTGCCGCGGTCGCGACGCCGATGTTCGCACTGGCGTTGTGCAATTGCGCCTCACTGGCCAGGACATCGGGACGCTGGCGAACCAGCTCCGAGGGCACGCTGACCGGCAGATCCGCGGGGAGAGTCAGATCCTGCAACGCGACCAACGGCAGCGCACGGTCGGCGGGAGTGTGTCCGGTCAGCGCCGCGAGGAGATGGTCGGTCTGGTCAAACCGTTGTCGCAGCGGCGGCAGGGTGGCTTCAGTGCTCGCAAGCTGGCTCTGCACGGCGAGCAGGCCCGCGTACGCAGCGGTGCCCGCGGTGACCTGAGCTTGCGTGATCTTCACCTGTTCCCTCTGCAGCCCGATCAACTGCTCGGTGGCGTCGATCTGAGCGGCATAGGCCGCGCGAGCGATCGCAGTGTTGACGATATTGCCGGACAACGTGAGATACGTGCCGACCGTTGCATACCGCTGAAAGTCGACCTGCGCCGACAGCGCCTCCACAGCACGCCGTTCTCCGCCGAACACGTCCAGCGCATAGCTCACCGTCGCGCCGAGCGTAAACAGGTTGAAGATACGGCTGGTGTCGCCTTGCCCGAAACTCGCTCCCGAGAACTTCTGCCGGCCGGCGCCTGCGCTCGCGTCGAGCTGAGGGTAGAAGATGCCGTAGCCGGCGCGCAGGGTTTCCTGGCTTTGACGCAGGGTCGCTTGCGCTGCCTGCAGGCTCGGGTTGTTGGCCATCGCTTCATCGGCCAGCGCGTTGATCTGGCTGGAGCCGAACAGGCGCCACCAGTCTGCGGCGATCGCCGCCTCTGGGCTGAAGTGCTGCGCCTGGCCGTCCGCCGGGACTGTCGAGGCTGGCAACGGCTGGTTGGTGTATCGATCCGCCTCGGGAGGTTTGGGACGCGCGAAGTCCGGACCCACCGCACAGCCCGCCAAGAGCAGCAGGCTTGCTAGCGCGACGCACTCGCGTAGCGGACGACGGCCAACGGTCATCGCGTTCGCGCCGGTTCGACCTGCGCCGGAACGCGGCGCCGTCGTCCGCGAGCTACTTCTGCGGTTCGCCGACATACACGTCGACCAGCTGCCCGGGGAACAGGTGGACGCCCTTGGGCGGCGTGAAACGGAAGATCACCGGCAGCACCCGCACATCCACGCGCTCGGTACGCTGATTGGACAGCTGGATCTTGGGCGAGACGTAGGGCTGCGTGCGCACGTATTCGAGCGGAATGCGAATGTCGGTTCCCCGCACGAACATCTGAGCCTTGATGTGCTCGGCATCGGGGAGACGGTGCAGCAAGATCTCGTCTATATAGCAGCGGACCCCGAGATACTCGCCGACGGTGCCCATCGTGATGATCGGCGCCATGCCTTGGGTATAGGTGTCATAGGCGCCCTGTGGCGAGACGTAGCTGCCGACTGCGCCGTTGATCGACAGCGCGACACCGTCGACGGGGGCACGCAGCGTGTATTTCTCCAGCAGGTTGTTCGCTGCCGTGTAAGCCTTCGCAGCGGCCGCGTACTGTTTTTCCTGGTTGCGAATATCGTAGATCCAGGCCCCCGCCCTGGTCAGCGCGTATTGCCGCTGGGCCACCTCGAGGTTCGCCTTGGCCACCTTGAATGCGTTCTCGGCGCTATCCAAGGTGTCTTTGCTGACCGATTTCGGGTCGATCTCGTAGGACCGGCGTTGCTTGTCCACCTGATCCTGAGCCGTCTTCAGGTTCGCCGCTGCCAACGTGACCTGCGCCCGGGCGACGTCGAGCGTCTCCTTCCGCGGCTGGGCCTTGAGTTCCTGCAGCAGGCCCAGCGCCGCGTCGGCCTGCGCCTTCAGCTGCTCGACGGTTGCACGCTGAACCGAATCGCCCAGCTGGATCAAGGGGGTTCCGTGCGTCACGCGCTGTCCCTCGGCGACCAGGATCTTGACCACTGTGCCAGGCACCTCGGGATAGAGATTGATGTTCTCGCCGTGACTCTGGTAGCTCTCCACGATCCCGTTGGCGTAGATCCCCTGCGGATAGGGGTTAGGGGCCGGGTTGAATACCGGCGGCTGCGGTTTTTGCTCCATCCCATGCAGGTAAGCGCTGACCAGGCCGGCGATCACGCCCAGGACCGCCAGCACGAAGAGCAGTCTATTCCTCACCCGACATCCCTCCGTTCGACACGCGCGTGATCTTCCCGTCCTCCATGCGGAGGATGCGGTCGGCGAACGGGAAGATCCGACTGTCGTGCGTGACCACCAGGATCGCGCGCTGCTCGTTGAGGATGTGATGCTTGACGAACTCCAGGATCCTCTTGCCGGTATCTCCATCGAGCGAAGCGGTCGGCTCGTCGAAGATCAGGATATCGGGGGCGCTCACGATCGCCCGGGCGATGGCGACGCGCTGCTGTTCGCCGCCGCTCAGCTTGACGGGCGGCAGCTCGGAGCGGTCCCGCAGGCCGACAATCTCGAGGTACTGTCGCGCGAGCTTGAGCGAGGCCTCCCAGTCCTGCTTCTTGAGCACCAACGGGATCGCGACATTCTCGGCGGTGGTCAGGCGCGGGAAGAGGTGATAGTCCTGGAACACGAAGCCGATGGTCTTCAAGCGGAAGTCCGCGAGCTGGTCCGGGGACAAACGCCAGATGTCGCGCTCCTTGACGGTCACCGTTCCGGAGTTGGGGCGCAGGATGCCCGAGATCATGCTCAGCAGCGTAGTCTTGCCGCTGCCCGAGGGGCCTTCGATGTAGAGCATCTCGCCGAAGCGCGCCTCGAAGCTCACGCCGCGGATTGCGAACGTCCGCGCCTCCCCTTCGCCGAACCATTTCACCAGCTCGCTGGCGCGGATCGCGGTATCCGGCACATCAGGCCCTGAAGATGTCGAAGGGCTCGATCCTGAGCACCTTGCGAATCCCGATGTAGCTCGAGATCGACGCGATGATCAGCACCATGATCAGCGCTATCCCGATGTTGCCGTAGGTGGTCATGGCGGCATAACTCGGCAGCCTCATCTGCGCGGTGGAGATTACCAGCGCACTCAACCCGATTCCCAGGCCCAGGCCCACGAACCCCGAGAGCGTCGCCTGCAACAGGATCATGGCGATGAGCTGGGAGCTCTTCGCGCCGATGGCCTTCAGCGCCCCGAAGCGCTCCAGGTTCTCCAAGATGAAGGTGTAGAAGGTCTGGCCGGAGATCGACAAGCCGACGACGAAGCTGATGACGGCCATCAGCAGCACGTTGGTGCCCAGCCCCGTCTGGTACATGTAGAAGCGGCTGATCCTGTCGATGAACTGCTCCTTGGTGAGCGCATCGTAGCCGAGCCTGTTCACTCCCTGTTCGATGCGTGGGATGTCGCCCGGGCTCTTCGGCTCGACCAGGATGAATGAGATGGTGAACCGGGTCGAGGGGATGTACTGGATCGCCCGTTTGTAGGTGGTATACAGCGTGGGGATGCCGAACAGGCCGCTGGTGGCAACCTTGGCGATGCCTACCACCACACCCCGGTTGTCGTTCAGTTCGAACTCGCTGCCAATGCTCGGGTTGCCCAGCTTGCGGAACTCCGCGTCGTGCACCACGATGAACCCGTTCTCGGCATAGATGTCCTCGATGCGTCCCCGCTCGAGCTCCGGGCGGCCGAACAGGCTGGAGTCGTCCAGGCCGATGACGCTGGCCGCTTGGTAGGTTCCGTTGCGCAGCCTGATGAGCGCAGCGCCCGAATACAGCGGCACCGCGTAGCTCACGCCGTCGATGCTGCGCACGGCGTCGAGGACGTAATCGGGCAGCGGGATCGTGCTGAGCACGTTGTTCACCGCCGGGTCCATCACCCAGACCGTGGCGCCCACGTTGGTGACCGTCGACGCCGAGCGCCTCAGGATGCCCGAGAACATGGAGGTCATCATGATCATGAGGAATACTGCGAAGGTGATCCCCATGATCAGCGCGGCGAACTTGCCCTTATCGTTGACCAGCAGCTTGTAAGCGATCCTGAACAGCCCCGGCACGGCTTACCCCCGGGCAAAGCGTGCGCAGTTGAGAAAGTTGCGCCCGTTGGTGCCGCCAGGCGCGGGTTGACGCTGCGACCGCGTGCGCGGTCCGGCCCGGCGTAGGGTGCTCGCTCTGGGGGTGGCTCTAGGCTTCATGTCCGAGCTGCGGTCAGGCAAGGTGGCGTTCGCGACCGTAGCACCCCAGGGTACGCAATATCCCTGCGTAGCGCCTCGATCTCGCAGACCACATCCTACGGAGCCTGGCAGTGGCACCCTTGATGGAGATCAACCTGGCGGAGACGGCGCACAGGCCCAGCACGTGTCCGCGACGCGCTCTTTCGGGACCCCAGGAGCGACTGGACAGATCAACGTGGCCTTCGAGAGCATCCCTCCTCTCTGTGCTCCCAGGCGCGCCTGGTGCGCGAGCCGCATCCGCTTCGCGGCAGGCTGAGGGGTGAGAGCGACCACGTGGCACATGACTGTGCCTCAGCTTGGTCGGCGCAGGAGCCGCCTCTTGCGTCGGCCGGGGCGGTTCGCGTGTGCCGAGTGCTGCCCGCGACGCCGTTGTCCACAGTCCAGAAGCGCTCCATTGCAAGGTAGGTGTAAGACGCCGACCAACCGATGAGCAGCAGGCCATTGAGCGCCTCGGCGCCGGCGAGCAAGCGCGTCGCACCGAGAGGCACCAGGTCGCCGAAGCCGACCGAAGTGTAGGTCTCGGCGGAGAAGTAGATGTAGCTCGCGAAGCTGCCGTGCGCGGTGCCCGCGACCTCGCCGGCGACAAGAAGGTGAGCGAGCAGAAGGAAACCTCCGGCGTAGAGCACGATGTGCGTAAGATGCGACACGAACGCTGCGAAGATCACGACGAGCAGCTTGGCGCGCGAGGGCACGCGGATCGACCGGAGCGCTCGCGAGAGCATGCGCAGCGCCTCGTAATGGATCACTGTGCTGAAGACGAGCAGGAAGACGCCGCAGCATGCGACGGGAATCATGTCTTGCATGGGGGGTCACTCTTGCTTGTTCCGCTTCGCGTGGGCTCGCCTGCGCTTAGGCGAGTCGCGTGGGGTCCTCGGAATCCACGTAATCCACGCTCCGGGCACGCGAAGGCGGATCATCATCGGAGCGGTGCCTGTCGCGGCGTCGGCGTGGTCACCAGACTGTAGGCGTCGGAATCGTCCGTGCTGGTAACCGGCCGGACCGGGACATGGACCGACCGGCGTGTTGTTCGAAGCTGGGCCGGAGGGATCGACGCAGAGACGGAAGAAGACGACGCAGTGCACTCCTTGCGGCACGCGTTAGGGCCCGCGACCCGACGCGCCCCCCGGCGTCCCGCACCCGCTTCAGCCCTCGTCGTTCGGCTGATCGCCGTCCTCCTGCTGCCCGCCATCCTCGCTGGTTTGCCCGTGGCGCTCGCCGCGCCATCCGCCGTGCGGCCCGCGGTGGTGCATCTCCTGCATCCGTTCACCCTGCTCCTGGGTCAAGACCGCGCGGACCTCGGCGCGCATCTGCGTGCGCATTACGATCATGTCGGCAATGGCCTTGCCGCGGGCGTCCGCGATCGCGCGCAGTTTTCCGGCGTCAGCCGGGTCGATTTGCGCAAGGGCACGGCGGCTGTCGCGCAGGCGGTCCACCGCGCTGCGCAACCCTGGCCGGTACTTGTCTTCGATGGCGCGCAGCGACGCGATCTGCTCGTCGGACAGGTTCAGCCGATCCGCCATGCGCTCGGCCAACCCGATGCCGAGGGGCGCGCGCATCTTCATGGCGTGATGCCACGGATGGCACCCGTCCGCAGGCGGCTCCGGATCGGCGTGGGCTGGGAAGGTGACGAGTGCGGCTACCGCGATGCTTCCTGCCGCGAAGATTGTCTTGGCATTCATGGGAGGGTCTCCTGGATTTGAGTCACTACCGGTCGGCACGCTTCGCCTGACCACGCCGCGAAGGCTAGCAGCCGCGCCGGCCACGAGGCGTCAATGCCGAGTAAATGAATGTAAATGTGCGGGCGCTGGCCGGCCGGACCCGAGCGGTGCTGCAAGCAGATCGAACTCTTGACCCAGGTCAAGCTGCTGGTCAGGCCAAACAGTAATCTCAGCGGCCCGATGCCTCCGGCGCGAAGTCCGTGGTCCCGTCGGATGACAAGCTGGCGTAAGGCGCTTGCGACGTGCGAAGTCACTATCACAACGCGCCGGGAAGATCTGGTTGATGGCTGCTTCAGGCAAACTCAGTGGTACCGGTTCCGCGGGCGGAATGACCCGGCGCGACTTCCTCCGGAGCGCAGGCGCTGCGATCGCCGGGAGTGTGGTGCTCGAGCCAGACTCGCAGGCTGGGGCGGCTCCGGATGCGCCGCAAGCTGCGAACATCGTTCGATCACGACCGCTGCCGATCATGCTCGATGTCAATGGCCGGCAGCACGTGCTTGAAGTCGAGCCGCAGGCAACACTTGCCGAGGTGCTGCGGGGCCTCCTCGGTCTGACCGGAACCAAGATCGGCTGTGACCGCGGCGCCTGCTCCGCATGCACGGTGTGGGTCGACCGTGCGCCGATTCTCTCGTGCATGCTGCTCGCCGTGGACGTGGGCGAGCGCAAGATCGTCACGATCGAGGGCCTGGCGCGCGGTGAGCAGCTCCACCCGGTCCAGGCTGCGTTCATCGCTCGCGATGCGATCCAGTGCGGGTTCTGCACTCCGGGACTGATCATGAGCTGCGCAGCGCTCGTGGAGAACAACCGCGATCCTTCGGCAGAGGACGCGAAGGCGGCGATCAGCGGGCATCTTTGCCGGTGCGGGACCTACCCGCATGTATTGGAAGCAGTGCGCGATGCAGCACAGGCAATGAAGGGATGAACATGGCAGCCGGTGACCTGCGCGCGCAGAAGCACTCACTGGGCCTCGACCCGTCCGCGCTCGCCGAGGTCGAGCGCCGCGTCCCGGTCGCCGAGGCTCCGCCGCTCGCACCCAACGCCAAACTCACCTGGATCGGCAAGCGGGTTCCCCGCATCGACGGCCGTGCCAAGGTGACCGGAGCGGCTCGCTTCACAGTCGACGTGACGCTGCCCGGCATGCTGTATGGCCGCCTCCTGCGCTCACCTCATCCGCATGCGCGGCTGGTCTCGCTCGATCTCTCGGCCGCGGCGCGATACCCGGGCGTGCGCGTCGCGCTACCCGTGAATGAGACGGCGGGTCGCGCCGTCGAAGCACCGGCCGAGTCCGCGGCGGAGCGCGCCGCGCGGCGTGTCTTGTATGTAGGGGATGCGATTGCCGGTGTCGCGGCCGACAATCCGGCGGCTGCGGACGCGGCGTTGCGCCTGATCAAGGCGGACTATCAGCCGTTACCATTCGTCGTAGATATGGAAGCGGCCCGACGCAGCGACGCGCCGGTCGTGTTCACGCGCCCCGTTCACGGCGAGGGCTATGCGGGCGCCATTCAGAGCGATTCGCCGCCGCCTCAGCGAGGCAACGTGCGCGGCCCGAACCGGGCCGGATCCCGCGGCGATGTGGACGTCGGGTTCAAGCAGGCGGACTTGACGGTCGAAGGCGAGTTTCGCACGCAGGTGCAGACCCACTGCTGCCTGGAGACCCACGCGGTCGTGGCGGATTGGCGTCCCGATCGGCTCACGGTGTACCTTTCCACGCAGTACACCGCAGGCGTTCGCAGGGAGCTGGCGCAGGCTTTCGGCATACCGCTCAATCGCGTTCGCGTGGTCGTCGACGCGATGGGGGGCGGCTTCGGCTCCAAGTCGACCGCCGGCAACTATGTGCGCGCCGCGGTGGCGCTGTCGCGGCAGGCGGGGGCGCCCGTGCGCATCGTGCTCGATCGCCAGGAGGAGCAGGTCGACAGCGGCAACCGGCCCGCCACCGTGCAGAATCTGCGCATCGGGGCCCAACGCGACGGCACCCTGCGCGCGATCGCGCTGGACACCTATGGGACGGCCGGCGTCGGGATCGGCGCCGGCGTCGGCTTCTTCGCCCAAGGTCTGTACACCTGCGAGAACTTCAGCATCGCCCAGTCGGACGTGTTCATCAACGCGGGCCCGGGTTGCGCGATGCGGGCGCCGGGGAACGTCCCCGGCGCATTCGCGCTGGAACAGCTGGTCGACGAGCTGGCCGAAAAGCTGGGGATGGATCCGCTCGCGCTTCGAGACCGAATCGATCCCAGCCCGGTGCGTCGCGAGGAACGTCGGCGCGGGGCGGAGCGGTTCGGCTGGGGGCGGCGCCGCGCGCCCGGCACCGATTCCGGCCCGCTGAAGCGCGGCCTGGGCATGGCGCAATCGCACTGGGGCGCCAACGTCTTCACCAATTCGTCTTGCGAGGTGCGCATCCTGCGCGACGGCTCGGTCGAGCTCTTGTCCGGCGTGCAGGACATCGGCACCGGGATCGGTACGGTGCTCGCCCAGGTCGTTGCCGAGGAACTGGGGTTGCGTCCGCAGGACATCGTGGTGCGCCTCGGCGATACCGAGTTTGCCTCCGGCCCGCCCTCCTACGGCAGTATGACGACGGCGTCGATCACGCCGCCGGCGCGTAACGCCGCACACCGGGTGCTGCTCGAGCTGTTCGAAGGCGTGGCCCCCGTACTGGGTGCCGGCCCTGAAAGCCTCCTCGCACGCGACGGGCGGATCACGACCGCCGACAACGCCCGAGGCATGAGCTTTCGAGAGGCGGCCGCGCGCCTTCGTACCGAGCAGATCAGCGCAGTCGCGAGCCGCTCGGACGACTATGGAGGCTTCGGCCGCAAGTTCGGCGACATGGCCTTCGCGCAGAAGAGCTTGGGGGGTGTACAGTTCGCGGAGGTGGCGGTGGACGTAGAGACCGGCATCGTGCGCGTGGAGCGGGTGGTCGCTGCACAGGACTGCGGCCGCCCGATGAACCCGAGCCAGATCGAGAGCCAAGTGCATGGCGGAATCCTCATGGGCCTGTCCTACGCGCTATACGAGAAGCGCGTCATGGACCGGCACACCGGCCACATGCTCAACCCCGACCTCGAGCACTACAAGATCGCCCGGTCGCGCGAAGTGCCCGCGATCGAGGTCATCGTGCTCGAAAACTATCAAGGCACCAGCGCGACCGACGCCTATGGCGTCGCGGAGCCATCGAATATAGCCACCGCGCCGGCGATCGCCAACGCTGTGTACAACGCCATCGGCGTGCGCGTGCGGCAGTTGCCGATGACGCCCGCGGTGGTACTCGCCGCGCTCGGGCGGGTTCCTGGGAGCGCATGAGCGTATGAACCGCTTCGAATGGGTGAGCGCCGCCAGTCTTGCCGAGGCCGTCCGCAGCGGGAGCGTCACGGTGGCGGACGCCATGCGCACGCGCAGCGGACGGCCCGCGACCGAAGCCGTCGTCTTCAAGGCCGGCGGCGTGGACTTGCTGGACCTGATGAAGGAGGGCCTGCTAACCCCGCGGCGGCTGGTGAATCTGCGCGCCATGCCTGAGCTCGGCGGCATCGTCGAGAAACCGGACGGATCCGTTCGGATCGGATCGATGGTCACGCTCGCGCAACTCGCCCAGCATCCGCTGATCCGTGCACGCTACCGCGCCCTGGCCGACGCGGCCGGACAGTCCGCCAGCCCGCAGATCCGGCAGGTGGCCACGATCGGCGGGAATCTCCTGCAGCGGCCGCGCTGCTGGTATTTTCGGTCGCTGCACCACCATTGCGTCCGGAAGGGCGGCGAAGCGTGCTTCGCGTTTACCGGCGAGAACGAGTATCACGCGATATTCGCTCAGAGCGGCTGCGCCATCGTGCATCCCTCGACTTCGGCGACGGCATTGGTCGCCTTCGATGCGCAGGTCGAGCTAGTCGACGCCGGGAAGCGCAGCCGCGTCGTGGCGCTGGAGGAGTTCTTCCTCTCGCCGGCGCAGGACATCGAGCGTGAGAACGATCTCAAACCGGGCGAGATCATGACTGCTGTCCTGCTTCCGCCACTGGGGGAGGGCACTCGGTCGGCATACATGCGCCAGGGCGAAGTCGCCTCCTTCGACTGGCCGCTGGCGGATGCGGCGGTAGTGCTGCGCATGCAAGCCCGGGGCCTGTGCGAGCGAGCCGCGATCGTGCTCGGCGCCGCGGCGCCCGTTCCGTACCGGGCCAAGCAGGCGGAGCTGGCGCTCGTTGGGAAGGAAATCACCGAAGACGCTGCGCGACAAGCGGCACGTTCAGCACTGGTCGGCGCCACGCCGCTCGGCCGCAACGCTTACAAGCTGCCGATCTTCGAGGCGCTGGTGCGCCGGGTTGTCCTCGACGCCGCCGCCGGAGACCGCCGATCGGCCTGACCGTTTCGCCAACCCACCGGCCGAGCCGTGATACATCTACTACGGCGCGCGGCCTGCCCGGATCGAGCCGGAAGGCGCGCTTCATGCGGCCGCTAACACCTCCACCTCACCCATAGGCGCGCCATAGCGGCGTTCAACCAGGGCCTTGAACTCAATATCCACACGCGAGCTCACGCGTCGCTTCGCCAGACTGACAGCCGTGAACGGCCTGAGTCTCGACATCGAGGCGGGTGAGATCTTCGGCCTGGTCGGCCGCAATGGCGCTGGCAAGACCACCACGATCAAGATGCTCACCACGCTACTGCCCCCTAGCGGCGGTCGCGCGACGGTAGCCGGCTACGACATCGTGTCCCAGGCGGCCAGCGTACGCAAGGTTATCGGCTATGTGCCGCAGGCGTTGTCCGCAGATGGCGAGCTGACCGGCTATGAGAATCTGCTGGTCTTCGCACGGCTGTTCGACATCCCGCGTGCGCAGCGGCGCATGCGCATCGACGAGGCGCTGCGGTTCATGGATCTGACCGATTCCGCCCACCGGCTGGTGAAGTCATACTCGGGTGGGATGATTCGCCGGCTGGAGATCGCGCAGTCGACGCTGCACCGCCCCAGCGTTCTATTCCTGGACGAGCCCACCGTGGGGCTGGATCCGCTCGCGCGTCAGGCCGTCTGGGCGCACGTGCTGCGCCTCAACGCCGAGCTGCGCAACACGGTCGTCATCACGACGCACTACATGGAGGAGGCCGAAGCCCTGTGCCATCGGGTGGCGATCATGCACCAGGGTGAGCTTGCCGCGGTCGATACGCCGGAAGGCTTGAAAGCCCGCGTCGGCCCCGGCAGCACCTTAGCCGATGCATTCGCGCATTTCACCGGCGGCGCTCCCGAGCATGAGGACACCTATGTCGAGATCTCCAGAACCCGCAAGGCCGCCGGGCGGCTCGGCTGACCCTCAGCCGGCGTTCGCGGCGCAGCCCGGAGCGGCCTCCGCCCTTGCCGGCTTTGTCCGCAAGACGTTCGCGATCGCGGACATGGAGCTGCGCAAGCTGCGTCACGATCCGAGCGAACTCGTAACACGTGCCCTGCAGCCGGCCCTCTGGCTGCTCGTGTTCGGCCAGGTCATCAGCCGCGGCCATGTAGTCCCGACCGGGGGGCTCGCGTACATCGATTTCCTCGTGCCCGGCATCCTCGCCCAGAGCGTCCTGTTCATCGCCATCTTCAACGGCATATCGATCATCTGGGAGCGGGATCTGGGGATCGTTCACAAGTTCCTGGCGAGCCCCACGCCGCGTGCTGCGCTCGTACTGGGCAAGGCGCTGGGGGGAGGGGTCCGCGCGCTGACGCAGGCCGTGGTCGTCATCGCGCTGGCACTGCTGCTGGGCGTGGGCGTACGCTGGGAGCCGCTCGCGTTGCTGGGTGTCGTAGCCCTCGTTCTCCTGGGCGCTGCGGTGTTCTCGACCTTCTCCCTGATCATCGCGTGCCTGGTGAAGACACGCGAGCGCTTCATGGGGATCGGTCAGGTGCTGACGATGCCGCTGTTTTTCGCGAGCAATGCCATCTATCCCACTTCGATGATGCCGGGCTGGCTGCAGGTGATCTCGCACATGAACCCCCTCACCTATCAGGTTGACGGCCTGCGGGCGCTGCTGCTGGTCGGGGCCGGGCCGCCTGCGGTCGGGCTCGGCCTCGATCTGGCCGTCCTGTGCACGGTCCTGGTCGCGCTCGTTGCAGTGAGCGCTCGGATCTATCCGAACATCGCGCGCTAGGCGTAACCTTCCGAGGAGCTGGTCTGGGGCTTCTCGATGATGTACGAGAAGATGCGTGGTAGCGTACCCCTCTGGCACTGCGCGGTGAACGCGATGACCGGAGAGCTCGGCGCGATACCGCGGGCTGACGGCTCGGGTGTGTTGGCTCGCGTCAAGCCTCCAGGCGCACAGGCGCGTACACTGTCTCGCGCCACGTGAGGATGCCCCGACCTGAAGACGATATGGCGCGATTCGAGCCGACCAGCAGCGTGGAATCGGACCCTGCCGTCCGGCTGCACGACGTGGTCAAGGTCTATGACGAGGGCTTCAAGGTAGCGGCGATCAACGGGGTCAGCTTCACGATCCCGCGGCGGCGCTTCGCCATGATCGTGGGCCCCTCCGGTAGCGGCAAAACCACGCTGCTCAACCTGATCGGCTGCATCGATACCCCCACGGCGGGGCACATCCAGGTGTGCGGGCAGGCCGTCGCGACGCTGTCGGACGATGCGATCACCGACTTCCGCTCGCGCAACATCGCGTTCATCTTCCAGAACTTCAACCTGTTCCCGGTGCTCTCGGCCTATGAGAACGTAGAGTACCCCCTGTTGCTTCTGGGGATGCCGGCTGGCGAGCGGCGCGACCGCACCATGGCGATGCTCGAGTCGGTAGGCCTGGCGAACCACGCACGCCACCGGCCCAACCAGCTCAGCGGCGGAGAAAAGCAGCGCATAGCCATCGCCCGCGCCCTGGTCAAGCGCCCCGAGGTCGTGCTGGCCGACGAGCCTACCGCCAACCTCGACAGTCATACCGGCGCGACGATCATCGAGCTGATGCACCGGGTTCAGCGGGAGCAGGCGGTGAGCTTCATCTTCTCCACTCACGATCCCCAGCTCATCTCGCACGCCGAGGATATCTTCGTCATTCGCGACGGCCGGCTGGTCGAGCAGCGCAGCGAGCGGGTCGGCTGATGCTGTTCAAGATCGCCTTCCGCAACATCCTGCGCAACGCACGCCGCTCGTTCATGACCATGGCGGCGGTCGCCGTCGGCGCGATCGCTCTGATCCTGTTCGGCGAGTTCATGGCCTATCTGGTGCTCGGCTTTCAGACCACGACCGTCCAGCAGACAGGACATCTGTCGGTATTCCGCACCGGCTACTTCGATTTCGGCGCCGGCAATCCTGCCGCTTACGGCATCGCCGATTACCTCGGGGTGATCCGGCTGATCCGCGAGGACGCGGTGCTGGCACCGATGAGCGCGGTGGTGACGCCACGGGTGACGCTGTTCGGCATCGCCGGCAACTTCGAGATCGACGCGTCCAAGACGTTCATCGGCTACGGGGTCGTCCCTTCCGATCGCGACCACATGCGGCGCTGGGACGAGCACCACATCATGCGCGCCGGCAGCCGTGCGCGGGATTCGGGCTTGCGCGACGACGACCAGACTCGCGGCGTGGTCGGCGTGGGTCTCGCGCGCGTGCTCGGGCTGTGCCACAGGCTCGGGCTGACCGATTGTCCGCCTCGCCCCGCCGTGGCCGACGCCTCGGCGCCAGTGCTCTCGGCATCGGAACGAGAGCTGACCGAGCTGGCGCAACGCGATCGCGATGCCAGCCAGGCCAAGCCCGAGGACGGCCCGCCTCGGCTCGATCTGCTGGCGGCGACCGCCGGCGGCGCCCCGAACGTGGTGAGCCTGAACGTGGCCGGCGCCGAGCGTCAAGGCATCAAGGAGCTGGACGACAACTTCGTGGCCATGCATCTGAAGCTGGCCCAGCAACTGCTCTATGGCCGCGGCGAGCACCAGGCCGTGGCAGTGGTCCTGCAGCTGCACCACACGCGGGACTTACCGGCGGCCAGGGCGCGGCTGCTCGCGCTGTTCAAGGAACACGCTCTCGACCTGGAGGTGCGCGACTTCACCGAGCTGCAGCCGCAGTACAACCAAGTGATTGGGTTGTTCGGCGCCATCTTCTTCTTCATCGCCGCGATCATGAGCGTGATCGTGCTGTTCACCGTGATCAACACCATGAGCATGAGCGTGATGGAGCGGACCAACGAGATCGGCACGGCGCGCGCCATGGGCGTGCGCCGACGAGGCATACGCCGCCAGTTTCTGATCGAAGGATGGATGCTCGGCACGATCGGCGCGTCGACCGGCGTCGTTCTCGCTGCACTGATCGCGGCACTGGTTAATCGCTCGGGAATGACCTGGACGCCCCCGGGGCAGGCTGCCCCCATCCCGCTGACGCTGCTCGCTTCCGGGGTGGCCCCGCTCGTGCTCGCCGTCTGGCTGGGACTGCTGCTGATGGCGACGCTCGCGGCTCTCATCCCGGCCAACCGTGCGGCCCGCATGCCGGTGGTGGACGCGTTGCGGCACGTATGAGACGGGCCGCGCACCGCACCGTGGCCCTAATGGCGGCGGGGCTCGCCGTGCTCGCGGTGGCTACGCGGCTGTCAGCGCAGCAGCCCGCCGGGACCAATGCTCCGGCACGGGAAATCATCCTCGCTGCCGACAAGGTGCGCAACCCGGGACAACCGTTCCGGCTCGCCAACACGCTCGTCGAGTACGTCAGCGGCAAGGCGCGCGATCGCGTGGTTCTGATCGTGTATGCGCGCGAAGACCGGCAGACCCGCCAGTACCAGAACCTCGTGCGCTACGTCGAGCCGCCGCGCGACGCGGGCAAAATGGTGCTGCTCAGCGGAACCAACCTGTGGTTCTATGATCCGGCTTCCAAGGCGAGCGTGCGCATATCGCCGCAGCAGCGGCTGATCGGGCAAGCTTCCGAGGGCGATGTCATGACCGTGAACCTGGCGCGAGACTACGAGCCGAAGCTGCTCGGCGAAGAAAGCCTGCAGGACGCCGACCGCAAGGAGCGCAGCTGCTGGCATCTGGAGCTGACGGCGGCGACGCCCGATGCGATCTACGGGCGGATCGAGTACTGGGTCGAGCGCGACAGCCAACGCCCGGTGAAAGGCAAGTTCTACTCCGACAGCGGGCGGCTGCTGAAGATCGCCTACTACCGCGGGTACCAGACGCAGCTCGGCGCCGAGCGCCCGACCCAGACCATCATCATCGACGCCGTGGATTCCAGCCTGGTCACGACCATGACGACTTCGGACTACCGCCCGCAGGCGATTCCGGACGCCTGGTTCCAGCGTGACTACCTGCCGCGGCTCAAGCTCGATTGATGCGTCCGGGGTTCGAGCGGTGGCTTGCGGCGCTGACTTGCGCGGCCGTGCCAACCCTGGGCTGGGCGCAGGAGAACAAGGATCTCCAACTCATCCCCGAAGCCGTGCAGCAACCCGCACCGGAGCTGCAACGCAAAGACACCAGCGCGGCGGCCAAGGCTGCGCACCCAGCACACGGCAAGCTCTACCTGGAGGACGCCCTGACGGTCTCGTCCTTGCGCGGCGGCCTTGCGGTCCCGGTGCCCCCGCCTCTGCCCCCAGACTGGCAGAACCGCTTGAGCCTGGATGCCTACTACCAGTGGAGCCTGTCCGAATCGGTCAGCGCCACGTTCAGCGACCGCGTCAACGCGCTGGCTCAACCGGACGTCGACTTCGCGTCGGGAGATTCCTTGCGTAATGATCTTCGCGAGGCCTATCTCACCTGGGAGCCCGTGACGCGAAGCTATCTCGAGGCCGGCCGCATCAATCTGCGCAACGGCGTCGCGCTCGGTTTCAACCCGACCGACTTCTTCAAGACGCGCACCCTCATCGACCAGGCCTCGCTCGACCCATCGGTCATCCGCCAGGATCGCCTTGGCACCGTCATGTTGCGCGGGCAGAGAATCTGGGGGCGCGGCTCCGCCAGCCTCGCATTTGCCCCGAAGCTTGACTCGCCCGCTCCGATCTCGCTCTCGCCCCAGGCCGGCATCAACCCGGAGCTGGGCCGGACCAACGCCGCGAACCGGTTGCTGTTGAGCGTCGACTACAACGTCGCGGATCTCGCTCCGCAGGGCCTGCTCTATGTCGAGGATGGACAGACCAGGCTCGGGCTGAACCTCTCCCGCCAGATCGGCAAGAGTGTCGTCGCCTACGCCGAGTGGGCGGGCGGCAGGCAGCAGACCCTGAGTGCCCGCGCCGCCGCCTACGGCAAAGACACGGGTACGCTGCCGCCTTCGACGCCGGTCCTGCCGCCGAGCGACACCGAGGCTCGTTTCCGCAACGACCTGGCGATCGGTGCGTCCTGGGCGACCACCGCCCGCGTGACGGTTAACCTCGAGTACCACTACCACGAGGCCGGATTCTCGCGCGATGACTGGCGTAACTGGTTCGCCATCGGCACCGCAATCCCCGCTGCGGCCGGCCCGCTCTGGTACACGCGAGGCTACGCGACCGCTCAGCAGGAGCCCGTTACGCGTCACGCCGTGTTTCTGCGGGCCGATTGGCCGGATGCGCTCGTGTCTCACCTGGAGCTCAGCGGTTTCGCTTTCGTCAACCTTTACGACGGCTCGGTCCTGACACAGCTCGCCGCAAACTACTATGTGTCGAGAGCATGGACCGTCTCTGCCTACGTCAGCGCGAGCATCGGAGGCGCGCACTCGGAGTACGGCAGCCTGCCTGTCGCCAGCAGCGCAATCCTTCAGGTTGCGCGCTATTTCTGACTGGGCCCGTCGTGGTAGCAGCGCTGCGAGCATCGCCGATGCAGACGAGTGCTTGACCTTGGTCAAGGCGCAACGCGGGCCGCTGCCTACTATTGCGGCGTAATTCCTGAAACGCCAGGACCGCTCTGCTCGGCACCTGACGGAGCATCGTAGGGTAGCGCGTCCGGCGCTTGCGGGCGCACTGCCGCTCGGGCGTAACGCTCACAAGCTGTCGAGCATCGAGGCGCTGGTGGGCCGGGTCGTGCTCAACGCATCTACTGGAGACTGACAATGGACTCGGGATATCCGGTTACCAGGAGACAGGCCAATGCCGCATTGCTCGCCCTTGGCGCGGCGTCGGTAATGCCTGCGGCGGCCGTCGCGCAGGGAGCGAGAGCGCTGCCGGCACCCCGCAAGGAGCTGGGCAAGCCGCTCATGCAGGCGCTGCAGCTGCGCCACTCGACCCGAGAATACTCATCGCGCGCGCTTTCCGAGCAGCAGCTCTCGGATCTGTTGTGGGCCGCCTACGGCATCAACCGGCCGAACGGCGATCGCACCGCGCCCTACTGGCGCCACATCATGGTGATCGACGTCTACGCCGCGATGGCCGATGGCGTGTGGCTCTATGATCCGAGACAGCATGCGCTGCGTCCGTATCTCGATGCCGATATCCGAGCGCAGACGGGCACCCAGGCCTTCGTCGCAGTCGCGCCGCTCAATCTCGTCTACGTGGTCCATGGCGAACGCATGAAGGAGATCTCACCCGAAGATCGCCGGCTCTACGGATCGGTGGACGCCGCATTCGCCGGACAGAACGTCTATCTCTACTGCGCCTCGGAGGGTCTGGCGACGGTATTCCGCGGCGCAGTCGACTACGAGCACCTGGGACGCGCCATGCGTCTCGCGGACGGGCAGTTCGTCGCATTCGCGCAGACAGTCGGCTATCCGCAGGCTTGAGCCGCGCCGATTCCGCGGGCGTGACTATGACGAGCAGCGCTGCGCGTCGCGCCAAGGCTGGAACTCGGACTGTCGCGCCGAGGTCTGACCGGACTATGGAGGTTCCAGGTGGGAAGCCCTTGGCGATACACGGGCCCTTGAAGCGCGCGTTCGCCTGGGTGCTCGCATTGGTCTTCTGTCGGCCCCCGTTCGCCCTCGCGCAGGAGGTGATCGTAGTCCCTCCGGCCGCTTCTGCTGCGCCATCGGCTCCCGTTCAGCGGCTCTTCAGCCAGCAGGAACTGGATCAGATCCTGGCGCCGATCGCGCTTTATCCGGATGCGCTGCTCGCTCAGCTTCTGATGGCATCCACCTATCCGCTGGAAGTCGTCGAAGCCGCGCGCTGGGTCAAAGCGCATCCCGACACGACGGGCGATCAGCTCCAGGCAGCGTTGCAGGAGCAGACCTGGGATCCGAGCGTGAAAGGCTTGACCGCCGTGCCGCAGGTGCTGGCAATGATGGACCAGAAGCTCGACTGGACCCAGAAGCTGGGCGACGCATTCCTGTCGCAACAGCAAGCTGTGATGGACACGATTCAGAGCCTGCGCACCCGTGCGCAGGCTGCCGGGCATCTTGCCTCGACGCCAGAGCAGACGGTCGTGACTCAGGGCCAGCAGATCAGCATCGTGCCTGCGGCTCCTGAGGTGATCTACGTGCCGATATACGATCCCGCGCTCGTCTACGGGCCGTGGTGGTGGCCCGCGCCGCCCTACTATTGGTATCCGCCCGGCTACGTGGTCTATGGGCCTGGTCTGTACTTCGGTTTCGGGTTGTTCGTTGGGGCAGCGATCTGGGGCGGCTGCGACTGGCCACATCGCACGGTGACCGTCAATGTTCAGCGGTATAACGCCTACACCCATGCGCGGGTAGTGACTTCGCGGTGGACCCACGCGCCGGAGCACCGCCTAGGTGTCCCGTATCGCGATGACGCCACGCGCCGGCAATTCGGCCGTGAACTGCCGGGCGCCGAGTTCCGCCGCGATTTCCGCGGTTACGAGCCGCAGGGCCAGTACGCAGGGCCCCCGCGGCCCAGCGTCGACCAGATCCAATCGCGGCTTGCGCGGCCAGGCGTGCAGCCGCCGGGAAGGCCGCCAGCGGTCGAACGTGGCGAGCCGCCGCCAGCGGCGCAGCGTCTGCCCGCGGCCCCGTCTCCGGCACCGCGCGCCCCTGCTCCGAGCGCGCAGCCAGAAAGGCCGGCGGCGCTTCCACGTGGTGAGCCACCGACACCCGTGCGGCGTCTCCCTGCCGCTCCGCCCGCTGCCGAGCGCTCCCCGCCTGCGTTCGAGGGCTTCGGCCACGGCGAGGCGGCTCGAGCCTATTCGAACCGCGGCGCGGCAAGCCGAGGTGTGCCTCACAGCGCACCCGGCGGGGGTGCACCACGGGGGCATCGATGAGACCGATCCCGACCTCGGGGCCGGCCACTTGCGAGGCGGAGGTTTCGCTGATCCGAGGCAGGGCGATGAAGATGACATCAACACTTGTGGGCTCCAATTCGTGGTACCGATGGGTGGCGCTGACGGTGGTCGTCGCGCTCGGATCGGGCAGCGCGATTGCGGCGGCGACCGAGCAGCGAGCCTTTAGCGGACCCGAGGAGGCGGTTCAGGCGCTCACGGAGGCGCTCGGCCGGGACGACACGCAACTCGCCGAGGCGATCCTGGGCTCGGAGGGAGAGAAGCTGCTGCGCTCCGGCGATGCGGTAGCCGATCAGAATGCGAGGCACAGGTTCCTGGCCGCCTACGGTAAGTGGCACAGGCTCGCATACGAGAGCGGCGACAAGGCGGTGCTGCACGTAGGCGAAGAGGATTGGCCCTGGCCGATTCCGATCGTGCGCGAAAACGGCCTATGGCGGTTCGACAGCGCATCCGGCGCCGAGGAGATCCTCGATCGCCGCATCGGCAGGAACGAGCTGAATGCCATTCAGGTGTGCCTGGCGATCGTCGACGCGCAGCGCGAATACGCGGCAACCGACCATGACGGCAGCGGGGTGCGCGCATTCGCTCGCAGATTGGTGAGCACCGCGGGCGCTCGGGATGGACTGTACTGGCCGGTGAGCGAGGCCGATACACCCAGTCCGCTCGGGCCGCTGGTCGCCCAAGCCACGGAAGAAGGGTACCCGGCCCCTGGATCCGCGAAGGCGCCCGTCCCGTACCACGGTTACTTCTACCGTATACTGGCCGGGCAAGGCGCGCATGCGAAAGGCGGTGCCTACGAGTACCTGCTGGACGGCAGAATGGTCGGCGGCTTTGCGCTGGTGGCGTATCCGGCCCGCCACGGCGTCTCGGGTGTCATGACCTTCATCGTCAACCACGATGGCGTGGTGTACGAGAAGGACTTGGGCGAGGATACCGCGCAGCTCGCCCGCGGCATGAGCCGGTTCGACCCGGATCCGAGCTGGCGACGGGCCGATGCTGCGACCACGCCCGGCTCGTGATCCTCCGGGTGCTCGACTTTTCCCGCTGACGCCAGACCCGGGCGGCGACGGCGTAGTGCACTATCGAGCCTGCGTACTCATACTAAGCCGATGAGCCGACACAACGAAGTAGCGAACTTGCGCACCGCAATTGCGGCGGCCGCTCTCGCGGCACTGTGCGTTAGCCCGATCGCGCGTGCGCGCGACTGCCGCGAGTCCATCGCCGATCTCTACGAGCGTACCTCGCCCGCTGTCGTGCTCATCACCTCCCAGGTGATCAATCCTTACCGCCTCGAGGATCGCGTGCAGCAGGGCCTGGGCTCCGGCTTCATCGTGGACGAATCGGGGCTGATCATCACCAACTCTCATGTCGTGTTCGGAGCGCAGATCGTCAGCGTCAAGCTCGACGACGGGACCTCGCTACCGGCTCGCTTGATCGGGGCGGATCCGATCTTCGATGTGGCTGCGCTGCAGATCCCGAAGCCCGAGAAAGGCAAGCTGCCGGTACTGACATTCGGCGACTCCGACCAGCTGCGGCCTGGGCAGGACGTGATCGCCATCGGCAATCCGCTCGGGTTGGAGCAGACCGTAACGCGTGGCATCGTGAGTGGCCTGAACCGGGTACTGCCCGAGCGACCGTTGCTGCTGGCGCACCCGCTCATTCAGACCGACGCGCCGATCAATCCGGGCAATTCCGGCGGACCGTTGCTGGACCGCTGCGGCGAAGTGGTGGGCGTCAACACTGCGATCGTCGGCGAGGCCCAGAGCATCGGGTTCGCCGTGCCGTCCAGGCTGGCGGTGGCCGTGGTGCGCGAGCTGGTGGAGAAGGGACGGGTCGTCCGGCCCTGGGTGGGCGTGCACGGGCAGTTGGTGGACGCGGACTTGAAGCGCGTCTTCAACATCCCGCTGGTTGAAGGTTATCTGGTCGAGGCGGTGGAGCCGGGTAGCCCTGCGCAGGAAGCCGGCATCCGCGGCGGGCAGCTGCCAGTGCGCATCGGCACGAAGTCGCTGCTCCTGGGTGGGGATATCGTGGTGAGCATCAACGGCATCTCGCTGGGGGACGCGCACAATCTCCCTAAGGTGGCCGAGCAGCTCAAGGTGGGCAACCGGCTCAAGGTGAAGCTCTTCCGGGAGGGAGAGTATCTCGAAGTCGAGTACACGCTGCCCGAGCGCCCGCTTCAGCCGGGAGACGTTCCGGAGTCGCTGCAGGCGTTCTCGGTGCGCGAGCCGCCCCGTCGCTAGCCCGAGCTTGGCGCGGCTGTTTGCGCCGAGCGGTCGCGCCGGCCTGGATGATGGGTTCCGGCTTGAGCTGGAAGGCCGCTTGCGCTGCTGCTGTGCTTCTCGTGCGATCGTCGGCGTGAACGGCAGACGAACCCGGCGCGCGGCTGATAGGAGGGCAGTCGGCAATCGCCCCGGCATACCGGGGCGCCCTGGAAGGATCCATGAGCGGCAGGGATAGGCGCTCAAAGCGATTGCAGGTATTCGGCTATCCAATGCATCTCGTCGTCGCTCAGCTCCTGGGCCGCTCCGTGCATCACGCCGGACGCACGGAACTTCGCGCGAATGACATGCAGCTGACGGTTCAGGTAAGGCGCCAACTGCCCCGCGAGCCGCGGCGTGGCGCCTGCGCCCGCTGCATCCTTGCCGTGGCACTGCGCGCATGAAGGCGTCGGCCCGGGTTGCCCGTCGCGCTGAAACAGCCTGCGTCCCTTGTCGATCCATACGGCATCCCCCGAAATGCCGGGATCCGGTGGCCGCGACGCAAAGTACCCGGCCAGCGCGACGACGAGGTCGTCGCTCAATGCCGAGGACAGGCCCCACATGCAATCGTAGGCCTCCGGCTCGCGGCGGCTCTGCTGCCGGAATGCGTTGAGCTGCGCCTCGATGTAGGCGCGCTGCTGTGCGGCGATGCGCGGTGCTCGCTCCTTGTCCGGGCCCTTGGCCGAGCCGGGCAACAGGTGGCAAATGCCGCACAGATCGTTTGCGTACTCGGAGGTCCGGCGCTTGGACAGCTCCTCCGCGGCCTGGCCTGAGCTGGGGGCATTCAGGCAGGAGCAAGCTACGGCCGCGAGCATGCACCGCGCGAGCTGCCTACGGATTCCAGTCATGCGCCACCACTGCGCTTGGCCATGTGTGCTTGCAACCACGTTCTGCGCCGCTTATCAGGCGAGCTCACCATGATGGCATCCTGTATCTCCCGCACACTGCGGAACTTGATCTCAGTCAAGCGGATCGCGAGCAGGTCACCGGTTGCTCGAGCTCACCCGCGCAACTCGAGCAGTCCTGGTCACGCAAGCCATGACAGCAGCCCCAGCGCGGTCCACGCCAGCACGCCGAGCAGCACGCCGTTGAGGATGCCTCGCGCTGCATCCAGCTCGCCCGCGTCGGCTTCGGGGATGTGGTCGGGCCCTTGCATATCCACGCCGGTGAGAGGAGCCTGCAACGGCATCCGGTTCACATCTGTAGCACCAAACCAGCGCCGCGCATCCGCGTCGGTGGGGAACGCGCGAGCGGGACACGCTGCCGAGGTCGGCTTCGCCGGGGTCTGCGGCGCCAACAGCGCACGTCGTGCAAGCGAGGACACGACGCAGCAGACGCCAGCGCCCGAAGCGCTCGGCTCAGCGGGCGAAGGCCAAAGAGCAACACGCATAACGGGCCTGTGGTCGGGTGTTCGGTCTGGAGCGATTGCGCGCTGCGGACGCGCTTGGATGACGTCGGTGGGCAACTATCGAGCGATCGAATTTCGGCGCCCGTATGGTCAAACGCGGTCAGCGGCCCGCGGGCGGGGGCGGCGGAGGTTGGGCCGGCACGGTTTGCCAGCCGCTCGGGCATTGCTGCACATAGGGGTAATACCCGTTCTCGCTCGGGCAGTAGTACCACACTGCGGCCTGTGGAGGCTGAGGTGCCGGTGACGGCTGGCCTTTCTCCACGTAGACGGGTGGCGATTGGACGGCCGGTGGGTAGTAGCCGGGAGGGTAGTAAGCGGGCGGATAATACGGGTAGTAGTAGGGTGCCGGATAGGGGTAGGGGTAGTAGCCCCAACCCGGACCGATCACGACACCGACTCCCACGCCGCCATGCCCGTAGTAGCCGCCATGCCCGTAGTAGTAGCCGTGAGCCCACGCGGTGCTGCTCATAAACGCGGAGGAGCAGGCGACCGCCAGCATCATCGCGATCCCGTAGACAAGTCGCCGAGCGAGGTGGAGTGTATTCATCTGCTGGCCTCGTTTGCACTAAACATAGTCGTGCCTCCGATCAGGCATCACGGGTGGCCGGCGGGATACGGCGAGGCGTAAACCGCTCCGTGAGGCGGAACGAACCCGCCGGCGACCGGGACCTTGTCGCCCTTCTCATACATGCACTGCAAGTAGGCGGTGTCGTAGCGCTGCTGGGTGTTGTAGGCCGCATGCTGCGCCGAGTTTGCACCGACGGCGCTGCCGACGATCAGTCCCGTCCCAGCCCCTACGCCTGCACCCGAGCTGGAGCCGCCGATCAGCGCCCCGGCGGCTGCGCCGATCGCCGTTCCGATAGCGGCACTCTCCACGGCGCTAGTGGTCGCCGCCTGTTGCGCGGTCTTGCCCCCTACCGAGTCGAGAGCGTATTGGCGGCAGGAAACGTCATCGGCGCGAAACTGATCGAACGTCTTCTGGGAGCCGGGGTAGGCCACCACGCTCGGTCCGTTGGGCAGACTGGCGCAGCCCGACACGGCGAGGAAAGCACCGAGCACGAAAAGAGTCTTCCGATACATGAGAGCGTCTCCTCGGTGATAGCGTGTCTCAGTTCACCGAGTAGCCACGTG
>Ga0335070_10001703_pt1 | contig 25481 bp, 17 predicted proteins | sample Lox_Sample_13_FD_206722 | JGI IMG/M metagenome (GOLD analysis project Ga0335070, IMG submission 206722) | Soil microbial communities from Loxahatchee National Wildlife Refuge, Florida, United States - Lox_Sample_1.3 | ecosystem: Environmental > Terrestrial > Soil > Wetlands | place: USA...
AGCGGATCCATCGGGTACACGGTCTCGGTACGGAAGTCGCGCAGCAACTGGTTCAGCTGCTGCATCGCTGCCGGCACGTAGGACGTGCCGTCGAAATACATCGTGCTGAGGCGCTCGCCCGTATGCACGTGCACGAGCGCGATTGCGCGCGGCGCGGCATCGGCCGCCAGGCCTGCCCGCACGGTGCCGAGGCCGACCGCGGTGCCCGCCATGCTGCGCAGGAACCCGCGGCGGTCGAGAACCGGCCTGGCTGGTGGCTTTGGGGTCGTACCCATGCGCGCACGCTGCCACAACCGGCACGGAAACGCACGTTCGTCAGGCATGAACCTTGCGGTGCGTCACCCGGCTCCGGTCGCTACGTCGGTGCATGCGACGCGCGCGCGGCCGTCAGCAGGGTCTGCAGGTAACGGGCGCTGAGATCGATCGCGGAGTCTGACGACCCTCCCGCCTGGGCAGGCGGCCGCCCGCTGTGCACGAGCATCGAGATCGCCTGGCCCACCCGCTCCGGCGTGCCCAGGTCGCTCCACCCGCAATCGGCGACCGCTTCGACGAGCAGCGCCGGATCCGGCAGCGATTCCAGCACCTGGTGCGAGAAGTCGACATGGGGCAGCCGCTCGTACAGCGCCTCGAGCGCATCCTGGCGGTGCTCGCCGCAGTCCATCGCCGCGCGCATGTCGCGCAGCACGTCGGGCTGCAACCGCGCGAACAGGCCGAGCAGCGTGCTGCAGCGGGCCACGAGTATGAACGTGTTCAGCAGTCCGCCGCGTTCGATCAGCAGCGCGGCGGTCGCCGGGTTCGGCTTCTCGACGAAGCGGAGCACGCGGCTGAAGCCGCGCTCGTCCGGGGGCGCGGGCAGCAGGTAACCGAGCTCCGGGTCCGGCGTGACGGGCGTCATGCCCAGCAGCACGATGTGATCGGGCGTGGCGCGCAACTGCGCGAACGCCCGCCCCACTGCCGTTGCGAGGATGTCCTCGTCGATGACCAGGTGGTCCGAGGGCAGCAACACGACCTCTGCCTGCGGGTCGAGCTGCTCGAGGTGCAGGAGCTGCAGCAATATGCCGTTCGCGGTGCCGCGGTTGCGCGGTTGGACGACGACGTTGTTCGCCGGCAATGCGCGCAAGGCATGCCACCACCAGTGGCGATGGTTGGCCGCGACGATGACACTGACCCGCCCATCGCCGGCGATCGCCTGGCCGCGACGGATCGCCGACTGCAGCAGCGATGGGCCGCCGCCGATGGTGCAGTATTGCTTCGGCACGGCGCGGCCGGTCGAATCGGCGCTGAGCGTGCTGAGGCGGCGGCCGTCACCGGCGGCCAGCACCAGCGCCCACCTGTGTGCGGTGTCCTGCACGTTCGCTCCTTGTCCGGCCGCCTGCCGTCGCCATGACGGCACCCTGCGAAGCTAGCGGCACGGCATCGTGCCGCCCATTCGCAAATGTACCTAGGTGCGTGGTCGCGCTGGGTCCACCGCATCGCCCGCGGGCCCGGGCGATTGCGGTGATCACGTGTTGCCGGCCTGCGGCGATACCTTTAGTCTTCGGGACGATGGGTCCCGTGTTCATCTGCGATGCGGCGCGCACGCCGATCGGCCGCTTCGGAGGCGCGCTGGCGACGGTGCGCACCGACGACCTGGCCGCCGTGCCGCTCCGCGCATTGCGGGAACGCCACCGCGCGCTCGACTGGGCGCGACTCGATGAGGTGTTCCTCGGCTGCGCCAACCAGGCGGGCGAAGACAACCGCAATGTCGCGCGCATGAGCCTGCTGCTCGCGGGGTTCCCCGAGTCGGTGCCCGGCGTCACGATCAATCGGCTCTGCGGTTCAGGCCTGGATGCCGTGGGCACGGCCGCGCGCGCCATCGCCTGCGGCCAGATGGATCTCGCGATCGCCGGTGGCGTGGAATCCATGACGCGCGCGCCGTTCGTGATGGGCAAGGCGGAAGCGCCCTTCGGGCGCGATCAGCGCATCGAGGACAGCACGCTCGGCTGGCGATTCGTGAACCCGCGGTTCAGGCAGGATTTCGGCGTCGACACGATGGCCGAGACCGCGGAGAACGTCGCCACCGAATTCGCCATCGCGCGCGAGGACCAGGATGCCTTCGCGCTGCGCAGCCAGCAGCGCGCGGCACAGGCGCAGGGGCGCGGCTTCTTCGCCGCCGAAATCGTCGCCGTGGAGATCGCCGGCCGCAAGTCCGCGCCTGCCGCCGGCGTGACGCAGGATGAGCACATCCGCGCCGATGCGACCGCGGCGGCGCTGGCGCGCCTGCCGCCGCTGGTGCGCACGCCCGGCACCGTGACCGCCGGCAATGCCTCGGGGATCAACGACGGCGCCTGCGCGTTGCTGCTGGCCTCCGAGGCGGCGGTTCGGCGTCATGGCCTCGCGCCGCAGGCGCGCGTGCTGGGCATGGCGAGCGCGGGCGTTGCGCCGCGCGTCATGGGCATCGGGCCGGTGCCGGCCACGCGGCAGCTGTGCGAGCGGTTGAACCTGCAGGTCGGGGACTTCGACGCGATCGAATTGAACGAGGCCTTCGCGGCGCAGGCGCTGGCGTGCCTGCGCCTGCTGGGCCTGCCCGACGCAGCCGCGCACGTGAACCGCCATGGCGGGGCGATCGCGCTCGGCCATCCGCTCGGCATGTCCGGCGCGCGGCTGGTGCAGACGCTGGTGCACGAGCTGCAGGAATCCAATGGCAGGCTCGGGCTGGCCACGATGTGCGTCGGCGTCGGCCAGGGCATTGCGCTGGCGGTGGAGCGCGGCTGAGCCGCAACGGAGAACCACGCATGCGAGCCATCATCCGACGACCCGAGCTGATCACGGCGTTTGCATTGCTGCTGCTGACCGCGCTCGCCTGGTTGCTGATGGCCGGTGGCCCGCAGGCCGTCGTCACGACGCCGGCCACGGGCGCCGTGCATGCCATGCATGACCACGCGCACATGGCAGGCCACGCCCACATGGCAGGCCACGCGGCACGGGACTGGCGCGTGGCGGACGCGCTCGCGGCGCTCTCCATGTGGTGGATCATGAGCGTGGCGATGATGCTGCCGACCGCCGTGCCCGCGATCCTCGCGTTCGCGAGAGCCGACGCCGGCGGTGCCGCGGCCGCGGGACGGGCGCTGCGGCGCTCCGGCCTGTTCACGATCGGCTACCTGCTCGTGTGGTGGGGTTTCGGTATCGCCGCCACCGGCCTGCAATGGCTGCTGGCCGATTCGATGCATCGGCTGGACCTGCCGCCCGGCGCGCCCGCCCTGTGTGCGGGTGGCCTGATGCTGGCCGTGGGGCTGTACCAGTTCTCCGGACTGAAACGCCGATGCCTCGCGCACTGCCACAGCCCGCTCGCGCATGTCCAGGACCACGTCTACGCGGCGCCATCCGGCGCATTGCTCCACGGCCTGCGCCACGGCGTCCACTGCCTGGGATGCTGCTGGGCGATGATGCTGCTGATGCTGCTGACCGGCGCGATGAACATCGGCTGGACCGCGGCCCTGACGCTGTTGATGCTGGCGGAGAAGCTGGTGCCGCGCGGGTACCTGGTCGGCCGCATCGCCGGCTGTGGCTTCATCGCCTGGGGCGTGGTGCAGATCGTGGCGCGCGGCTGGGCCTAGAAGTCGGTGTGCACGGTGCCGTGCGGCAAGCTGCGCAGGTCGTAGGGCGTGACCTGGTATACGCAGTAGTTCAGCCAGTTGGCATACAGCAGGCTCGCGTGCCCGCGCCAGCGCACCTGTGGCGGTCGTGACGGATCATCGTGCGCGTAGTAGTTGCGCGGCATGCCGATGGCGAGGCCACGGGCGCGGTCGCGGTCGTACTCCGCCTTGAGCGTAAGCGGGTCGTACTCGGAGTGGCCCGTCACGAAGACGTGTCGCCCGTCCTTCGAGCTCACCAGGTACACGCCCGCCTCGTCGGACTCCGCGAGGATCTTCAGTTCCGGCACCTTCTCGATGTCGGCGCGGCGCACTTCCGTGTGGCGTGAGTGCGGCGCGAGGAATACATCGTCGAACCCGCGCAGCAGGCGCGCGGTGGGCTCGAGCGTGCGGTGTTCGAACACACCGAACAGCTTCTCCGGCAGCGGGTGCTTGGGCACGCCATACAGGTGATGCAGCGCGGCCTGCGCGCCCCAGCAGATGTTGAAGGTCGAGACCACGTCGGTCGCGGCCCAGTCCATGATGCGCGTCAGCTCGTGCCAGTAGTCCACCGCTTCGAATTCCAGCTGCTCGACCGGTGCGCCAGTGATGATCAGGCCGTCGAATTTCTCCCCGCGGATCTCGTCGAACGAGGTGTAATGCTTCAGCAGGTGCTCGGCCGCCGTGTTGCGCGCGTCATGCGATGCGGTGCGCAGCAGCGTCACGTCGACCTGCAGCGGCGTGTTGCCGATCAGCCGCAGCAGCTGCGTTTCGGTGGCGATCTTCGTCGGCATCAGGTTCAGGATCGCCACGCGCATCGGGCGGATGTCCTGGTGCGCGGCGCGCTCCTCGCCCATGACGAACACGTTCTCGCCCTCGAGCGTGGCGCGCGCGGGCAGGCTGGCTGGGATCTTGACGGGCATCAGCGGTGGTTTCCGGTGGCGGCGCTCCGCCGCGCAATCACTCTAGCATAGCGCCCACGGACCCCCGCTTCTCTTGTGGGCATCGATGGGCTAGCCTTGGTCCAACATCCACCTCGATCGTCGCGAGGCACCGTGCGCATCACCACAAAGTATCCCGGCCTCGCCGCCTGCCTGCTGCTCGCATCGATGGGCCTGCGCGCGCAGGTGGACACCGGCCCGGACACCGCCGAGCCCGGCTCGATCGAGGAGATCTCGCAAGCCACCACTGAAGCGCGTTTCCTGTCGCCGTGGGTCAGCTACCTGCCCGCCTCGGCGACCGTGCCCTCGCCGCGGGCTTTCCTGCACCGGATTCCCGGCGCACCGGGAGAACTCGTCAACACGGCCGCGGCGCAAGGCTACCTGCGCGCGCTCGCCGCGGCTTCGCCGCGCGTGCGACTGTTCACGATCGGCCGTTCCGAGGAAGGCCGCGACATCATCATGGCCGCGATCGCCGATGAACAGGGCATTGCCAACCTCGAGAAATTGCGTGCCGACACCGCCGCGCTTGCCGACCCGCGCGTCACCGACCGGGCGGCGGCCGATCGGCTGATCGCCGAGGCCCGCCCGATCTACTACCTGAACGCCGGTCCGCATTCGGACGAGACCGGCTCCGCCGAATCGATGCTCGAGCTGGCGTATCGGCTGGCGGTGTCCGAGCAGCCGATGATCCAGCGCATCCGCCAGAATCTCGTGGTGCTGATCAACCCGGTCTCGAACCCCGACGGCCGCGACAAGCAGGTGGAATGGTTCTACCGCTACCTGAAGGGAAAGACCGATTACGCCACGCTGCCGCGGCAGGCCCCGCCCTACTGGTCGAAGTACACGTTCGTCGACATCAACCGCGACGCGCACCAGCTGACGCACGCGACCTCGCGGGCGGTGAGCCACATGTTCTTCGACTGGCACCCGACCGTCGTGCACGACCTGCACGAGAGCATGGCGCTGCTGCTGAGCTGGAACGGCACCGGACCCTACAACCCCAACATCGATCCGCTCACGTTCAACGAATTCCTCGAACTCAGTTTCCACGAGGTGCAGGCCATGACCGGCCTTGGCATGCCGGGCGTGTGGACCTGGAACTTCGGCGAGTCCTTCTCGCAGCTGTACACCGACTCGGTGGCGATGAACCACAACTCGATCGGGCGCGGCTACGAGACCTTTGGCAACGGCACCGCCGAGACGATCACGCACAGCGCCAGCATGGGACTGTCAACGCTGGCGGGATACACCTCCTCCGAATGGTACCGCGTGGTGCCGCCGCCATCGGGACCGTTCAAATGGTCGGCGCGCGACAACGTGAACTACAACGAGACCGGCGCACTTGCGGCGCTCGATTCGGTCGCCGGCCAGAGCAAGGCGCTGCTGGCCAATTTCTACCTGAAGGGACTGCACGCCTGGCGCAAGGGCGTGGAGGAGCCACCGTATGCGTTCCTGATCCCCGAAGGCCAGGGCGACCGGCTGCGCGTCGCACAGCTGGTGAAGTTCCTGATGAACCAGCATATCGAGGTGCACCGCGCCAGCGCCCCGCTCCACCTGCGCGAAGGCGACTTCCCGGCGGGCACGTACGTGGTGCGGCTCGACCAGCCGTACCGCAACTACGCCGTCGACCTGCTGACGCCGCAGGATTTTCCCAAGGACAAGGGTGCGCCCTACGATGACGTCTCCTGGGAGCTGCCGGCGCACTACCACCTGGCGGTCGTGCCAACGGCCGATGTGGCTGTGCGCGGCGCGAATCTGCAGCCGCTTACGCAGGCGCCGCAGCCGGCCGGCAGCCTCAATGGCAAGGGCCGCGTCTACCTGATGCGCGACACCGGCCAGGAATCGCTGCTGGAGGCGCGTTATCGCCTGGCCGCATTCAACGTGGCGATCGCCGAGCGGGCCTTCAGCGCCGGCGGGGCTGATTATCCGGCGGGCTCCTGGATCATTCCGGAGCAGGCGGGGCTCGAGGCCGCGCTGCGCGACCTGAGCGCCTCGCTGGCACTCGATTTCAGGGCGGTCGAGGCCATGCCGGAGGTGGCGCGGCATGAGGCGAAGCCACCACGGCTCGGGGTCTGGGTGCCGTGGGCGGACACCGACTCGATCGGCTGGGTGCGCTACTCGCTCGACCAGCGCCATGTGCCGTACGCCTATGTGCGCGACGAGGACATCCGCGCCGGTCACCTGCTCGAGCACTACGACGTGATCCTCTATGGGCACGTCGACCTCGAGCTGGCCGAACAGATCCACGGCATTCCGAAATCCTGGGGACCGATGCCGTTCAAGAAGACGGCGCAGACGCCGAGCTTCGGCACGCCGGCCGAGTCCGACGACATCACGGGCGGCATCGGCTGGGAGGGACTGGCGCAGCTGCAGGACTTCGTCGAGGGCGGCGGCCTGCTGGTGACGCTCGGCAGCGGATCGATGCTGGCGCTCGAGGCGGGCATCGTGCGTGGCGTGCGGCGCGATGCCGGAGGTCCGCCGCGCAGCGAGGCCGGCACCGGTTCGGGGGCGGCGGCCGCATCGGCGCAAGCCGAGACGCGCACGCCCGGCGCGCATGTGCGCGTGACCTTCGACCGCCCCGATCACCCGATTGCATACGGCTATCCAGCGCATACGCACGTGTTCCGGCAGAACTATCCGCTCTATTCCATTCCACGCCGCTGGCTGCAGATGGCCTATTGCACCAATTGCCTCGATGGCCCGATCGACACGAGCGGCGTGGTGCTCGAATGGGGCGATCGCGATGGCGCCCCGCTCCTGGTGAGCGGCCAGGTGTGGGGCGAATCCGGGCTGGTCGGGCGTCCGGCGATCCTCGATCTGCCGGAGGGCCTGGGCCACGTCGTGACCTTCAATTTCAATCCGCTGCACCGCGACCTCAATCGCGGCGACCAGCGCATGGTGTGGAATGCGATCCTGAACTGGCAAGCCATACTGAAGGGCTCGCCGCATGCGCATCCGTAGTCCGCGCCGGCGCGGGTGGTTCTGCGCCCTGCCCGCGTTGCTGGCGATCGCCGGCAGCGCTGGCGCCGCGCAGCCGAGCCTGCACGTGGGTGGGTTGACCCTGCACCGATGCACGGGATCGCGCGCCGCGGCCCAGGCCGGCGCGTGGTGCGGCGATTTCCGCCGCGCGCTCGATCCGCACGGCACGGTCGCCGGCGAGATACCGGTCTACTTCGAGTTCTATCCGCATACCGCACCCGGCCCGGCGCGGGGCATGCTGGTGGCGACCGAAGGGGGACCCGGATATCCCGCCACCGAATCGCGCCGCGCGTATCTTGCGCTGTACGCGCCGCTGCGCGCCGCGCGCGACGTGCTGATCATGGACAACCGCGGTACCGGACGCTCGGGCGCGGTGGACTGCCCGGGGTTGCAGGCCGCGCCGACGATGACCGAAGCGCTGGTGGCGGAATGCGGCCAGCTCCTGGGCGCGCGCGCGCCGCTCTACAGCACGACGCTGGCCACCGATGACCTGGCGGCCCTGATCGAGGCGCTGGCCGCCGGACCGGTCGATCTGTACGGCGATTCCTACGGCACGTTCTTCGCGCAGGTGTTCGCGCTGCGGCATCCACGGCTGCTGCGCAGCCTCGTGCTCGATGGCGCCTACCCGCTCGCCGATGCCAGCTATGCCTGGTATCCGAACTATGCCCCGGCGATGCGCGACAAGTTCAACCGCGCCTGCGCGCGATCGAGCGCCTGCGCCGCCTTGCCCGGGGATTCGATGCAGCACATCGCCCCCGCGCTCGAACGGCTCCGCGCGCAGCCTCGTCGGGAGCAGGCGCCCGACGCGTCGGGCCGCCTGCACGCGATCGACGCCGATGCGACGGCGCTGGCGATCGTGATGTACGGTAGCGCCCCGGCGCGCGCCAGCATCCGCGAGCTCGACGCGGCCGCGCGCGCGTTCGTCGCCGGCGACCGGCGGCCGCTGCTGCGGCTGATGGCCGAGACGCAGGTCGGCGTGGATTCCCGCGATGCCACCGGATCGCCGGAGGCATTCAGCGCCGGGCTGGCCGCGGCGGTCATGTGCCAGGATGCGCCCCAGGTGTTCGACATGCGTATGCCGCCGGCGCAGCGAGCGGCCGATCGCGATCGCATCATGGCCGACCACAGGGCACATGAACCCGACAGCTACGCGCCATTCACGCTCGACGAGTACCGGCGCATGCCGCTGGACTACAGCTTCATCGACCAGTGCGTGCTCTGGCCCGCGCCGCCGGCCGGGTGGCCGCCCGGGCAGCTGGCGGCGCCCGGCACGCCGTATCCGCAGGCACCGACGCTGGTGGTGTCCGGCGACCTCGACAACATGACGCCGGTCGCCGACGGCGCGCTGGCGGCGCGCAATTTTCCCCACGGCCGCCAGGTGGTCCTGCGCAACAGCCTGCACGTCAATGCGTTGCCGCATGCGCGCTCCGATTGCGGCGCGGTCATCGTGCGCCGGTTCATCGACACGCTCGATGCGGGAGACGCCGCCTGCGCGGAAAGCGTGCCGGCGATCCGCCTCGTGCCGCGCTTCGCGCGCCGGGTGGACGAACTCGATCCGGCGGTCGCGCTGGTTGGCAACGCCGCGGATGCGGCGCAGTTGCGGGCGGTCACCGCCGCGGCGCTTGCCGCGGGCGATGCGCTGGTGCGTGCGCCGGATGTCGCCGGGGGCGACGGTGTCGGCCTGCGCGGCGGCGGCTTCAGCGTGAGCGAATCAGCGGGCGCGTACCGCATCGTGCTGCGGCAGCTGCGCTGGACCGAAGACCTGCTCGTCTCCGGTACGGTCGTGGCGCCGCAACGCAGCGGCGCGGCGCGGGCGCGGCTGCGGCTTGCGGGCGCGCCGGCGCTGAGCGGCGCAGTGACGATCGAGTGGTACGAGGGCACATCCGGCGCGCAGGGCACGGTGCACGGCACGCTCGGCGGCCGCGCAGTCGTGGCCCGCGTCGCGGCGCCCTGAGCCGGCGGCTAGCTGCGCCGCGCCTCGTGCACCGCGTAGGCGATGCCCACCGCGCAGATGAAGGCCAGCGTGTACCAGTTTTCGCGGAACGTCAGCGTCGAGAGCATCCACACGATGATCACGCAGGCAGCCACCGGCACGAGCGGCCCGAACGGGATCGTGAACGGAGCGCTGTCGATGGACACGCGTTGCGCGCGCAGCTTCAGCACGCCCAGGCAACAGATCAGGTACAGCACCAGCGCGCCGGAGCTCGAGAGGATCAGCAGCTGCCGGAAGCTGCCGGTGAGCGCGAACGTCGCGCACAAGGCCGCATAGACGGCGATCGACGCGGCCGGGGTCCCGAAGCGCGCATGCACGCCCGAGAGGAACCTCGGCAGCTGGCCCTGCTCCGCGAAGGCGTGCAGCACGCGCGGCGTCGAGAGCATGTCGGCGGCCAGGCAGCCGCTGGCCGAGATCGCGACGGCCAGCACCATCAATCGCCCGCCCCAGGCGCCGAACACCACGTTGGCCGTGTCGACCAGCGGCGCCTTCGATTGCGGCAGTGCGCTGCCGAGCGTGCCTTGCGCCACCAGCTGCAGGCCCATGTACAGCGCGACGATGATGCCGAGCCCGAGCAGGATGCCGCGCGGCACGGTGCGCGAAGGCCGGATGACCTCGCCGCTGACGTTGAGCGCCGCCTCGACGCCGATGAACGCGTAGAACAGCACGACCGCGGCCTGGCCCACGCTGCGCAACGGCGGCAACCCGGTCCAGGCCAGTTTCGCCGGGTCCACGACGAACAATCCGGCCACCACCAGGATCGCGAGCGGCGCGATCTTGATGATCGTCAGCGCGATCGACAGCCGCACGCCGTGCGTGACGCCACGGATGTTGATCAGCGCGACCGTGGTGAACAGCGCCAGGATGAACAGCGCCCGCACCCACGGCGCATCGAGCGCCGGGAACGCCGTGGCCAGCGTGTCGACGAGCAGGTTGACGATGGCCGCGTCGGCCACCGACCCGCTCGCCGTCCACAGCAACGTGCCGGCGATGCCGCCAACGATCGGCCCGAAGGGCACGCTGGCGTAGGCATAGAGGCCGCCGGCGCGGCCCACGCGGCTGCCGGCCTCGGCAAAGCACAGCCCGACGAGGCCGAACAGCACGGCACACACGAGGTAGGCGAGGATCCCCTGCGCACCGAGGAGTCCGGCGATGATCGCGGGCAAGCCGAAGATGCCGGAGGCGATCGTCAGGTTGACCGTATTGAGCCCGAGGCTCGTGACGCCGATGACGCGCTTGAGCGGGGCGGCGGATTCCGGTGGGGTGGTCATGGCGTTGCGGCGGGTGCGCGTGCGGCGGGCAGCGCTAGGCGCGCTGCAGTGTCCAATCGACCGGCGCGATCCTTGGCAGGATCCACACCCAGCCGGCGAGCCCGAGCAGGTTCATGGCGGCCGCGAGCGCGAACGCGCTTTCATAGCGGCCGCCGGACAGCTGCACCAGGATGCCGGTCATCGCCGGGGCGATGATGCCGGCGATGTTCCCGCAGGTGTTCTGCACGCCGACCCAGCGGCCGGCGGCGAGCGGTCCCGCCATCGTCTGCGGAATCGCGTAGTAACCGGGCGAAGACAGGCCCGTGACCACCGCGAACACGAACAGGCAGGCGACCAGTCCACCGGCCGGCAGCAGCGCCATGCCGGCCATGCAGCCGATCGTCGCCACGTGGTTGAGCGCCATGGCGCCCTTGTAGATCGCATTGCGCGACCTCCCCGCCCTCACCCAGCGGTCGGCCGCCGCGCCCATCAGCACGGCGCACACGGCGGTGAGCACGTACGCCGTCGTGCCGGTCGCCGCCATCTCGTCCGTCTCGAAGTGGCGGTACTTGACCAGGTAGACCGGCATCCACGTCAGCACGAAATAGAAATTGTAGTTGCCGGCGAAATGCCCGAGCGATGCGCCCCACAGTCCGCGCTGGCGCAGGATCTGCCGGGACGTGGGCGCATCGGCTCTCTTGCGCGTCGTCGTCGCCGCCTCGGCGATGCGCACGCGCAGCCAGGGCCAGAGCCACAGGAGCGAGGCGCAACCGAAGATGACGAACACGTTGCGCCAGCCGATACGGCTCATCAACAGGCCGCCCACCAGCGTGCCGATCGCCGGTCCGATCAGGTAGCCGAACCCGGTGGTGCCGTTGGCACGGCCGCGCCCGGACTCCGGCACGACGACAGCGAGGATCTTCGAGACGCTGGGAAAGGCGACGCTCTCGCCCAGGCCGAGCAGCAGCCGCAGCGCGAACAGCATCGCCAGGCCATTGGCGAAACCGGTCAGCAGCGTCGCCATCGACCAGACCAGCACGCCCGCCGTCAGCACGCGGCGCGCGCCGAAGCGCTCGGCCAGCCAGCCGGCCGGCATCATCGCGAGCACGTAGGCGCTGAAGAAAGCCGAGGACAAATAGCCGAACTGCTCGGGCGACAGGTGCAGCTCGTCCATGATCATCGGTGCGAGCGTCGAGAGGCTCCCGCGGTCGATGTAGTTGATGCACAGCGCCGCGGCCAGCAACAGCACGATGCCGGCGCGCGGGCTCTGCGCGCTCGATGGCGTATCCATCAGCTCGCGACCGCCGCGCAGCGGGCAGGCATCGATGCCACGGCGTGCGCCCGGCGTCAGGGCGTGTTCAGCACGTCAAGCAGTGGCTTCGCCGCGCGTGGCTCGGCCTGCCGGTAGTCCTCGCCGAGCAGCGCCGCGACCGTGGCGGCGAGCTGCGATTGCGTGACCGCCGCGACATTGTGCCGTTCGCCGAGCGGCGGCGTGTCCGGACCGATGATGGCGATCCAGATGTTCTCGGAACCCTTCTCGTCGACGCCGTGTTCCTTCCACTCGACCAGCCCGTGGCCGCGGCCGTGGTCGGCGGTCAGGATGAAGGTCGTCTTGTCCTTGTACTCGGGCAGCGACTGCATGCGGTTCCACAGCGCGGCGACGGCGGCATCGAAGTGATGCGCGGTCTCGACGACCAGGTCGTAACGGCCCTGGTGCGCCCAACTGTCGGTGTCGCCGTAGCCGACGAACATTACCCGCGGCCGATGCGTCTTCAGGTGATCGAGCACGCTGACGGTCAGGAAGGAATCGGGCGGGTCGGCATCCTCGAGCAGCGTCGTGGTGCGATAAAGTTCGGACAGCAGCTCGCCGCGCGGGCTGTGGTCGTTCGGGTCCACCAGCGTCCTGCCGGCGCGGATCGGCAGGTGGCTGCGCGATTCGTTGAAGATGTCGTGGAAGGTGTCCCAGGTGCCGAAGATCTCGACCTTGCCGCGGAACCCGGGCTGCTTCGACAGCCACTCGAACACGGTCTGGTTCGGATTGGGGCCGAATTCGTTGCTGTTGATGCGCGGATCCGGAATGCCCGTGGACATCTCGTTGTAGCCCGGATAGGAGAATGCCAGGCCGTTCGCGACCTGCGCCCGGCTGCCGGCCTGCGCATTGCCGAGCAGCTGGCCCTGCGTGCCGATCGTGTGCCAGATGAACGGGAACAGCAGCTCGCGACGCACCTTCGGGTCGGGGTTCCAGTACCTGGCGCGCAACTGCTCTTCGGACATCCAGCTGCCGCCGTTCTTCGGATCGAGCAGGTCCTCCTCGACGCCGGTGAACATCTCCTCCGGCCGCAGGCCATCGCTGATGATCAGCACGACGTTGCGCGTCTTGCCGGCCATCGCGCTCGATGCGATGGCCAGGCCCAGAAAGGTGGCCCACACGAACCGTGATGTCCTCGTCATGCTGTGCTCCTGTGCGATGCGCCGTGCTCAGAATTTCTGGTTGAAGGTGAGGCCGATGCTCCGTGGCCTGATCGGCCATACGTAGGTGTTCGTGCACACCGAGGGCGTGCAGGCCGAATAGCGGCTCTGTTCCCCGCGCTCATCGAAGGCATTGTCGAGGTACAGTTCGGCCGACCAGTGGCCATGCTCGAGGCCGGTGGTGAAATCGAAGCTGGAGTACGCCGGTTGCCGGCCCAGCGCCTGCGCGTCGCTGACCTGGAGCGCCGGGATCACGTTGCCCTGCGTGACCAGCGCGCCCTGCACGTGGGCCTCGAGCCCGGCGAACGGGAACTGGTAGCGAGCGATCAGGTTGCCCTTGAACAGCGGCGAGACCGGCAGCCGCGTGCCGACCGGCGCGAGGATGTTGTCCGGCGTGCCGCAATCCGCAGCCGTGCTGGCGTGGTTGCAGGCATTGCTCCTGAGTTCGGTGTGCAGGAAGGTTGCAGAGGCCGAAACCGTGAGATCGCTGGTCGCCGCCCACTCGAGCGAGGACTCGAGGCCGCGGATCTCCGCCTTGCCGGCATTGAGCACTTCGGTGATGCCATTCTGGCCAGAGATCGCGAATTGCGCGTCCTTCCATTTCTCGAGGAACACCGCACCGTTGAAGCGCACTCGCCGGTCGAGCCAGCTGGTCTTCCAGCCGATTTCGGCGTTGGTGAGGTAATCGGGCGTGTACGGCGGCCGGCTGCGCACGCGGTTCACGCCGCCGGGCCGGAAACCCGTGGACAGCGTCGCATAGACCATGCGCTCGTCATCGAACTTGTAGGTCAGGTTGAGCTTGTGCGTCTCGCCGTGGTCGCTCACGATGCTGTTGATGTTGATGCAAGGGCGCACGGGATTGTTCGGATCGGGGGTGCCCGCGCACAGGTCTTCACCGCTGTCGCCGAGGAAATAGCCCGCGTACACCTCCTGGCCGGTGCCGGCATCGGGGCCGAGGTCGTAGCTGAAATTCGTGATGCCGTTGTAGCCGAAGAACCCGTAGACGGAATTCTTGTAGGTGAAGTAGCGCAGGCCCGCGGTGGCCGTGAGTCGGGGTGTCAGGTCGAACGACAGCTCGGTGAACGCGGCTGTATCGCGGTCGACACGGTCCTGCGAATTGAGGTAGATCACGCCGGGCTGGCCGGTCACCGAATCGGCCGGGGCGAGATCCTTGACGCGGTATTCGTCGCGCGGGTGGCCGACCTGGCGTTGCAGGAACAGGCCGGCGACGAACCGGAAGCGGCGATCCTTCGGCGAGGTGAGCCGCACTTCGTGCGACACCTTGCTGTAGAGATTGTGCGTGACCGTCGTTTGCGCGGGGCTGATCAGGTTGCCGTTGGCGTCGCGGAAACTGTCGCCGTAGTACGACTCGCAGTACGAGGCGTAGGACGGAGCGGGATGCTGAGGATCGGGTTGCGGCGCGGGGCACGGCGTGCCGCTGAAGGTGTTGTGGTAGTAGGCGTCGTAGAAGTAGGAGTACTCGGAGTAATCGCTGACGCTGTCGAAGGTGCGGTGCAGGTAGGCGCCCGTGTACAGCAGGTCGAAGTTGGCGATCTTGCCCTGCACGGTGAGCGCCGCCTGCCACCAGCGGTCCTCGCTGCTCTCGGCCGTGTAGCGCGCCACGTTGAGATCGCCGAGCGCCGGGTTGAAGCTGAATTGCCCGTTGGCCTTGGTCTGCTGGGCCATCGCCGTGGGCGTGATGCTCCAGCCGCTGTCCAGGTCGAGCTTGAGCGCAGAACGCCCGCCGTGCGTGTCGACGTCGTTGTAGTGCGGCCTGACGAGATTGGCGTTGTTGCGTGCGATGCCGGACGTCGCATAGGTCTCGGGTGGGCCGAGCACGTTGTTGATGTAGCCGGCGTCGTGTTCGGTGTAGCCCACGAGGCGCACGGCCGCGCGGTCTGACACGGGTATGTTGAGGAACCCCTCGATGGTGTCGCCGAGCTGCCCCCGGAGGGATTCGGAGCTCAGCGTGTACCCGGCCGCGAACGCCTTCGGATCGGGCTTGTTGGTGATCAGGCGCACCGTGCCTGCCATCGAACTGGAGCCGAACAGCGTGCCTTGCGGTCCCGACAGCTGTTCGACGCGCGCCATGTCGTAGATGTGCACGTCGAGGTTGTTTGCGATCGTCGTGACGGGCTGCTCGTCGAGGTACAGGCCGACGAGCGGCTGCGAACCGACCTGGAGCCCGTCACCGCCGTTGGTGACGCCGCGCACGTAGAGCTGCGACTGGCCGGGTCCGTAGTTCTGGCTCGACAGGCTGGGCAGGTATTTCAGGTAGTCGTCGAATCGCGAGACCTGCAGGTCCTCGAGCTTCTTCGTATCGAGCGCCTGGATGCTGACCGGCACGCTCTGCAGGTTCTCTTCGCGCTTCTGCGCCGTGACGATGATCTCTTCGAGTTGCGGCCCGGCGCCGGCCGGTTCCGGCGGCGGTTCGGCCGACGCCGCGCTGGCCAGGACCGCCGAGATCGCCGAAGCCAGCGGCCACGGCCGCAACACAGATGTTCGCAAGATCATTCCCCGTGTTGTGCGTGCGGCGCCCCGTGCGGGCACGCGCGGCAACCATACCACACGCGGCCCGACCGGGCGATCCGGGGCTGCGCGATGACGCAGGCGGCGGGCTACAGCGAGCGCGCGATCAGTTCCTTCATGATCTCGTTGGTGCCGCCGTAGATGCGCTGCACGCGGCTGTCGGCGAACAGCCGGCACACGAGGTACTCGTTCATGTAGCCGTAGCCGCCGTGCAACTGCACGCACTCGTCCAGCACTTTCTGCTGCATGTCCGAGATCCACCACTTGGCCATCGAGGCCGTCACGGTATCGAGCCGGCCCGCGGCCACGCGCACGATGCACTCGTCGATGAACGTGCGTGCGATGCGCACGATGGTGGCGACTTCGGCGAGGCGGAACTTCGTGTTCTGGAAATCGAAGACGCTCTGGCCGAAGGCCTTGCGCTCGCGGGTGTAGGCCAGCGTCGCGGCCAACGCGCCTTCCATCGCGGCGACCCCGCAGACGCCGATCAGGATGCGCTCGTACGGCAGGTCGCTCATCAGCTGGTACATGCCCCGGCCTTCCTCGCCGCCGAGCAGGTTCGCCGCCGGCACGCGCGCGCCATCGAAGAACAGCTCGGCCGTGTCCTGCGCGTGCAGGCCCATCTTGTCGAGCACCCGTCCGACGCGAAAACCCTGCAGGTTGGCGGTCTCCACCATGAGCAGCGAAATGCTCTTCGAGCCCGGCGCGCTGTCGGTCTTCACGACCAGTGCGATCAGGTCGGCAAGGAACCCGTTGCTGATGAAGATCTTGGAGCCGGTCACGACGTAGTGGTCGCCGTCGCGCACGGCACGCGTGCGAATCCCCTTCATGTCGGAGCCGGCGCCGGGCTCGGTGATGCCGATCGCGCCGACGAGCTCGCCGCGCGCCATGCGCGGCAGCAGGCGCTGCTTCTGTTCCTCGGTGCCGTGGTTGAGCAGGTAGTGCGCGGCGATGCTGTGCACGCCCTGCCCGAAGCCGCTCAGGCCCCGGCGATTGAGTTCCTCGTAGATGACCGCTTCATGGCGGAAATCGCCGCCGGCGCCGCCGTACTCGGCCGGAACATCCGTGCACAACAGGCCCAGCGACCCGGCTCGCCGCCAGACGTCCCGGTCCACGTGGTGCTGCGAGCGCCACTGCGCATCGTGCGGCAGCATCTCCGTCTCGGCGAAACGCGCGACCGCGTCGCGAAATACCTGCAGCTCATCGTCCATCCAGGCCGGGCGCGCTTCGTTCATGTCGGTGTTCCTCGCGAAATCGGCAATGCTCAGCGATCGGCCAGCGGCGAGAAGTTCCCGTACTGCCGGCCGAAATACAGCAACGGCTCGCCCTTGCTGGTGCGCGCCGCTTCCACCAGCCCCACCACGATCGCATGGTCGCCGCTCATGAAGACCTCGTGCGTGAGGCACTCGATCTGCGCCAGCGCCCCGGGTATGAGCGGCACGCGCACGGTCTGGCCCACATCAAAGGGCATCTGCGTGCCGCGCTCGCGCCGCGGCCTGGCGAAGTGGCGCGCGATCTCGATCTGCGCCGCTTCGAGCAGGCTGACGCCGAAGGAGCGGCAGGTCACCATGGGCGCATAGCTGGCCGTGTGGCGCTGGATCGCGTACATCACCAGCGGCGGCTCGAACGACAGGGTCACGAACGACGAGATCGTCAGGCCGACGATGGGGCCGGCGTCCTGCTCGTACGTGGCTACGACCGACACCGCGCCCGCGGAGGCCCGGCCCAGTTGCCGGTAGAGTTCACCGGATATCGGCATGCTGCGCGTCCACGGGTGGCTGTGTCCTGCTGGCTGTCCGGCGTCGCAGTTTACAAGGATGGCCTGGGCTCGAAGTCGACCAGTTCGCTGCCCTCGGCAACCTGTTCGCCGACGGCCACCCTGAAGCCGCGCAGGATGCCGTCGGACGGGGCCAGCACGGTGTGCTCGATCTTCATGGCCTCGAGGACCAGGAGCGGCGCACCCTTGGCCAACTTGGCGCCTGGCGCACCGATCAGCTCGATGATGCGGCCGGGCATGGGCGCCCGCAGTCCTTCGGGCCCCGCAGCCGCCGCGGCGATCGGCGCCAGCGGATCGACATGCGCCAACACATCGTGCCGGCCATCCAGGAATACGTGCACGTGCATCCCGCGCGTGACCACGGTCGCGCCGCGGCGCCGCCCGTCGATCGTGGCCGTCAGTTCGCTGCCGTCATTCGGGTCGCCGCGCAGGCTGGCCGTGACGCGGGCCAATTGGTCGTCCAGGCGCAGGATCCAGCCGGCATCCTGGTATTGCACCGCGATCACCCGCGATTGCCCTCCGGCGCTCAGCCACACCTCACGCTCGGCGCGCGCGCCCAGGCGCCACCCGTCCCGGGCGGACCAGGGCGAGCGGTCCGGCGCGGGCTGTGCCTGCAGCAGCAGCGTGACGGCGGCGGACAGCCAGGCATCGCGCGGCGGCGGCGTGGGCGGAGCAAGCAACCACGCGCTCTCGCGTTCGATCAGGGCCGTGTCGAGGTCGCCTGCGGCGAACGCGGGCGCCGCGACCAGGCGGCGGAGGAACTCCACGTTGTTGGCCACGCCGACGATGCGGAAGGCCTCGAGGGCGCCGCCCAAGCGCGCCAGCGCGAGCTCGCGGCTCTCATCCCAGGCGATCAGCTTGGCGATCATCGGATCGTAGTACGGCGTGATGGCATCGCCCTGCACGACGCCGGCATCGACCCGCACGTGGCGCGACGCCGCGGGCGTCGCGAGGTACTGCAGCGTGCCGATCGAGGGCAGGAAGTCGCGCGCCGGGTCTTCCGCGTAGATGCGGGCCTCGATCGCATGGCCGGCGATGCCGACCTGGTCCTGCCGCAGCGGCAGCGCTTCGCCCGCCGCGACGCGCAGCTGCCACTCGACGAGGTCGATGCCGGTGATCATCTCGGTCACCGGGTGCTCGACCTGCAGGCGCGTGTTCATCTCCATGAAATAGAACTGTCCGTCGGCGGCGACGATGAATTCCACCGTGCCGGCGCCGACGTAGCCCACGGCCCGCGCAGCCGCCACCGCCGCGGCGCCCATTGCCGCGCGCCGCGCCGGCGTCATGCCGGGCGCCGGCGCTTCCTCGAGCACCTTCTGGTGCCGGCGTTGCACGGAACAGTCGCGCTCGTTCAGGTGCAGGCAGTGGCCGTGCGAATCGGCGAATACCTGGATTTCGATGTGACGCGGGCGCAGCAGGTATTTCTCCACCAGCACGCGATCGTCGCCGAAGCTCGCGGCCGCTTCGCGCTGGCAGCTGGCGAGCGCCGCCGCGAAATCGCCGGGGGCGTCGACGCGGCGCATGCCGCGCCCGCCACCGCCGGCGCTGGCCTTGATGAGCACCGGATAGCCAACCTGCGCGGCGGCCTGCTGCAGCGTCGCCAGGCCCTGGTCCTCGCCGTGATAACCCGGCGTCAACGGCACGCCGGCGCGCTCGAGCAGCGACTTGGCCGCGGACTTCGAGCCCATCGCGCGGATCGCGGCGGGCGGCGGCCCGACGAAGACCAGTCCGGCCTGCCGGCAACGTTCGGCGAAGTCCGCGTTCTCCGACAGGAAGCCGTAGCCGGGATGAACCGCCTGTGCGCCGCTGCGCTGCGCAGCCTCGATGATCGCCTCGATGCGCAGGTAGCTCTCGGCGGGGGTACGTCCGCCGATCGCGATGGCTTCATCGCAGTCGGCCACGTGCCGCGCGCCGGCGTCGGCATCGGAATGGACGGCGATCGTGCGCAGCCCCAGCCGGCGCGCCGTGCGCGCGACGCGACAGGCGATTTCGCCGCGGTTGGCGATCAGCAGGCTCGCGTACGAAAGCATGTGGCGATCCTACATCCGGAACACGCCAAAGCGCGTTTCGGGAATCGGCGCGTTGAGCGCGGCGGCGAGGCCGAGGCTGAGCACGCGCCGCGTGTCGGCCGGATCGATGATGCCATCGTCCCACAGGCGCGCGGTCGCGTAATACGGATGGCCCTGCCGGTCGTACTGCGCGCGGATCGGCGCGGTGAACGCGGCCTCCTCCTCGGCGCTCCAGGCCTGGCCCCTGGCCTCGAGCGCATCGCGGCGCACGCGCGCGAGCACATTCGCGGCCTGCTCGCCGCCCATGACGCTGATGCGCGCGTTCGGCCACATCCACAGGAAGCGGGGCGAGTAGGCGCGCCCGCACATGCCGTAGTTGCCGGCGCCGAAGCTGCCGCCGACGATGACGGTGAGCTTCGGCACCTGCGCGCAGGCGACCGCAGTCACCATCTTGGCCCCATGCTTGGCGATGCCTTCGTTCTCGTACTTGCGCCCGACCATGAAGCCGGTGATGTTCTGCAGGAAGACCAGCGGCACGCGCCGCTGGCAGCACAGCTCGATGAAGTGCGTGCCCTTGAGCGCGGATTCCGAAAACAGGATGCCGTTGTTGGCGATGATGCCGACCGGCATGCCCCACAGGCGCGCGAACCCGGTGACCAGCGTGCTGCCATAGCGCGGCTTCCATTCGTCGAAGTCGCTCGCATCGACGATGCGCGCGATGATCTCGCGCACGTCGAAGGGCTTGCGCGGATCGGCCGGCACGATGCCGTACAGCTCATCAGCCGCGAAACGCGGCTCGACCGGATCGCGCAGGTCCTCGACTGCCGGGCGCGCCAGGTTCAATGTGCCGACGATGCGCCGCGCGAGTCCCAGGGCGTGGGCGTCGTTCTCGGCGAGGTGGTCGGCGACGCCCGACAGTCGCGTATGCACGTCGCCACCGCCCAGATCTTCGGCGCTGACCTCCTCGCCGGTCGCGGCCTTCACCAGCGGCGGGCCGCCGAGGAAGATCGTGCCCTGGTTGCGCACGATGATCGACTCCTCGCTCATCGCGGGCACGTAGGCGCCGCCGGCGGTGCAGCTGCCCATGACCACGGCGATCTGCGGGATGCCGGCCGCCGACATCGTCGCCTGGTTGTAGAAGATGCGGCCGAAATGCTCGCGGTCGGGAAACACCTCGTCCTGGCTCGGCAGGTGCGCGCCGCCCGAATCGATCAGGTATAGGCACGGCAACCGGTTCTCGCGCGCGATCTCCTGCGCGCGCAGGTGCTTCTTGACCGTCATCGGGTAGTAGGTGCCACCCTTGACGGTGGCGTCGTTGCACACGACCAGGCATTCCCGCCCGGCGACGCGGCCGATGCCCGTGATCAGGCCGGCGCCAGGGGCTTCGCCCTCGTACAGGCCGTTGGCCGCGAGCTGGGAGAACTCCAGGAACGGGGTGCCGGCGTCGAGCAGCGCCTCGACGCGCTGCCGTGGCAGCAGCTTGCCGCGCGCCACGTGGCGGGCGCGGGCCGCTTCGCCACCGCCGAGGGCGGCCTCCGCCAGCCGGGTGCGCAGCTCGCCCACGAGCACTTCCATCGCGGCGCGGTTGGCGCGGAAATCCGCGCTGCGAGGGTCCAGGCCGGATTCGATGACGGGCATGGCGGAGCCTTGCGGAAATAGTCCGATTGTCCGATAATATCACCCTGATGGTCAGCGGGGCAAACCCATGCCTGGTGCCGACGCCTGCGAATTCGATTTCGGTCTGGGTGACACGCTCGATGAAGTGCGCGCCCAGGTGCGCCGCTTCGCCCGCGCCGAAATAGCGCCGCTGGCCGACGGCATCGACCGCTCCAACCAGTTCCCCGCCCCGCTGTGGCGCAAGCTCGGCGAACAGGGCCTGCTCGGCCTCACGGTGCCCGAGCGCTGGGGCGGCGCGAACCTCGGTTACCTCGCCCACATCGTGGCCATGGAGGAGATTTCGCGCGCCTCCGCCTCGGTCGGTCTTTCGTACGGAGCGCACTCGAACCTGTGCGTGAACCAGCTGCGGCTCAATGGGAACGACGCGCAGCGCGACCGGTACCTCCCGGCGCTCGTCAGCGGCGAGCAGGTCGGCGCGCTCGCAATGTCCGAGCCGGGAGCCGGCTCCGACGTGGTGTCCATGCAGCTGCGCGCCGAGCCACGCGGCGGCGGCTTCGTGCTCAATGGCCGCAAGATGTGGATCACCAACGGCCCCGATGCCGATGTGGTCGTCGTCTACGCAAAGACCAGTCCCGCGGCCGGCTCGAAGGGCATCAGCGCGTTCATCGTCGAAAAGGGATTCCCCGGCTTTTCGGCCGCACCGAAACTCGACAAGCTCGGCATGCGCGGCTCCAACACCAGCGAGCTGGTGTTCGAGGATTGCTTCGTGCCCGCCGAGAACCTGCTGGGCGAACTCGACCACGGCGTCAGGGTGCTGATGAGCGGCCTCGACTACGAACGGGCCGTGCTCGCCGCCGGGCCGCTCGGCATCATGGCCGCGGTGCTCGACCTGGTGTTGCCGTACGTGCACGAGCGGCGCCAGTTCGGTGAACCGATCGGCACATTCCAGCTGATGCAGGCAAAGCTCGCCGACCTCTACGCGAACCTCAACGCCGCGCGCGCGTTCGTCTACGCCATCGGCCGCGCCTGCGACGCCGGCCGCTGCACGCGGCAGGATGCCGCCGCCGCCGTGCTGTTCGCCGCCGACAAGGCGACCCACGCCGGGCTCGATGCGATCCAGATGCTCGGCGGCAATGGCTACATCAACGAGTATGCCGCCGGGCGCCTGCTGCGCGATGCCAAGCTCTACGAGATCGGCGCCGGCACGCAGGAGGTGCGGCGGCTCCTGATCGGGCGCGAGTTGTACCGGCGCAGCGCATGAGCGTGCAGTTCGCGCCGGTCGAATTCGAACCCGCCTACCGCAAGGTGGCGGCGGCGCTGCTCGAGCGCATCACCGACCGCACGCTGGCGGCGGGCGAGCGCTTGCCGCCCGAGCTCGAGCTGGCGCGGCAGTTCGGCGTCAATCGCTCGACGGTGCGCGAGGCGCTGCGCGAACTGGAATCGACCGGCGTGCTGCGGCGGCAACGCGGTTCCAAGCTCATGATGGTCAGCCGCCCCGAACGCCACGCGGTGGCCGACGGCGTGAGCCGCGCCCTCGCCCTGCACGATGTCAGCATCCGCGATGTGTGGGAGGGACTGACGATCCTCGAACCGCCGACCGCCGAAGCGGCCGCGCGGCACCGACGCCCCGCGGATCTCGCGCGCATCGAAGCCACGGTTGCCCGCGCCCCCGATCGCAACGCGGAACGGGCGGCGCGCCAGGCCGCGGAGTTCTTCCGCGATGTCGGCGAAGCGACGCACAACCGCGTGCTGATGCTGGCGCACGAACCGCTGCTGCAGCTGCTGTCGCCCTCGCTGCGCACGATCATCGACGAAGTCGCGGCGGCACGCGCGCGCATCGCCACGGCGCAGCGGCGCATCCTGCAGGCGATCCGCGCCGGCGATGCGGCCGAGGCGCGCCTGTGGACCGAAAAGCACATCCGCGATTTCCGACGCGGCTTCGACCTGGCCGGCATCGATCTGGCCCGCCGCGTCGATCCATGAGTATTGACCGACCGGGGTAGGCAAACCTAAGCTGGCAGGATGTATACGGCGTCCCGCGCGCTTGCCCTGGCGGTTCCTTGAAGCGCTACGACGCCATCATCATCGGCGCCGGCCACAACGGGCTGTGCAATGCGGCTTTCCTCGCGCGTGCCGGGTTGCAGGTGCTGGTGCTCGAGGCGAATCCGTACGTCGGCGGCGCGGCCGTCAGCCGCGAACTGTATCCGCACTGGACCTACTCGAACTGTTCATACGTCTGCGGCCTGCTGCGGCCGGAAATCTACCGCGCACTCGACCTGGCGCGCCATGGCCTGCAGATCGTGCCGTACGGCGGTGGCGTGACCTTCACGCGCGACGGTGACATCCTCGGCGGCTACCTCGACAAGGACATCAAGCGCCGCGAGATCGCGCGCCACAATGCCCGCGACGGCGACGCCTACATGCGCTACGGGCGCGACGTGACGCGCCAGTGCCGGCTGATCCGCTCGCTGCTGCTGCGCACGCCGCCCGATCCGACCTCGTTCCGGCCGCGGGACATCCTCGAGCTGCTCCACGTCGGCAGGGAATTCGCGAAGCTGGGCGAAGCCGGCATACTCGACACGATCCGCTTCTATACGCTGTCGATCGCCGACTACCTGAACGAATACTTCGAGTCCGACGTCGTCAAGGCGACCTTCGCGGGCAGCGGCATCATCGGCACGGCGCTCGGCGTGCAGTCGCCGGGCACGGCCTACGTCCTGCTGCACCACTACATGGGCGATGTCGACGGGCAGATGGGCGCCTGGGGTTTCGCGCGCGGCGGCATGGGCGCGGTCAGCAACGCGCTGGCGGGCGCGGTGCAGGCGCATGGCGGTGAGATCAAGGTCGGCGCGGGCGTGGAGCGCATCCTGACACGTGGCGGGCGGACGCGCGGCGTGGCGCTCGCCAACGGCGATGAGTACTACGCCGACACCGTGGTGTCGAATGTCGATCCGAAGCGCACGTTCCTGAAGCTGATGGAACCGTCCGACCTCGAGCCCGAGTTCCTGGCGCGCGCCCGTCATTTCAAGATCCGCGGATCCTCGGGCAAGCTCAACATCGCACTCGACGGGCTGCCCGACTTCCCGGCGCTCGGCGCCGGCAATCCGCTGATCAGCGGCGACATGCACTTCCTCGATTCGCTCGAACGCTACGAGCGCGCCTACGACGACTGGAAGAACGGCACCTGGTCGAAGGACCCGTACCTCGACCTGCTGATCCCTTCGCTCACCGATCCGACGATGACGCCGCCGGGCAAGCACATGATGTCGGTGTTCGTGCAGTACGTGCCGGTCAAGGTGCAGGGGCGCGACTGGACCGATGCCGACCGCGAGGCCTTCAAGCAGACGGTGTTCGACCAGATCGCGCGCTACAGCCCGAATTTCCGCAGCCTCGTGCTGCACGCCGAAGTGCGCACGCCGCGCGAGCTCGAGGCCGAGGTCGGCTTGACCGAAGGCAACATCTTCCAGGGCGAACTGACCTTCGACCAGTTGTTCTTCAACCGGCCGTTCCCGGGATTCGCGCAGTATCGCGGGCCAGTGCGCGGCTTGTACATGTGCGGCTCGGCCACGCATCCGGGCGGTGGCGTCATGGCCGCGCCGGGCGCCAATGCAGCGCGCGAGATCCTGCGCGACCTGCGCCGCGGTTCCACGGTACCCGAGGGCTGGAGTGATGACTGAGCGCCAGTCGGTCATCGTCATCGGCGCGGGCCACAACGGCCTGGTGTGCGCGACCTACCTGGCGCGCGCTGGCCGCCAGGTCACGGTGCTGGAAGCGGCCGCGCAGCCCGGCGGCGCGGCGATCACGCGCGAGTTTGCGCCGGGCTTCCGCGCGCCGGCGCTCGCGCACCTGCTGCACCTGCTCGATCCGGCGATCGAGCGTGAACTCGGCCTCGCGCGGCACGGCCTGGCCTACGCGAAGACCGGCTTGCGCACCGTGGCGCTGTCGGCCACGCAGGCGCCGCTCATGCTGGGCGATGGCGAAGTGTCGGGCGGCGAGATCCCGGCGGCCGATCGGACCGCACTGCGAAGCTACTCGGCCAGCCTGCAACGGTTCGCGCGGGTCATCGCGCGCCAGCACGGGCGCGTGCCCCCGCGCCTGCGGTTCGATTCCTGGCACGATGCGCTACCCGCCGCGGCCCTCGCGCTCGACATCCGCCTGCTCGGCCGGCGCGGCATGCGGGAGTTCCTGCGCACCGCGACGATGAACATCTTCGACGTGCTGGAAGAACAGTTCGAGAGCCCGCAGCTCAAGGGCGCGCTGGCGCTCGATGGCGTGCTCGGAGCGCGGCTGGGGCCGCGATCCGGCA
>Ga0335070_10001704_pt1 | contig 25466 bp, 29 predicted proteins | sample Lox_Sample_13_FD_206722 | JGI IMG/M metagenome (GOLD analysis project Ga0335070, IMG submission 206722) | Soil microbial communities from Loxahatchee National Wildlife Refuge, Florida, United States - Lox_Sample_1.3 | ecosystem: Environmental > Terrestrial > Soil > Wetlands | place: USA...
CGGCAAGTATGCGGACTGGCGCGAGACGCAGAATATCGTGCCGATCGAGCGGCCCGCGGACGACGTTCCGGCGACCCAGGTGGCGATGGGTAGCGGCGGAAAATAGCTCAAAAGCAGGTTTCAAAGTTTCAAGGTCTCGAAGTTTCTCACCTTCCGTATCACTTCCTTTAGACTTCCCTTCTTATGATTGTTTTGATGGCTGGATTGCCGGGGACCGGCAAGAGCACGCTGGCTCGCGCGCTTGCGGCGCGGACGGGTGGGCGGGTGCTGAGCAAGGACGAGTTCCGGCATTCGATCTTTTTGGCAGAGGAGATTGAGTATTCGTCGCGGCAGGATAATTTCTGTCTGCAGCTCATGCTGGAGACTGCCGGATATTTACTGGCGCGGGACGCAAAGAAGATCATTTTTCTGGATGGGCGGCCGTTTTCGCGACGCTATCAGGTAGAAAATGTGCTGACCTTTGCCGATTCGGTGCAGCAGCCGTGGCGAATTCTGGAATGCGTGTGCTCGGAGGAGACCGCGCGGCGGCGGCTGGAGGCGGATGCGGCTCAGGGTGTGCATCCGGCGGGCAATCGCGGATATGAGCTTTACCAGGAAGTGAAGGCGCGGTTTGAGGCGATCACCGAGAGCAAGCGCGTGATCCGCACGGATGAAACGCTTGAGGCTTGTGTGGAGCAGGCTTTGGCGGCGCTGCAAGAAGACATGCCCTGAGGATTTCTTGGCCCTTGACAACTCTTGAGGGCGACTACAGAATGCAGGCGTCACGTCGGCGGCCTCGTCGTTCCATCCTTCCGCCCAAGGAGTTCTCATGGCAAACGCTAGTGAAACCAGAACCGGCTTCTTGCGGGGCGCCTTAGAGATGTGACCTGCGCTTTCCGGTTGATCCGGCCTCCCTGTACAATCGCATTCTTGCTTTCCCAAAAACCTATGACTTCTTTTTCGCGAATTTGCAGATGTGCGGCTGTTTTGTGTTTGTCGGCGTGGGCCGTGGGTCAGGCTACTCCTGCAAAGGACTCTGGCGCTGACGTCAGCGCCAAGGCGCGCCAGATTCAGGACTCGGCCATCGTCGTGGATACCCATGCCGATACACCGCAGCGCTTTCTCGACGAGGGATTCGATATCGGTTCGACGGATCCCAATGATCCGGGGCACATCAGCCTCGATAAGGCGAAGCGCGGAAATCTAGGCGCGGAGTTTTTCTCGATCTGGGTCGAGCCCGAGACGAATAAGGGACAGTTCGCGAAGCATACGTTCGACCTGATCGATTCCGTGTACGAGCAGGCGGCGCGGCATCCCGACCGCATGATGATGGCGTTCTCGGTTGATGATATTGAGAAGGCGCATCGGGAACACAAACTCGCGGCGCTGATGGGGATTGAGGGCGGACACTCGATCGAAAACGATATTCACCTGCTGCGCGATTATTACCGGCTGGGCGTGCGGTACATGACGCTGTCGTGGTCGAATACGAACGAGTGGGCGGACTCGTCGGGTGACATTAAAGACGAGAAGGTGCAGCACCACAACGGGCTGACGGATTTCGGCAAACAGGTTGTGCTGGAGATGAACCGGATGGGGATGATGGTCGACATTTCCCATGTGGCCGACAAGACGTTCTGGGACACGATTGCGACGACCAAGGCTCCGGTGATTGCGTCACACTCGTCGTCGCGCGCGCTGGTGAGTGCGCCGCGAAACATGACGGACGACATGCTGCGCGCGGTGGCGAAGAATGGCGGTGTGGTGCAGGTCAATTTCTTTAATGGATTTATTGACCAGACGTTTCTTAAGCGGGCTGAGGATCAGGCAAAGGATCAGGACGCCGCGGTGCAGAAGTACGTCGATCATCTGAAGGCGGATGGAAAGCCTGTGACGTACACCGACATGGATCGCATCGAGCGCGAGTGGATGGCGATGATTCCGCGGCCCCCGCTGAGCGCGTTGATCGATCATATCGATCACATTGCGAAGGTGGCCGGGATTGATCATGTCGGGTTGGGCTCGGACTTTGACGGGGTGAGCGGCGCTACGCCGCAGGGGATTGATTCGGCGGCGGATTTGCCGAAGATCACGCAGGCGCTGCTCGATCGCGGGTATAGCGCGGAAGACATTCGCAAGATTCTTGGCGAGAACACGCTGCGTGTGTTCCGCGAGGTAGAGCAGGTTAGCCGGGAGATGCAGGCATCTGCGAAGTAGGCGCCTGTGACAGACGTAGGGATCATTCGACTGCGTTGTCGGTCGCTCGCTCGCGGCAACTTGGCTCATGAGGACAGTGCCGATGTCGTCGAGAGGCTGAGGAGAAACTGGCATCCTTGCTGTCGTACAATGCAACTTTGCCTATACATCGATATCAGGAGGCTTGAGGAATTTTCATGCGTCGAATTCTGGCATGTTTTGCGCTCATTCTCATGGTTGCCTTGGGGGCGTTCGCTCAGTCCGGTTCCAGCACGCAGGCTGCGCCTGCTACGAAACCGAGCGCTAATCCGCATTCGAACGTCGCCAAGCCAGTGGTGCACACAGCTACGAAGCCTACGGCGATTATCGACACGACGGCCGGAAAGATGACCTGCACGCTCTTCCCTGATAAAGCTCCGATTGGCGTGGAGAACTTTATTGGGCTGGCGACTGGCACCAAGGATTGGAAGAATCCCGTGAGCGGGGCGATGAAACATGGCGTGCCGTTGTACGACGGGACGATTTTTCATCGGGTGATTCCGGGCTTCATGATTCAGGGAGGAGATCCGGCGGGCAACGGATCGGGCGATCCGGGCTACAAATTCAAGAACGAAGTCTCGCCGGACCTGTTATTTGATCAGCCGGGACGGCTGGCTTATGCGAATTCTGGACCCGATACGAACGGTTCACAGTTCTTCATCACCGAAGTGCCGACGCCGCATCTGAATGGCAAGTACACCATCTTCGGGCAATGCGACGAGGCGACCGTCGCTTTGGTGAAACAGATTGGACACATGGCAACGGATCCAAGCAACGATCGGCCGTTTCGTCCGGTGAAGATTAATCACATTACGATTGTGAAGGGTGGGGCGGCCGCCAAGCCTGCCGGGACCACTACGACTAAGAAGCCTGCGACGGCAGCACCGAAATCCCCGGCAACACCCAAATAGCATATTGCTGGGGCGCTCGCTTCGCTAGACGGGCGAGGCGCCTGTAGGGATACGAGCAGATTCACGACAACTTCTTGAAAGGACTCTTATGGCACGGCAACCTGGAACTTACGCTACGTTTGAAACTTCTGAGGGAACGATCGTTTGCAAGCTATTTGAAAAAGATGCGCCTAAGACCGTGGCGAACTTTGTGGAACTGGCCGAAGGCAAGCGGGAGTGGAAGCATCCTTCGACTGGGAAAAAGTCGAACGACCGGCTGTACGACGGGACCATTTTTCATCGAGTGATTCCCGACTTCATGATTCAGGGTGGAGATCCGCAGGGCACGGGCATGGGCGGGCCGGGATATCAGTTTGAAGATGAGACCAAGGGATCGCCGCACAAGTTCGACAAGCCGGGCAAACTGGCGATGGCGAATGCTGGGCCGAACACGAATGGATCGCAGTTCTTCATCACGACTGTGCCGACGACATGGTTGACGGGCAAGCACACGATATTTGGGGAGGTAGTCGAAGGGCAGGAGATTGCCGAAAAGATTACGCGTGTGCCCCAGAATCGGCAGAACAGGCCGAATAAGGACGTGGTGCTGAAGAAGGTGACGATTGAGAGGGTGTAGGGGCGTGCGCTAGCGGTTTGCCAGGACCTCGATTCCCGAAGCGCCAATCAACTTTGCATCCGCGGTGACCAAAGTCAAGTCGAAGGCCCGGGCCGAAGCCGCAATTAGCCGATCAGCAGGATCACTGTGAGGGATGCCTATTGCTGAAGTCTCCAGGGCAACTTCCGTCGTGAGTGGCGCTTCATGCAACTGTAGGAGTTCCAGCGTACGGCGTGCCCACAAAACGGGGTCCTCGTTCAGTTCCACCCTTCCTTTGCGCGTAAGGGTGAGCAGTTCCCACACACTGATTGGTGAAATCCAGAGCTCGTTTTCTGAATCGTTGAGCGCACTGGCTACACGCCGCGACAGGCGAGTGGGTTCCAGCGCCATCCAGATCCAGATATGTGTATCGAGCAGCAGTTTCATTCGCGGGTAGCGTCCCATTCGCTCTCATCACTGATGGAGCCGACGATATCACCCAGAATGCGTCCCGTCCCGATCATGCACCCCAGTCGCCTTCCCGTAGCCTTCTCGGGTGATGGGGGGACAACCTCGGCCACGGGCTTACCGAATCGGGTAACACGAATCGGCTTGCGCGTCTTGCGGACCTCTTCGAGGATGCCGAGGCACTTGGCCTTGAACACGGAGATGGCAATTTCCTTCATGTCGCAATTAGACCATGGTCAATGACCATAGTCAACTTGCTTAGCAGAACCGCCCGCTGTGACGCGAGACGAAAGGCTAGCGAGAACCTCCGACAGGCGCGCGTTCCACTGGTTCCAGTCGTGCCCGCCCGGTCCCGGGTGAAATTCAAAGCGAAACTTGCGCTGAGCGAGTAGAGCGGCAAATCGCTGGTTCGAAGGCAGTAATCCTTCCTTTTCACCGCAGGTCACGAACATGAACGGCACGCCGTCAGGATCTGCTCTAGCGGCAAGCACGAAGGGATCATTGCCTCGGCGTGTTTCGCTTCCCCACGGACCGAAGATCGCGGCGTGGCCTCGGTATTGTGAGATTCTCTTGATTGAAAATGGACGGCTCGGAACATCGATGGCCGGGCTCAGAGCCCCAACAAATTTGTACAGGTCTGGGTGCTTCAGAGCTAGTTTGATTGCGCCGAAACCACCCATCGAAACGCCAAGGATGGCGCGCTGCGATGGATCAGCGGGGAACCTTGATTCCACCTCGGCGATTAGATCTTTGACGATGTAGTCCTCGAATCGATCCCTGGGCCGGTCCACCGAATTCGTGTAGTAGGAAGACTCTCCTTCCGGCATCACCAGAATCAATCCATTCTCAGCAAAGCCAGCCACATCCGAATCGTTGCTCCATTCACGGAAGTCGCCTCCGCCTCCGTGTAGCAAGTAAACGATGGGAAGCTTCTTGCCGCTTGAGATTGCTTTCGGAAGAATGACTCGGTATGGCATCTCGCGCTCGAGCGAGACGCTTCGAAAGGTTACGTCCTGCATCGCAACGTTTGGTGTGAGACGCGGATGATCGGGACGCGCTGCAGGAGGGCGATTACACGCGGTCAGCAAGGCCAGGACAAAAAAGACTGCGCATGATTTCACGCAACGAGGGCTAACGGTTCGACCGGAATTGCTTGGCGAGGTCCTGTGGTTCTGGGCACTCAAAAGGATCCTTCGACCGCATTGGCGGCCGCTCTGCGACCGCCAAGTTCGCTCAGATGACAGACTCTAAACGTCAAAGTTGAACTAGACGCCGATGACAGCGCAAAGTTCTTTTACCGCTGCTGCGCTCTTATCGAGTCCTGCCTTTTCTTCCGGCGTGAGTTTGATTTCGATGATCTGCTCGATTCCCTTGGAGCCTAGCTTTACCGGCACGCCGACATAGAGGCCGTTGACGCCGTATTCGCCTTGCAGGAACGCGGCGCAGGGCAGGATTTTCTTTTTGTCTTTCAGGATGGCTTCGACCATCTCTGTAGCTGCCGCGGACGGCGCGTAGTAGGCGGAGCCGGTCTTCAGGTACTTCACGATTTCGGCACCGCCGTCGCGAGTACGCTGGACCAGCGCTTCGAGGCGGCTCTTCTCGATCAATTCTGTGATGGGAATACCGGCGACCGTAGAGTAGCGCGGCAGCGGCACCATGGTGTCGCCGTGTCCGCCCAGGACGAAGGCGGTCACATTCTCCACGCTGACTTTGAGTTCTTCCGCGATAAAGGCGCGGAAGCGGGCGGAGTCGAGAACGCCGGCCATGCCGATGACGCGCTCGCGGGGGAATCCGCTGAGCTTGTAGGCGGCTTGGGCCATGGCGTCCAGGGGATTGGAGACGATGATCAGGATGCAGTGAGGCGAGTACTTTACCACTTCGCCGACCACGGCTTTCATGATGCCGTGATTGGTGTTGAGCAAATCGTCGCGGCTCATGCCGGGCTTGCGCGGGATGCCGGCGGTGATGACGACGATGTCAGAGTTTGCGGTGTCGGCGTAGCTGTTGGTGCCGCTGACGTGGGAGTCGCGCTTCTCAATGGGCATGGCTTCGAGCAGATCGAGGCCCTTGCCTTGCGGGACGCCTTCGATGATGTCGATGAGAACGACGTCGGCCAGTTCCTTGGAAGCGATCCAGTGAGCGGCTGTTGCGCCCACGTTCCCTGAACCTACGATGGTGACTTTCTTGCGCATGAAAACTTCCCCTTTAGCCACGGATTCACGCGGATCGCACGGATGAGCTGAACTTTCTTAGATCAGTGAACATCCACGAGATCCGTGGCGCATGAATTTGAAATCCCTACACGAGCACGCCTGCTCCCATGTTTTCGATCATGTAGCCGGCGAATTCGCTGGTCTTTACCTTGGTGGCGCCGGGCATCAGGCGCTCGAAGTCGTATGTAACTTTCTTTTGCTCGATGGTGCGTTCCATGCTCTGTTCAATCAGATCCGCGGCTTCGTTCCAGCCGAGATGGCGGAACATCATGACGCCCGAGAGGATCACAGAGCCAGGATTGATGACGTCTTTGTCGGCATACTTGGGCGCGGTGCCATGCGTGGCTTCGAAGATGGCGTAGCCGTCGCCGATGTTGGCGCCGGGAGCGATGCCGAGGCCTCCGACCTGGGCGGCGCAGGCGTCGGAGATGTAGTCGCCGTTCAGATTCGGAGTGGCGAGGACGGAATATTCGTCGGCGCGCGTGACCACCTGCTGGAAGATTGAGTCGGCGATGCGGTCGTTGATCATAATCTTCTTCTTCCACGCGCCGTTGCCGTGCGTGGAGTAGATGGCGTCGAGAACGTCCTTCACCTCTTTTTCGACTGCCTGACGGAACGATGGAGGAGCAAACTCCATGCCCGGTTCGACGGCTTCGGCGTTCTGCGCGATGGTGAGGTTGGGATTCTTGTCTTTGTTATCGATGATCCAGCTTTCGCGTTCGGTGACGACCTTGTCGCGGAATTCGTCGACAGCGAGTTCGTATCCCCACTTGCGGAAAGCGCCTTCAGTGAATTTCTGGATGTTGCCCTTGTGAACGAGCGTCACCGACTTGAGATTGTTCTCGATGGCATGCTGGATAGCCATGCGGACCAGGCGCTTGGTCCCGGTGACGGAGATCGGCTTAATGCCGATGCCGGAGTCAAGGCGAAGTTGCTTCTTGCCGCCCTTCAGCATGTCTTTATTGAGGAATTCGATCAGGCGGGCGCAGTCTGCAGTTCCCTGCTCCCATTCGACGCCGGCGTAGACGTCCTCGGTATTCTCGCGGAAGATGACAACGTTCATGCGCTCGGGATGCTTCACGGGCGAAGGTACGCCGCTGTAATACTTCACCGGGCGTACGCAGCAGTAGAGATCGAGAATCTGGCGGAGAGCGACGTTGAGCGAACGAATGCCGCCACCCACGGGCGTGGTGAGCGGGCCTTTGATCGCGACGCGGAATTCGCGGATGGCGTCGACGGTGTCATCGGGAAGCCAGTTATCGAATTTGGCCTTGGCTTTTTCTCCGGCGAAGACTTCATACCAGGCGACGCGGCGTTTTCCCTTGTAGGCTTTTTCGACGGCGGCGTTGAAGACGCGCAGGGAGGCTTTCCAGATGTCACGTCCGGTTCCGTCGCCTTCGATGAACGGGATGATCGGATTGTCGGGAATGTCGTACTTGCCGTTCGCGTACCCGATCGTTTTCCCGTCGGTAGGTATAGCGACGCCGTTATAAGAGCCTGCCATGAAAAGCCTCCGCAGTCAGTAAGTCCAAGGATAGAAGTGAAAACCGATCATTATAAAGAATTTGAAGACCGGGAACACACTTCCGGTGAAGAGTGTGTGAATTTATTCAGCAATTTTCTGTGGGATAATGCTGCTCACGCGAATGCCGGGCCATTCGACTCGGTTCCAGGAGGGTTCTATGGGTCTCAACCTTCGACGGCTCCTTACCATTGCTGCCTGCGTAATCGCAGTCGTGCTGCCTTCCGCGGCCGCGTTTGCGGACGGGGCGCACGACCACACCCAGTTCGGGCACGACATTACCATTGGCCCGGGGGAAGAGGCGAGTGATGTGACCTGCTTCGGATGCAGCGTCCATGTCCGAGGAAAGGTCGATGGAGATGTGACCACGTTTGGCGGCGGCCTAGTGCTGGAAGAAGGTGGGGAAGTTGGCGGGGATGTGACGTCGTTTGGCGGGAATATCCGACTCGACAAGGGTGCAACGGCCGGAGGCGGAGTTACGGTGTTCGGCGGGAGATTACACCGCGATCCGGAAGCGTCGATCGAAGGGGATGTAACCTCGTTCAGCGGCGGTTTCTGGCTGGCTTTGATTTTCGGATTGCCGCTGGTATTTCTTGCGGGCTTGGTTCTCCTCGTTGTGTGGATCGTTCGCCGCCTGACACGTCCCACGATGCCAGTTCCCGCCAGAGTCTAGCGGAATTTGGACGGGAGTTATGTCCTTACCACCTGCGGGTGCCGAAGGTCTTTCGCACGCCCACGGTCATATAGCGTCCCCAAGGGCCGTTGGTACCGAGATCGGCGGTGCCCAGGTTCTTGTCGCGTGATCCCAAACGGTCAAACAGGAAGTGCTGCGTGACTCGAAACTCGAACCCCTTGGCGATGTAGATACCGGCGCCCCAAGAGTGCTCAACGCCAATGGCATCGGGCGACCAGGTGTAGAGAGTTTTGGGGACGGTCTTTCCGAATAAAAAAGTGGGCGCGCCGTAGACCATGAAGCGGCGGAGCGGACCTCGACCGAAGGGACGAACCTCGAGGACTCCCGAGAGGATATACCGGGCGAAGAGACTGCAGGGCGCGTTCACGCCGCCGTATTGGCCGGCGTTTCCGGCGCACTGGTTGGGATCGACTTCGTTGTGCGGAGGCGCGAGGTCAAGCTGGGCCCATCCCCAAAGCATGTCGCGGGGAAAAAACATGCGATCACTCGAATTCGCGTCATGCCACGTGCCTTGAGGTGTGGGATCGGTATTGGAGGACAGAGTCTGCGACAAGCACAAAATCGAACTTCCAAGAAGGAACAGGAGAATACACGCCCACCGTTTCATTTCGCCTCCGAACCAAGGTCATTCCAGGGATGCCGGACGCCTGGCCGCACATTTGAGAGAAGGCGCAGATCACAGTCCGGTTGAAGAGAGCGGAACATTGTAACCTGCGGAAGGAATCACGGAGATGCCGGAACAGATTCGTCGCGAGGCTTGCGGAGGCAGGTTGGGATCTTATTGTGTCCGAAGGTCATGACAGGCGTTCGGAGAGAAGAAAACTGATCTTCCAGATTTCATATCTGGAGCACAAGTTATTCCATTCATAGTACGTTCACATTATCCGAATCCCGCAAAACCCTTGGAAATATGAGGTTTGTGGTTTGGTTCGCGGATTGCACTGTACGGGTATACAGCTCAACCTAGGGACCCCAAATGCCTCAAGAGATTTCGGTGTCGTATCAGGCAATCAAGAGCAAGGTATACCGGTTAATTGATGCGCTGGTCGTCGGGGAGAAGAATGAAGCCGACGTCCAGGAATCGATCCGGCGCTGGTGGGCTTTGATCCATCCAGCGGATCGGCCTGTGGCACAAAAGTATCTGCTCATGGTGTTGGGACGGTCGGTTTCGGCGCTCGATTCGATGGAAGAAGCGCTGCTGTCGGTAGGTCCGGCGGATGCGGTGCACCCGCCCATGGTGCCCCCGCAAGTCGCTACGAAACGCATCCGTCTGATGGAACGCATTGTGAAAGAATCTGGAGTGCGCAGCGCAGTCTAAGTCCTCGCTCAAAAATCCTCGCGGAACGATCAAGACAAAGAATTTACAATTGGGGCGTTGCGCTGCGTCTGCCCAAGCCCATATCGTTGAGTCTCGTCTCAATTCCCTACTGGAGTGTTCTAATGGATCGGTCTCGCGCTACGCTGGGCAAATCACGGATCTACATTTTCTTCGGAGTACTGCTGATCATGGCGACTTCTCTCTACGCGGCATCCGGCATTTACGGCTTCACGCTGAATTCCATTGATGGCAAACCCGCGCCGTTGGCCGACTATAAGGGCAAGGTGGTACTGATCGTTAACGTGGCCAGCCAATGCGGCTACACCCCACAGTACAGCGCGCTGGAATCGATTTACGAGAAGTACAAGGACAAGGGCTTCGTGATTCTGGGTTTCCCTGCCAACAATTTTGGGGCGCAGGAACCGGGAACGAATGAGGAGATCAAGACGTTCTGCTCGCGGAAATATAGCGTGACCTTCCCCATGTACGCGAAGATTTCAGTCAAGGGAGACGATCAGGCGCCGCTGTACGCGTATCTCACGAAAGAGACGGGGGCGGGGATCGCGGGCGACATCAAGTGGAACTTTACGAAGTTCCTGGTGGATCGTGATGGGAAAGTTGTGCAGCGGTTTGAGCCGGCAGTGACTCCGGATTCGAAGGATGTGACTGGGGCGATTGAGAAGGAGTTGAAGTAGTCGCCTTATGAAATCTGCAGGATTACGGCTTGCGCTCCTGTATGGGGAGATCTTCGATGTTTTCCGTATAATTCGGCGACGCCTTTCCCGCAGCTTCCGCTAGGCGCTTCGAGATTTTGGGAAGTTTGCCACTCAGGTTTCCCATCGCCATATAAACGGAACTTGGACCGTGCACCTCGTATATCTTGGCGAGGATAAAGTGCTCGCCTCTGGTTAGTCGTTCGCCGCGATGCAGCTTAATCAGCACCGTATCTTCCGCTGGATCGCCCCATTTTGTCCGCTTTCCCTTCATTGAATCGATGACCCTCCTTCTAATCGACACCCGAAAAAAGATAGGACAGTGAGTCCGTACCTTCAAGGAAAAATCTCCCGTCCTTCAGATGTCATAATACAGGGCGAATTCGTACGGGTGGGGCCTGAGTCGGATCGCGTCTACTTCCTTGGTGCGCTTGTAGTCGACGTAGGTGCGCAGCAGTTCCTCGCTGAAGACGTCTCCCTTTAACAAGAATGCGTGGTCGCGCTGCAGGGCGTCGAGAGCCTCTTCGAGGGATCCCGGCATGGTCGGCACGGTCGAGAGTTCTTCTGGATCGAGTTCGTAGACGTCTTTGTCCATTGGCGCACCGGGATCCATTTTGTTCTCGATGCCATCGATGCCGGCCATGAGCATGGCGGCAAAGGCGAGGTACGGATTGCAACTGGGATCGGGCGGGCGGAATTCGACTCGCTTGGCCGCGGGACTGGCGGAGTACATCGGAATGCGGCAGGCGGCGGAGCGGTTGCGGCGCGAGTAGGCGAGATTGACGGGCGCCTCGAATCCGGGGACGAGGCGTTTGTAGGAATTCGTAGTCGGCGCGATGATCGCCGAGAGCGCGGGCCCGTGCTTCAGGAGTCCACCGACGTACCAGAGTGCCTGCTGCGACAGTCCGGCATACCCTTCGCCTGCAAATAACGGCGCACTTCCCTTCCAGAGCGACTGGTGCGTATGCATCCCGTTGCCGTTGTCGCCAAAGATGGGCTTGGGCATGAAGGTCACGGTCTTGCCGTAGAGATTCGCGACGTTCTTCACAATGTATTTGTAGAGCAGCATTTTGTCGGCGGAGCGAAGGAGCGAATCGAATTTGAGATCGATTTCGGTCTGGCCTCCGGTGGCCACTTCGTGATGGTGGCACTCGACGGTCATGCCGCAGTTCTGCATGGTGAGCAGCATTTCTGAACGAAGATCCTGGTAGTGATCGGTGGGCGGGACGGGGAAATATCCTTCTTTGTAGCGGGGACGGTAGCCGAGATTGTTTTCTACGCGGCCGGAGTTCCAGCGGCCCTCTTCGGCGTCGATGTAGTAGAAACCGTATTGCTCGCGCTGATCGAAGCGGACGTTGTCGAAGATGAAGAACTCGGCTTCGGCGCCGAAATTGGCAGTGTCGGCGATACCGGAGGAACTGAGGTATTGCTCGGCCTTGCGGGCGATGTGACGCGGGTCGCGGTCGTAGCGCTGCTTGGTGACGGGGTCGACCACATCGCAGATGAGGACCAGCGTCGGCACTTCCGTGAAGGGATCGAGCATGTGCGTGGCCGCGTCCGGCATGAGCAGCATGTCGCTTTCCTGGATGGTCGACCATCCGCGGATGGAGGAGCCATCGATGCCAAAACCCTCCTCAAACGAGCTTTCGGTGAGTTGGCCGATGGGGTAGGAGACGTGGTGCCAGAGGCCGGGAATATCGGTGAAGCGGAGGTCAAGGATTTTGACCTCGTGCTCTTGGGCGAAGGCGAGAACGGATTTGGCGTCGGCCATGGAATTCCTTATGGTCGTTGGTCGTTAGTCGTTCGCCAGAGCATTGGCCAACGATGATTCATCTGGCGGCTGCTACAATCGTCGCGTCATTGCAAACCGACGAGTGTAAAGCGGAGTCGGCGGAACTGGCAATTCGATTGTTATTATGGCGGCGATAACGGGACTTTATACTTCAGGGATCAGAGATCAGGGGCCAGAGATCAGTCAATCCGTGAGCTCTGGGCTTAGGTACCAGTCCCTGAACCCTGTTCCCTAGCCCCTGTTCTTTATGGATTTCGATCAGCTGGAGACATTTCTGGAGGTGGCGCGGCACGCCTCGTTTTCGCGGGCGGCGGAGAAACGTTTCCGCACGCAGCCGGCGATCTCGTCGCAGATTCGGGGGCTGGAGGAAGAAGTCGGGGCGAAGCTGTTCGACCGGTCGGGCGGGAAAGTGTCGCTGACGGCGGCGGGAAAGGCGTTCCTGAAGTATGTGGAGGAGACGCTCGACTCCCGCAAGGCCATGATGGTGGCGATCGCCGAAATGGAGCGCGTGCCTCGCGGCGAGATCATTGTGGGAGCGAACGAGGGCACGTGCCTGCACATCCTGCCCTACGTTTTTGCCGACTTCAAGAAGCAATACCCGGATGTATCGGTGAACATCAAGCGGGCGGATTACGCGAAGATTCTGGAGTCGGTGATCGATAATTCCGTGGACTTCGGGGTGGTTTCGTTGCCCGTGACCGATGCACGGCTGACCGTGGTTCCCATTCACCGCGATGAATTGATCCTGATCGCGCCGCCGCATCATCCCCTGGGAAAGCTAAAGTCGGCAGCAATTGCCGAAATTGCGAAGTTCCCGCTCATCGTGCCGAAGGCCGGGCATACGCGCGATGCCATCGAACAATGGTTCCACGAGCGACGGTTGAAGCCCAATATCACCATGGAACTGGACTCGAGCGAACTGTTGAAGCGCTTCGTTGCCGCTGAAGTGGGGGTGGGATTCATCGCGCGATCCAATGTCGAAGAGGACGTGCGGGCACGTGTGTTGTCGGCCATTCCGATCGCCGATGCACAGGTAAAGAGAGATCTGGCGCTGGTATTCCGCAAGGACAAGGCGTTGAGCCGGGCGGCGCTGGCGTTCATTGACATTGCGGTAAAGCACAAATCCACGCAAGAATTGGTACAGACGCCTATCCGATGATTTGTGCTCCTTCCAGATGGCTCCTCCTGACGGCTGTGTTAGTCGCGGCCGGGCCAGGTGTCGCGCAGAGTTCGCAAAAGTCACTGGACAAAATGCCGGCTTCGGCGCGGCAACTAGTTTCGATCAAGGTGACGGGGAGCAAGCGATTCCCCGAGACCGACATCGCCGCTGCCACGGGCCTGCAGATTGGGCAGCCGGTTACGGAAGATGATTTTAAGCGAGCATCTCGGAATCTGGCCGACACGGGCGCGTTCACCGACATTCAGTTCAGTTATTCCTATTCTTCCGCCGGCACCAAGGTTGAGTTTCAAGTGACGGATGGGGAGAAGTTCGTCCCGTCGCACTTTCTGGACTTCGTCTGGTTCACGCCCGAGGAGATGCGGAAGCGAATCAGGGAACACGTTCCCATGTTCGAAGGCGAATTGCCGCTCGCCGGGCACATGGCGGATGAGGTTTCCGATGTGCTGCAGGCCATGTTGGTGGAGAATGCGATTCCGGGCCACGTTGATTTTGTGCGTTCAGGAAAGAAGGACGGGCCGGTCGAATCCATCGACTTCAAGGTTTCGGAAGTCCTGATCCGCATTCGCGATATCAAATTCACCGGAGCGGGAGAAGCAGAGTTGCCGGCGCTGGAATCGGCGGGGCGACAGCTTTCCAACCGGGAGTACTCTCGGGCGCGGCTGGATCAGTTTGTCCAGCGGCAACTGCTGCCCGTGTATTACTCACGCGGATATCTGAAGGCGGCGTTCGGCAACCCGCAACCGGAACCGGTGAAGGAAGCGGGCGCTGAACCTGAGGACGGTCCGCGGAATCAGAGCATCGTGGACGTGACATTCGCCGTCACCCCGGGAGAGCAATACAAGTTGAAGGATCTTGCGTGGTCCGGGAATAAGGAATTCCCCACGGACACGTTGCAAAAAATGGTCCGAGCGGAGCCGGGCAAACCCGCGAATACGATCCGGATTGGAGAGGACCTGAAATCTGTTCAGACGCTCTATGCCTCGCATGGATTTCTGAAGGCAATGATCGCGCCGAAGGCCCAATTTGACGATGCGGCGGGCACGGTGTCGATTGTCCTCGAAGTGAAGGAAGATGCGGTCTACCACATGGGGGATCTGGAGTTTCGAGGCCTGGACAACAGCCTGACGGCCAAACTGCGGAACATCTGGAAGTTGCGGCCGGGCGACGTGTACGACGCCACCTACCTGAGCGACTACCTGGCAGAGGCCCATAAGCTTTTGCCCGCGAACCTGGACTGGGAAGTGTCGTCGCATGTGACGGCAAATATCCGGGAAAAGACGGTGGACGTGGATCTTATCTATTCGGCAAAGGCGCCGAAGTAGGTCCAGAAGTGAAGCTTTTCCGGATTTCCGAACATCCAAAGATTTTTCTTTGCGAAAAGCGTGAGACGGATTACTCTATCCGCCACTAGGCATGCCTAGTGGAGTAACGAGTTTGCCCGGGCCCTCCCCCTAATAGCGATCCGGGCATAAAGCGGGGAAGCGCGCCAGCGCTCCCCGCGTTTGTTTCCCCGGCCTGGAGGCTTCCCTGCTTGAAACTTCCTGCGAAGGTAGGCATCCTCTTAGGAGAGGCTCTGTCCCCTACATCCGGGCACGGGAGTGCCCACAAAGTCGAAAAGGAGTCGTGCCGATGACATCTCGCTTACAGAAGTTTGGGTTTGCAATCCTCACCCTGATCATCGCAACCATTCTGACCATTCCCAGTGCGTTTGCCGCCAAAGAAAGCAGCTTCACGGGTACGGTCAGTGATTCGATGTGCGGCGCAAAACATGCCATGCCCGGTGATGCCGCGTCATGCACGCGGGGATGCGTGAGCAAGGGTTCAAAATACGCCCTGGTGGTGGGCGAGAAAGTCTACACACTCGAGACCAGCGACAAGTCCGCGCTCGATACACTCGACAAGCAGGCTGGCGCGAAAGTCACCGTGACCGGCACGGAGAAGGACAACACGATCACGGTCAGCAAAGTTGCCGCCGCGAAGTAAGAAAAAGATTCTGTGATTTCACGCGGGAGGGCCGAAAGGCCTCCCGCAATTTTTTTGATTCCTGCCTGCAAATTCATATTTCCTTTACAAAGCAATGTGTTAGATTGTGCATTCTTAACAAAGAAATTTCCTTTTGCGGAGGGACAGGCGAATTGGGCAAAGACATGGTTCCGAAGCGGATTTTCTTCACCAAAGGCGTGGGGAAACACCGCGAGCGGTTGACGTCGTTTGAGTTGGCACTGCGTGATGCGGGAATTGCGGCTCAGAATCTGGTTCGGGTTTCATCAATCTTCCCACCCAATTGCAAACTGCTGGCGCGTAAAGAGGGCGTGAAATATCTGCATCCGGGTGAAGTAGTGTTTGCGGTCGTAGCGGAGAACTCCACGCGCGAGCCGCACCGCCTGCTGGCCTCGTCGATCGGCGTTGCCATTCCTGCAGACCGAAATACTTATGGCTATCTGAGCGAGCACCACTCCTTCGGAGAAACGGAAGACGCTGCGGGCGAATATGCGGAGGAACTCGCGGCAGAGATGCTGGCAACGACGCTCAATGTGGAATTCGATCCCGACCGGTCGTGGGACGAAAAAAAGCAGATTTATCGGCTGTCGAACAAGATTGTGCGCACCGCGAATGTCACGCAATCGGCGGTTGGCGACAAGCGAGCATTGTGGACTACGGTGATCGCCTCGGCTGTTTTGATCTTCGACTAGTCCGAATTCTGAACGGAAACGTTTCCGAAAAATGCACTCCCGAAACGGAGTGCATTTTTTGTTACGAATTTCGTTTTTGCTCTAGAAAATGCTTTTTCTTGAGCAGTTTTGCTATATGATCCTGAGTCCTTCCCCTTTGAGGTGACGGCTCATGTCTAGCAGGCGAGATTCCCTTTCTTCCTGTAGTTCCCTCCTTCATTCGTTGCTCTGGTTGTTGGTGGTGGCCGGCATGATCGGTATTGTGGCAGTCAGTGCATCCGCGCAGACTTGGAATTTGACATGGTCTGACGAGTTCAACGGCGCTGCCAACAGCCCGATCAATCCCCTCAACTGGCAATACGACACCGGCATTCTGAACGTGAACAACGAGGCCGAGTATTACTGCGATCCCACCATCAGTCCGCCAGTGGCCCCGTGCACGGCCACTCCGAATGCGTATATCGATGGAAGCGGGCACCTCGTCATCCAGGCCATCCAGGTTGGGAGCAGCGTTCAGCCTTATAGCGGTAGTTGGACTTCTGCCCGATTGAATACCGCGAACAATCTGCAGAGCTTCTCATACGGCCGAATCGAATCGAGCATGGCACTGCCGATCGGTCCCGGACTGTGGCCGGCGTTCTGGGCGCTGGGAACCAACATCACAACCGTGAGTTGGCCAGCGGCGGGCGAGATGGATTTCATGGAAAACGTTCCTGCCTCAGCTGGCCTGGGGCCGACGGTGATCAAGTCGACGTTGCACGGCGGCACTTCATCGAACAGTTGCTACTGCGGCGGAAACGGACTGGGGCAAAGCTATACCTTCACCAGCGGAGACGTGACCGGGTTTCACACCTACGGCGCGATCTGGTCGCCGAATATGGTGCAGTTCTACGTCGACGATCCGAGCAATGTTTTTTTCGTACGAACGGCGAGCGACGTGCCGAGCGGTTTTACATGGGACTTCAACCATCCGTTCTTCCTGCTGCTGAATCTCGCGGTGGGCGGAACGGGAAGCTGGCCGGGTGCGCCGGACAGTACGACACCGAATCCTGCCATCATGCTCGTCGACTACGTGCGAGCGTATCAGCCGTTGCAGGTCGCCGGGCCAACCATGTCGGGAACGGCGGTGACAGTCACCGCGGGCCAGACGGGGAATAGCACGGTGTCGCTCTCTTCGGCGTCGGGGACTGGCCGGGTGTATCTCTCGTGCACCACCACCGCTCCGAAGGCGACGTGCACGGTCCAGTCTTCGGATACCTTGAACCCATACACGGTCGACTTCAGCAATGCAGCCAGCGCCTCGGCGACCGTGAGCGTCAAGACGACGGCCGACACTTCGGTGCGGGCGCTTGGACCAACGATGGGAATTCTAGGAGCGGCCTTGGCCGCCTTTGTTCTGATTCCCTTCAGCGGTCGGCGGGCTCGAGGCGCGGCGATGCTCTTCTTTCTCGTGGTGAGCCTGGGGTTGATCGTCAGTTGCGGCGGATCCGGCAGTTCGGGCGGCGGTGGAGGGGGTGGCGGAGGGAATGGCACGACCCCGGGCAATTACACCGTGACGGTGAGCGCCTACACGGTGAGTAACGCGTCAGGGACACCGGATTCAGCGGCAAACCTCTCGCTGACAGTGAACTAGGTCCATTGTTTGCAATCTGTTACGGGACGCTTCAGCCCCTGTTGGGTCTTAGTACTATGGTAACTACTCGATTAAACGAGTGTAATCTTCCGTTAATAGAGATCGGTTATCATAGAAGTGGATCAAAAGACCTATACGGACTGAAGGAGAGTAGTGGACCTCGAAACACGCAGGAAAAAACAGCGAGCCTTGATGGTGAAGATGGCGGAGCGGAAAGTGCGCTCCCGGGCTCAGCAACTTTACGAGACTCGCGGTCAAGGCGAGGGTCGAGAGTTGCAGGATTGGTTTCAGGCTGAGTCAGAAGTACTTGAAAATAGTACCGTTGCTCTGCTATTTCGACGTACTAAAGAAAGCAGCACGACTTCTGAGCAGGCCGACAACTCCTCGGATTATGCCGCTCAAGACTCGTCTACCTGCGAAACCCCCGCATAGAACCTCGGCTGTCCAGGCTGTGGCTTGAGCGTTACCTCTTCGACGCCAGCCTTTTTCCTTTCTTGCTCCCCGAGCCCTTTTTGTTCTTATCTAGCCGCTCCAACACGGCGGCTACGATGATCGGCAAGCCAACAGTGGCATCCACAAAGACTTCGCCGAACATGCCTCCCTCGGACGGCGGCACGAACTTGCCCCAGGAAATCGCTTCGCTGTAAGGGCTGCCGGAGAGTCCTCCCCAGTAGACGGGTTCAGGGCAAATGCGCAGTCCATAGTGATAGCGCTTAAGGGGAACGTTCTCACCTAAGCGACGGTGGCGCAATTCACAGAAGGGGCCGAACTGCTGGGACCAGTTGCGGGGGACGCCGCCTCCGATGGTGAAGATGCCCAGCTTCTTCTGCCGAAGAAGTGTGGCGGCGAAGTGCTCGAGGTCCTCGAAGGGGTCGAAGCGGATCTTGTGGCGACCGGTCGATTCGCGCAAGCGGTTGTTGAGTGCCGTGTCGAGGCCGAGTTCGGAATCACTGAAGGCAGGGACAAAGACGGGCACGCCCTTCTCGAAGGCCGATTTCAGAATTCCCCGCTGTCCTTGCGCATGCTTGGAAAGATAGGCGCCGATGGCGTGGTTCAGCTTGTAGGAGCACATGACCTCATTGTGGTCCCACGATTCGAGCACGGCAGACATGACTTCTTCCACGTCGTCGAGATTCTGCTCGGGTTCGAGGGTGTCGTAAACGCGGTTGTATCCCTGCTCGTAGAGTTCCTCGTCAGAAACTTCGGGATTGGCGCGGAAGTGGGCGCGGCCTGTAGCTTCCACCAAGCCGTGTGCCATGAGAGCGCCGGTCGAGACGATGGCATTGACGATGCCGCGGTCGATCAGTTCGGCAATGATGAGGCCCTGCTTGGCTACCGTCATGGCGCCGGCCAGAGTCATTACGACGAAGGCGTCTTCATCGAGCGCCATGGCTTCGAGAACGTCGGCAGCTTCGCCGAGTTGACGGCCGGTAAAGGCGGTCTTCGACATGGCTCGCACGAGACTGTCTATGGAACCGATCTTGCTCAGATCGAGCGGTTCGAGAGGAATCAGGCGGTCTTCGATGGGGTTGTGCAGCTTGCGGTCAACGCCCTCCCCAGCGCCGCCATTGCCGTTTCCCTGGGGGTGAGGATGATTTTTTGAACTGCCATGATTCCCTTGTTTCAACGTACAGCCTCCAAGCCGATCAGTGAATGCCCGACCCCTTACTTTACAGGAAGGCGTGAAGGGGACGCCATGCGTAGTCAGGGAATGTTGCAGCGAGATGAATTGTGTGAAATCGCGAGATGGAGGAGTTCCCCGCATTGAAGGGACGAGGCTCATCCCGCAGGTGGAACAATTTTTGAAACGCGGTAGCAATGCGTCGGGCGAAGCTGCCCCGGCCATTGCTGGCACGCACTCGGAAGGAGCGTCGAGGTGCTTCGGGTAAGCAGGCCTTCAGAGGGAAACGACGAGTGGATGCTATATTGAACGCGGAGGTCGGAACGATTGTCGCCTGAAAAATATCGTGTGGCCCTAGTGCAGATGTCGTGCGGGCCGGAGCCGGAAGAAAATCTTGAGAAGGCGCTGAGCCGCGTGGAGGATGCGGCGGGCCGTGGCGCCCGCGTGGTGTGCCTGCCCGAACTTTTCCAGACGCAATATTTTTGCCAGCGCGAAGATCACGCGTTGTTCGATTTGGCCGAGCCCATTCCGGGGCCGAGTTCCGAGAAACTGGCGGCGGCGGCGCGCAAGAACGGCATCGTGCTGATCGCGTCTTTGTTTGAGAAGCGCGCTCCGGGCGTGTATCACAATACGGCAGCAATTTTTGAAGCGGATGGATCGCTGCGCGGACTCTATCGCAAGATGCACATTCCGGACGATCCGCTCTATTACGAGAAGTTTTATTTCACGCCGGGTGATCTGGGATTCCGCGCGCTGGACACGAGCGCGGGAAAGATAGGAACGCTGGTCTGTTGGGACCAATGGTATCCGGAAGGGGCGCGGCTGACGGCATTGCAGGGCGCGAATATTCTGTTTTATCCCACGGCGATTGGATGGCATCCGGCGGAGAAGGCGGAGTTTGGCGTGGCGCAACACGACGCCTGGCGGACGATCCAGCGGGCGCATGCGATCGCCAACGGGGTGTATGTAGCTGTAGTGAACCGCGTCGGTTTTGAAACCGGTAACGTGCGAGGAAAGTCGGCGCCGGGTCAAGGATTGGAATTCTGGGGCGGATCGTTCTTCTGCGATCCGTTTGGGCGTGTGCTGGCCGAAGGGTCGCATGATCGCGAAGAAATACTGGTCGGTGATGTGGATTTGAAAGCGATGGAAGACGTGCGGCGGAATTGGCCGTTCCTGCGCGACCGGCGCATCGATGCCTATGGACCGATTACGAATCGGCTGATCGACTAAACAACCTCCCAATGACGAAGCAACAGAAAATCTGGTTGCGAGGCGTGAGCGTAGCGCTGCTGAGCCTCGCCTGCTTTGGCAAGGTTCCAGTTCTGAGCGGCAAGATGATCGCGTACGATCCGATGCAGCATGCCGCCAAGGATGCGTCGTTTAAAGCGAATAACGAGACGGTGATCCTGGAGATGCCCGGACCGAAAAAGACGAGATATGTGAAAGTTGTGTTTGTGGGATTTGGCACCAGCCAAATCGAAACTCAGTACTTCGACGGCGCCACCCCGTTGACGGTGCAAGGAATTCGCGACAAACGCTGCGATGAACCCTTACCAAATCTGGTCAGTGAAGTGAGCCTGCAGGAGCGCGCCGGGTCGTATCTTCTGACCGACGCCTTCAAGAGTGCGCCTCCGAAAATCAAGATGCTCGAGTGTTATTACGCCACCGGAAAGAAACTCAATCCGCGTCCTCCAGAAGATCAGCAATAAGACCTCAGGGAATTCATGACTTCTCGCAAAAGAAAGAAGAGCAAGGCGGAAGTGCCAGAGGTTGTGCCCTCTGCTCTGGGCTATCGCATGCCTGCCGAATGGGAGTCGCACGCGGCTACGTGGCTGGCGTGGCCCCACTATCACGGGGACTGGCCGGGAAAATTCGATCCGATTCCCTGGGTCTACGCTGAAATCATTCGCCATCTGGGAAAGCATGAGCGCGTGGAGTTGATCGTCAATGACGCGGCTGCTGGTCGTTGTGCCCGGAGAATCCTGGAGCGGGCGAATGCGTCGTCGGCGAATATTCGCTTTCATCATTGGCCTACGAACCGGGTCTGGTTGAGGGATTCGGGGTGCATCTTCCTGAAGCAGCAAGCGGGCGTTGCCCCGCCCGACGGCCCGAGTGGACGCTCGCACTATGAGTCCAGTTTGGCGTTGAAGTTTCGCTTTAACGCCTGGGCGAAGTACTCGAATTGGCGACTGGACGACAAGATCGGGAGTTTGATGGCGCAGGTCGAGGGCGCAGTTGTATCGCGCAAATCGCGCGGGAGGAAGGTTGGACAGTGCCGTGAGGTTCATCCGGTTGCGATGGGACGGCGCATTGTGCTGGAGGGCGGCTCGATCGACGTCAACGGGGCTGGGACAATTCTTACTACGGAAGAATGCCTGCTGAGCAAGGAGCAAGAACGAAATCCGCACATGGCGCGTGTGCATTACGAGAAAGCGTTTGCGGATTATCTGGGCGCGCCGAATACGATCTGGTTGGGACGCGGCATCTTCGGCGATGACACACATGGACACGTGGATGACCTGACGCGATTCGTCTCGAAGAACACGGTCATTACGATGGTCGAGACGAATTCGAAAGACGTGAACCACGCGCCCCTACAGGCGAACCTGCGGCGACTGCAGGCCGCGCGGGATCAGGACGGGAAGCAGTTCACTGTAATCGAGTTGCCCATGCCGCAACCGGTTGTGTTTGAGGATCGACGGCTTCCGGCCAGCTACGCAAATTTCTATATCGCGAATGAAGTTGTGCTGGCGCCCGTGTTCAATCGACCGAACGACCGGATTGCGCTCAATACTCTCGCGCAATGCTTCCCTACTCGCGAGATCGTGCCAATTTATTCCGGCGACTTCATCTGGGGACTGGGCGCGATGCACTGCATGACTCAGCAACAACCCGCTTGATTTCAATTTTCAATTGCCGATTTTCGATTGCCGATTTGACGCTGCTTCGCTTTGAAAATCCACAAAGTCTCCAATCTCTAATCTAGGGTCGCTCGTGTAACATCGTCCCGCATGGCGCACAAGGAAATGACCACCAGCCGTCTGGAGGCTTTCAGCGACGGCGTTATCGCAATCATCGTCACGATCATGGTGTTGGAACTGCAGGCTCCGGCGCAGCCGACGTTCTCCGCGCTGATAAAAGTCGCACCTATTTTTATCAGCTATGGTCTGAGTTTTCTGGTGGTTTCCATCATGTGGGTAAACCATCATCATCTGATTCACGCGGTTCGCTGGGTGACGGCGCGGTTGTTGTGGTCGAATCTCAATTTGCTTTTCTGGATGTCATTGGTTCCGTTCGTGACCGACTTTCTCGGCAAGAATTATCACCAACCGATGGCGGTGGCGCTCTACGGACTCGACCTGGCGTTTTGTGCCTCGGCGTTTTATATCTTGAGGATCGAACTGGTACGACAGGAGGCCCAGAATGCGGAGATGGCGGACTACCACAGGGCTGTGCAGCGCAAGAATCTTCTTTCCGGAAGTCTCTACTTGTCGTCTGTACCGCTTGCCTATGTCTCGATCTACGCTTCGTTTTTCATCTTCGCGCTGATCCCGGCGATGTACTTTTTGCCGGAGAAGAAACTGGCTGGAGATCACAAAGAAGGATTGTGATGCCGGTGCTTATGGCTTGAGAACCACTCCGCCGCGACCGGACGAAGTGATGGTATGGGGAACGTCGGGTTGCACAGACTTCCCTTCCGGCTTGGAAACTACGTTCCACGCCTTCGAGAACGATTCTCCGGCAGAGAGTTTAGTGAGCAGGCTGTCGATGAACAGAGAGCAGTTTGGGCCCAGACGCCGCTCGGTGAGGATGACATTCATCTTCATCCCTTTGGGTTTGAAGCCGACGTTGTAGGGGTCGGCGAAATTGTCGCTGGCGATCCAGAAGAGCTTGGTGCCTGAGTCGAGGCATGTCTGAAGCAGTTCAGCGCCGGAGATCTTCGCTCCTGCAATGTCAGTCAAACTGCCTTGCGCATCGACGTCGCAGAGTAAATGAACTATTTCGAATCCCTGCTTCAGCAGTCCCTTCAAGTCCCCGACCGAGCTTACAGTCTGAGATGTGGTGTTGGGATAGAAACGTTTGTAGATGCGCTCGTCGTTCTTGCGCAGGTCTTCGTGCTGCGCGCCCAGAGCGCATACCAGCACTTTAGTTCCGGTGACTTCGTCTTTACGGAAAGCATCCAGAAGGCCCATTCGTTCGTTGTCCTTGGCGGGGTCTTATCGGCGATATTGTGTGGGTTGGGGACCTTTTTCCAGCGTTTCGCGGTCCCAGATCCAGCCCTCGCGTGTGTAGCTGGCCAGTTCAAAATCCTGCGTCAGTTCGAGCGCGTCCGTGGGGCAGGCATCTTCGCAAAGGCCGCAGAACATGCAGCGGCTCAGGTCGTAGGTGAAATTCGTGAGTTCCTTGCGGCGGGTCTTCTCGTTGCGCTCGCTGGAAACGACGATCAAGTGCTCGGGGCAGGCCAGCGCGCACAGATCGCAGGCGATGCACATGGTCTCGTTGGTGTCGGGATTGACGTTCAGACGCGGCGCTCCGCGGTAACGCTCGGCGACTTGCGGCCGCTCCAACGGATATTGTTCGGTGTAGATCTCTTTAGGATCCTGATAGCGGAAAGTGACCTTCAGCCCTTGCAGCAGGTCGACGAGGAAGACTTTGCGCAGCAAGCTTGGCATGCCCATATCGGGGTTAGCATATCACTGAAACGGAAAAGGCCAAAGGCGGGGCGCGATCGCGATCCGTTTGGTCATATGTGGCTGGCGGGAAAGACCTTGGAGCAAGTGGACGGCACCCTCTTTTTCCGGGAACTTCGTTGGCGAAGCCACCGTATCTATTGAAAAGGGACGCTTATGAAGGCCTACCTTAACAACTTGCCGATGCGGACTTGGCTGTTGCTAGTGTTGCCCGTCATCGTGGTCGCCTATCCGGTTGCGCGTATCGTGGTGCCCGCTGTGGTGCATGCGGTTGTGCCGGAAGTGGTGCGCTCGGTGCTGCACGTTATCTGACGGCGCGATTTGTTTGATGTGATCCGCGCTCCCATCCGTGTGTAACTCGAAAACCGATAGAATGCCTCAGAGTGGGCAAGCAAACAATTCCGACGAACTCGGTCAAGGTACTGGACCAATCTTCTGATGAAGTATGGATGGAAGAGGCGCTCCGTTGCGCGCAACGCGCGCTGGAGGCGGGAGAAGTCCCGGTCGGCGCAGTGGTGGTGTGCGAGGGACGCGTCGTAGGACGAGGATGGAACCGGAACATTTCGGACTTCGATCCAACGGCGCATGCGGAAGTGATGGCGTTGCGCGAGGCGGGTGCAACCGTTGGTAACCATCGTCTGGGAGAGTGCAATCTGTTTGTTACAATTGAACCGTGCGCCATGTGTGCGGGCGCGATGATTCATGCCCGGATCAAGCGCCTGATTTATGGTGCGAACGATCCGAAAGCAGGGGCGGTTGGTTCGGTGATGCAGGTACTGAACCACCCGCAGATGAATCATCGAGTCGAGGTTCGCAGTGGGGTTCTGGCAGGACGTAGCGCGGAAATGCTGCAAGCGTTCTTTCGGGATCGGCGCAAGACTTAAGCTTCGCGCCGCTGGAATTGGCGGCAAGTAGCGTGACCAACAATTAATTTCTGCTTCCGGAGAGGTGCGTGAGTGGTTGAAACGATCCGCCTCGAAAGCGGACATACCTTAACGGGTATCGGGGGTTCGAATCCCTCCCTCTCCGCCATTCTTTCTTGCCCCATCTGACCGGCCATTGAGCACATCTCCCTCACCGACGCCGGCAATTTCCGCAGAGACCGCATTGCACAAGCAATTCTTGCGGTCGCCGCTGATTCTGTCGCTGCTTCTATTCCTGGGAACTGTGGCTCTTTACCTTCCGTCATTGAAAAACGGTTTCGTCAACTACGACGATCCCGCTTACGTGACATCCAATACGCACGTGAT
>Ga0335070_10001705_pt1 | contig 25461 bp, 26 predicted proteins | sample Lox_Sample_13_FD_206722 | JGI IMG/M metagenome (GOLD analysis project Ga0335070, IMG submission 206722) | Soil microbial communities from Loxahatchee National Wildlife Refuge, Florida, United States - Lox_Sample_1.3 | ecosystem: Environmental > Terrestrial > Soil > Wetlands | place: USA...
GGTATACGGCCCGTAGAACAAAAGAGGTTAGATAAAGGGGACAAAAAGGCTGGAGGCCACCACAACAAGGCTCTTAACAGATTGGATAAGAAAATGCTTGACATGTTCCTCAGAAGAGGAAGAAGTTCTTGGGGCAGCTAACCTGATTTGGGGGTGTGATTGAAACGAAATAGAGGATACCTGTGGCGTGTTTGGCTGACGTTGGCCTTATCTCTTACTATTGCAATCTTTCGTGCAAAACCAGTGAAGAAATAACCTGACCCGCCTTCACTCACCACCTGCAGCAGCCTATCGGCGTCATTGATCGAAATGCCTGCCATGACGGTGACCCCTCTTTTGAAGAACGGTTCCGGCCACGTGCTTGCTGTGGGCCCAGCGAGCACGATCTCTCTTGCTTTTGTGCAGGCTGAAAGAGCCTCATCCAGACCTCCCTCTACCATAGAAGATCCTGTGATAATGACGATGTCAGCCTGGGGCAGTATATCCGCCATCGATGCAGGACTGCGCCACAGATCACGCTCGTCCTCTTTCAACGCCTGCGGGTGCTTGTCTATGACATACAGGTCGTTCGGTCTTCCTTTGAGCTCTTTGATAAAGGGGACAAATGCCCCTACCATCGCGAGTGTATCGCGGGATGTGATCTCTATCACATCGAGGGCGTCAGCACCCTTTTTCACGCGAGCTCCTTGTATATCCTGTTCCTCAATCAGCAAGGCAGAAAGAGCATTAAGCACTGCTATCCCAACGGAGCGTTGCATGCTGTTGTCGTTGTCTGCCAGTTTTATCAGCTCCAAGGCTTCCTTCCCTTTCAGCTTTCCTGATGCAGGCATCTTCGCTGCAGAACGAGGGCAGCACACCGTGTCTGCAAGGTCCCTCGGCGTAAAGGCAACTCCGGCATTCCCCGTGGAAAGTTTGGCTGCCGTATAAAAGACTCCTATTCGTATGTCTTCAACGGTAATATCTCTTTTTCCAAAGGATTTCCTCATGGTATTGATAAGCTCTTCAACTATGGTCATGGGTCCTACTCCTCACTGTTTTGGAACCGTCCCGTTCGCGGGACTGGCGGAATATGCTTTACCGGGGACTCTTTTCAGCCTTTACAACGTCGCTCTGCAGATCCTGCCCTTGAGAGAGTTCGATGTGGACGAAACCGACCTGTCCGAGAGCTTCTCTGAGGTCATCGAAGGTGTAGGTATCTCCGGCAACGGTATTGACGAGCATGTTAAGTGCGAACAGCGCACCCTCTTTGGGCATTGTACGTGTAGAGTCCATGACGAAGTCACGAATGAGCAGCGTTCCTCCGGGCTCAAGCGCCTCGTGGATTTTCATGAAGAGCGCAAGGTTTTCCTCAGGGCTGTTCTGATGAATGATGGCGGAAAGGAGCGCCAGATCGCATCCCCCGGGAAGCGTATCCTTGCTGAAATCGCCCGGCACGAAAAGAACCCTCTCTGTGAGGCCCTCAGCCTGGATCCTCTCACGAGCAATCTCGATAACGGGAGGAAGATCGAAGAGCACCGCCATCATGGAAGGGTTCTTCCGCAAAAAGGCAATCGTATAAGTTCCGGAAGCGCCCCCTATGTCAAGAAGTCGCCTGAAGTGCGGCGTACTAAACGTGTCAGCTATCCGTAGAGACAGGTCCCGTCCGGCAACATCCATCGCCATGATGAAGGCCTTCCTGCGTGCGTCGTCCATCGACCGGGCGGTTCTTAGTGCCGGTCTTCCTTCCCTCACCACCGCTGTTAATTTGCTCCAGCTCTCCCAGAGATCGTTAAAATGGAGCGCGAAAGGCAGCATGGTTGCGGGGTGTCGTGACGACAGGAGCGTTCCACGTGGGGAGAGAGAAAAAAGAGTCCGATGTTTTTCAAGGAGATCGAGGCCGACGAGGGCATTGAGCAGGCGATCAGTGGCACGGGGATTGCTGCCAATCTTTTCGGCACATTGCGAAGAAGTGAGAGGCGCCCTGTCAAGATGGGTAAAGACATCGAGCTCCGCCGCGGTCAAGATAACCCGGCTTGCCCAAAAATTAGCCTGTTCCGTGATCTCGCTACGTGGCTCCATACCAGCCTCCTGTGAGAGAAACTGAATCCTACTCGATAGAATACGTGGGCGAAATGGAGCTGTCAAACGGCAACCGGCAGGCAAAATGATGAGGCAAAGGAAGAAGGACTCTTCAACCCGACGGACAACGATAACAGCTACTACTCTTTCCCTGAGGATTTAGAAAAGTTGATGATTACCGAGAAACAAAAGAAAAGCCAGGCCCTTATAACCTGCCTTTGTTCTTTGAGAACCGCTTAGGTCCAACGTACTAACCTTCCTTCCTAGGGCCGCAACAGCCGTGCTTATTTCCCGCCGGCCTCGCCCATAGGTTGCCGAAGTCCCACTTCATTCAACGCATCGCTGCAGTGTAGACTAAGCCTTTTCTGCTTATTAAGACAATCGAGCAGCGTGCCTTCTTCAGGTCTGCGGGGTGCTGCACAGTATGCTGCTAAATCATCCCTGCACTCCCTCGACACGTAGGCAAGGGCTTCAATGGCCTGCTGAAGGTCGGTTGATGCATTGTCGAGGTCGTACGCACATTTTGGCGTAAGTCGGCCGTCATGAGCATGAAGGCAGGTGAGAAGCCGCCCTTCGCCAGGCCTTATGTCCTTGCAGTACGTCTCAATATCCTTCCTGCAGCTTTCTACAGCTCCTTCTACACGTCCCATGTCTACGGCAAATAAGTTCCCAACAAACAGGAGTGTGGCGGAAAAGCTCAACGCCATGAACACGGTACGACGCATGTCTGTTCCTCCCTTTTTTGGTCTTGTCGAGCATCTCTTCGACAGCGGACGATGATGCGCGTGAGCAGAGCCTCCTCTCCGCTACCAACGCTGGAGCGATTGGCGAAGCTATTTACATGGTTACATCGGTACGTCTCTTTGTCAAGTACTTCTAAAAAGAGACATTGCAACTGGGGTACCAATCATAGTTGAAGATTGCCGCTCGTAAGTAAGCATCGAGAAAGTAATGACGGAACTGAAAACTACAGGAAGTACCAAATAGTCACAAATGATCTGCGGAGGTATTTCGGCATTGAAGCATGTTCATGCCCTTCCAGCTCATCACCACCTCATGGTCCTGGTTGAGCACCTCTACGAGGGAGCGGACGATACCTCGGTCCGGCTTTGTGCGCGATCGCCGGGTCTGAAGAATGCTTACCCTCAGTGATAATCTGTTTCCGGGGCGCACCGGCTTGGGCCACCGCAGTTCATCCACGCCCGGCGAGCCGAGACTCGCCACGTGGGAGAGATAGTGGTCCACGATCAGGCGCATGGCAAGCGCAGCGGTGTGCCAGCCACTGGCGACAAGCCCGCCGAAGAGGGTCTTCGTCGCCCCCTCCGGATCGGTGTGGAATACCTGCGGGTCGTATCGCCTACCAAAGTCTATGATCTCCTCTTTCTCGACGGTGATGCCGCCGAATTCATGCACAGAGCCTTCCTCGTAGTCCTCGAAGTAGCGATTCTCCACCGGTGTCTTGAAATGCGAAGGGGCCATATAACCTCCTGTCGATCGATATCAAAAGTCTGTTCAAGACGTGACGCCGCAGAGCATAGATTGCGCAGGCCTACGACGGACCCTGATCCTCCGCCTGCGCGCTTGAGCGTCTTTCAGTGATAGTATCATATAGAGGTGGTCAAACAGACAATACAGAACCTGAGTCGATGACAAATTCCTTTTGCCGTGTGTTCCCTTTTCTATCAGGCTCAACACTATCTGGGAGATTCTGGAATTGTCCGAGAGTATGGGCAACGTTAGATACCGTGGCGCGCGTGGCGTCTCTCGCTAAGATAACAAAAAAACAGGTTCCACAGAAGCCGTCTATTCCTTGCCCCACAATTCATTGTCTTAAGACATTGACAAGGTGCAAGACCAGCGGTGTAGAATACTGGTGTGTCTGACGGCACAACGATAGATTCTCGCCAGGGTTCTTATCGAGGATGTCCTGATTTCGAATCCTCACACAAATGGTGAATGGCGAGCATCATATGGTGTTGAAGAGCGTGATCCATGCCTGACAAATCCGCTTACAGAATAGTTGGCGATCTGGAACGCTTCGACGAGCGCGACAACGTCCAGGCACGCAACACCTATGAGCCGGCCTCTGAAGAGTACAGAGACTTCTACCGTCGCCACCCCGAGTGGGAGGAACGGGACCATCAGACCCGGGAACTGTCGAAGAAGCCGGTTGGCAACCCTCTCGACGTTTCTTTTTTTCTGCAACAGATCGGAAGACTCGCCCAATGGGGAAGCGAAGATCTGATCAATGGACCGATCTCCCCTCAAAAGCAGGAGTTGTCACCTGAGAGAGCAGCGCTCAAGGTCAAAGGATTCGCCCGCCATCTTGGTGCTGACCTCGTCCGTATCGGTCCTCTGAATCCCGCTTTTGTTTACACCCATATCGGTAAGACCTGGCACGATCCTGCAAGGAAATACGGCGCACCCATCATTCTTGGCCATGCCCACGCGATCAGCATTGCCGTAGCGATCAACCCCGGTCTGATAAAGACCGGGCCGGTTCTTTCCATGGCGAGTGAGATCATGCGGGCCTACACTCACCTCGCAACGATCTCGACAACGCTCGCCGCCTACATTCGCTCGCTGGGCTATCCTGCACGGGCGCATATCATTTCCAACTACCAGGTCCTCTGTGTACCTATCGCTATTGAAGCCGGTATGGGTGAACTCGGCCGCCACGGTTTGATGATCACGAAGGAACTCGGCAGCTGCCTGAAACTGACAACAATCACGACCGATCTACCCCTACCCCATGATTCCCCTGTTGATATCGGCGTCGATGAGTTTTGCCGCGACTGCGCCATCTGCGCAGAGATCTGCCCGAGCGGAGCCATCCCGCGGAACAAGCAGGTGGTTCGCGGCATCGAAAAGTGGCGCATCAACCCGGAAGCATGCTTTAAAGTCTGGAATGAAACGGGAACCGACTGCGGCGTGTGTGTAGCCGCCTGTCCCTGGACGAAGCCGAGGAAAGGTATTCATCGGATCGCCCGCGAGATCGCCTGCAGGAAGAAGAAAGCAGGGTGGTGGATGAGCCGCGCCGAAAGGATGGCCTACGGACGCTTCAGGCCGAGACAATCCCCGCCCTGGTTCGAGGTGCCGGAGCCGATCTGGAAGAAGTACAAGACGCTGATGAAGTGAGAGTATTCGGAGAAACCTTCAGGCGGCGCTTGTGGACATGACGGTGCTGGGCTTCTGACTACTTTATGGTTCCTCGGTACGTACCGGCCTTCTTCAGGGCAGCTTCCATGTCAGCGATGGTGATCAGCGCTGGATCGTAATATACGGTGTTCACCTCCTGAGCGTTGCGAAAGCCTCTTTCAACGCTCTTGACGCCGGGCAGCCCTTCCAGGGCTGCTTTGCCCACGTCATATCACTCAACATAGAAGATGACTTTGGATACAGCACCCAATTCCTTAGGAGAAGCTGCGTATCCTGAAGAGAGAACCAAGAGGATCATAACTGTAAGCGTCAAACAGGTTGCGGTCTGCTTCACGGCATCACCTTCGTTTTATTTCCCTCCCTTCCTTGTCATCCAGGTGAGGTCGGGACGCATCGCATTATCTGATAGTCGCAATCAGAAGACCCGCCTCACGAAAGAAGAAGCTGGGAAAAGGCCGTCCTACCCGAAAGCCAAGCTAAGCACGAGGACCACATGTGTCAAGCATGGTAGGTTGCCCGTATCGATAGCGTCGCGTATCACGATGCATTCTTGCACTGGGCCCTCCCGTGAATCGGAGACTTCAACAAGGCGACCGGGAGATTCCGGAACCTTACTGGAAAAGTCCATCTAGCGGTCTTACATTCCTTGCATGAGAAAAGAAACTGGGCCAGACTCATACGGGGTCCTAAAAAAAGATGCCCAATTGCGAAGCTACTACGGAACAAGATAAGGACCAAGCTGAAGACACTGTGAAGAAGCTTAAGCGAGCCGTTGCGCGCTATCCATACTACCGGCATCCGCTGCCCATTCGCATCATGCACTGGTGCAATGCGCTCTTTCTTTTTATCCTTCTTTTGAGCGGCCTCAATATTTTCAATGCCCATCCTGCCCTGTACTGGGGCAAGTCGTCGTACAACGGCAATCCCCCCTTGGTAGTGCTGCGCGCCGATGAAAACGATGAGGGTGAACTTTCCGGTGTCACCCGCATCTTCGGCCACGACTTCACCACCACCGGATTACTGGGTGCCTCAAAAGATACTTCAGGGGAACTGGCCGAGCGGGGATTTCCATCCTGGCTCACCATACCAGACGACCAGTGGCTTGCCATGGCGCGGCGCTGGCATTTCTTCTTCGCGTGGCTTCTCGTGATCAATGGCCTTGCGTTTGTAACCTACTCAATTGCAAGCAGGCACTTGCAGCATGATCTTCTTCCCACGGGACACGATTTGCGTTCCATAGGCAGGTCGTTTATCGATCATCTGCACTTTCGGCATCCCACAGGGAAAGCGGCCAGGTATTACAACGTGCTGCAAAAGCTGACCTATCTCGTGGTGATCTTCTTTCTCCTTCCGCTCATGATCCTGATGGGGCTGGGCATGTCGCCCGCGATGGATTCATTACATCCGGGCTGGGTGGATATTTTTTTCGGCCGGCAATCCGTGAGGACCATCCATTTTGTCGTAGCCTGGACGCTGGTGCTCTTTGTGGCGGTGCATCTCTTTGAGGTGCTCATCAGTGGGGTATGGAACAATATTCGCTCGATGATCACCGGATACTACAAGATTGATGGGGAGCCGAAGCATGAGTGATGAGCAGAATCTCACCCGGCGTGGGCTCCTGGCCCGCCTTATTGCCGGTGCAAGTCTTGGGGTGCTCGGCGGCTGTCAGAGACTTTCGGAGAGCAGCTGGTTCCCTAAAGTGCTGGGTCTTGGGGAAAAAACAACCTATAAGATGCAGAGACTGATTCTGCCGCGAAAGGCTATGGCGCAAGAATTCCCGGCGCCCGATCTCTCCCCGCAATTCCGGAGCAATGGCACATCAATGCCGAATAATCCAACCTATAGAACGCTGGCATCTAACGGCTTCATTGACTATCACCTTGAGGTGGGAGGCTTGGTCGCTCGACCAATGGCTCTTTCGCTCGCCGAACTTCGAACATTCCCCAGCCGCACCCAGATAACGCGCCATGACTGCGTTGAGGGCTGGAGCGCGATCGGCAAGTGGAAAGGAGCACGCCTGGGCGCGTTGCTGGAAACCGCGCAGCTTAGACCGAATGCCCGTTATGTCGTCTTCTACTGTGCAGACCCGATGGCGGATGATGGGAGCTCTCTCTACTATGAGAGCATCGACATGGAAGATGCGTTTCATCCGCAGACTATACTCGCGTACGACCTGAATGATGAGCCCTTGCCGGTGAAGAACGGCGCGCCCCTTCGCTTGCGCCTGGAGAGGCAGCTCGGCTACAAGATGGCGAAGTATGTCATGCGCCTCGAAATCGTCGACGATTTTTCCAGGATCGCGGGAGGTAAAGGCGGCTACTGGGAAGATCAGGGATACGAGTGGTACGCCGGCGTCTAACAAGTCCTGAAACGCGACGTTCTTTCGAAATGCCTCTTGTCGATTATCATTGCTTTCGGTATCGCTGTAGAGAATTACGAACGCACCCCTCTTCACCCTGTACCATTCGCCATTGCCGCCTCAAATGAAGAATGGGTTCAAAGTCGTTGACATGCTCATTTTCAGGAAGGACTCTTCAGCTTGAATTGACTTACCACATATTGGATCAGCCCTTATCTCGCGTGGCAAACATTATCGCGTGAAATCGAGCATGACTGTTATATCTGCCGGAGTCGTTTCGACCTCAGGATTCTCAGGTGAGTTGTTTCTTGAGGGCGTCGTAATCAAACCACACCTGTTCAAGTTCAATTTTCCCCCCACGGAGGCGAAAGACGTGTAGGAGGCGGACACTGGCCTTGCCGCTCCTCCCATCAAGAGTGAAATGCCTTCCGTTGAAGACCTGTCCAGTCCATATGGTCACGTCGATAATAAAATTCTCGCCGTAAAGGCGCATCACGTTCTTGACGGTTTCACCTTTAACATCCGGGAAGAGCTGCTCATAAAACCGCCGGGCGGCAGCTTTTCCCTGTTGTGGCCCAAGGGGCCCCCCAACGATCTCATGAACGACGTCCTCGGTTAGGGTACTCACAACCCCATCGACATTGTCGGTGAATTCGTACATGAAATGATCGTTCACGACCTGGTCCATCTCGGCTTGGCTCATGTTGCGCATTGCCTTCCCCCTTTTTATTTTCAAGTTAGGATTCCAGAATAAGAATCTCTTAATCACGACAGAAAGAGCTGTCAAGGGACGTGCTTCCCTAAGGTCTGTGTGGACTTTTTTAGGCAGTATGCGCCCCACTTCTTGTTAATGATTACCAGTCACAATATACGCCATCAATGCGGATTGCTCGCGTGAAGACTTCAGTTATGGTGCGGAAGAGGGTCGCGTGATGCACCTCCAAAGACACTGGCAAGAAATTTTCTTGAGTAGAAAATTACCAATGAAATTATTACCAATGAAATCTGCGCAAGGGCAGAGCCGCTTCTGACTCTACCCTTGCCAGACGTGCCACCGCAAACCGCGAAGTCACTCCCGTGTGTCGAAAAGCTTTCTTCTCTAGGGCCTTTCCACCTTAATCGCGAAAGCCTCAGTCACCCGTAACACCACTTCGTCACCCACCTTCACTTCCTTCAATCTCTTCACACGCTTATCCACAGGGTACGTATTGACGTTGCCCTCAGGCCCCTTGAGGGTAACCGTACGCTTCTTGTAATCAATGCCTTCCACCGTGGCGGTTATCTCGGTCGTCTTTGTCATTGTGGCATGAGGCATAGCTCCCTTCGGCGCTACTTTGACCGTCTCTACCGCTGCAGCAGCAGGTTTCTCAGTCGCCTTTCTCACCCAGATGGCGACCGACTGAGCGTAGGTAGTCTTCACCAGGTCCCCTACCTTCATCTGGTCGAAGTTCCTTACCTCCGGCCCGCAGGTGATGGTGTGCATCGTGCCGTCAGGGTATTTGAGGGTCACTTTGCGTGTTGCAGCGTCAATCGCGTCTATAGTGGCTGTTACGGTGGCCGTCCCTGCTACAACCGCTCCCGGCCTGCCTGCGGCCTCCTTCGGCGCTCCTTTCATCTCCGCGCTTACTGCAGCCTTTTGCTCCTGCGCTGCTGCAACCTGCACAAAGGCGACCATGAGCATCACTGCCAGAACTACGGATAACACTTTTTTCATGTACCTACCTCCTCCTGATTTGGATTCAATGGCCTTTATAGTACGGCTGTTCCATGCGCAATCTATGTATCGGGCCATTCATTGTCAAGCGAGAAGCGGGGACCTTTCAAGATTTCTTTTCAAGGACAGCCGGAGACCCGAGCCGATTAGACTCTGCCACCTAGAGTAATACAACAGTGCCAGTTATGCTCATGCATGAATTGTAACTATCGCGATATACATGCTTCAGGAAGTAACAAATGGGGCGCCACTGGCCGTACGTCTTCTGTAATGCACTTCGACGATAATGTCTCATTTTCGAACTATTGGGATCGATACGGCCTTGCGGGTCGCGGGGACCCGGGCGCGCCCAAGACTCCCTTCCCGGGTCGCCGCAAAGAAGGTATACGCTTGAAGGCAGATCGGTGTTAGCGGCTTGGGAGGCGCTTCAGGAGCTGTGCGACGAGTGCGTCGCCTCCGCGTGGCTCTTTGAGGCCCACGACTCCAACCACATACTTGCCTGACTGCTGCAGAACTACACCTTTATAAAGAGGATCGATCGCGTGCAGCACCGCGCCCCCTTTCTCGCCGGAGACCTGTGGCACTGCCTTCGATTCTCTCAGATACTTCACGTACTCGGTGAAGATGTGTGAAGCCGCCTCTTCCGACTCAGCCAGCATGACTACCGACTTCGCCGGGGCCTTTCCAATCATCACCTCTCCGGTAAGGCCCCTTCCAAAGAAATTATGACCGAGGAGGCCCGAAGCGTAGTATTTCTCTGTCAAAGGCACGGCTTCCGGCACGTTGAGAAACTGGAGCTCCAGGGGTTTTTGCTTACTATCAGGCAGATTGCGCGAGATCGCGACAGCACAGGATCGAAACAGAGGGTCTCCTTCGTTGAGATCGCCCGAAACCTCAATCTGGATGAAATAACGGTCATGGTAAAACATGAGCTGCGCTTCGTCGACGAAACCTTCTGAACCGATATTTACCTGCTCCAATGAGGGACTTCGGTAATTCGCGTAAATACCGAAAGCATCGAGCAACGATCCCATCTCAAAAACGTTTACTACGATGCCTGTGTCCTTGTCGCCCGGTTTCGCGTACATCACCGTGGCAGCCTTCCGGAACCCGTAAGGTATATAGAGCTCAGCCTCCCCGTCGATGTATTTATAAAGGTTTTCAGGGTTGTACGTGGCCACCTCACCGTCCATAGGCCAGCCAGCCACACAATCTGCCGGCAGAACATTTTCAAGAGCCTTTTCAGCTGCACCTAACGGTGAGACAATGGAGAGCACAGCCGCCAGAATCAATAAACAGCGCATCATCCGGTTCGTCACGCAAAAAGGCTCTGGGCCCGACGCATCTTCTGGGCGATATTCAAGCCATTGACGCACTGGGCCACGCATTCATCGCAGGACGAGCAGAGAGATGCCTTGGGAACTTCACCGAACGTAGCCTTTGCCAGCGCGTACTCTTTATAACCTTCCGCATACATGAGGGCGCGGTTGACGACGCTGATGGCCACGCCATTGGGACAGCTGTCTTCACATTCCCCACACAGCCTGCAGTAGTATGGAGCGATAGCCTGGGCATATCTGCGAATGACTTGTTCATCCGCCTTCGTTAGTTTCATACCCATCACAGGCACCATCTGCTTCACCTGTTCAACGGTCCTCATCCCCGGGATGGCGCAAGTTACGTTCGTATCCTGGAGGACCCATTTCAGGTTGGCCGCGGCCTGCTCAGGAGTCATGGCCTTGGCCTCCTCTCTCGTCTTATAACCACCCATCTGAATCTTCATGGCGATAACGCCGACACCCGCGGCTTTCGCTCTTGCGATGGCTTGCTTCACCGCAGGCTCCGTGTTGAAGTTGTACTGCACGAGAACCGTGTCGAAAAACTTGTCAGGGTCATCCACCACAGCATTGATCACCTCTGCCTGGTTTGTATGCGTGGTTACACCAAAGAAACGAACCTTTCCCTGCTCCTTCATCTTGACGTAAGCCTCGCGGGCCTCCGCATTATGCACCTGCTTGGCATTCTCAAGGCCGTGGAGCTGGATTACGTCAATATGATCGGTTCTGAGCTGCTCAAGACTTGTTTCCACATCTTTTATGACTTGGTCCTTGGTGGTCGACTCCCGACGGGTTTTCGTGGCCACGTATACTTTGTCACGTATGCCCTGAAGTGCCTTGGAGACAATATCTTCACTTCTTCCGTTCAGGTAGCGGCGAGCCGTATCCACGTAATTGATGCCCATATCGAAGCCGGCCCGTATAACCTCATACTCGGGCGTGAGCATGGCACCGAAGCTCAGCGTTGTCACTTTGAGTCCTGTTCGGCCCAGGGTGCGGTACACCGGCTCCGTGGCCGGTTCTGCTGCATTGAGCAGACCGCCAACACCTGTGAGACCGATAGTAGCGGCGCCTGCTACGCCGATCTTGAGAAAGTCCCTCCGGTTCATCTTTGATCCGTCATCCCGATTCTTCATATATCCCCTCCGGCAGCCTCTCACGATTTTCGGTCCGCGTCCAGGAATAATATACCTCTCCGCCACTGGAATCAAGTGCGCGTTTCCTGTCAGAAGCCACTACACTCGGTCGGCGACAACACGGTAAGGCGAGGACAAAAGGATTCTCAATCCAAGGTCGGTTCCATCTTGCGAAAGCACGGCATACACTACCTCAATTGATACAACGCTCTCGTAAGCGTAGGATTCGGGCTATATTTGCTGTATAATAGGGCATTGAGTATTTTGACTTACCCCAGCAAGGTGTAACCGCTCATAAGCTTACGGAAAGGAGTTAACGATCATGCCCGAAGTTGATGAATCAGAAAAGGAAAAAGAGTTTTACGTGGACGTTCCTGCTAAATGCGACGCTTTTTTCCTGAAAGGTTGTAACTCTGTCGATTGGGGAATGAAAAATCGTCTGTCAAAAATATTCGATCCCAAAACGGGCAAGACGGTTATGCTGGCCATCGACCACGGATACTTTCAAGGTCCAACCACCGGGCTGGAGCGGGTTGATGTCACTATCCTTCCGCTTCTTCCCTACGCGGATACCCTGATGCTCACCAGGGGCATCCTCCGGGCAATAATACCTCCCACGTTTGACAAGGGTATAGTATTGAGGGCCAGCGGGGGACCCAGTATCTTGAGTGACCTCTCGAACGAGCAGATTGCCATAGATATTGACGAAGCCATTCGCCTGAATGTCGCAGCCATGGCTGTTCAGGTCTTTATCGGCGGCAAAATGGAAACACAGTCAGTACACAATATGACTCGACTCGTTGATATGGGTAACCGCTATGGGATTCCCACGCTAGGCGTTACGGCCGTGGGCAAGGACATGGCCCGGGATGCCAAGTACATGAGACTGGCTGCGCGTATCATTGCCGAGCTGGGCGTCACGTATGTGAAGACCTACTATGTGCCAAAAGGATTCGATACGGTGGCCGCATCCTGCCCGGTGCCGATTGTTATTGCCGGAGGCAAAAAGCTTCCGGAGCTCGAAGCACTGACCATGGCTTACAATGCTATCCAGGAGGGAGCCGCGGGCGTGGATATGGGTCGAAACATCTTTCAATCTGAATCGCCTGTGGCCATGATCAAGGCAATAAGAAAGGTCGTCCACGAAAGAGAGAAGCCGAAAGCAGCTTTTGATTTCTTTATGACGGAGAAGAACAGGGCCAAGCAGGAAAAGAGGAAGGGATAGCCGGAACATGCGCGTGGGGATGTATTACAGCAACAGCAGAGTAGACATCGAAGAGTTGCCGGTTCCAAAAGTCGGCAAAAGAGATATTCTCGTTAAGGTTATGGCAAGCGGCATTTGCGGCAGCGATGTCCTGGAGTGGTACCGCATTAAGAAAGCGCCTCTGGTTCTCGGCCATGAAGTGACGGGCGAGATCGTGGAGGTAGGGGAAGAGGTCACTAAATTCCGAAGGGGTGACAGGGTGTTTACCACGCACCATGTTCCCTGCGACGAATGCCACTGGTGCTTGAATGGCCATGAGACCGCATGCCCCGCTTTCCAGACAAAATCTAATTTCGATCCGGGTGGATTCTCAGAATACCTGAGGGTCTCAGGAAGAAGCGTTGATACCGGTACGTTTCTGCTGCCTGGCGAAATCTCCTATGAGGAGGGCTCGTTCGTTGAACCTCTGGCGACTGTAGTACGAGGGTTGAGAGCTGTTGCTCTAAAACCCGGTGACAGCCTGCTCGCTCTCGGTTGTGGAATTGCAGGGTTGCTTATGATCAAGCTGGCCCGTGCCCTTGGCGCCGGGAGAATTATCGCAACGGATATCAATGATTACAGACTGGAAGCGGCAAAGAGGTTCGGGGCAGAAGAGTCGATCCGGGCTGACGAAGACATCCCAGGTTTCGTTAGAAAACTGAATAATGGGCGCCTGGCTGACAAGGTCATCGTTTGCGCTGGTGTATTGTCTGCTGGGCAACAGGCATTGGAATCGGTGGACCCCGGGGGGACTATATTGTTTTTTGCGGTGCCGAATCCCGGGGAGAGGCTCAATATAGATTTCAATCCCTTCTGGAGAAATGATATAAGCCTTAAGACCTGCTATGGGGCCGCCCCACTTGATAATAGCCAGGCCATGGAACTCATCAGAGCAGGAAATGTTGATGTAAGAGATCTGATAACACATAGACTCGGTCTAGAGGAGATTTCAAAAGGATTCAAGGCTGCAAGCGAGGGCAAGGACTGCCTGAAGGTCATCATAAAGCCGCACGAAGGGTAATGGATTATAGCCATGGCGTTTACGTACAGCTAGTATCTTCGCTGCGTCGCCTTTTTTTGTTGCGCATGCCTTTCACATCATGGATAATGACATGCAGAGAGGAAAGGGGGAATTGATTATGATAAGAGCTACGCGTCTAACAATCATTGGGACTGTACTTGTCTCGCTGGCTTTCGCGCTGGCGCCTTTCGTCGGAGCACGCTCTGCATTTGCAGAATACCCTGAACGGACCATTACGCTGGTCGTACCGTATCCGCCGGGGGGCGTGACCGATCTCGGTGCGCGGGCGTTCGCCGAAGCCATGGAGAAACAGCTGAAGAAGTCTATAGTGGTGGTCAACAGGGCCGGTGGCGCGACGACAATCGGGGGGAATGTTGTCGCCACTGCAAAGCCGGATGGTTACACGCTCGGGTATTTCCCACCGGCGGCAAGCATTCCCGAGGTTTATACCTACTTTTATGAGGCCCCTTACGGGAGTAAAGATCTGAGACCTGTATGCCGTGTTGCCACGGCCGTTGGCGCAATAGTGGTTAAAGGCGATTCACCGATTAACGGCTTTAAGGATCTCGTGGAGTACGTGCGCAAAAACCCCGGGACAAAATGGGGCATCAACACCAAGACATCGCCAAGCTACATTATTAGCAGGGCCATTGCCAAGGCTGAAAACCTCAACATCATCGATGTAGCTTTCGACGGCGACGTCAAGATTGTGCCTGCCATTCTGGGCGCGCACATTCCGGTCGGATCGCCCACCTACCCTTCCGTCAAGGCCTTAGTGGATGCAAAGCAGCTCAAGCTGGCAGTGCTCCTGGTAGAGAAGCGTGCAGACTTTATGCCCGCTAATGTGCCCATCATTGTGGAGTTCGGCTACAAGATACCCCCGGGCATGGCAAACTCCGTATTCGCCCCAAAAGGTACTCCCGATGACATCGTCAAGAAAATAAATGATGCGGCGGCAAAGGTTTCACAGGATCCTGCATTTCGCTCCAAGCTTATGGAATTAGGCATTCTGCCCTCGTATGAAGAGACAAAGTCTTTTGAGGCTTCGACCGAAAGAGAGAAAAAGGAATTGCAGGTCTTCTTCAAGGAAGAAGGGTTGGTGAAGTAAGAGCTGACCAGTGTTATGTGTCATGTGTTAAGTGTTGAGTGACGCGTGGCGCGCTACCGGAGATAACTGGTTTCTCTAGTTTTTCTAGTTTGTCTGGTTTCTTTGGTTAAACGAGAGAAACAAGAGAAACGAGACGAACCAGAGAAACCTTTTGAATGAGGAGTGTGGGGTATGCTGGACGTTACCAGAGAAACATTTGAAGAAGAGGTTGTCCGATCTGAGATTCCCGTGGTTGTTGATTTTTGGGGTCCCCAGTGAGTGGTGTGCCTTCAGGCCATGCCTCAGGTAGAGGCTCTCGGGACGGCGTATTCAGGAAAAGTCAAGATAACGAAGGTGGAGGCACCCAAGAATCGGCGGCTCTGCCTGGACCTCAAGGTCATGTCCCTGCCCACGTTCCTATTTTACAAAAACGGCAGAGAGGTGGAGCGGCTTTCCGGCATTGTGTCCGTGGATGCTGTAGCGCAGTCAATCACGAAGCTGTTGTAAAGCACTTATAGCGCGTGCGGAGGTAACGAGTTATGGCTGTTGTTGTCAAGGAGTGTTCCTATGTCCTTGTCCACGTCCCCAGTTTCGTCCGGTACGGCTCAAAGCCCATCCGCGACATAGCGATAAGCGGCGGGCCAGGAGGTGCGCTGGAACAGGAGATCTATGCCCGTGTCCGCAGGTTCGAGGAGGCTGTGGCCTATCCGCCGAATCAGGTCTACATCGGTAATCTGCATCCTGATCAACTAAACGACATCCCCCAGCCATGGTATGCGCACCCCGTCAAGGATGCAAACCGGACCGGCCCGTTTGGAGAGATACAGCCCGAAGAAGAATTTTACGGCTGGCTCAAGTACGCTGACGATTTTGACTTGGTTTGGTTCACGCCGGAGTTCGCAGTCAAGACTAAACGGGTGATGTCTCGTCAGTCCTTCCTTGCGGAGAGCGACCTGAAAAAAATCGGTGACGGTGTGCCGCGGGAGAAGATCATGGACCGCATCGAGAAGGATGCGGCCCTGCCCCTCTACTCCAGCGGAGCTATTGTCGGTCTGATCAGACGAGACCATGACGCCGACGACACCCTCAAGGCCCATGTGCTCACGGAAAACCTTCTCAGTAAGGCTTCAGGGGCACTCGCCATGTTCCACCTCTTCAGACGGGCCGGCATCGAACCCTCGCAGGTGGACTTCATCCTGAGTTGCTCGGAGGATGCGGTTGGAGACCGCTACAACAGGGGCGGTGGGAGCCTCTCGAAGGCCATCGGCGAGATGTGCCGCTGCGTCAATGCCAGCGGACACGACGTGAAGGCCTTCTGCGCTGCGCCGATACACGCCCTCGTGGATGCTGCAAGCCAGGTCGAGGCAGGGGTTTTTGAGCGGGTCGTCGTGATCGGCGGCGGTTGCCTGGCGAAGATTGGCATGAAATACCATGGCCACCTCAAGCACAACATGCCCGTGCTGGAAGACGTCCTTGGCGGCCTCGCCATCCTGGTCACAAAGGATGACGGCGTAAACCCCATCATACGGCTGGATGCAGTGGGCAAGCACAACATCGGCGCTGCGTCGAGCCAGCAGGAGATCATGACCTCCCTCATCCTGAAACCCCTCGACAAGATCGGCATGAAGATGCTGGAGATCGACCGGTACGCAACCGAGATGCACAATCCGGAAGTGACCCTGCCCGCAGGCAGTGGTAACACGCCTCTCACGAACTATAGGATCATGGGGGCCCTTGCCGCCATCCGAAAGGAGATCGACAAGACCGGGATTGATGCCTTCGTCAAAGAGCGGGGTATGCCCGGCTTCTCGCCCACCCAGGGGCACATTCCTGCCGCTGTTCCGTTCCTGGGCCATGCCCTCGAAGAGATGCGACAGGGACGCATGAAACATGCTATGTTCGTAGCAAAGGGAAGTCTCTTCCTTGGAAGGATGTCGCAGCTCTCCGACGGCCTCTCTTTTCTGCTGGAGGCGAATCCGGCGCGGCGCAGCAACGGCCGCGCGTAGGGTCCCGGGGCACGGGTCAAGGGTCACGGTGAACAGCAACGTCGTACGAGTTACGTGTTAAAAGCCTGAAGTCGTAACACGCAACCCGTAACTGTATTTTGGAGGTGATAGCAATGCTTAAAGGCAAGAAAGTGATTATTGTTGGCGAGCGAGACGGCGTTCCCGGACCTGCCATCGCAAAGTGCGTGGAGGCGGCAGGAGGCACCATCGCCTTCATGACAACCGAATGCTTCGTCTGAACGGCCGCAGGAACGCTTGACTTGGAGAGTCAAGCCCAGATCAAGAAGCTTGTGGAGCAGGAAGGCAAAGACGACATGATCGTCGTGCTCGGTGCCAGCGACATCGAGGGCGCTGAGATCGCTGCAGAAACACTCACTGTGGGTGACCCGAGCTACGCGGGCCCTCTGGCAGGAGTTTCGCTGGGGCTCCCTATTTACCACATCCTGGAGCCTGAGGTGAAGGCAGCAATACCGGAAAATGTGTACGACGAGGCGGCAGGGATCGTCAGTATGATCGTTGATACGGAAGAGGTGTCGCGAAAGTTCAAAACGATACGGGAAAATGCGCGGGCGGCGCAAGGCTAATAGATCCCACACTCCGCGCTGACATCGCTCTCAAACCTTTAATAAAGCTTTGACGGGGAGGAGATAAGAAAATGAGAAGACGTGAATCTATGGGAATATGTGGTCTTCTTCTTGTACTGGTTATTTTCGCTTTGAGCTTCGCCCCAGGAAATCAGGCTATCTCTGCAGAGTATCCTGATCGGGCTATCACACTCGTCATACCGTATCCACCGGGAGGTGTGACCGATCTCGGCGCCCGTGCACTGGCGGAGGCCATGGAGAAAGAATTGAAGAAGCCTGTTGTAGCTGTCAATAAGCCGGGTGGATCGACGACCATGGGTGGCAATGCAGTGGCGACGGCAAAGCCTGACGGTTACACAATCGGTTTCTTTCCTTCATCTGCGAGTATACCCGAAGTCTATACCTATTTCTACGAGGCGCCATTTTCGAGCAAGGACCTGAAGCCCGTATCCCAGGTCGCCATACCGGTTCTTACGATCGCAGTAAAGGGTGACTCACCCATGAACAGCGTCAAAGATCTCGTTGAGTATGCGCGAAAAAACCCCGGGGCCAAGATCGGCATCCATGGCAAGAGCACACAGGGCTACCTGGCCATGAAGAGCATCGCAAAGGCCGAGGGTATCAATCTGATCGATGTACCCTTCGATGGCGATACCAAGATCGTACCTGCTATTCTCGGTGGACACGTGCCGGCCGGCACGCCCGCCTACCCGGCCGTCATATCATTGATCGATGCGAAGCAGATAAAGGTACTTGCCCTGCTTCTTGATAAGAGAGCTGATTTTGCCCCGAATATTCCTACAATAGTTGAGTTGGGCTACAAGTTTGCGCTCGGCGCCTACTTAGGGGTTTTCGCTCCAAAAGGTACGCCGGATACCATAATCAAGAAACTCAATGATGCGATCGGGAAGATAGCGCAGGATCCTCAGTTCCGTGCCAAGATTCATGGCATGGGGACCCAGGTGCGCTTCGAGGATACAAAGGCTTTCGAAAAATCGATCACTCAGTACAAGGACGCCCTGCAGGTCTTTTTTAAAGAAGAGGGGCTGGTGAAGTAAGGAGAGTATGCGACGGCGTGAGCAGTGAACCGTGAGCAGTTAAAGAATCCGTCCTAGCGTTTACTGCTCACTGCTGACTGCTCACTTTTCTCTGGTCGCTGATGCTTGGAGGCTGCTCGTGTTGAGATTACTTGAAGGACCGGTATGGCTCTTGATCGGCGTGATCATCAGCGCATGGTCTTTTCGCACGGGCCTCGGCACGTTCAAAGAACCGGGGGTCGGATTCGTGGCCTTTGCAGCCGGACTTTTTGTCATGGCGATAGGAGCGCTTGTAACAGTACTCCGAAGACCTGAGGCGCAGAGGGTCGGAAAAATATCAGGGCAGACCCGCTCACGATTCCTGGAGAGCGCACCATTCAAACTCACATACACCCTTGCTCTCCTTGTTTTCTATGCGCTTCTTCTCGATTTCTTGGGTTATATCACTACGACATTTGTCGTGCTCTTCGGCCTCTTTTTTGATCCGGTCGGCAGGCGTTGGCCAGGACCGCTTCTGGCATCTTTTCTCAGCGTTGCTGTTACCTATCTTGTTTTTGAGGTATGGCTGAAGAGCCGGCTGCCAAGAGGGATCTTCCCGTGGTGGTAATGCCGCGTCACGTTCTTCGCCCCATCTTTGTTGCCTCCTCGTCGCTCGCCTCCTGCCACCCGTGGTGGAGTTGTTTTGTGCCCGCTGCAACGCGGGTTGCGCACGGGTGCCCGGCTAAACCAGTCCTCGTGTGCGCCTGGGGTACCCGGCCGCAGGCTGGGTCTGGCCTTCGAATGCGACTCGGCATAGGTGAAGCATGAGCACCCTGTACAATCTCGTTTATGGGTTTGGTGTAGCACTACAACCTATCAACCTGTTCGCATGTTTCGTAGGTGTTTTCATCGGTACCCTCATCGGTGTTCTTCCAGGTATCGGACCTGTCGGAGCCATGTCGGTCCTGTTGCCCGCAACGTTCGGTATGTCGCCTGTTGCCGCGATCATCATGCTGGCGGGTATTTACTACGGCGCCATGTACGGCGGGTCAACTACTTCGATCCTCGTGAATATTCCGGGCGAGGCTGCTTCTGTTGTGACGTGCATAGACGGCTACCAGATGGCCCGTCAAGGCCGAGCAGGGCCAGCGCTTGGGATTGCGGCCTTCGGGTCTTTCATTGCGGGCAGCATCGGCCTGGTGGGACTTATGTTCATGGCCGCTCCTCTCGCAAAATTTGCAGTAAGGTTCGGGCCTGCAGAATATTTTTCACTCATGTGCCTCGGCCTTTCTCTGCTCATGTACCTCACGCACGGTTCGATTTTGAGAGGGCTCCTGATGGCCGGCGCAGGCCTCTTTTTAAGCCTCATCGGGCAGGATATTGTGACAGGTAGGGCTCGCTTCACGTTCGGGTTGATCGGCTTGCAGGATGGTGTGGGTCTCGTGCCCCTGGTCATGGGCCTCTTTGGTATTGCTGAAGTGCTCGTGAACCTTGAAACTTCTCAAGAGAGAATGGTTCTCTCAACGAAGATCAGGCGCCTTTTGCCCAACAAGGATGACTGGCGACGATCAGCCAAGCCCATTGGCCGAGGGTCGCTTGTCGGCTTCCTGCTGGGCATACTGCCCGGTGGCGGAGCTGTCATATCTTCTTTCGTGTCCTATGCAATGGAAAAAAAGTTTGCGAAGGAACCGGAAAGGTTTGGTAAAGGAGCTATAGAAGGGGTTGCGGGGCCGGAAGCGGCAAACAACGCTGCTACGAGCGGAGCATTCATTCCGCTCTTCTCGCTGGGCATACCGCCCAACGTTGTGATGGCGTTGCTCCTCGGCGCGCTGATGATTCACGGTCTTCGGCCGGGACCGCTTATGATCACCGAACGTCCGGAAATATTCTGGGGAACGGTGGCGAGCATGTACGTGGGTAATGTCCTGCTTCTCATTCTTAACTTGCCCCTGATCGGCATCTGGGTGCGCGTGCTCAAGATCCCCTACAAGATACTCTTTCCCCTGATCCTCCTTTTCTGCCTCATAGGCGCATATTGCATAAGCGGCAATGTCTTTGATATCTACGTGATGATCCTGTTCGGTATCATCGGTTATGGATTCAGGAAGCTGGCTTACGAGCCTGCACCCCTTGTGCTTGCCTTTGTGCTGGGCCCCTTGCTGGAGCAGAACCTGCGGCAGGCACTCATCCTGTCCGACGGGAACCCGGCCGTTTTTGTAACCCACCCCATATCAGCCTTCTGCCTGTTTGTTTCCGTCTTCCTGCTCGTCTCTTCTATTATTCCTTTCATCCAAAAGAAACGGAGCATACTGGAAGAAGATTCGTAACTGCAGGGTCCAGTAGGCAGGGTCCAGTGACAAGGCCACTTACCAGTCACCGTTAAGAGAAGACCTGCCTTACGGGACCCGGGAACCAGGACCCTAACTTGACCCGTGACCCCGAGAGTCACTATACTTCCACAGAGGAGTTCCTATTGTGAATCTGCGTAAGTTGCTTAATATTGCCAGCGTCCTTGTCCTGCTGCTTGGTTTAGGGAGTTCTGTCTGGATCTACCAGAGAGCTGCCAATGCCTCGAAGAGTATCCTGGGTTATGAAGAAGGAGAAGGATCTGTTTACCCGGTTGCGCCTGAAGACTCGAAGATGTTTGTAAGAGACTTGGAGCTTTACGGGGGCAAGGCAAACGTGTTTGCGTACCAGTTGAGGCGTTGGTTTGCCGGGTTGTGGCACGGGAAATCGCTTGCAGTTATGGTAGGCTGCAGCGCCATTCTTATATCCTTCGCGCTTTTCTACACAGCCAATCATCTGCCGTCCCGCTCAGAATCTGATGTCTCTGCTAAAAGCAGCCAGGAAGGGACTGACCGGAAACTGTGATACCAATTAGCGGCTTAAAGGTATTACAAATATAGCTTAACAATATCTTATAAAAATATATAAATCAACTTTACATAATTTTTATTCTCCAATATAGCTTATCTATATATTTTATGTATTGTAATTGGCAATTGAAAGAATTTAACTGATACCTATTCGGTTGGGCTAGTTTCACTGGCCGGGATTCAAACAGAAGGATTACCGCGTGCCGAGGTTTGAAGCCATGCAGGATTCAATATACTTCCTCACCAAGCGCCGGGACTGATAGACGCCGGTATGACCGTCACACAATATGTCTGCATTGAGATCGAGGAGCTTTTTTGCTGAACTCTCCCAGGCCAGAGGATCGCAATCAAACTCTTTGAGCAACGGAGCACCTAAATCCTGCGCAAAGAGCACCCTTTTCTCACCTACACCCCCATAGACAGATATCGAGCCCGGGGTGTGGCCGGGCGTGTGAAGACAGACCAGTTCCTGATTTCCGAACATGAGGCGCTGCTCCTCGCCTCTGAGAATGAGATCTATCTCAAAGGGCCGAAAAACCTTTTGAAAACAGAACGCTGCGGTAAGTCTATTATCTCCCCTCGCCACAATCGCCGCGTCAAGTTCATGCATCGCGAGACGAGACCCGAAACGACGACGAAACTCGTCGGCTCCCCCGATGTGGTCGACGTGGCAATGAGTCAGGATAACAGTTGATATCTTCTGAGGGTCAAGCCCTTGCCGCTCGACGCGCGATGCCACCAGATCAATACTTTCGCCGAATCCGGCATCTATCATGATCAACTCTCCAACGTCGAGAAGGTATACCGAGCAGTCTCGAGGATCGGTAATGTCGCTGCCTGCCACTCTATAGATACGCACTTGACCTCCGCGTTACCAAAACATAGCACACGGCGCCGGTTTGTCAAGCCGACCTCATACTCACGACTACCGGGCAGATAAAGGATAAGATTTGCGAGAGATCAGGAATGCTGACGAAGCCGCAGCTTCTATGGTAATCTGCTGTGACTGGGAACAGGCAATGGAAAGACACGTGCCGGGTGTCGGTAAGAGTAGCTTTGACCTGATCGATTCAAAAGAGCTTTTTGAGCGGCTCAGTATTGAGAAAGGGAGTACCTTTGTGGATCTCGGATGCGGTCTGGGACAGTATGTGATTGAGGCAGCCCTGCACACCGGGCAAGAGGGCAAAGCATACGGTTTAGATCTCTGGGAAGAGGGACTTGTTGCTCTGGCCAAAGAAGCCGAATCGCGGGGCCTTTCACAGGTAAGAGCGCTCGCTGTGGATATCTGCGCGATGCTGCCTTTACAGGATCGGAGCGTTGATATTTGCTTTGTCGCTGCGGTCTTGCATGATCTGGTCCGAGAAGGATGTGTTGACACCACACTCGAAGAGGCCTGCAGAATACTGCGACCCAACGGTGTGCTTGCGATTGTTGAGTTCAAGAAATTCGACGGTCATCCCGGGCCACCCATCGATATTAAGCTTTCGCCGGACCAGCTAGAGCAGATCGTTAGTGTACATGGGTTCACGCGGAAAGAGGTGATAGAGGTTGGGCCATACAATTATCTAGCCGTGTTCCAACCGGCGATGACATGCAGCAATGCGCCGCCAATGGAGGCGCGGCATTGAACAGACCTATACCTTAAATTACAATGAGTCACAAGAAGTTGATGGGGAAAGTGAAAGAAGGAGGAAAAAAAGTTCATGAAACGAGATAATGCCGTTAATGCGGCAGTAGCACTCTCATTTCTCGTCGGAGGTCTCATAGGGGTGGGCATTGCGCTCCTCATGGCGCCCCAACCTAGAAAAATAAGGGAGAGGCTGAAGAGTGCGGTCGGAAGAACGGAGAAGCTGACCAGGGAACAGGTGATCGAGGAAGGGATTCTGTGCGCAGCGCCGGAGGGGTTTGATATGTACTATCCGGTGCACGAGGAGGACGAAGCGTGAACTTCTCACCCGGATTCGCGCGAAGAGACTCGGCCCATTCGGGGTTCTATACCAATTTGCATTCATGCGGAGACCGAGGCGGCAGCGAGGAGCCGACGCAGGCGTACTATAAGTACGTCGAGGAAAGTGACGTAGCGACAACGAAGGTATACACGTGAAGGCAAATTGGTATTACGTAGCAAAGGCCAGCACCACAAACCCCGCAAGCATGAGACTTGCCCCAAGAAAGCGCTCCATTATTCCGGATTCCTTGAAAAGGACGAACCCGTAGAGCACGCCTACCAGCACAGCGAGCCTTCTCACCGAAATAAGATACGCCACCTTCGCAAGGCTTAAGCCGAACACGTACGAGAGGTCTGCAACAAACTCGCAGATACCGGGAAGGAGCGCCACTTTGAAAACCCCAGCACGTCGTAACAACTTCAATTCCTTTCTTGTCATGTAGAGCGCCACCGGAGTGAGGAGTAGAAAAAAACCCGTCAGATAAACGATTACAAAAAACATGGGCGAGGAATGAGTGATCGCCTTCTTGCCGAGAGACGCGGTGATGCTGTATATGAATGCTACGAGTATCATATAGACCGAACCTCTTTCTCGAACGATAGCGGCAAAGGGCTGAAAGAGCCCCTTTCTGATCTCCCTGATGTTGAGTGTATAGCCTCCGGCTGCGATGCAGACGATACCGAGCGCTCCCGCGGCCGAGACCTTTTCCCCGACGAGAAGATAGGATACGCCGATAAGAAAGACTGGAGTGAGTGAAAGGAACGGCAACGTCAGGCTCAACGGAGAGCTCTTCAGGGCCTTGATGTAAAGCACAATTGCCACGATTTCCAGGGGAAGCCCCACGAAGAAGGCATCATAGAACCCTGGCTCGATGCGGGGGATGGGCACAAAGGGTAGAAGGCTGAGCGAGAGAACGGTCACGACAAAGTAGGTGAGCCAGGTAACGAGATACTCGTTGTGCTGTACAAATGCCTTCTTGAGCAGGGCGTTACTTGTGGCGAGCGAGAAGGCCGACAGGAGACCGAAAAGGATCCATAGGTGTTGCATGGCCCCATAATCTATATGAATGAGCGCCGATTATCCAGCCAGGAGGCAGATGGGCCGGGGAAGGGTCAGATTGGTCATGTGATGGGTCATGTGAGGGGTTGACTTTCTCACAGGTTCCAGTAAAATGGTGTTGTCGATGCCGGTCTGTCTATAAACATGGAGGGCTGCGGGCCGGAGGAGAACTGCGTGCAGATCAACCCCCTTTACAAGAAAGCTAGTATCAAACAGACTGTAAGGAGCCGAAACGGATGACAACGGAAGAACTGGCAGAGCTTTTCCTGGTGTCTCTCTACGACATGGCAGAGGCTGCACCCCACCCCTATTTCCTTTTCTCCATGAACGAGTTTGTCCCGAGAATGGGCATTCATGACATGGCAGAGCTGCGCAAAGCGCTGAGTCTCCTGGAGGAAAAAGGCTTGATCTATCTTGCTTCCACGGACGCGTGGGGGGGCATCAGCGCCGGGATCACCATGGAAGGCTCTGTATTTGCAGAAAAAGGTGGAGAGACAGGTATTATTGAACGTTTTCGCAAAGACCCTTCATCGATCGGCATTGCGCCTGAGGCTGCACCCGCGGCTTCACCTGCGCATGCAGGCCCTGAACCGTCAGCACCACCGGGGTCTCCTTTGCAGTCTCCAGTCACTGACCCTTCGGAAGGTGTACTGGATGCGATCTTATCGGAAATGGAAACGTCTGTGCAGAATGAAACCACGATAGAAGCTTCCAGCAGGAGTGACGTGCTGGCCGATATTGAAACATTAAGAATCCAGCTCTTGAGGCATACAAAAAATCAGGCTGTCATCAAAGGCCTTCTTTACAACCTCTCTGAATTTCCGTCACTTGCACCCCTCGCAAGGCTTATTCTCCGT
>Ga0335070_10001706_pt1 | contig 25456 bp, 25 predicted proteins | sample Lox_Sample_13_FD_206722 | JGI IMG/M metagenome (GOLD analysis project Ga0335070, IMG submission 206722) | Soil microbial communities from Loxahatchee National Wildlife Refuge, Florida, United States - Lox_Sample_1.3 | ecosystem: Environmental > Terrestrial > Soil > Wetlands | place: USA...
TGGCGAGGGGCTCCGCGCCGCCCCGGCGGCGGCCCGGCGGAGCTAAAGAAGTGGCCCGCGCCGGCCGATTCTAATGCTGTGCCGGCAACCGTTTACCGGCGTCATCCGAATTCCGGAGGGACAACACAGATGAGCCAGCGCGACAGCTCCACGGGGCCGCGCCAGCTGGTGGGCTTCCGGCTGGGCCAGGAGGAGTACGCCGTCGACATCCTGTGCGTGAAGGAGATCATCCGGGTCGCGCACGTCACCCCGGTTCCCAACGCCCCGCCGCACGTGCGCGGGGTGCTCAACCTGCGCGGGCAGGTGATCCCGGTGGTGTGCCTGCGCCAGCGGCTGGGCATGGAACCGGGAGAGCCCACCAGCCGCACCCGCATCTTGGTGACCGACCTCCCGCCGCACACCCTGGGCTTCGCGGTGGACTCGGTGACCGAGGTGATCCGGGTGCCCCGGGAGCAGATCGATCCGCCGCCCGAGGCCGGCCCCCGCGGGCGCGCCGAGCCGTACGTCGAGGGCGTGGCCAAGCTGGACAGCCGCCTGCTCCTGATCCTGGACCTGGCGCGGCTCCTGACGGCGGACGAGACCCAGGCTCTGGCGGCCTAGAGGGCACCTGCGGTGAGCGATTCATTCCGGCCCAACCCCGAGCTCTTCGCCGACTTCGTGGCCGAGACCGAGGAGCTGATCGAGACGCTGGTCGAGGACGTGCTGCTGCTGGAGGTGGACCCCGGCAGCGCCGACCTGCTGAAGCGGGTGTTCCGCACGCTCCACACGCTCAAGGGCAACGCCGGCTTCCTGAACTTCACCCCGATGGTGGACCTGAGCCACAGCGCCGAGGACCAGGTGGCCCAGGTGCGCGCCGGCCGGTGCTCGGTGACGACTCCGCTGACCGACGGCCTGCTGCTGGTGGCCGACATGCTTCGGAACCTCCTGGACCACCTGCGCGACCCCTCGGTGGCCTGCCCCGACGTGGGCCGCCTGATCCAGCAGCTCGCGCGCCTGGCGGAGGGGCCGGCGGGCGTGGCGGCGCCGCCGGCGGCTGTTCCGGTGCCCCCCGCGGCGCCGGGCGCGTCCGCGGACACCGGGGCTCCGGAGGTCCCGGCCGGGGAGCCGGCCCCCGGGGCCGAGCCCGCGCCGGGCGAGCCGCCCCGCGCCGAGCGCGATTCGGCAACCGTTCGGGTGGACGTGCAGCGCATCGACCAGATCATGAACCAGGTCGGGGAGCTGGTGCTGGAGCGCAACCGGCTGCAGCAGATCATCAGCGAGCTGCGGGCCGGCAAGCCGGTGGAGCGGCTGGAGGAGGCGCTGGCGGAGAACGCCGGGCGCATCCACAGCATCACCGGCGAGCTGCAGGCCGCGCTGCTCAAGGTGCGCATGGTGCCGGTGGAGCGGATCTTCCGCAAGTTCCCGCGCCTGGTCCGGGACCTGGAGGCGCGCCTCGGCAAGCAGGTGCGCCTGGTCACCACCGGCGGGGACACCGAGCTGGACAAGACCGTGGCCGAGGCCATCCTGGATCCGCTCACCCACCTGGTGCGCAACGCCCTGGACCACGGGATCGAGCCGCCCGCGGCGCGGCGCGCCCGGGGCAAGCCCGAGGAAGGCACGCTGTCCCTGGTCGCCTCGCACGAGGGCAACCACATTCTGGTCCGGGTGAGCGACGACGGGGCGGGGGTCGACTCGGCGCGGGTGGCCCGCAAGGCGGTGCAGATGGGGCTGGTGAGCCCCGAGCGGCTGGAGACCATGAGCCGGACCGAGGCGCTGGACCTGCTGTTCGCGCCGGGGCTCACCACCAGCGAGTCGGTGAGCGAGCTCTCCGGGCGCGGGGTGGGGCTGGACGTGGTGCGCAGCCGGCTGAAGGCCTACCACGGCATGATCGAGCTGACCTCCGAGCCCGGCCGGGGCACGCAGGTGACGCTCAAGCTGCCGCTGACCCTGGCGATCGTGCCCAGCCTGTTCGTGCTGGTGGGCAGCCAGCTGTACGCCGTGCCGCTGGCCTCGGTGATCGAGGTGGTGGCCGAGGAGTCGCGCCAGCGGTTCGTGTTCCAGGGCCGGCCGGTGCTGCGGTGGCGCGAGCGGGTGCTGCCGCTGCTGGACCTCCGGGACCTGTTCCACTCCGCGTCGGCGCCCGCGCCGCCGGGCCGCAAGACCGTGATCGTGGGGCTCGCCGACCGCCAGGTGGCGTTCCTGGTGGACGCGCTCGTGGGCCAGGAGGAGGTCGTGATCAAGACCCTGGGAGACTACCTGGGCCGCGTGCCCGGGATCGCCGGCGGCACCGTCATGGGTGACGGCCGGGTGGCGTTGATCGTGGACATTCCGGCCCTGGTGGGCCTGGCCCGCGGCGAGGCTCTCGCCGCTGCAGCGTGAGGCAGCCATGAACCGAGAGTCCGCCCCGCCGTCCCTGGAGGCCCGCATCGGGGAGATCCGCGACCTGCCCACCCTGCCCCACGTGGTGGTGCGCACCATGGAGCTGCTCAACGCTCCGGACACCACGCTGCGCGAGGTGGGCGAGCTGGTGGCCACCGACCAGGTGCTCTCCGCGCGCACCCTGCGCCTGGTGAACGCCCCCTACTTCGGGCTGCGGCGCAGGCTGCAGTCGGTGGTGGAGGCGTCGGTGTACCTGGGGCGCAGCGGGATGCGCAACCTGATCGTGTCCTCCTCCATCCTGCAGACCTTCTCGCGCAGCGGCGAGGGCCCGCCCCCGGTGCGCTTCTGGGAGCACGCGTTCGCCTCGGCCATCTTCGCGCGGCTGGTGGCCGGCAAGGCCTGCCGCGGCAAGCTGGAGGACGCCTACCTGGCGGGCCTGCTGCACGACCTGGGGCGGCTGGTGCTGCGGCACCACTTCGAGCCGGAGCAGACGGTGGTGGAGCGGCTGGCGGAGGCCACCCACCGCCCGCTGGAGGAAGTGGAGCGGGAGGCGTGGGGCGCCACCCACGCCGACGTGGGGTACTGGTTGGGCATGACCTGGCACCTGCCCCGGGCGGTGCTGGAGGCGGTGCGCCACCACCACCACCCGGAAGCGGCCGCGGCCGAGGCGCGGCTGCTGAGCGCGGCGGTGCACCTGGGGGACGAGATGGCCTTCGAGCAGTCCTTCGGGGACGAGGACGCCTTCGACGCGCGTCACCACGGCCTGGAGCAGGGCACCCAGCTGCTGTTCCAGGAGGACGCGCTGGTGGCCTCGCCCGACACGCTGCGCGAGATGGTGGTGGAGGAGGCCCGGGGGGTGCGGATGCTGGTCGAGATGGTGTACGAGAGCTAGGGACAGCCGGAGAGCCGGGAGCATGGATCTGAGCGAGGGTCGCGAGCTGCCGTGCCCGCCGCCGGAGGCGGCGCGGGCGGTGCGCGTGCTGGTGGTGGACGACTCGGCGTTCATCCGCACCGCGCTGACCCGGATGCTCTCGAGCGAGCGCTCGGTGGCGGTGGTGGGCACCGCCTCCAACGGGGCCGAGGCGCTGCGCATGCTGCCGCTGGCCCGGCCGGACGTGATCACCCTGGACCTCGAGATGCCGGTGATGGACGGCCTGGAGACGCTGCGGGCGGTGATGCGGGACCACCCCGTGCCGGTGCTGATGCTCAGCGCGCACACCGCGCCAGGGGCGGAGGCCACCCTCAAGGCGCTGGAACTGGGCGCCGCGGACTTCATGCTCAAGCCCGCCCGGCTCACCGACTCGGAGGCCGCCCACCTGCGCGCGGGCCTGGTCGCGCGGGTGCTGGCGCTGGCCTGCCGGCACGCCGGCCCGCGGGGGATCCCGCCGCCGCGGCTGCCGCAGCGGGCGCTGCAGGCGCTGCCCCGCGACGGTTTCCGGCTGGTGGTGATGGGCGCGTCCACCGGCGGCCCGCGGGCGCTCCAGCAGATCCTGGAATCGCTGCCGCGGGAGCTGGGCGCGGGGGTGCTGGTGGTTCAGCACATGCCGCCGCTGTTCACCAGCCAGTTCGCCGCCCGGCTGGACGCGCTGGCGCAGGTGCCGGTGCGCGAGGCCCGCGAGTCCGACACGGTCGAAGCGGGGCAGGTGCTGCTGGCCCCCGGCGACTTCCACATGGAGGTGACCGCGGTGGAGCCGGACCGCGCCCGGGTCCGGCTGAGCCGCGAGCCGGCCAGCGAGCTGCGCCCCTCGGTGGACGTGCTGTTCCGGTCGGCCGCCCGGCGCAACGGGCCGCGTACCCTGGCGGTGGTGCTGACCGGCATGGGCTCCGACGGGCGCGCCGGGATGACCGAGATCCACCGCACCGGCGGGGTGACCCTGGCGCAGGACGCGGACAGCTGCGTGGTGTACGGCATGCCGCGGGCGTGCGTGGAGGCGGGGGTGGTGGACCGGGTGGTGAGCCTGGAGGAGGTCGGGGGGGCGATCCTGGAGGTGCTGGGCGCGGCCCGCCCGGCGCGCGCGAGGAAGGCGTCGTGAAGGTCCTGGTCATCGACGACAGCAAGACCGCGCGGGCGGTGGTGGTCCACTCGCTGGCCCCGCTGGGCTGCACCGTGCTCCAGGCCGGCGACGGGGCGGAGGGGCTGGAGATCATGCGCGGGGCCAAGCCCGACCTGGTCATCTCCGACGCCCACATGCCCAACGTGGACGGCATGACCATGCTCACCCTGAAGGCGCGCGACCCGCAAGTGGCCGGGATCCCGGTCATCATGCTGACCGCGGTGGCGGACCAGGACTTCGTGCTGCAGTGCCTCAAGCGGGGCGCCAAGGCTTACGTCGTCAAGCCGTTCGAGAAGAAGACCCTGGTGATGAAGGTGTGCAAGGTGCTGCGCATCGAGCCGCCGGCGCCGGCGGAGGCCCAGGTGCGCGCCCACGGGCCGCTGGTGCTGGCGGTGGACCGCGACGAGAAGCAGCTCTCCGCGCTGATGGAGTTCCTGCTGAACGGCTGCGAGCTGCTGACCGCGCTGGACCTGCGCCCGGCGCTGCGCATCGCCCGGGAGCGCCGGCCGGACGCGGTGTGGCTGGACGTGAGCGAGCCGGCGGAGCAGGTGCGGGGGTTCGTGGAGACCCTGCGCGGAGAGGGCCTGCAGCACTGGGCTGCCCTGGTGAACCGCGGGGCGCCGGTGCCGCCGGTGGCCCTCGAGCTGCACCTGGGGGCGGTGCTTCCCAAGCCCTTCATCCGGGTGGAGGTGCGCGAGTTCGCCGCCCGCCACCTGGGGGTCTTCCAGCGCTTCCTGAGCCGCGAGGGGAACGCGGTGGTGATGAGCGTGCCGGGCGACCCGCAGGTGCGGCGCAAGGAGTGGCAGCCCGCGCTCGAGGGGCAGATTCGGAGCGGGCTGCAGCGGGCGGCCTCGGACGGCGCCGGGCGGCTGGTGGTGGACCTCACCAGCGTCGCCGCGCCGGCCGACCTGCACCTGGTGGCCGGGCTGGTGGACGTGCTCGAGATGGCCCACCAGACGAATCTGGACCTGATCCTGGCGGTGGGCGACCCGGACCTGGTGCTCTCCTTCTCCGCCTACCAGGACCTCAAGGGCACCCGCTGCGTGCGCGGCCTGCGCGAGGCGCTGGCCATCTCCGCCCCGCCGGCCGAGGCCCGCCCGGCCGCCTGAGCCGCCCGATCTTCTGAGCCCCTCCGTTTCCCAAGCCGCTCGCCACTCGCGCCGCTCGCCTCCCGCGCCGCTCGCCTCCCGCGCCGCGCCGGTCCAAATCTGTTACCCTCCGCTGGGCCCGCCGCGGAGCGCCCCGCGCCGGCGGGTCCCACCGACCATGCCCGAGACCGCCCTGGATTCCTATGCCGCCCGCCCCCGGGGGCCGGTTGCCCCGGTGCTCGCCGGGGTAACCGTGGTGAGCGCGCTCGCCAATCTGCTGGCGAGCCTGCCCCGGGTGCTGCCCTCGGCGGCCCCGCTGCGCCAGTGGCTGCCGCTGGAGGTGACCAGCGGCAGCCGCCTGCTGAGCGCCATGGCCGGACTCTTCCTGCTGGTCCTGGCCCGGGGCCTGGCCCGGCGCAAGCACGCCGCCTGGCAGTTCGCGGTGGCGCTGTTCCTGCTGTCGGCGGCCTCCCACCCGTTCAAGGGCAAGAGCGAGGAGGTGGCGCTGCTGTCGCTGCTCATGGCGGGACTGCTGCTGGCCCTGCGGCGGGAGTTCTGGGTGAAGAGCGACCCGCTCACGCTGGCCAGCGGCTGGGCGGTGATGGGGCTGTCGCTGGTGCTATCGTATGGCTACACCGTGGCCGGCTACTATCTCTTGCGCCGCCACTTCGCCGAGGTGACCGACCTGGGGGCGGCGGCCGCGGCGGCGCTGGGGCTGCTCACCAGCTTCCAGACCGGGGACGCGTTCCCGCTCAACCGCGAGGCGGCGGCGTTCGCCGGCTCGGCCTGCGCGCTGGAGGCCATGGGCCTGTTCGCCGGCCTCCTGCTGCTGCTGGCGCCGTTCATCGACCGCCGGCGGCAGGAGGCCGAGCGCTCCCAGGTGGAGCCGCTGCTGCGGCGGCTGGGGCGCTCCAGTCCGTCGTACTTTGCGCTGGAGGGCCACACGCGCTACTACTTCCTGCGCGGGGTCGCGGGGGTGGTGCCGTACACCTACCGCTCCGGGGCGGCGCTGGTCGCGGGCGAGCCGCTGTGCGCGGCGGGCGACCTGGCGGCGGCCGCGCGCGAGTTCGACGCCTACTGCCGGGAGCACGACTGGACCCCGGCCTTCTACCAGGTGGGGCCGGAGGCGCGCGCGGCCCTGGCGGGAGAGGGTTTCGCGGCGCTCCAGATCGGCGAGGAAGGCTACTTCGAGCTGCCGGGCTATTCGCTGGAGGGGGCACGCCGGGCGCGCCTGCGCCACGGGGTGCGGCGGGCGGCGCGCGAGGGAGTGGTGGTGACCGAGCACGTGCCGGGGCTGCCCGGGGCGGAGCGCCGCCAGGCGCGGATGGAGGAACTCTCGGCCCGCTGGCTGCACGAGCACGGCGGCCGGGAGATGGGCTACCTGCTGGGCGGGCTCAGCTTCCGGGCCCCGCGGGACCGCCGCTACTTCGTGGCCGAGTGGGAGGGGCGCGCGATGGGCGTGGTGACCTTCGTGCCGGTGTACGCCACGCGGGGGATGGTGCTGGACGTGCTGCGGCGGGCGTCCGAGGCGCCCCCCGGCACCATGGAGGCGGTGATCCACCACGCGCTCCAGGTGTTCGCCGCCGAGGGCGTGCCGCGGGCGAGCGTGGCGCTGGCCCCGCTGGCGCAGGCGGCGCCCGCGGGCGGCGCCGAGGGCGCGGGCGCCGAGCGCGTCCTGCGGCTGGCCTTCGAGCGGCTCAACCGCTTCTACAACTTCCGCACCCTGTTCGCCTTCAAGCGGCACCTGGGTCCGGACGCCTGGGAGCCGCGCTACCTGGCCTACCGGAGCGCGGGGGCGTTGCCGGCCATCGCGCTGGCCCTGCTCCGGGCGCACGATCCGCGTTCGCTGCTGGCGCGCTGGCGCCGGGGCGGCCCGCGCCGCGGGGTCTCCGCCGCCGGCCCGGAGCCGCCCGCGCCGGAGGCGGCCGCGTGAACGGCGCGCCGCGGGAGGCGCCGCCGCTGGCGGTGCCGCGGGGCGGCGTCCCGGACGGCAGGCCGGTGCGTGCCGGCTGGCAGCACGGCATGCTGCTCAAGCTGGCGGGCATGGTGGGGCTGGTGCTGCTCCTGGGGGTCTCGGGGGTGCACTCCTTCACCGTGACCCTGCTCCAGCGCACCATCGAGGGAAACCTGCGGGACGAGGCGGTGCTGACCGGCGAGGCCCTCGACGCCGGCTTCCAGCACCGCGGCAGCCTGGTGTCCGTGGAGCACGTCAAGGCCGAGATGGACGACCTGGTCAGCGCCACCCAGAACCTGGACCGGATCAGCGTGTTCCGGGACCGCGGCGGGCGCATGCAGTACTTCGTGTCCACCGAGGACTCCCTGCAGCCGGTGCCCAGCGCCGGCGAGCAGCGGACGCTGCGGGAGGGCCACCGGGTGATGCAGCGGCTGGAGAGCCGCGACAGCGGGCCGTACTGGCGCATCCTGGTGCCGCTGCACGTGGAGAACCGGGTGGGCGGGGCGATCGAGGTGCGCATGTCGCTGCAGGTGGCCGCGGATTCGGCCGAGGAGCTGCGCCGCCGGGCGCGCTGGGTGGTGGCGTTCTCGGTGCTGGTCAGCGTGCTGCTGCTGGCGTTCTTCCTGCACTGGTCGGTGGAGCGGCCGGTGCAGCGCCTGCTGCGCACCATGGGGCGGGTGGAGAGCGGCGACCTCGAGGCCCGCGCCAGCCGCGGCGGCGGGGCCGAGTTCGACCGCCTGAGCGCCGGCTTCAACGCCATGCTCGAGCGCGTCCGCGCCGGCTCCGAGGAGAACCGCCGGCTGCTGGACGAGATCCAGCACTTCAACCAGCAGCTGGAGCAGCGGGTGGCCGACAAGACCGCCCAGCTGGCGGAGCGCAACGCGCAGCTGCTGCAGGCCAACCGCGCCCTGGTGGACCTGGAGATGCGCCTGGCGCGCCTGTCGCGGCTGGCGGCGCTGGGCCAGTTCGCGGCCACTCTGGCCCACGAGATCGGCACGCCGCTGCATTCCATCTCCGGCCACCTGGAGCTGCTGCGGGAGAAGCAGGCGGTCCGCCCCGAGGACGAGCCCCGGCTGCAGGTCATCCAGAGCCAGCTGGACCGGGTGGCCACCATCGTGCGCGACCTGCTGCGCTCCACCCGGCCCCCGGGAGCGGAGAGCCGGCCGGTGGCGCTGGCCCCGATGCTGGACGAGCTGGCCGCGCTGTTGCAGCCGGGCCTGGAGTCCCGGCACATCCGGCTGGACATCCGGCTGCCCGAGGGGCTGCCCGAGGTGGCCGGCGACCCGCACCAGCTGCAGCAGGTGTTCCTGAACCTGTTCACCAACGCGGTGGACGCCATGCCCGAGGGCGGCGACCTCACGGTGCGCGCGGCCGGCGAGCCGGGCCCGCCCCGGACGGTGGTGTGCGAGGTGCGCGACACCGGCCAGGGCATCGCCGCCGACCTCCTGCCGCGGGTGTTCGAGCCGTTCGTCACCTCCAAGGCCCAGGGCGAGGGCACCGGCCTGGGGCTGACCGTGTCTCGGGACATCATGCAGCGCCACGGCGGCACGCTGACGGTGAGCAGCGAGCCCGGCCGGGGGAGCTGCTTCACCCTGCGCCTGCCGGCGTTCGAGGAGACCGCGCATGCCTAGCCGCGCCGCCATCCTGGTGGTGGACGACGATCCCGTGACCCTGGACCTGATGCGGGAGGTGCTGGACGCGGAAGGCTACCGGGTGCTCACCGCCCGCTCCGGGGCCGAGGCGCTGGAGCTGTGCCGCGGCTCGGCTTTCAACCTGGTGCTCAGCGACGTCCGCATGCCCGGCATGACCGGAGTGGAGCTGATGCGCGCGGTGCGGCACGAGAGCCCCGAGACGGTGTTCATCGTGATGACCGCCTTTGGAACCATGGAGACCGCCATCGAGGCCATCCGCGAGGGCGGCTACGACTATCTGAGCAAGCCGTTCAAGATGGAGGACGTGCGGCTGGCGGTGCGCCGGGCGCTGGAGCAGCAGCGGCTGCAGCGCGAGAACGCCTACCTGCGCGCCGAGCTGGCCGAGAAGTTCCGCCTGGACCAGGTGGTGGGCCGGAGCGCCCCGATGCAGGAGCTGTTCAAGTCCATCGCCCGCGCCGCCGCCAGCCGCAGCACGGTGCTGCTGCTGGGGGAGTCCGGCACCGGCAAGGAGATGGCCGCGCGGGCCATCCACTTCAACGGCCCCCGCGCCCGCGAAAAGTTCGTGACCGTGAACTGCGGGGCCATCCCCGAGCCGCTCATGGAGAGCGAGCTGTTCGGCCACGTGCGCGGGGCCTTCACCGGGGCGGTGGCCAGCCGCGCGGGGCTGTTCGAGGAGGCCGACCGGGGCACCATCTTCCTGGACGAGGTGGGGGAGCTGTCGCTCAACGTGCAGTCCAAGCTGCTCCGGGTGCTGCAGGAGCACGAGGTCAAGCGGGTGGGGAGCAACGACACGCTCATCGTGGACGCGCGCGTGATCGCCGCCTCCAACCGGGACCTGGCCACCGAGACCCGCGAGGGTCGCTTCCGGGAGGACCTGTTCTACCGCCTCTCGGTGGTGACCTTCACCCTGCCCGCGCTGCGCGAGCGCCGGGAGGACATCCCGCTCCTGTGCCAGCATTTCTTGGAGAAGTGCCGCATGGCGGGGACCGGCCAGGCGGTGGAGGGGATCTCCCGCGAGACCATGGACCTCATGATGGCCTACGACTGGCCGGGAAACGTGCGCGAGCTGGAGAACGTGATCGAGCGGGCGGTGGCGCTCACCAGCAACCGCTTCCTGGCGGTGGACGATCTGCCCCCGCACCTGCGCACCCGCGCCGCGCCCGAGGCGGGCGCCGGCCCCGAGGAACAGCTCACGCTGCGCGAGGTGGAGCGCCGGCACATTCTCCGGGTGCTCAAGGCGTGCGGCGGGAACAAGACCCAGGCGGCCCAGGTGCTGGGGATCAGCCGGCGCACGCTGATCCGGGTCGCGCAGCGCTTCGGCCTGGCGGGGGAGCTGGCCGAGGAATGAGGTGCGACACCCTGGCCCGCCTGTGACAGATCGTCGCGATCGGGCCAGCTCCTTCGGGCAACGGAAGATAAGCCGCAAGGTCCGGCCGCGCACCGGCCCGCCCGAACCCGGATGACCTGGTTGGCCGTCCTCGGGGGCTCCCGGGCGAGCCCGGTCACTCTCCATAACCACATACTCTACAGTAAGTTGATCGCCTTCCTCGAGGCCGACCGGAGGGTGGCACACGGGTTGCGTTTAGGACTGAGGGAATGCAGCTCCGGACCTGCTCCGGGCTCCGGCGCACGAGAGGTGTCGATTGCGACGTTACCTGTTCCTGGTCTTGGCGCTCCTGGTGGCCTCCGGAATTGCAGCCCTGGGGGTGCGCTACGTGGGAGCCGCCGGCCAGGCCCAGGGAACGGCGAGCCAGCCGAGCGCCGGGGCGCGGGCCAAGGCCGGCCCGAGCCGGGCGCTGGTCAAGCGGGCGCAGCAGGTGCTGATCTCCGCGGGCCGGCTGAAGTCCAAGGCCACCGGGGTGATGAACCCGGCCACGCGCAGCGCGCTGCGCGCGTACCAGAAGCAGCACGGCCTGAAAGGGACGGGCACGCTGTCCGCGGAGACCCTGGTCGCGATGGGGCTGGCCGCGGACACGACGGCCTTGAAGCGATAGACGCTCGAGCTTCACACACACAGCGCTGCAACCCCGTGGCCGGCGCGTCCGGCAGCGGGATCGAGATCACACCCCGACCCACCCCGCCGCGAGGCGGGCAACCTGAGAGGAGATCGTCCATGCTGAAGCGCATTGCCCTGGCCCTGACCGCCTGCCTGCTGGTGGCGTCCTTCGCCGGTGCGGCGTTCGCCGCCGAGCCCGCCGCGGCCGACTCGGCCAAGCCCGCCAAGGCCATGAAGATGAAGAAGCACCACATGAAGAAGAAGGGCGTCAAGAAGACCAAGAAGACCGAGGCGGCGGCCGACACCACCAAGAAGTAGCGTCCGGCCCTCGGCGGCATGTCCGCCGGAAGCCAGAAGGGAGGCGCCTAGGCGCCTCCCTTCGCGTTTCCGGCTCCCGCCCCCGCGGCGGACTCAGGCGGCGCGGGCGTGGCTCTCCGGCGCCACCCGGGACTCGGCCTCGACCGGGGCCGCCGCGCCCTGCGGCTCGAGCCGGAACTGGGCCACCAGCTCGTTGAGGGTCTCGGTCTCCGAGTTGAGCTGCTCGGCGGCGGCCGCCACCCACGCCACCCGCTGGTCGGTCTCGGCGATGGCCGCCGAGATCCGCTGCATCTTCTCGGCGATCTCCTCGGCCGCCTGGGCCTGGTCGGTGGCGGCCTTGTTGTTGCCTTCCATGCCGGTGAGCATCTGGTGGCTGACCGCCAGGATCTCGCGCAGCGAGAGGCCGGCCCGGTCGGCCAGCTCCCGGCCCTGGGTCACCTCGGCGGTGCCGTGCTCCATGGACTCCACCGCGCGGCGGGCGTCGTCCTGAATGGACTTGATGGTGCGCGCGATCTCGCGGGTGGCCATGGAGGTCCGCTCGGCCAGCTTGCGCACCTCGTCGGCGACCACCGCGAACCCGCGCCCGTGCTCGTCGGCGCGCGCCGCCTCGATGGCCGCGTTGAGGGCCAGCAGGTTGGTCTGGTCGGCGATCTCGTCGATCACCATGATCACCTCGCCGATCTCCGCCGAGCCCTGGCCCAGCTTGCGGATGATCTCCGCCCCGCCGGTCACCACCTGCTCGATGCGCTCGATGCCGCGGATGGTGTCGGTCACCGCGTCGTGACCGCGCTGCGCGGCCTCGGCCGAGGCGCGCGCCAGCTCGGCGGTGCGCATGGAGGAGTTGCGGGTCTGGGTGCTGGCCGCGCGGGCCTGCGACACCGCCACCACCACCCGCTCCACCTGCGAGGTCTGCTCCCGGGCGGCCATGGCGGCCTGCCGGGAATCCTCCTCGATCTTGCCCGAGAGCCGCGACACCCCGGTGGCGCTGTCCCGCACGCGCAGGATCATGTTGCGCAGCTGCCGGTTCATCTCCCCGAGCGCTCCGGCCAGCTCCCGCAGCTCCCGCGTCCCGCCGGTCGAGTGCACGTACAGGCGCAGGTCCCCGCGGGCGATGCCCTGGGCGGTGGTCACCACCCCGGTCACCGGCCGGCTGATGCCCCGCGACAGCACCAGCGCCAGGGCGATCGCCAGGATCAGGGTCAGGATGCCGGTCACCACGGTCATGGTCTTGAGGTCTTCCACCGAGCGCATGAAGTCCGATTCGCTGCTGGCCACCGCCATCACCAGGTCGCGCCCGGCGTAGGGCCGGAACACCGCGTAGTAGCGGTCGCGGCCCCACTCGAAGTGGGCCACCTCGCTGCGCTCGGCAGCGGCCGGCCGGCGGTGCTGGAGAGCACCGTGCCGTCGCTGCGCAGCAGGATGGCGAAGCCGTTGTTGCCGACGTGGATCCGCTCCACGAACGGCTTGAGCACCGCGGTCACCGTCGCCGGGTCCACGTCCTGGCCGCTGAACACCCGGATCATCCGCTCACTCTCCTCCATCTTGGAGTCGAGCAGCACCTGGAGGTGGGCGTGCTCCACGCGGATGAGGCTCTCGCTCGCCCGGCGGTAGGCGATGATGCTGGTGACCGTGAGCGGGACGGTCGCGAGCAGCACGAAGTACAGGATCAGCCGCCCTTGCAGGTTGTTCCACAGCTTCATGCGGGTGACTCCCATGCCCGGCTACCGGTTGAGGATGCGATCGCGGATGTCCCGGAGGTCGCGGTCCACCGCCTGCGCGGCGGCCTGGGTCGCCGGCAGGTTGTGCGAGCGCGCTGCGCGGGCCAGCGTCTCGGCCGCCAGGCCGAAGTGCACCCACGACTCGCGCGCGTAGGCCATGCCGGCGGTGTCCAGCCGGTGCCGCCCGGCGGCCAGGTCCTCCAGGTGGTACTGGACTTCCTGGAAATCCCCGCGGGCGGTGGCCTGCACCGCGTCGGAACAGGCCCGCTGCAGGTCGTCCAGCTCCTCGTCCACCTCGCCCGGGAACCTGCCCTGCATCTGGGCCACCGAGCTGTGGCTCAGCTGCATGCCCTGCTCCACCTGCTCCAGGTCCCGGGCAATGAGGCCGTCCTCGAGCGTCGCCAGGGCGTAGCTGAAGTGGCTCACGTCGTCGGGGCTGAGCCGGGTGAGCAGCGCCGGGGTGGTGCGGCTGAACGTCCGCTTGATGCGCAGCAGCAAGTCGGCGGAGTCCTCCCAGCGGCGGCCATGGCAGCGCACCCGGATCTCGAGCAGCGCGGCCCGCATCTGGCGCAGGTCCTCGGACGCCCGCGAGCCGCCCTGGGTCTGGGCGTGGGCGGCCGGCCATGCCAGTAGCATGGCCAGCGCCGCGCCGCCGACCGCGCGGACGCAGGTTCGGCCCATCCGGTTGAGTCGCATGCTCGTTGGGGAACGCCTCTCCATTCGGGTTCCAGGCGCGCGGGTACCAACCAAGATGAGTTATCGGACCGCCGGGCCGGCCACCTTAGATGGAACGCCGCTCCTGGCGCGGTAGGCGCGATGGCGCAAGAGGTTAGGCATGGTGCTGGGCAGTCCGGCGCTCATTTGCGAGTCCCGGGGGAGCGCGCCTGGGGGCGCGTGTCCACGCCGGGCGCCGGTGTGAAACGCGGTCGGCGGCAGGCCCGCCCGAGCCGGCGGGGGAAGGGCTCCAAATCCAAGCCCCGCAAGGCGCCGGGCGGAGCCGGCGGGGGCACGCGGCGTGCAATGCTCCGGGCCGCCCCGCGCGGCTTCCCCCGGAGGCGAACCCATGCGAGGAACGGTGGCGGGAGCGCTGGCGCTGCTGGCGGTGCTGGGGTGCGGCGGGCTCGCGGGCGCCGCCCACGCGGCGCCGCGGGCGCGCAGCGCCGCGGACAGCCCGGCCGCCCGGCGCGCCAGCCGGGCGCAGCAGGTGGCCCGGGCGGCGGTGGAGCTGAAGAAGCTGGGCCTGTACAAGGGCGACACCAGCGGCAAGTGGAGCCCCGAGCTGCACGAGGCGGTGCGGGCGTTCCAGAGGAGCCACGGGCTGAAGGAGACGGGGCGGCTGAACCGCGACACCCGCGCGGCGCTGGGCCTGGAGCCGGGCGCCCGGAAGACCTCCCGGGCCAAGGTCACCCGGGCGTCGAGGGACACCACCGACGCCGAGGACCCCACCCGGCCGGACGACATGCCCTGAGCGTCCAACACCGAGGGGAGGCCCGCGGCGGGCCTCCCCTCGGTCGGCGCTGGCGTGGCGGGCCGGCGAAACGCCGCCGCCGCCGCCGGCTACACGGCGGAGCCCAGCGAGACCACCAGCATCTCGCACGGATCCCGGTCGGGATTGCGGTAGGACATAGCCGTGCGCGCGGACACGTGCACCGCCGTGCCCGGCTCGCACGCGATCATCTTGCCGTCCAGCATCAGCTCCAGCCGGCCTTTCAGGATGTAGAAGTAGCGGGGGTAGCTGGCGACCGAGGGCGTGGCCGCCTCGCGCGCGGCCGCCGACCTCACCACGTGCACCGCCGCCTGAAGTTCGCCTCCCGGCACCCGCGAGGTGGCCAGCTCGACCTGTAGCCGGGGGGATTCCAGCTCCAGCTTCCGGCGATCCCCCCGGCGGACCAGGGAGGCGTCCGGGAGCGGGCTGGACTCCAGGAAGGACTTGATGTCCCGGCCGATGGCGCCGGTGATCCGGCGCAGCGCGCCGATGGTCGGGCAGGCGTGGCCGCGCTCCACCTGCGACAGGTGGGTGACCGAGTAGCCGCTCAGGCGCGACAGCTGCTGCAGCGTGAGCTGCGCGCTGCGGCGCGCCTCGCGCAGGCGCTGCCCCAGTTCCACCTGGGAGAACTCCGAGGTTGCCTGCATCTCATCTTCCTGGGGGGTTGGTGTCGGGGAGGGCGATTCCGGGCGCGGATCGGGATCCAACGCCGATTTCCTGGAGGGGGAGTCCAGTTTCTTCATTGGTTCGACCAGCTTTCTCGCTGGGGGCGTTCGCCTTGCGAGCCACGCGGCTCCGGCACAAGAGAATCGTCGGGGGCGGCCCGTCTTCGAGCCCCGCGGACGCTCCTCGGGTCCGGCGCGCGACGCACTCTCCCCGGGGCGCCAGAACTCCAGGCCCGTCGGCGGCATCCGAGCGGTGGCGAGCACTCCCGCGCGCCCGGGTGCGGGCGCCGGTGGGGGCAGGCCACGGCGCGGATCGGACCGCCGGCTCCGGCCCAGGGCCCGGCGGGGCACGCACTGCCTTTCAGGGAACCAAAGTAGGGGCGATCTGTGTCCTCACGACCCATGGTACATTACCGGGCGCGGTAAGGCAACCCGATGCGCCGGAGCGCCGCGGTGGCGGTCGGCCCGGCAGCCCAAGGGGCGGAAAGGCGGCTCATGAACTCGCACGAACGGGTGCTGGCGGCCTGCGAAGGGGCCCCGGTGGACTACGTGCCGGCTTCCTTCTGGGGGCACGACTACCGGGCGGAGCAGACCCCCGAGGGGCTGGCGGACGCCACGGTGCGTTTCCAGCGGACCTACGGCTGGGACCTGGTGAAGATCAACCCGCGCGCCCAATACCACGTCGAGGACTGGGGGGTGCGCTACCGGTACCCGGAGCCGGAGGGGTCGAAGTGCGAGCGCACCGACTACCCCATCCACGGCCCGGATGACTATGCCCGCATCCGGCGCCTCGATCCTCGCAAGGCCCCGGTGCTGGCCGGCCACCTGCAGGTGGTGGAGCGTGTGGCGCGCGAACTCCCCGAGGTGCCGGTGGTCATGACCGTGTTCAACCCCCTGTCGGTGCTCAAGTACGCGGCCGACTCGGAGCAGGCGGTGGTGGGGCACCTCCGCTCCCATCCGGCCCAGGTCCGGGCGGCGCTGGACGCGGTGCGCGACACCTTCCGGGACTTCGCCGCGGAGGCGGTGCGGCGCGGGGCGGCCGGCATCTTCTACGCCACCACCGCGTTCGCCACCCACGACCGGTGGACCCCGGAAGAGTACATGCAGTGGAGCCGGGAGGACGACCTGGCGGTGCTGGGGGCGGTGGCCGGCGCGCCGTTCAACGTGCTGCACGTGTGCCGCGCGCGGAACTTCGTGGAGCGCTTCCGCGACTACCCGGTGGCGGCCTGGAGCTGGGCGACCACCGAGCCGGGCAACCCGCCGCTGGGCTTCACCCCCTGGCTGGGCGGAGCGGCGGTGGGCGGCATCAGCCAGGAGACCGCCCTGCAGCAGGCTGGCCCGGAGGCCGCCCTGGCGGAGTACGCCGCGGCCCTGCAGGCCACCCGCGGCCGGCGCTTCCTCCTGGGCCCCGGCTGCTCCATCCCGCCGGAGACGCCGGCGGGCAACCTGCGAGCGCTGCGCGAAGTGTCCCGCCAGCGCCCGCCGGTGTAGGCCGGGCGAGGGCGCCATCCTTGTGCCCTTCGCTGCATCAAAGCTATCCTGTGCCCATGAAACGCCGTCCTCCTGCCCCCGACGGGCTGGCCTTCGACGCCGCCCGCTGGGCCCCCATCGCGGCGCTCCTCAAGGAGGCCCGCCAGGCGGTGGTGGCCACCCACATCCATCCCGACGGCGACGCCATCGGAAGCCAGGTGGCGATGGTGCGGCTGCTGCGCCGGCTGGGGGCCACCGCCTGCGGCGTGCTGCCCGACGAAGTGCCCTACAACCTGCGCTTCCTGGACCCCGCCGGGGTGATCCGCTGCACCACCGAGGGCCGCGCCGAGTCGGCCCTGCGGGGCGCCGACCTGGTGGTGGTGCTGGATGTCAGCAAGGCCGACCGCCTGGGCCGGCTGTGCGACCCGGTGCTGGCCTCCACCGCCCGCCGGGTGTGCATCGACCACCACGCCGACGGCGACTTCCCGGCCCACGCCGCGGTGCTGGACACCGCCGCCAGCTCCACCGGCGAGCTGATCTGCGAGCTGGCCCACGTGGTCTTGGGCCCGGAGCCGCTGCCGCGCGAGCTGGCGCTGCCCCTGTACGTGGCCGTCCTGACCGATACCGGCGGCTTCCGGTTCTCGAACACCGGCCCGCGCACCCACCGCCTGGCGGCGGAGCTGCTGGCCACCGGCATCGAGCCGCCGCAGGTGCACCACGAGGTGTACGAGAAGAACAAGCCGGAGGTGTTGCGCCTGCTGGGGATGGCCCTGGCCGGCCTGCAGACCGACGTGGACGGCCGGCTGGCCTGGGTGAACGTCACCCAGGAGCAGCTGCGCGCGGCCAGCGCCCGGCCCGAGGACGTGGACGGGTTCGTGGATCTGCCGCGGACCCTGGACGGGGTCCAGATCGTGATCCTGTTCATGGAGCTGGCCTCCGGCCGGCTCAAAGTCAGTCTCCGCTCCCGCGACGGGGTGAACGTGCAGCGCCTGGCCTCCGGCTTCGGCGGCGGCGGGCACATCCATGCCGCCGGGATCCTGATGGACGGCCCGTGGGACCGGGCCCGCGAATCGGTGCTGGAGGCCGCCCGGCAGCTGCTCCGCGCGGCCGCGCCCGAGCCGGGCGCCTAGCTTGGCCCGTCGCCCCCCACCGGCCGACCGCTCCGCCCGACCGGCCCGGTCCGGCGCGGCCCCGCGGCCCGCGGGCCCCCGTTCTCACGCCCGCCCTCGCCCTCGCCCGCGCGCGCACACCCAGACCCGCGCCCGCGCCGCGCCCGGCCGGCCGCCGGGCGCCCTCGGGCCGCCGCTCCTTCCGCCGGGCGTGGTGGAGCCCGGGCGGCCCCGGCTGCGCATCGGCACCGGCGGGGTGCCGGCCTCGGCCCGGGCCCGCTCGACCGAGGCCGGCGTGCGCCGGGTGCGCGAGCTGGGCCTGGACCTGCTGGAGATCGAGTGGGTCAACGGGGTGCGCATCGGGGAGGAGTCGGCGCGCGCGGTCCAGGCCGCGGCCGAGGCCTCCGACGTGGCGCTCACCGCGCACGGCCCGTACTACGTGAACCTCAACTCGCGCGACCCCCGGGTGCGCGCGGCCAGCCTGGAGCGGCTGTTCCAGACCGCCCGGGCGGGGGCCTGGTGCGGGGCGCGGAGCTTCACCTTCCACGCGGCCTTCACCCACGGCGATCCGCCGGAGGCGGTGCACCGCGCGGTGCGGGCGGCCCTGGAGGAGCTGGTGGGCCGCGTCCGCGACGCCGGGCTGGACATCCAGGTGCGGCCCGAGCTCACCGGCAAGCCCAGCCAGTACGGCTCGCTGGAGGACCTTCTGCGCTTGAGCCAGGAGGTGCCCGGCGTCTATCCTTGCGTGGACTTTTCCCACTACCATGCGCGCCACGGCGGGGGGCAGAACGGCTACGCATCGTTCTCCCGGACGCTCGAGGCGGTGCGCCGGGCGCTGGGCCCGGGCGCCCTGGACGAACTCCACATGCACGTCTCGGGCATCGAGTACGGCCCGGGCGGCGAGCGCCGGCACGTGCCGCTGCCGGAGGCCGACCTGCGCTACCGGGAGCTGCTGCAGGCCCTGTGGGACCACCGCGTGGGCGGCTGGCTGGTGAGCGAGAGCCCGGTGCTGGAGCAGGACGCGCTGCGGCTGCGCCGGGCCTACCGGCAGGCCGCGCGGGGGACGCTGGCCGCGCGCGCCGCGGCCGAGGCCGGGGCCACGGAGGAGACCGTTTGAAGCCGGCGGACATCGTGGTCATCGGCGGGGGAGTGGTCGGGCTCTCGGTGGCCTTCCACCTGGCCAGGAGCCGCGCCGGCTCGGTGCTGGTGCTGGAGCGCGACAAGTTCCTGGGCACCGGCTCCACCGGGAAGTGCGCCGGCGGCATCCGGCAGCAGTTCGCCAGCGCCCCCAACGTGATCCTGTCGCGCGAGAGCGTGAAGTTCCTGGAGCGGTTCGAGGAGGAGACCGGGGTGACCTGCGACTTCTTCCAGAACGGCTACCTCTTCCTGCTCTCCGGCGAGGAGCAGCTGGCGCACTTCCGCGGCAACGTGGAACTGCAGCGGTCCCTGGGGGTGGACTCCCGCCTGATCACCCCGCAGGAGGTCCTCGAGATCGTGCCCCAGGTCAGCCTCGAGGGCGTGGTGGGGGCCACGTTCTGTCCCACCGACGGGCTGGCCAGCCCGCACGAGATGACCCAGGGCTTCGCCAAGGCGGCCCGCGACCACGGGGCGCAGATCCTGGCCGAGGTGGAGGCCACCGGTCTGGAGGTGCGGGCCGGCCGGGTGTGCGGCGTGCGCACCGCGCAGGGCGACATCCCCACCCGCGCGGTCGTGAACGCCGCCGGGCCCTACGCCCGGCAGGTGGCCGCCTGGGCCGGGGTGGATCTGCCGGTGCAGCCGGTGCGCCGGCACGTCTTCACCACCCGCCCGCTGGACTTCCTCACGGTGCGCTTCCCGATGGTGGTGGACATGCTCTCGGGGGTGTACATGCACCAGGAGAGCGGCGGCATGCTCATGGGGCTGGCCGACAAGCGCGAGCCCTACGGGTTCAACGAGGACGTGGACTGGAACTTCATGCCGGTGGTGGTGGAGGCCGCGATGCAGCGCATCCCGGCCCTGGAGGAGGCCGAGATCCTGACCGGCTGGGCCGGGCTGTACGAGGACACCCCCGACCACAACGCGGTGCTGGGCCCGGTGGCCGGGGTGGAAGGGCTGTTCCTGGCCAACGGCTTCAGCGGCCACGGGCTGATGCACGCGCCCGCGGCCGGCCGGGTGGTGGCGGACGCCGTCCTGGGCCGGCCCCTGCCCCCGGAACTCGCGGCGCTGGGCTTCGAGCGCTTCGCGCGCGGCGGCCTCGAGCCCGAGGCGGAGGTGATATGAAGCCGCCGGGCCGCGTGCACGCGCTGGTCGTGGGGCCGTTCGAGTCCAACACCTATGTCGTCTCGGACGGCGGCCAGGCGCTGGTGGTGGACCCGGGGGCGGAGGCCGGGCGGACCCGGGCCTGGGTGGACGCCCACCGCCTGAAGGTGCAGGCCATTGTGCTGACCCACGGGCATCTCGACCACGTGGGGGCGGTGGCCGAGCTGGAACGCGCCTGGGACGTGGACAGCTACCTCCACCCCGCCGACCGGTTCCTGCTGGACCTCCTGCCCGAGACCTGCGCGCGCTACGGCATCGAGCCGCCCTACGAGCGGCCCGCGCGGGTGCGCGAGCTGCGCTCCGGGGCCGTCTTCCGGGCCGGCGCGGCGGGGCTCACGGTGGCCGAGACCCCCGGGCACTCGCCCGGCGGGGTGGTGCTGGTGGGGCCGGGCTTCGCGCTCACCGGGGACCTCATCTTCGCCGGTTCCGTGGGGCGCACCGACCTGCCGGGCAGCGACCCCCGCCAGCTGCTGGACTCCATCGAGCGGGCGGTGCTGGTCCTGCCCGGGACCACCGTGCTGTACCCGGGCCACGGCCCGGCGACCACGGTGGACTCGGAGCGGCGCGGGAACCCGTTCCTGGCGCCCGGAGCGAGACCATGACCCTCGGGCGCTGCGGGGCGGGCGCCTGCGCGGCCCGCCCGGGGACGGCCCGCGGAGGCCGCCGATGAGCGAGCCGCACGAACACCCCCTGCCGGGCCTCGCGAAGGCCCCGCGCATCCATCCCACCGCCTTCGTCGCCCCCGGCGCGGTGGTGATCGGCGACGTCGAGATCGGCGAGCTGGCCAGCATCTGGTACGGGGCGGTGCTGCGCGGCGACGCCGACTTCATCCGCATCGGCGCGCGGACCAACATCCAGGACGGCACCGTGGTGCACGTGGACGAGGGGGTGCCGACGGTGGTGGAGGAGGAGGTCACCGTGGGCCACGCGGTGGTGCTGCACGGCTGCACCGTGCGCCGGCGCTGCCTGATCGGGATCGGCGCCACCGTGCTCAACCACTCGGACATCGGCGAGGGTTCGCTGGTCGCGGCCGGCACGCTGGTCCCGGAGAAGCTGGTGGTGCCGGCGGGCTCGCTGGTGGTGGGGGTGCCGGGCAAGGTCCGGGAGCTGCCCGAGCGGCTGCGGCAGTACATGGACGGCAACTGGCGGCACTACGTGAGCTTCGGGCAGCAGTACCGGGCCCGCGGGCTGGACGGGCGCTAATCCCAAGGCCCCGAGAGGGCATGGAGGAGAGCATGGGCGTCATGCCCGACTGGTGGATCCGCAAGATGAGCCTGGAGCACCGCATGATCGACCCGTTCGTGGACCGGCAGGTCCGCGACGGGACCATCAGCTACGGGCTCTCCAGCTACGGCTACGACATCCGGATCGCCGACGAGTTCCAGATCTTCACCAACGTGAACGCCTCGGTGGTGGACCCCAAGCGCTTCGACGCCTCGTTCCTGTACAAGGTGCGGGGGGACTATTGCATCATCCCGCCCAACTCCTTCGCCCTGGGGCGGACGGTGGAGTACTTCCGGATCCCGCGCGGGGTGTTGACCTGCTGCCTGGGCAAGTCCACCTACGCGCGCTGCGGCATCATCACCAACGTGACCCCGTTCGAGCCCGAGTGGGAGGGCTACGCCACGCTGGAGATCAGCAACACCACCACCCTGCCGGCCAAGATCTACGCCCACGAGGGGATCGCGCAGGTGGTGTTCTTCTCCGCCGACGGCGAGTGCGAAGTGTCGTACGCCGACAAGAAAGGCAAGTACCAGGGCCAGACCGAGATCACCCTGCCGCGCCTGTAGCGGCGCACGGCAGTGCGCCCTCCGCAGGGCCAGCCGGTCCGGCCAGCACCGCAAGGGAGGTTGAGTCCCATGTTGAAGGTCCGCTTCCTCGGACACTCGTGCTTCACGCTCTCGGACGGGACCCACACGGTGGTGATTGACCCGTTCATCAGCGGCAACCCGGTCTGCCCGGTCAAGGCCGCCGACCTCAAGGTGGACGGCGTGCTGGTGTCGCACGGGCACAGCGATCACCTGGGCGATGCCATCCCGATCGCCAAGCGCTGCGGCGCCACCATCGTGGCCAACCACGAGATCGCCAGCTTCTGCGCCGGCCAGGGCGCCCCCGCGCACGGCATGCACATCGGCGGGGCGCGCCAGTTCCCGTTCGCCTGGGTGAAGCTCACGCCGGCCTGGCACGGCTCGGGCATCGACTACCAGGGGCAGATGGTCTACGGCGGCATGCCGTCGGGGTTCGTGGTGCGCATGGGCGGCCGGACGGTGTACCACCCGGGCGACACCGGGCTGTTCGGGGACATGGAGCTGATCGGCCGGCTGCACCCGCTCGACCTGGCGCTGCTGCCCATCGGCGACAACTACACCATGGGCCCGGACGACGCGGTGGAGGCGGTGCGGATGCTCAAGCCCAAGCGGGTGGTGCCGATGCACTACAGCACCTTCGATCTCATCAAGCAGGACGGCGCGGCCTTCGCCAAGCGCCTGGAGGGCCTGGCGCCGTGCACGGTGCTCAAGCCGGGGGAGACGCTGGAGCTGTAGGCGCGGCCGCGCCGGCCGCGCCCGCGGGGCACGCGGCATCGCGCGGGGTCGCAATTGACAGGCCCGCGGCGGGCCCATAAGCTGAACTCGAAACGGGGATCCCCCGCTGCGATCGCGCTTTCAAGGAGGCCTGCCGGTTGATCCAGGAACTGATTAAGGGCTTGGGCGTCACGCTCCGCGAGATGTTCCACAAGCCCATCACCCTGAAGTACCCCGATGAGAAGATGCCGATGTTCCCCCGGTTCCGGGGGCGGCACCGGCTGCAGCTGTACGCCGACGGGCTGGAGCGCTGCGTGGCGTGCAAGCTGTGCTCCGCGGCCTGCCCGGCCGACGCCATCTACATCGAGGCCGCCGAGAACCGCCCCGGGCACCGCGTCTCGCCCGGCGAGCGCTACGCCAAGGTGTACGAGATCAACATGCTCCGGTGCATCTTCTGCGGCTACTGCGAGGAGGCCTGCCCGGAGGACGCCATCGTGCTGGGCAAGGAGTACGAGTTCGCCGAGTACTCGCGCGCCGAGATGATCTACACCAAGGAGATGCTGCTGGACCCGCCCGAGAGAGGCTTCTCGGAGCCGTACGTCCGCACCGGCAGCACTCCGCCCCCCAGCGCCTGAGCCGGGCGGCGCCCGGGGCGCCGTTCCGACTCGCTGACACCGCGCGGCCCGCCCCTGGGGCGCCGCGCGCCGCATCCCGGGGCCCGGCAGGATCGGGCCCTTCTGCCTGCTGCGGGAGTCCCATGCCGTTCGTCTCGCTCGCCGTGTTCGGGCTGTTCCTGGTCTGCCAGGCCGGGCTCATGGCGGTCGGGGGACACCGCCTGGCGCTGCTGTGGCGGTGCCGGCGCGGGGCCGGCCCGCGGGGCCGGCGCCCGGGACGTCCGGCCGCGCCCGGCCTGCTTCCGGCCCAGCCAAGCGGCGCGGGCTTCGGCCCGCCCGAGCCGCCGGCGGTCACGGTGCAGCTCCCGCTCCACAACGAGCGCTACGTGGTGCGCCGGCTGATCCAGGCGGTGGCGGCGCTGGACTACCCCCGCGAGCGGCTCGAGATCCAGGTCCTGGACGACTCCACCGACGACACCACCGCCGCGGCGGAGGCGTGCGCAGCGCAGCTGCGGGCGCGCGGGCACCGGGTGGAGGTGCTGCACCGCGCCGGGCGCGCCGGCTTCAAGGCCGGGGCGCTGGCCGCGGGGCTGGCCCGGGCGCGCGGGGAGCTGCTGGCGGTGTTCGACGCCGACTTCGTGCCCCCGGCGGACTTCCTGCGGCGGGTGCTGCCGCACTTCTCCGACCCGCGGGTGGGCATGGTGCAGGCCCGCTGGGGCCACCTCAACGAGCCCTACTCGCTCCTGACCCGGGTGCAGGCGGCCTTCCTGGACAGCCACTTCCTGGTGGAGCACCGGGCGCGCAGCCGCGCCGGCCTGTTCTTCAACTTCAACGGCACCGCCGGGGTGTGGCGGCGCGCGGCGGTGGTGGACGCCGGCGGGTGGCGGCCCGACACGCTCACCGAGGACCTGGATCTCTCGTACCGGGCCCAGCTGCGCGGCTGGCGCTTCGTGTACCTGGAGGACCTGGTGGTCCCGGCCGAGCTGCCGGTGGAGATGAACGCCTTCAAGAGCCAGCAGTACCGGTGGGCCCGGGGGTCGCTCCAGACCGCGCGCCGGCTGCTCCCAGCGGTGCTCCGGGCGCGCCTGCCGCTGCGCGTGCGGCTGGAGGCCTGCTTCCACCTGGCCGGGAACCTGGCCTACCCCTTGGCGCTGCTGCCGGCGGTGCTGATGCTGCCGCTGATGCGGCTCCCGGGGCGCCACCTGGGCCCGCCGGCCGCCCCGGCGGCGGCGGTGTTCGCGCTGACCACCGCCGCCTTCGTGGCCTTCTTCGCGGCCGCCCTGGGGGCGCGCGGGGCGCGCGGCTGGCGGCGCTGGGCGGGCCTGCCGGCGATGCTGATCGCGGGCATCGGACTCTCGCTCAACAACACCCGCGCGGCGCTCGCGGGGCTGGCCGGCCCGGCGGGGCCGCGGGTGGAGTTCCGGCGCACCCCCAAGTTCCGGGTGGAGGGCCGCGAGGGCGGCCAACTCGGCCGCCGTTACCGCGCGGCGGCCGACCCGTGGGCGCTCCTGGAACTGGCCCTGGCCGGGTACTTCGCGGCCTCGGCGGGCGAGGCCGTCCGGCTGGGCCGGTACGAGGCGGTCCCGTTCCTGCTGCTGTTCACCCTGGGCTTCGGCTACGTGGGGGGAGGGTCACTGCTGGAGCAGCTCCGGCTTCCCGGCCGCCCGGGCGAGGTCGGCCGCCGGCTCCCCAGCCCCGCCCCCCAGGCTTGACTCACCTGCCCTGAACTCGTACCCTTACGTACGAGTCACTAATTCGCAACCATCTGGCATTCAACGTCCTGGCCGCTGAACCCTTCGCCGCAAGAGAGATCCAGGTTGCTGGAGTCCTTCATCATCACCCTGAGAGAAGGCCTTGAGGCGGCCCTCGCCGTGGGGATCGCCCTGGCCTACCTGGCCCGCACCGGCCGGGCGGGGCTGCGCCGGTACGTCTTCGCCGGCCTGGTGGCCGGGGTGCTGGCCAGCGCGGCGGGGGCGGTCCTGTTCCGTCGCCTGCCGCTGAACGAGGACGCCTTCGGCGGCTGGGTGATGCTGGCCGCGGCGGCGCTGGTGGGCTCGACCACCGTCTACATGGCCCGCAGCGCCCGGGGCCTGCGGGCGGGGATCGAGCGCCGGGTGGAGTCGGCCGCGGGCAGCCCCGGCAGCGCCCCGGGGC
>Ga0335070_10001707_pt1 | contig 25454 bp, 20 predicted proteins | sample Lox_Sample_13_FD_206722 | JGI IMG/M metagenome (GOLD analysis project Ga0335070, IMG submission 206722) | Soil microbial communities from Loxahatchee National Wildlife Refuge, Florida, United States - Lox_Sample_1.3 | ecosystem: Environmental > Terrestrial > Soil > Wetlands | place: USA...
GCAAAAGAATCAGGCAACCCAGGTTGCAGTCGCGATGCAGGAGATGTCCAGCACCGTGCACGAAGTTTCTGATAACTCCAACCGCGCCTCCGAAGCCGCGCGGCAGGCGGCGGAAACCGCTCGGGACGGCGGCACCATCGTCGACGAGTCACTGGCCAAGATGCGCCTGATCGCCGACTCCGTCAGCGCCACTGCCGGCAAAGTAGAAGAGCTGGGCAAGAGCTCCGATCAGATCGGCCGCATCATCGGCGTGATCGACGACATCGCCGACCAAACCAACCTTCTCGCCCTCAACGCCGCCATTGAGGCTGCCCGCGCCGGCGAACAAGGCCGCGGCTTCGCCGTCGTCGCCGATGAGGTGCGCAAGCTCGCCGAGCGCACTACCTCCGCCACTAAAGAGGTCGCGCAGATGGTGCAGAACATCCAGACCGAAACCAAGAACGCAGTCTTCGCCATGCATCAGGGGACCGAACAGGTACAAGCGGGAGTGCAGACCACTTCCCGCGCCGGAGACTCGCTCAAGCAAATCATTCAAATGTCAGAACAGGTCGGCGAAATGATTACGCACATCGCGACCGCTGCCGCCGAGCAGTCTTCCGCCACCGAGCAGGTCAACCAGAACGTGGAGCAAATTTCTCGCCTGGTGAACGAATCTGCGGACGGAGCGCAACAGTCAGCCAAAGCTTGCCAGGATCTGTCCGGCCTTGCCCTCGATCTGCAGAAGACTGTGGCGGCCTTCAATCTCGACAGCCGTCTCGCAGGCAACGGTCGCGCCACTGCACTCGACGCGGCCGCCTCTCCGCCCCCGCGTCTCAAAGCTTTCGCCGCGAGAGTGAATTAAACAGGATCGCAAGAGACTCTTTAAGGACTCACACCATGAACTCGAACCCGATGCCGCATTCCACGCCGTCCTCGTCCTCCTCCAACTCCGTCCGCAAGAGCAGTCAGTCGGAAGAACTCCAACTCGTCAGCTTTCACGTCGGGGAAGAGGAATTCTGTCTCGACATTCTGCGCGTCCAGGAAATCATTCGCGTGCAACAGCTCACTCGTGTCCCGAATTCCCCGGAATCCATGGACGGCGTCATGAACCTGCGGGGCAAGATCATTCCAGTCATCGCCTTGCGCAAGCGTTTTGGCCTGGAACGTCTCGCGCATGACAAGCAAGCGCGCATCGTGGTGGTTGAAGTCAAGGGCACGGTGCTCGGCTTCATCGTGGACTCCGTCTCTGAAGTGCTGCGCATTCCCGCCGACACAGTCGAGCCTCCGCCGCAACTGGGCACGGTCAAGCAGGAATACGTCTCCGGGGTCGGCAAACTCGACGATCGCCTGCTGATTCTTCTTGATGTCGATCGCCTGGTTAGCAGCGACGACCTGATGGGGCTGCAAACGGCGCAAGCCTGACCGCAGCACGACAAAGGAAAATCTCCGTGACTGATGACCTCTCTCAAGATCCATCCCTGGTGCGTGAGTTCCTCGTGGAATCCGAAGAATTGCTCCAGCGCATGGATCAAGACATGGTGGCTCTCGAGACCGCACCCCTCGATGCGGAACTGCTGAACCGCATCTTCCGCGCCATGCACACCATCAAGGGTACCTCCGGCTTTCTGGGCTTCGATCCGGTAGTCCGCCTCAGCCATCGCGCCGAGGACGTTCTCAACGCGCTCCGGCGTAGCGAAATCCAGTTGAATCGCCGCTGCATGGATGCCCTTCTGGCCGCCCGCGATCAACTCGGCGTCATGCTCGAGGACATCCGCAATGGTGGCCTCAAGATATATCAACTCGATGGACTCCTCGCCGAACTCAAGGAAGCGCAGCAGCCGCAAGTCCCCGCGCCCACTATCGGCGAAATTCTTGTCACCAGTCAGGTCATCACCAAAGACGATCTCGGAACCCTTCTGGCCGAACAAGCCGCTTCCCCTCAGCCGCGCAAGCTCGGCCAGCTCGCGGTGGAAAAGGGTCTCGCGACTCCGGTGCAGGTGGGCGACGCTTTGGCTCGTCAGAAAGACGTTGCCGAAAACGCAACGGCGTCCCAGACCATGCGCGTCGAGGCCCGCAAGCTCGACGAACTCATCAATCTGATCGGCGAGCTAGTTCTCGAACGCAACCGTCTTTCCCAGTTGAGCCGCGATTGCTCACTCGGAAAAATTCCCCACCTCGATCTCGATTCTTTTCTCAGCCTGTCGAGCGCTCGCCTCAGCTTCATCACCGACGAGCTTCAGACTGCGGGCCTGAAGACCCGCATGGTTCCCATCGAAACCGTTTTTCGACGCTTTCCCCGCCTGGTCCGCGATGTCGCCCGCACCGTGCAAAAAGAGGTTCAGCTCCTCATCCAGGGCGAAGACACCGAGCTCGACAAGACCATGGTCGAACTCATCGGCGATCCCTTGGTTCACCTGGTCCGCAATTCGCTCGATCATGGCTTGGAAGCGCCAGACGTCCGCGAAAAGGCGGGCAAGGCCCGCCAGGGAACAATTCGTCTCGAAGCGCAGCAACAAGGCGATCAGATTGTGATCAGCATCTCCGACGATGGCGCCGGCATCGACCCCGATCGCATCGGACGCAAAGCCATCGAGAAAGGCCTCGTCGCCGCCGATCGGCTCCGCCTGCTCAGCCAGCGCGAGATTCTCGATTTCATCTTTCTTCCCGGGTTCACCACCAAAGAACAGACCAGCGACCTTTCTGGCCGCGGCGTTGGTATGGATGTCGTCCGTTCCAATCTCAGGAAGCTCAACGGCAGCGTAGAAATCGATAGCCGCGTCGGGTTGGGCACCACGGTTTTGCTTCGGCTCCCGCTCACCCTCGCGATTCTTCCGGTCCTGCTCGTTCAGGTCGCCGAGGAGATTTATGCGCTTCCCTTGCGGTCCGTTGTCGAAACTGCGCAAGTCAATCTTGGCCAGATGCATCGCGTGGAAGGCTGCGAAGTCCTCTGCCTTCGCCAGGAAACTCTGCCCCTCATTCGTTTGGCCCGGCTCTTCGAGAGCGATCTTTTACCCGGCCTCGGCGCAAGCCCATCGAGTCTCGCAGAGATCTCGCACAAAGTCGTCATCCTGAAGATCGCGGAAAAGCGCATCGCCTTGCTGGTCGATCATCTCATCGGTCAGGAATCGACCGTCGTCAAGCCGCTCGGCAGCTATCTCCACCACTGCACCAGTCTGGCCGGCGCCACCATCAGCGGAGATGGACGCGTGCGGCTCGTGCTTGACCCCGCCGGACTGCTGGCCGCCTCGCAACACGATCCGTCCTCAGCCAGAAAGGCTCATGTATGACCACAGCTACCATTCCAGCGCCTGCCGTCATCGAAGGTCCTCCGGATCCCGATCTGATTCGCATTCGCGACCTCATTTATCAGGTTGCCGGAATTTTTCATCCCGACAACAAGCTGCGGCTGCTGCAGGATCGCTGTGGCCGCCGCATGAAGGAACTCAAAACGGCGACCTTCCGCGAATACTTCGAATGCCTCACCATCAAGCCCATTCGACAGGCCGAACTGGTCGCGCTGCTCAACGAAATCACGATCGGCGAGACCTGCTTCTTCCGCAACCAGCCGCAACTGGATGCGCTCCGCCAAATCGTTTTGCCCAAGATCATCGAAGCGAAAGCCACTCTCCCCCTCAAGCGCCTCCGCATCTGGAGCGCCGGATGTTCCACCGGAGAAGAGCCTTACACGCTGAGCATGATGATGATGGAAGAAGCCGCCTTCCGGCTCAAGGGTTGGACCATCGAGATCATCGCCACCGATCTCAACGAACGTTCCCTCACCCATGCCAAGAACGCGGTTTACGGCACTTACAGCACGCGCAACCTGCCCGCGCTCTTTCGCCAGAAATACTTTGTTCCTGCAGGCGATCAACTTCAGGTGCAACCGGCTGTGAAAACGAGCATCAACTTCAGCCGCCTGAACCTCTCCGACGATGCCCGCATGACTTTCATGAAGGGACTTGACGTCATCTTCTGCTGCAACGTCCTGATCTATTTCGACCTCGTGTCCAAGCGGCGCGTCATTCAGCACTTCTATAACAACCTTCTGCCGCACGGATATTTCTTTCTTGGTCATTCCGAATCGCTCTACGGCGTCAGCGACGACTTTAAGCTGGTTCACCTGCCCGGCGCGACTGCCTACGTGAAGGGCGAACGCTCGCCCGCGGGAAAGTAGGATTTATGAACGCTTCTGCTACCAAGGCGACTCTGCTCAAGAAACTGGAAGGGCTGCACCAAATCCCTACCATCCCAGCGGTTCTCGCCCCGCTGCTGCGCTACCTCCAGCAACCCATGGAGCAGATCGATGTCCACAAAGTGACGGACATGATCGCCCAGGACAAGTCTCTCGCAGCCCAGTGCCTGCAGATGGCGAACAGTCCGCTCTTTGGACGCTGGCAGAAGGTCGACTCTCTTCGCGGCGCTATCGTGGGCCTGGGGTTTCAACGCATCAGCGATATCGCCATGTCCTGCGGCGTGCTCAACATGATGCCGCGTGATACAGGCATCGACCCGACCGTGTTCTGGGAGCACTCGCTCGGATGCGCTCTGGTGTCACGCCACCTTGCGCGCAAGATTTCCTTTCCGGATCCCGGGAAAGCGTATCTCGCTGGCCTGCTTCACGACCTCGGCATCATCGTCAATCTCTGGGTTTTACCCAAGGAGTTTCGGCAGGCATTCGATGAGGCGAAAGCCAAGGCCATTCCGCTCCATGAAGCCGAAGCCTCGGTGCTCGGCTTCACCCACTGTGACAGCGGAAGACTCCTCGCCGAGCGCTGGGAACTCTCTCCCGACCTCATCGAGGTCGTCTCCCTGCACCACACCCCCAGTGCCTCGCTGAATCACGCAGGCCTGGTTGCTCTGGTCGAACTCAGCGACCTGCTCTGCCGGGTCAGCGGTCTCAACCACGGCTACATCGAGAACCGGGAAGTCAATCTGCTGGAGCAAACCGGATTTTCCATCCTGGCGCAGCAATGCAGGAACGTCAAAGATCTCGACTGGGCGCGTCTCACTTTCGAACTCGATTCCTACATGGATGAGGTACACGCGCTGGTTCGCGCCATCTATCGGCCATGAGCTCCAATGTGACAACTCGCCCGCAGATACGCGTTCTCATCGTCGATGACAGTGCGTTCATGCGCACTGCTCTCACTCGCCTGGTCTCTTCTGAGCCCGACATTACCGTTGCTGGCACAGCCTGCAATGGTTCCGACGCTCTCGCTAAGATCCTCGCGCTCAATCCCGATGTCGTCACCCTCGACGTCGAAATGCCGGGCCTCAATGGCCTCGACACACTCCGTTGCATCATGGCCGACTGCCCCCGCCCTGTAATCATGGTCAGCTCCGTCACCGAAAAGGATGCCGAGACCACATTCAACGCGCTCTCCGCCGGCGCATTCGACTACGTTCCCAAACAACTCTCCGCCAACTCGCTCGACATTGTTCATATCCGCACCGATCTCGTCTCGAAGATTCGCGCGGCCGCAAGTTCCCGCTCCGTCCACTCCTACGACGCCACGGGTCGAAAACCGCCGCAAGCCTCGCCCTTCCACTACACCGAGCCTTCCTCCACCATTCCGGCCATCGTCGCCATCGGTACTTCCACCGGCGGCCCTAAAGCTCTCCAGGAAATTCTCCCGCGCTTTCCTCGCGACCTCGCTGTGCCCGTTCTCGTAGTGCAGCACATGCCTCCCGGCTTCACTGGACCCTTCGCACAGCGTCTCAATACGCTCTGCTCTGTGACTGTCTGCGAGGCTAGCCACCGCGAAGTTCTTCGCCCCGGTGTCGTCTACATCGCTCCCGCAGGAATGCACATGACCGTCGACCGGGTTTCCGACACGCGCACCATCATTTGTCTCGATCCGCAGCCCGACAACTATCTGCACATCCCTTCGGTGGACTTGATGATGAAGTCCGTCGCAAACAACTTCAAAGGCCGGACGATGGGCGTGATCATGACTGGAATGGGATCGGATGGCGCGGAAGGCATGAAAGCCATTCACGCTCAGGGAGGCTTTACTCTCGGGCAGGACGAATCCAGTTGCACGGTCTACGGCATGCCGCGCGCCTGCGCCGAACTCGGCATCTTAAGTCGTGTGGTGCCACTGCTCCAGATTCCCACTCAGATCATGCAAGCAACGCGCTATCGCAAGCGTGCGTAGTTTGCATTCCTTCGCGGAACGGCACATTCTCACGCTCCAGAAGACTCCGCACACTTTTCAGCAGCGCTCCCGTCGAGAATGGTTTCGCCAACAAAGCTTCAAATGCCGAATCGGGCCGACCCATTTGTTCCGGATATCCCGTCACAAACAACACTTTTAGATTTGAATTCTCGCCGCGCAATCTGGACGCCAGCGCGCAACCTGTTTCGCCGGGCAGGATGACGTCGGTCAACAGCAGATCGATTCTTGCCAGCCAATGTCCGTAGCGGCGCACCGCGTCGATCGCATCTTTTGCAGCCAAAACTGCGTACCCTGCCGACCGCAACACCTCGGCTGTTACTTCCCTCACAAAGTTCTCATCTTCCACGAACAGAATCGTCGCCTTCTCATGGGTCGGATGAATCACCTCTACGTTGTCGATGGGCGCGTCTAGCAGGAGACTCATTGCTCTTCCTCAATTCTGTTTCCGTCTTCCAATTAGCAGGCAGCCTGCCAAATCTCCCGAAGCGGCAATAATCCGGAAAGAGGTTAGAAATTCATTACTTAAGTGAGGAGAGCACCGGGTGGGCCGAGGAATTGTATTAAACGCCGTTTCGTTCCGGGAATCACTAAGGGAATGAACACCCAAATCGGAACCGACGCGACAACTACTTCTGACTGGTCAAAATCGTCTGGTACGGATCGATCACGACCTTGCGCGTGCCAGCCGGAGCCGACACATGAAAGGTCGACTCTTCTCCGTCAGCGAACACGCGCCCCAAGAGCGTCATCTGCTTCCCCGTACCTACCGCATACACCGGGACTGACGTCACCAGATCGTTGGACGCATCTTTCTGCAAAATCGTCCCGCTCACAACGACTCCCGCATCCTTGGGCGTGAACTTCACCGCCTTCAGTTCCAGCCGCGGGATCGCTGTGCCATTGATCCAACTTTCCAGGAACCAGTCCAGCGACTTCTTCCCTTCGTAGCGCAGCGACGGCGGCAGGTCCTCCGCCATGACATTCAGCAGTTCCCGCGTGCTGATCGACTTGCCCTCATACCGCTGCCGAACCTTGAATAGGGCTCGCACAAAAGGCTCATCCGTACTGCTGAGGCCTTGTCCTTTGCGCTTCCCTTCTTGCGCCGCCGCATCGCGCAGCATGGTTCTCAACATATGGAACAGCCAGGTTCCACGCCCATAACTGATCGCTTCATATCCTTCCGGGAAGCGGGACGAAAGCAGTCTCGTTCCCAGCGTGACCGGCCCTGCTTCTCCAAACGAATGCCCATCCTTATTAGTGGCGATCAGGTCGTCGCGGTACCGATCCATCACGGACCGGAACCCCTCAGGATTCCTCTCCTGCAGCATCATCATCGCGCAATAGTTCGCCAGTCCCTCCGACAGCCATTGGTCGCGATAGGTGCTCCAGCCGATTAAGTCTCCCCACCACTGATGCGCCGTTTCATGCGCAGGAACAATCTCCTGCAGCACGATCCGGACCGGCTCGAAGTGCAGATCTTCGCGCTCCTGATTCGTCAGGAAAGCGTACGACGAGAGGAACACCAGACCGGGCCAGCCTTGGCTCTCGCGCCCCGGCATCTGCGTCAGTTCCAGTCTGCTGTACGGATAAGGACCGAAACGCTCCGAGTAATACCGAATGGCGCGCGCTGCCGATTCGCCGACGCTCATTTCGTTTTGCATGGGCGAAGGCCGCACCGAGGGCGTGATCATCTGTCGGCTGTGCAGCGGCGACTCCGCCGACGGAGGATCAATCACCTGGATGGGCACGCTCGGAAAGTCCTTCTCGACGCTGGCCGTCGCGTACGTATCCACCGTGACATTTCCCGCCTGCACCGTTGCCTGTTTGTATTTGCCCAGATTGAATCCGGCGAAGGGAATCGGACGTTCCGAGATCCAGTGAAAGACTTGCTCGCCCTTGGCCTTCGCCGCCTCCCCTTCAGCGGAAATCGACGACGGCTTGCCGGTGGCCACCAGTGTCCAACCTGGCGGATACTCGAACTCAAGATCGAAATCCGCCATCGCCATGCCGCGATTCGGATACCACGTTCCGCGTGCGCCCACATACAGCAATCCGCTTCCGGCTTCGGCCAGCACTTCTCCGCCATAGACGAAGTCCAGGTCGAGCTTGGTTCCGCTCTGCGCCGCCTCGGGCAGGATCACCACCAGAACGTCATTTCCCCGGCGCGACAGCTGCGTGCCTTCCACCGACGGGTTGTGAATGAACTCCACTTCTTTGCCATTGAGCTTCACGCTCTCCACTTGCAGGAATCGCGACAACTCAAACAGCATGGCCCGCGTTCCGCCTTCGTTCACTTGCAGTTGCACGCGGGCTTGCGCGTGGATTTGCTTGGGCGGTTGCACCTGCGTCTTGATTGTGAACTTGTCGGCGGCGATCCAATCTTCTCGCGGGCTTGGATTGCCCGGACCGGAACTGCTGTTCACGTCCTTGCCCGCTTTGGCTGCCGCGTTCACCGTGAACGAAGTCCACACATCGTAGTAGCTCGCGCCGTTATCCCCGGTCCGCGCCTGGCCCGCTTCCACCTGTTCCGCCGACAAGGTATCAAATACCACGTCGAATATGCCTAGCTTCGTTCCCTGCAGTCTGCCGTGAAAGAAGTGGTCAGGAATCTTGCCCAGCAGGTTCACATTTCCCGTTGACGGAGCTCCATTTGAAGGCAGTAACCGGCTGAAGCTCACCATCAGCCGCATAGCATCGGTCGATGCCAGGTTGTGCGCCGTTTGGCTCCAGTGGTCCGCGAACTCCTGCGTATTCTCGGCAGCCCGCAGATCGGTCCGCATCTCGGTCGCCGCGTCGTCATTGAAGCGAAAATAGGCCGTCGCGAAATGCTCTTCCAGGATCGCCATCCCGGTGAACTCGCTCATCGACCGCCGCTCAACGTTCGTGGGGGGCACAAGCAGCACCTCGCCGTCGCCCTCAAAGAATGCGCCGGTGATCTTTCCCAGCACATCTTGTGTGAAGGCGATGGTGCCATCGGTCAGGCTAATGTGGATTGGTCCGCGTTCCAACGACGCATCTCGCACCTGATACACCCGGGATGGATCCAGTCCAACCTGCCCCAGTTGCAGGTAGAGGGCCTCTCCGGGCTTGGACGCATCTTGCCCCAAAGCGTGCGTCGCAAGAGATGTGAAAGCCAGCAGAAAAACAGCAATTCCGCGCCCCAAGCCGTGCTTGCCTCGTAGTACCTTCGTCACGTGGTAACCCTGTGCCCCGTTGCTAGAATGCGCCTGAATGCGGCCTCGTGTCACCATCCTCTTTCTATGTCTGCTTACGGCCATCGCTTCGGCAGACACGATTCACCTGAAGAACGGCCGCACCATCGTTGCCGATCACGTCCGCGAAAACGGCAACCACTACGAATACGAAATCGGCGACGACACCTACGCCATTCCCAAATCGTCCGTCGATCATGTCGATGCTGGTGGGATGCCGACTCATGCCGCATCCGGTGCCTCGAAAATCGGGGACCTTCCGGCTTTCACGCCCTCCAACAGCCTGGCTAATGAAGGGGACCTCGTCGCCAAGATCATCAAAGAGGGCAAGGTCGATCCCGATGCTTTGACTGGTCTGGAGGGCAAAGGTAACGCCGAACTGAGCGCGACCGCCGGTTTCATCGCCGGGAAATTCGAGTTCGAGCACGGCAACATCGCAGCCGCTCGCGGATATTTCGAAAATGCGCTGCGGTATCAGCCCGACAATTCCACCATCCTTATTTATTACGCGGCCTTGCTGGTTCGGACCGGAAGCGCGGCTCAGGCCTTGCCGTTGGCGCAGCATGCGGTGCGTTCTGCCCCCGACTCGCCCGATGCCTACACCATGCTCGGCTATGCGCAGTTCGCCTGCGACCGCACCAAAGAAGCCATCGCGTCGTGGAAGCGTTCCCTCGACCTCCGTCCCGATCCGGCGGTGCAACAGCTTCTTGCCAAAGCCCAGCGCGAAGATACGGCCGAAGCCGACTTCAGCCAGCACGAGAGCACGCACTTCATCCTTCACTATGAAGGCAAGCAGACCTCGGAAACTCTTCGCGGACAGATTCTGCAGGTGCTCGAAGCCGACTACGACGACTTGGTCCGCGATCTGGGGACTCTGCCGCACGACAACATCCTCGTGACTCTATACACCGAGCAGGCCTTCTTCGACGTCACTCATGCTCCCAGTTGGTCGGGCGCAATCAACGATGGCAAGCTGCGCATCCCCATCAACGGCCTCAGTTCGATGACGCCGGAACTCGCGCGCGTCCTGAAGCACGAACTGGCGCACTCTTTCATCAACCAGCTTTCCGGCGGACGCTGCCCGCAATGGCTGCACGAAGGCATCGCGCAACTCGAGGAGCCCAAGAGCCTGGGCGGCGAAGGACGTCAGCTTTCCGCTCTGTTCAAGCAGCAGCATGAGATTCCGATGAATGCTCTGGAAGGCAGCTTCATGCGCCTGAGCGGCACCGAAGCCTATGTTGCGTATGCCGAATCCCTCGCAGCCGTTTCCTACATCAATGACTCTTACGGCATGAGCGACATCCAGCGCATTCTGCAGCGCATTAGCCAGGGCAACTCCACCGAAGCGGCGCTGCGAGCTACCATTCATGCCGACTACGGCCAGTTCGAAACCGACCTCGGTCGCTACCTTGCCGACCGCTACGGCGAATAACTCCTACAAAAATGCACCCTGCGCCATTTGCCCGCCATCTATTGCTGTGCTAGCTTGAGCCACTACCGTTTGAGCCTGTCCATGCTTTCCCTTTTTCACTCGCGAGCTCCGGATGAACCCACTGGCGTGGAGCCGGTCCCAACCGTCTTTCCCACGATTGAGGGCGCCGACATTGCCGCGGTTTTCACCGGCAAGCGCGTAGCCGGGGACTTTTACGATTCCATCCGCGTCAGTCCTGAGCGAGTGCTCTTCGGACTGCTCGATGTCGCTGGCCGTCGCGAGGATAATCGCCCCATTTTGACGGCCGCGCAGAAAATTTTCCGCGAGTCTGGCGCGGAACTGTTCGCCAGAACGGACCTCAACGAATCGGAGGCGATGACCGAATTGAGCATTCGCCTCAATCGCGGTCTGATTGACGCGGAAGCTGGCGTGCATTCCTGTCCCGCGTTCATCGGCTGCTATCACGAGCAGTTTGGAACGCTCTGCTACACCAATGCTGGCCACACACCCGGCCTTTTGCGCGATGATGGCGGAATCGTCGAGCTGCCTTCGACTGGGCTGCCCCTGGGCTTGTTCTCGCACGCAACCCTCGACGCCCCCACCATTGGCTTGGAGAAGGGATCGGCCCTGCTGCTGGTTTCCCGCGGAGTGCTGGAGTGCGACGGGCACAACGGCAAAGATGCCGAAGAATTCGGGCTCCAGCGAGTGAAAGACCTGTTTCAGAGTGCGACGGGAACAGCCCACGAGCTGTGCACGTCGATCATGAATGCCTTAGCGGAGTTCAACGCGCACAGGCCCATCTGCGATGACCGCACCGCCCTGGCGCTGTTGCGGAAGGCTTGACCTTTCGGAAATCCGCCTAAATATAGTTGCGTGGAAGTCGAGCGGTTCAACATTTGCATCCCGAATCTCTTGGAATTGTCGAGCTGCAAGAAGAGGCGTAGTGTCCCAAAAGAGCGCTCCTCGCTGTTTCAGTGCACGAGCAGTTTTTCAAATTCCCTTAGGGCATGGAGATGATCTGAAGTGGCAAACGGAGATTTGCTCCAAAAGCGATTTTCAGTAAAAGCCGTTCCCGTTTTCCTTTCAATGTATAGCCCCGGCGGTTTGTAGGCAGTACCTGACGTATCGGGAGCGAAGATCATTCCGGATGTTTCAAATGGCGGAAGGTTGCGCTTCGCCAGAAAAGTATTAAGGGTTTCGCAAAAGCCAGCAAGTTTCGGATTTAATTCGTTGGGGTGGTGATCTAGCTGTATCACCACCTCGCTGATATAACTTTTCGTCCTAATCATTTCTGGCTTGTAGGTGAGACCGTATTTGTTAGCGGCAGAGCGCAGTAGTTCTGCTAAGAAAGCATCGCCCTTCTCCGTCGATGACCATGTTTCAGCAACCACTCCATCGCCGAAAAAGGAAAAATTTACCTGAATCGGGCCTTCATCACTTTGAAACTCTCCATTCTTGAATATGAATCCCTTCTTGTCTGGATCCATCTCGACGGTCGACTTAGGAAATGTCTGAAATGAATACTTCTCACCCAGCCATAGCAAAAGGTCAGGGAAAAAGCTTTTCCCGCTGGGGTTAAGTTCATTCACATCGAACAACCAAATTGATCTGGCGAGACCGACGCTAACTAGCCGCATATGCCACCCCGCTCTTGCCGAGTAGTCTGTGTTCACTTTTGGGTTGAATTCTTTGATACGTCCTTACAAGATCGGCGGCATCGGCAGCGTTTTGTGGTTCAGTATCGTTTTCCACCAGTTCAGTTGTAAGGTAGATCGGCATGGGGCCGATAGGAAGAGGAGGAGCTATCTCCTCACTCGATGAACCCGAAAGACCAAGTAATTCTAGTGCCGGCACGGTGACATTTTCTTCGTTGAAAGTCAGTATGTTCTTGAGCTCTTCTTCGCTCAATCCCTGCGAGAACCTTATGAGGTCGGTGAATGGTACAAATTTCCCAATAAAGGCCAGGTCCAGTCCGGCGGCAATGCGCCCCACAGTGTTGAACGTGAGGTTGCCGTAATCTTGATCCTCAGCGCGAGATACTACACCCTGAGTTAGTTGCGATCTTTCTGCCAGCACGGCCTGAGAACCACAGTGCTTCTTTCGGAGTGTCTTGATCTGAAAAGCCACCGAACGCTTGAGAAGTGATAAGGCATAGTGGTCGCGATATTGCTTGTTACTGAGTTTTCGCCACACACCCTTAAACGTAATCATCGGTTCTCCCCTCACCAGCCTCAAATCGGCGTTTGTATTCGAGGGCCAATGTAAAGGCATTCTCTGGAATCAAAACGCCGTTGCGTCTTTTCTCGCAACCCACCAACAGAATGAACTCTCCCTCGACAATCGGCGGCCATATTCCTACTGGACGGAAACGGCGCTTTTCTGGCACTTCCACGGTGAAACGAATCTCTCCAAGTCCCAGGTGATCCCTTTTCAAAACGCCAAAGGAATTGGTATCTGTCCAATCCACAATGGCTGTCAACGTGTCTAGAGTGGCATCAAATTCTGCCTGTACCGCTACGTCTTGCGACCGATACCAATCTTGGATCGGACACGTGTCACCAGCAAGCCAGTACGCTTTGATTTGCCATATCGGCATAGTACCCCGCCGCCTTCCACGATGCAATATTACATTTTTCTATTGACCAAGAACATGTAATTTTGCATATATCTAGTTATGTAACAGAATCAAAAAGGCCAACATCCATTTCAACCCAAGGGACGTTGGCCTCTATTTTGTCTTGTGGGGGCTATCCACGGGGAGGCGACCATCGCCGTGACAAGCAGGCTCGCCGAGGGTCCAATTCCCTCTAGCTCCACCACGTACTAATCTTCCCCCGCAATCAGGTGCAACCGTGCTACGGGGAACATCCTCGGGTATGAGCCAAGGACAGGGTTTTGAAAACGCTGTCATTCTGGCTCTATCGGCCCGAAGAAAGCAATGCCAAAATAACTTGCGTTCGTTGCCAGCATTAAGAATGCGAGAAGTTCGGAACATACGGACGGCGAAAAGTTCAAGAGTGAGGACCTTCACGCGCATAGTCGGCCCACCCACGCATCCAACCTAAAGAGGTTAAAATACCAAGATCGGCCCAAGGTCACTCTTTTGCCCGCAAGCCCAGGAAGCGTGGCGGCCCTTACACCTATGAAGAAGCTCGGGATTGTCGTTGCTGCACTGGCATGTCTGCCCGCATTGGCGGCCGGACAGGTCGTCGAAGAAATCATCACTCGCGTAAACAACCAGATCATCACCCGCTCGGAATACAGCCGCAGCAAGGACCAGCTGAAAGAGGAAGTGAAGCAGCAGGATCCAACCAACGCGGACAAGGCCTATACCGAGCGCGAGAAGGATGTGTTGCGCGATCTCATCGACCAGCAGCTTTTGCTCGACAAAGCCAAAGACCTCGGCCTGAGCGGCGACACCGAACTCATCAAGCGTCTCGACCAGATGCGCAAGGACATGAAGCTCGAAACCATGGAGGATCTCGAGAAGGAAGCCACCAAGCAAGGCATCTCTTGGGAAGACTTCAAGCAGAACATGCGCAACCAGATCCTGACCCAGAAAGTGATCGGCGAAGAAGTGGGCAGCCACCTCAGCCTGAGCAAAGAAGAAGAAGAGAAATTTTACGAAGAGCACAAGTCTGAAATGGAGCAGCCCGAGTCGGTGCAGCTCTCCGAGATCCTGGTCGCTCCGAAAGTATTGCCGCCCGCGACGCCTTCGATTACGCCCGACCCCAATGCCGCGCCCGGCGCCGCTCCGAGCGCGCAACCGCAATCCCAGCCTGACGAAGCGGCGAAGCAAGCGTCGGAACAGGCTGCGCTGGATGCCGCCCAGGCCAAAGCCAACGATCTGCTGAAGCAAATCAAGGACGGCGCTGCGTTCGAAGATGTCGCCAAGAAATATTCCGATGGGCCTTCGGCCTCAGACGGCGGCACGCTGGGGTTATTCAAACGCGGGCAACTGGCGAAGGAACTGGAAGACAAGACCTTCGCGATGAAAGCCGGCGAAGTCACCGATGTGATCCGGACCAAGCAGGGCTGGGTCATCCTGAAAGTAGTGGAGCATCGCGAGGCGGGTGTTCCTCCCTTGAAAGACGCGCTGCCGAAAATTCAGGACGCTCTCTATTACCAGAAGCTACAACCCGCGCTGCGCGCCTATCTGACCAAGCTGCGCGAAGAAGCCTACATCGATATTAAAGAGGGCTACATCGACACGGGTGCCAGCCCGAACCAGACCAAACCCATCGAAACCGCGAGCGCGAAAGAATCAGACGCCAAGAAGCTCAGCAAGAAACGGAAGAAGAAGCTGGGGATTATCTAGCGCGCGATCGCTGGTAACTGGCTTGTGCGGCATCCTCGAGAGACTCACGCACGCCGGCGCTACTTGCCGCGCTTGCTATACTCCTGAAAACCCATGAAGGACTTCTACATCTGCGATTGCGTGCGGCACGAGAACAAGATCATCACCTCCACGTTCGTGGTCGTGGCCAAGCAGATCAAGCCGAAGAAAACGGGGGAACCCTACCTGGCACTCACTCTCGGCGACCGCAGTGGGCAAATCGAAGCCAAGATGTGGGACAACGTCGAGGACGTGCTCGACGCCTTTGAGCAGGACGAGTTCCTCAAGGTCAAAGGACTGATTAACAAGTACAAGCAGCGCTTCCAGCTTACGATTCACAAACTGCGCAAGCTGGGCGACTCGGAAATCGACTTCGCCGACTACCTCCCCAAAACGACGAAAGACATCGACGAGCTGTGGCGCTCGCTGGAGGGGTTCATCGATACGTTCCAGAACCCGCATCTGAAGGCCCTGGTCAAAGCGTTCATGGCGGACCCGGAAATTGCGGCTGCTTATCGCAATGCGCCCGCGGCGAAGACTCTGCATCACGCTTACATCGGCGGTTTGCTCGATCACGTTGTTTCCTTGTTTCGATCGTGCGATCTGATCTGCCGAAATTATCCGCAGATCAATCGCGACCTGCTCTTGACCGGCGCATTCCTGCACGACATCGGCAAGATTCACGAGCTCACCTACAATCGCTCGTTTTCGTACACCACCAAGGGCCAGTTGCTTGGCCACATGATCATCGAGTTGGAGATGCTGCAGGCGAAACTTGCCCACCTCCCCGGTTTCCCCGATGAACTGAAGACGCTGGTCGAGCACCTGATCATCAGCCACCATGGGCAGTACGATTTCGGATCGCCCAAGCTGCCGATGTTTCCTGAGGCGCTCATGCTGCACTACATGGATGATCTCGATTCGAAGATGGAAGCCATGCGCGCCCACTTCGAGCGCGAAGCCACACAGGACGGCGCATGGACCAGCTACAACGCCTCCCTGGGCCGTCCTTTGCTGAACACCGAAAAGTTTCTGCATCCGAAAAAAGCCGCCCCCGCAGAAGAAGTTGCTCCAACTGCGAAAGCCGACGTCGACTCAGACGAAGCCGCAGAACAGACTCCCACCCTGCCGGGCCTCAACTCCCGGCCGTAGAGTACAAGTCCGCCGCCAATCCTCGACCGCATGCGGTCGATACACCTTTGATTAGCTCCGCACGCTCCAAACCGTTGAACCTGCCTACCCGATTCCGGTACATTGGCAACATCCATGGAGGTCCCTATGCGATCACGCCTAGCCCTGTTTATTCTCAGCCTGTATCTGGCGTTCGCGGTGCTTGGGTGCACAAGTAAGCCCGCAACCGACAACAGCAGCAATACCGACAACGCCAACAACACCACTGCCACCGATGCCAACACCGCCACTGGCGATAAAGAGTCCAAAGATCACAAAGGAACTCACAAAGAAGCAAAAGAAGAGAAGAAGAAAGAGCCCGTCATTGTTCCCGCTGGAACCAGCATCACGGTGAGCCTCGGCTCCGCGCTCGGTTCGAAACTGAGCCAGACCGGCCAGACCTTCAACGGTACGATCGCGAAAGACATCACAGTCGGCGGCGAAGTGGTGATTCCGAAAGGATCAAACGTTGCAGGCACCGTGACCGATGCGAAAGCGTTGGGCAAATTTGCCGGCGGGGCCGTGCTTTCGGTGCGGCTCGACTCCATCAACCTGAATGGCTATGACATGCAGGTGCAGACCACCGCGCAGACCTTCTCGCAGAAGGGCAAGGGCAAACGCACGGCGGTGATGGCCGGTGGCGGCGCAGCTTTGGGCGGAATCATCGGCGCCCTGGCTGGCGGCGGCAAAGGAGCCGCAATCGGCGCAGTGGCTGGAGGTGGCGCTGGCACTGGCGGCGCAGCGTTGACCGGCAACAAAGACATCGTGCTTCCTGCGGAGTCCGCGGTTACGTTCGAACTTTCCCAAGCCCTCAAGCTGGAACGCATGTAGCGATTTATCGTCGCGATCACTCTCCGCTACTCCGGGAGTGATCGCGATTTTCCTCTCCGCAGAACAGGACCAGCCCTCCTATGCTCGATTTCAATCGCTTCGAAGTACTCACCTTCGACTGCTACGGCACCCTGATCAATTGGGAGGCAGGCATCCTCCCCGTTCTTCAGCGCATTCTCGCGGCCCATGGAAAGAAGGCCGATGATGCAACCTTGCTGAAGCTTTATGGAGATTTCGAGCAGCTCTCGGAGCAGGGCGAGTTCCATCCGTATCGGACGGTGCTGGAGTCGGTGGTGCGGCGGTTTGGCGCGAACATGGGATTTTCGCCCACGGACGAAGAGGCGGCATCGTTGCCGAATTCTTTGCCTCACTGGAAGCCGTGGCCCGATACCGTGGAAGCATTGCGCAAGCTGAAGTCGCGGTTTCGGTTGGTGATTTTGTCGAATGTCGATGACGACTTGTTCGTCGCGACGCGTCCTCAACTCGGCGTCGAATTTAACGACATCATCACCGCGCAACAAGCGCAGGCCTACAAGCCATCTCTTAAAATGTTTGAACTGGCGCTCAGCCGTGTGGGCGCGCCTGCGCACCGCATACTGCACGTCGGCCAGAGCATTTATCACGATGTGATTCCCGCGCAGGCTTTGGGATTAGCGACGGTGTGGGTGAATCGCCCATCAGCGCGGCCGGGAGTGGGCGCGGTGAAGTCCGCGGATGCGAAACCAGATTTGACGGTGACAGCGCTTAGGGAACTGGCTGAGCTTGCTGCCAAGATTGACTGAAGGACGGGCATTGCGCCCGTCCACGTTTCGGTTACAGTCCGGCGGGCACTTTCACGACTCTTTTCTGAATCGCCCACATCACCAGCTCGGCTTTGTTATGCAGGCCGAGTTTGCGCATCAGGTTGAACTTGTGGGCGTCGACCGTCTTCACGCTGAGGCCCAAAATCCCAGCGGTGGAGCGTACGGTGCGTCCTTCAGCGAGCAGCTTCACGACCTCCCGCTCGCGTGTGGTCAGCAGCCTTTTGCGCGCACCCAGCTTTTCATTCTCCGGCTCATTCTGAGCCCGCGAGGTCTCGCGTGGCGCAGGGCCCTCACCGCAGTGGACGCGGCGAACCATCTCAACTAACTCCTCGGCGCTGGTCTGGCGAACGGCGCAACTGATCTCTCCGCGGGCATGCTGCGTCTCGCTGCGCATTGTCAGCAACAAGACTTTGCTCTTCGGAGACTCCTGCAGAATGAGCCACTCGGTCTGATCCGCGGCAAACTCAAACATGTGCGCATCGGCGATCACGACTTCGGGCTGATACTCGCGTACCTGCGCCAGCGCTTCAGCCACATTTCCGGCCTCCGCGACGACCGCGAGATCAGGCTCGTCTTCCAGCAGCCGGCGCAGTCCGTGCCGCAAGAGCACGTGATCGTGTACCAGGACGCAGCGGATCTTCTGAAGCTCAGGTGAATCTGCGTGGTTCTGTGCGGGGGGACACACAGTTCCTCCTTATTCGTGGCCAGAGAATATTGCGATGCGGCGCGGGTTCTTTTCGAACCTCGGTGGAAAGGTCGTATCGTTTGGCTATTGTAACCCCTAGTCCTACCACATCGCTGCCTAAAAATCTGCAAGCTATTGTTCCACACCGCCCCGTCCCGGTGGCGGGTATCGGCGTTTCCGACCGGGGCATTCAGGTACAATCGAACGTTTATGCTGCGCTATTTCACCGCCGGAGAATCGCACGGAGAAGCCCTGACCGCGTTTCTGCAAGGGCTTCCAGCGGGATTGAAGATCGATCAGGCGTTCATTGACCGCGATCTGTGGCGGCGCCAGCAGGGCTACGGCCGCGGCGGCCGCATGAAGATCGAGCGCGATACCGCCCACATTCTCTCCGGCGTGCGCCACGGGATGACCATCGGTTCCCCCATATCGATCGAGATCGCCAACCGGGATTGGAAGAATTGGGAAGAATCCCTGCCGGTGGGAGATGGCGATCCCGCGAAACACAAGCGCGTCGCGTCGCCGCGTCCGGGTCACGCCGATCTTGCCGGGGCCCTGAAGTACAACTTCCCCGAGGCGCGGTACGTGCTGGAACGCGCTTCTGCTCGCGAGACCACGGCGCGCGTGGCTCTGGGTGGGATCGCAAAGTTGTTGCTGCGGGAGCTTGGCATCGAAGTCCTCAGCCACGTGGTCACGACCGGCAGCATCACGGTATCCGACCAGGTGCCGTGGGAAAAAATTCGCCCTCTGTACGATCGCGAGGAGGTCCTGCTCAACTGCGCTGATCCCCAACTCGAGCAACTGATGAAAGAGGAAGTCGACAAAGTGTTGCGGACCGGCGACTCGCTGGGCGGCGTGTTTGAAGTCGTGGCGCACAACGTCCCGCCTGGTCTCGGCACTTATGTCCAATGGGACGAGCGGCTCGACGCACTGCTTGCGGCCGCAGTGATGTCCCTGCAAGCGGTAAAGGCCGTCGAAATCGGCTCCGGCGTGGCTGCGGCATTCGCCCCCGGTTCCCTGGTTCATGACGAAATCGGATACACCGCGACTGACGGCTTCACCGCATTCTCCCGCACCCGCAACAACGCCGGAGGCATTGAAGGCGGGGTCTCCAATGGCGAAGAGATTCGCGTGCGCGGCTACCTCAAGCCAATTTCAACCCTGCGGCGGCCGTTGCAATCGGTGGACTTCTCCACGCGCGAGCCGGTCAAGGCTGCCTACGAACGCTCGGATGTGTGCGTCGTTCCGGCCGCGGGAGTCGCCGGTGAGTCGATGGTTGCGCTTACGCTCGCGCGCTGCGCTCTGGAAAAATTCGGTGGTGACTCGATGACTGAGACTCTGAGAAACTTCAACGGGTACCGCCAGCAACTAAAGAACTTCTGATGATCTATCCCATCGTTAAATTTGGAAATCCGGTCCTGGAAAAGCCTGCGGAAACGGTCACCGTTTTCGACGCCGAATTGCAAACGCTTCTCGACGACATGTTCGAGTCCATGTATGCCGCGCACGGTGTTGGACTCGCGGCGCCGCAGATCGGCATCAGTAAGCGCATCGCGGTCATCGACGTCACGTTCAAGGAAGATCCCGAGGCCAAGCTGGTCCTGATCAATCCTGAGATCATTCACACGGAAGGGAAGCACACGCAGAGCGAAGGCTGCCTGAGCATTCCCGACTTCCGCGAGAATGTGACCCGTCCGAACAAAGTCACCGTGCGCGCGCAGGACGCCAAGGGTAAGGTCTACGAGAAGACGGGTGAGGAACTGCTGGCCCGCGCTTTCCTGCACGAAACCGATCACCTGAACGGAAAGCTGTACATCAGCCATGTGAGCGCCCTTAAGCGCGACCTGATGAAACGCAAAATCAAGAAGCTGATGAAAGCGGGAGAGTGGTAGAGATTGAGCGATTGAGTAATTTGGTAATTATGTAATTGAAAATTGGGGTAGGGCAAGACCTTGCTACAGCCGTAAGGCTTCGTATCAGGGCACGACTTCAGTCCTGCCGTAAACGCGCGAGAGTGCGGAGGCTTCGGCCCCAAGGTAGGCTTTTCAATTTCCCGATTACACAATTACACAATTACTCAATGCCTCTCAATCTGGTTTTCTGTGGCACGCCGCGCTTCGCCGTACCTACGCTGGAAAAGCTTGTCGAAGCCGGCCACCGCGTTCAGCTCGTCGTGACGCAGCCGGATCGCCCGAAGGGCCGCGGCCTGGAGCTTGTCGCTTCACCCGTCAAACAGTCCGCACTGAAGCTGAATCTGCCGATCACTCAACCGGAACGCATCAAGACCAACGAAGAATTCCGCGATCGACTTACCGCCCTCAACCCAGACGCGGTCATCGTCGTCGGTTATGGACGGATCATTCCGCAGTGGATGCTCGATCTGCCGCCGCTCGGCAATCTCAATCTGCACGCGTCGCTGTTGCCGAAATATCGCGGCGCAGCGCCCATTCAGTGGGCCATCGCGCAAGGAGAAACCGTCACCGGCAACACCACCATGCGCATCGACGCAGGCCTCGACACAGGCGACATTCTCCTGCAGCGCGAAATGAAAATTGCTCCAGACGACACAGCGGAAACGCTAGCGCCTCCTCTCGCGGCCATGGGCGCGGAGTTGATGGCCGAGACGCTCGCCGGCCTGCAAAGCGGTGCACTCCACGCCACGCCGCAAGATCATTCAAAAGCCAGCCTCGCTCCGATCCTAAAGAAAGAGGATGGCCTCGTGGATTTCTCCCGCACCTCCGCGGAAATCTATAACCGCATGCGCGGTTTCCAGCCCTGGCCCGGCGCATTCACAAGGTTTCGCAGCAAGACCTTGCAGATTCATAAGGCCGCGCTGGCTAGCGGACGCGTGCCAGAGGCAGAATTAGCCGTGGCAGGCAATCGCCTTCTCTTAGGCTGTGCGCAAAACACAACCTTGGAATTGCTGGAAGTTCAACTCGAAGGCAAGAAGCGTACGTCGGCAAAAGACTTCATCCAGGGCTACCGTCCGAAGCCAGAAGAAAAAATCGGCTAACATCCCTCTGTGTTCTCCGTGCCCTCTGTGGTGAAGCTTCTACCGAAGCCCTAGAATCATCCGATGCCCGTCTCGCCCGCCCGCGCCGCCGCTTTCGACATCCTGCTCCGCGTCGAGCGCGAAAACTCCTACGCGGCGGAACTATTGCATTCGACGACATACGCGAACCTCTCCACCCCCGACCACGCCCTGCTCACCGAACTGGCAATGGGAGTGATTCGCTGGCGATCCGTCCTGGACGGCGAACTCGCACAAGCTTCGTCACAGCCACTAGCGAAGCTTGACCTGGAAATCCTCATCGCGCTTCGCCTCGCGCTGTATCAATTCCGCAAGCTCGATCGCATTCCGCAACGAGCAGCGCTGAACGAAAGCGTGGAACTGGTGAAGCGCGCGCGCAAACGCTCCGCGGCCCCGTTCGTGAACGCTGTCCTACGCAAGCTGTCGACGAAGTCTCCGTGTGACCCTGTGTCCTCTGTGGTGAAAGAAGTGGCTCTGGCCGAAGCTTTCGCACATCCGGAATGGCTGGTGAAGCGCTGGACCGAGACATACGGCCTCGCGGCAGCGCACAAGATTTGCGAACACGATCAGAATATCCCCCAGACTTCACTCCGCCTGCGAAGTCCCGACGCAGAGAAGCAACTCTCCGCCGAGGGCATCCAGACGATTCCCGGCCGCCTAGTGTCCTCCGCCCGGGTCGTCACAGCGGGAGACGTCCCCAAATCCAAAGCGTTTCGCGGCGGCCAAGTCGCCATCCAAGACGAGGCCTCGCAACTCGTCGCCGCCCTCGTTGGCATAGGACACTGCATTCTCGACTGCTGCGCCGCTCCGGGCGGCAAGACCTTGGCGATCAGCGATCGCAATCCCGATGCGTCGATCACGTCGCTCGAACTTCATCCCCATCGGGCACGCTTGCTGCGAAAGCTGACACACAACGACTCTCGCATTCACGTCGTCGCAGCCGACGCCCAACATATTCCTCTCAAGCGTCTATATGACCGTGTGCTGGCCGATGTTCCGTGTTCCGGCACTGGCACGCTCGGGCGCAATCCGGAAATCAAATGGCGCCTTAAGCCCGAAGACCTGACCGAGTTGCAGAGGCGCCAGATCGCGATCCTCCGCTCAGCCATGGCACAGGTCGCGCCCGGCGGCCGCCTGATCTATTCCACGTGTTCGCTGGAAAAAGAAGAAAACGAAGACGTGGTTGAACACGCGTTGGCGGGAAGCAATTCTTTCCGCCTTGTGCCCTGCGCCGCCGAACTAAATTGCCTGAAACACTCCGGAGAACTCACCTGGTCCGACCCCGCTTCCCTGACGAAAGGCCCCTACCTGCGCACGATCCCCGGCGTTCACCCCTGCGACGGTTTCTTCGCCGCCATTCTGGAAAGGTCCTGAAGGGCCCATCTACGCTGCACTATAATGACGCGCACACATCTTTATGGCTCTGGCTCCCGGCATCAAGCTCGGTCCTTACGAAATTCTTTCGCCGCTCGGCTCTGGCGGCATGGGCGAAGTCTATCGCGCGCGCGACACTCGTCTTGACCGCGAGGTCGCGATCAAGATTCTTCCATCGCATCTTTCGGAAAATGCTGAGGCCAGACAGCGCTTCGAGCGCGAGGCCCGCACCATTTCTTCCTTGAACCATCCCAACGTATGCACGCTCTACGATGTCGGTAAACAGGATTGCGTCGACTTCCTGGTGATGGAGTATCTGGAGGGCGAGACGCTCGCCGACCGTCTGCGCAAGGGCCCCCTTTCCATTGACCAGGTCTTCCGCCATGGGATTGAAATCTGCGACGGCCTCGATAAGGCACATCGCAATGGCGTGGTTCACCGCGACCTGAAGCCGGGCAACATCATGCTGACCAAGACCGGAGCCAAGCTCATGGATTTTGGTCTGGCGAAAGCTTCGGTCATCAGTTCACCCGGCAGTTCGGTCAGCCTTACGGTCACCCTTTCTACGCCGGTGGCGAGTCATCCATTAACGGCGCAGGGAGCGGTCGTCGGCACTTTCCAGTACATGTCTCCGGAGCAGGTGGAAGGCAAAGAAGCAGACCCTCGTTCCGACATTTTCGCTTTGGGAGCCGTGCTCTACGAGATGGCAACCGCCAAGCGCGCATTCGAAGGCAGGACGGCAGCCAGCGCAATGGCAGCGGTGCTGGAGCGCGATCCCGCCCCAATGTCTTCCGTCCAGCCCATGACTCCACCGGCATTTGAGCGATTGGTGAAGATTTGTCTCGCCAAGGATCCCGACGAGCGCTGGCAAACGGCCCATGACGTCAAACTTCAACTGAAGGAGCTTGCGCAAGCCGGATCGCAACCCGCCTCGCAGTCCAGCGGCGCGCCCATGCTCGCGCCACCGGCGCGCCGTGCACACTTCTCCTCGCGGATCCTCACCGCCGCCTTAGCCATCGTCGCCCTAGCAGCATTGGTGGCAGCCTATCTCGCGAGCCACCGCCCGCTCCAGGTGATACGAACTGAAATCAATCCTCCCGAAAAAGCCCACTTCAATTTGTCCGGAGACAATTCGGGGCCGGCGGTCATTTCTCCCGACGGACGCTCCATCGTTTTCGCCGCCACCGGCGTCAACGGAGGGCAGCTCTACCTGCGTGCCCTCGACGACGTCGATTCCCGCCCGCTACCCGGCACCGAAGGTGGCATGTTTCCCTTCTGGTCTCCCGATAGCCGATCCATCGCATTCTTTACCGCCGACAAATTGAAGCGCGTCGATGTGAGCGGCGGCTCCGCCGTCAGCATCTGCGACGGCTCCATTCCCCGCGGCGGCAGCTGGAATCAAGATGGCACCATCATCGCCGCTCTCGATTACAACTCCGGCATCTTTCGCGTCCCGGCTGCCGGAGGAACTCCGGTCCCCATCACCAAGGTCGACCAGGTTACGTATTCCTCTCATCGCTGGCCTTACTTCCTGCCCGATGGCAAGCACTTTCTCTATCTCGCGGTAAATCACGATGCGCCGGCCGGGCCCAACACGGCCATATTTTTCGCGTCGCTCGATGGCAAAGAAAACCGCCTGCTCTTCAGTTCCTTGTCCAGCGCGATCTACGCCGCTGGACATCTGCTCTTCATGCGCGAATCCTCGCTCATGGCCCAGCCCTTCGATCCCGCCGCGGGCAAATTCACCGGCGAACCCAAGACCCTGCGCGAAAATGTCCAGTACGACAGTTCTATCTGGCGCGCGAACCTGAGCATCTCCGACAACGGCACGCTGCTGTATGCCTCAGGCGGCATTGCCGGCTCGGAGATTCTTGGCTGGTACGACCGCACTGGAAAGCAGATTGGCGCCGTCGGAGAACCTGCATCTTTTCAGGAGTTGGAGCTTTCTCCCGACGACAAACAACTGGCCGTCACCGATATGAACTCAACTGCGGCCACCATCTGGATCTACGATCTGCGCGGCAAGCCGAGAACGCGCCTCACCTTCAATAGCGGCGTCACTCGCAACCCGATCTGGTCGCCCGACGGACGCGAAGTCGCATTCACCTCGCATCAGCAGCAAAGCATCTCGTCGCAAGCCATCAGTGGCGGGACGCCCGAGCGCATACTGCTTTCTCTGCCGCCTCGAAACGGCATCGCTGCCCAGCCCGGAGATCCCGGATTCGGCGCCGTCACCAGTTGGTCGCGCGACGGCCGTTATCTCATGTATGAGCAGGCTCAGACTCTCTGGGTACGGCCCATGTTCGGCGATCACAAGCCCGTCAAGTACACCGATGGCCGTCAGGGCGCTTTTTCTCCTGACGGACGCTGGGTCGCGTTTACCTTCCTGCAACCAGGCAGTGTTCCCCAGACATTTGTCGCG
>Ga0335070_10001708_pt1 | contig 25448 bp, 12 predicted proteins | sample Lox_Sample_13_FD_206722 | JGI IMG/M metagenome (GOLD analysis project Ga0335070, IMG submission 206722) | Soil microbial communities from Loxahatchee National Wildlife Refuge, Florida, United States - Lox_Sample_1.3 | ecosystem: Environmental > Terrestrial > Soil > Wetlands | place: USA...
TAAGTGAAAAATGCAGCACTTCACAAGAGCACGGTGACAATATTACAAGTCTGTCTCTATGGTGGGGTGGAGAATTTGTCAAGGGTTGATCGATTCTATTAGTCACGTATTGAACCCTCTCGCATTCTGATGTCGATAAGATTGAGTGTTCAATGCTCTTGTACAAGCGTACAAAAACGTAGAGTTAAGTGAACGGAGTCAAATATTAGTTTAGGCGAAAAAAATGGAAACGATGATGAACAGAAGCAATTCAGGATATAGAACAAAACACCTGAAACCTTTTTATCATATCAAACCCCAGCATCTATCAACGATGAGGAATACTATAATGCATAAAGAATACATTAACAAACTCTCATTCACTCGAGACTTGACCTTCCTCCTTTGCATTTCGATGATCGCATCAGTAGTGTTTGCAGCATTACCTATCGCCTTTGCATCGTCACCAGTGCAGATTAGCCTGAGCACGAATAGCAGCTCCTATTACACCATGCAACCAGTAGGCCTCTACGCAAATCTTACTGCAGGCGGCACACCAAAATACGATGGAGTGTTAGCAGTCGAAGTTGATATGCTAAACGAGTCAAATCCAAACTGGAATCCAATATTGTTCCGTAGTGTCAAGGGCAGCCAGAATCCAAATTCGGAACTTTTTGACAACAGTCTTCAGATCGCCTCGGCGACGCCTGTACAAGACCTTCAAAGTTTCAAACCCGTACAAGGCTTTACGCGTGGAACCTTGGGCTACTTCAACCTCACAATAGTCAACACAGGCAGCTTAGTAACAGGCATAATAACTGCAAGTATCTTCGACTCTGCCTCCACACCAGAAGCTGCGGCTGCGTATGGATCGCCAACTCAAACAATTTTCATTGAACCAGGTATAACTCAGCTTGGATTAAGTCTAATCATCCACACATGGGCCAGCGCGGGCACTGCTACAATATACGTCAATATTTTCAGCGGCGCTCCATCAGTTTACGGTTACCCTCTTGCTCCTGAAAAATCTGCCACCTTCCAAATATTCCCGCGCACTGCATCCTCAACAGCCAACAGCTACTCAGGCAATGGGGTCGTTACAACTAGCATCAAAGGAGTCTATAACGTTTCATGGCGAGCCTCTCCATATACAGCGCTTGGAGATTTCGTAGCGTATGCGGCTTCAAACTATACGAACGCGACCCCGAATTTCGCTTCCGACACATTTGAAGTCGTGGCGACTCCAACGCCGCCTCAAGCGAGCTTCGTTTACTCTCCCTCGAAGCCATACGTGGGAGGAGCAACCTCTTTCGACGCTTCCGCATCCTTCTCGTACAACGGAACAATTACCAACTACAAGTGGAGTTGGGGCGACGGCACCGCTCAGACTAGTACTTCAAATCCAGTCACAAGCCATACTTTCAACTCTGCCGCAACGTTCCTCGTAACGTTAAACGTCACCGACAGCCAGAACCTATGGTCTACCACCCAGAAACCCGTACCGGTTTCACCACTCACTCCGCCTGTTGCCAGTTTCACGTTTACCCCCAACCCCACATGGATTCGCGCAAACACAACCTTTGACGCGTCAGCGTCAACACCGGGTTGGAATGGCACGGGATACCCTCCTATCGTTAACTATAACTGGAATTTCGGAGACGGCACAGCTGCAGTGAACACTGCAAATCCTGTAACATACCACAAATTCACGGCGCTAGGGAACTTTACTACTGTTTTAACTGTCACGGACTCGCGCGGATGGAATGGCCAAACATCTAAAAAAGTTCAGGTTGGAATACCTGGAATGTCTCCTCAAGCTAGTTTTACGTACTCTCCCTCAACACCATACGTGGGAGGAGCAACCTCTTTCGACGCCTCTGCATCCTTCTCCTATTACGGGACGATCACAAACTACAAGTGGAACTGGGGTGATGGCTCTCCACAAAATAGTACTTCGAATCCTGTTATCAGCCACAAGTTCAACTCCGCTGGAACGTTTCTGGTGACTCTGAACGTCACCGACAGCCAGAACCTGTGGTCTACCACCCAGAAACCCGTAAAAGTCTTATCGCCTACTCCGCCTGTTGCCAGTTTCACGTTTACCCCCAACCCCACATGGATTAACGCAAGCACAACCTTTGACGCGTCAGCGTCAACACCGGGTTGGAATGGCACGGGATACCCTCCTATCGTTAACTATAACTGGAATTTCGGAGACGGCACAGCTGCAGTGAACACTGCTAACCCTGTGACTTATCATCAATTCAAAGCGCTAGGGAACTTTACTACTGTTTTAACTGTCACGGACTCGCGCGGATGGAATGGCCAAACATCTCACTTGGTGCGGGTGGCCAACGTAACGCAACACCCTGATATAGCAATCACTAAAGTAGGCTTTGCTTCGCCACCCACGGGGTTGTATCAAATAGCTCCAAACTATTATGAACCCTACAAAGGCTGGGCTGGCAGTATCTTGGTAACAGTATTAAACAACGGAACAAGTGTTGCAAGTTTCAGCGTAACCGTCTACTACTCCAATGGAACTTCTTATTCTCTCGGAACTCAAGCTGTGACTAACTTAGCCTCCCAAGCCTCGATACTTCTAACATATTCTTGGAATACTTTGGCACTTAAACCGACAATGAACTATACAATCACTGCCAACGCAACAATTCTCCTAGGTGAGACAAACACTCAAAACAACCATTACAGCATTGTCGCAAGAGTAAAAGGCGCAGGCGATCTCAACGGTGATGGTAAGGTTGGTACTAAGGACCTTCAGATGCTCGGCATCAATTGGCTGCCACCGCTGAACGTTGTTCCACCAGGAGACCCAAGAGCAGACGTGAACGGTGACGGCAAGATCGGTACTAAGGACCTTCAGGTACTCGGAGGTACTTGGGGAAATTCGTATTGACCCACGGACTTCCTCTTCCTTTCTCTCTTCCTTTGCGACTCCTGAGCTTTTTGGTCACTAGTTTGAATCGCTCAAAAGAATATTTCGAGTATCAGAATATCGATTATGTTCTCGCGTTTGCTAATCCTTCATAATATGAATTGTAAAGAATCACGCGCATTGAGAAACACCCATTGATATGTGATAACAATGAGAATTAAGCTTCGAGCAACAGTCGCCCGAGTGACACTGTTAGCGGCCCTTTTCGTTCTGTTATGGGCGAGCATTTACGGCGCCTCCTATTCGCAGAGTGGTTCAGTAGCAGTGGACCTATTCACACAAAAGGTACCATTCGGCGGAAAGGGACCAAACACGCCAAGTGATTCTTTTCAACCGTTGGAGCTAGTCATTCTATATGCAAACGTGACTTATAGTGGCGCGCCCGTGGTAGGTTTGCCTGTGTCTTTTCAGATCGAAGGACCAGCAAACACGTTCAACAACCTAACTATTTTTGGTACAGGCTCAACAAACCAGAGCGGGTTGGCGACATTTTCCTTCAGGATTCCACTGCCTGCTGCACATCAGAAGGAGATTACTTTCGGCAAATGGTTCGGCGTTGCAACAGTCAATATCGCAGAACAAGTAGCCCAGGATACATTGACCTTTCGGGTCGGATGGATACTCCAAATCACGAGCATAACAACCCTGAATTACAACCTAATACCTCAAACCACTTTCTTTCGACAAGATATCATAAACTTTAACTTAACTGTGGAAAACATTGCGCTCGTTGACAGACTTGGAACAGTAACAATTGAAGTGGAAGACGCATCCCTCACCCCAATAATTAGCATAGCAAAGACAAACCTGACTTTTCAGCCAGGTAAGAACCAAGCGAATGGTTCTTCACTGATACCAAATACAGCTGCGATCGGGAACGCAACCGTCTGGGCAGCAATATACACTGCCCCACCCAATCAGAACGGTCCAGCACTTTCATCGCAGTTCGTAATCGGCGAAGAGACACGAATACATGACATCGGCGTAACCAATGTGGTGGTGTCACCCAGCATTGTGGACGCTGGCGACATGGTCAATATTTATGTTACAGTCAAGAACAACGGCACTGCGAATGAAAACGATTGCATCCTAAGAGTCTATTATAACGTTTCTTCAACTTGGATTCCTATTGAGACGCTTCCAATTTCACTATCATTAGGAACTCAAGCTCGATTGCCTCTTTCGTGGAATACAAGCTCGGTAAGGGCAGGACTCTATCAAATAAAAGCATACGTATATTTTCTTCCCAACAACCAGACGGATGTTAGCCCAGATGACAACACGCTTGTCAATGGTTCGGTCCAAGTAGTTGTCCATGACATTAGTATAGTCAGCGTAACTGTTTCGTCGAGTAGTGTTAACATTGGCAGCTTGGTCAATATTTATGTTACAGTCAAGAACAACGGCACATCATCTGAGAGTTTCAGTTTGAGTGCATACTACAATTCTTCTTTGATCAAAACCCTCCAAGTTAGCGCACTGGCGCTTGGTGAAAGCATCACCAAAACTTTCACATGGAACACAAGCTCAGTTAGCGCGGGTATCTATCAGATAAAAGCCTACGCGTCGCTTCCTAGTAACGAGGTGGACATCAGCCCAGGAGACAACACGCTTGCTGATGGTTTCGTCCAAGTGATGACGGCTGCCCCTCCATTTACTCCTCGCACACTCTTCATAATCTTGTTGGTAATCCTTCTGCTGTTCCTACTCGCTCTTCTTGCCCTGCTGGTGCTTCGTAGAAGGAAGGCAGATGAGTCAGAAATGCTGGATCAGATAAGTTACTTTATCTAAGCTTTTAACTGAAATTGAACTCGTTCAGATTCAAAATAGAAAACCCAATTCGTAAACTCATCATCCGCTTGCATTCTTCGACCGAAATACCCAATCTCTCCATCAACCGCAAGCTTACGAAACCTATCTGAGTTTGATTCGTCGAAAGTCGCAGCCAAAGAGGAACACATAAAGAGGAACTAGCAAACACGACATCTGGAATGCATCGTGCGCACTCGAAGAGTGAATAGGACTTTCTTCCGCGCTCTTCTAGGATAACCTTTAATATGCTTTTATTCTAATATACTCAAGGGAAGGGGACACATGTTGAAGGATACTGTTTTTGGAACCATACTTCTGATAGTGGTCTCAGTCAGCATGTTAACAATGACTGCAAAGGCTACTGCATATCTTTCTGTATCAATTTCTCCATCCCCGCCAATTGTTACAATCAAGTCTACCTCCAAATTATTTACCGCGACTGTTGCTGGCGGGGCTCCTCCCTATCAGTATGCCTGGACTCTACTCGATAACTTAAAGGTGCCAGTTGCCCATGGTACTGGGAACCCATGGAATTGCACTGTGCCAAAATACGCGTTTGTTGGAGCAGGAGAGGTGCAGGTCATTGTGAATGATTTGCAAGGTCTATTAGGATTCGCAAATGAATCTGTACTGATACTGTCTCTGTTTGTTTCTGTTTCACCTTCTGCCATTGTTATGGACGTTGGTCAATCTCAAGTGTTCAATTCATCCGTTCTAGGCGGCACGACTCCGATCTCTTATCAGTGGTATCTTGACGGTAATCTGATGCCAGGTGCAACCAGCGCTTCGTGGACGTACACGCCCTCATCTGCTGGTTTCTTCGGAGTTTATGTGAAAGTCACAGATGCAGCGGGCCTTGCTGTAACGTCCAATGCTGTCCCAGTCATCGTTAATGCTGCACTATCAGTCAGTATTTCGTGCACTCCTGGCACTTTGGATGTTGGTCAGTCCAAGGCCTTCAATTCAACGGTCTCTGGTGGTACGTCTCCTTTCTCGTATCAGTGGTACTTGAATGGAATTGCTGTTTTAGATGCAACTAGTGCCTCGTGGACTTGCACTCCGTCTTCAACAGACTCTTTCACAGTCTACGTTATAGTGAACGACAGTGCTTCCGCCCCTGCATGTGCCGCATCTAGCACGGCCTGCGTTACGGTCGATCCTCCAAGAAGCTATCGCCGCCTGGGTACAATTCCCTTGTAGCCACTTACTAGCGAGTCTAAAGTAAACGTACGCGCGCCCAAATCCAAAGGACGCCAGAAGATCTTTCTAGAGACTTGTGCGTAGAAGTGAATTCTCACTTTTTCTTGTGTATCGATTTCCCTCGGCAAGAAAATTGAATAGCTGGAAACGAATGAGAAGTAAACCTGTCCATCGGTGAGTAGTTTCGGAGCATGGTATGAAGCAGAAGCAACTGTAAAATAGAACTCTCATCTATAGCTTACTTCAGGAAACACTAAAAGCCACGACACAAAAGGTATTATCGAGAAAGGAAATGAAGCGCGCTATTGCCAAACGTCTAAAGACACTATTTCTGTCAGGCATGATTGCAATGGTCCTTGTCGTTCAATTAGCTAAAACAAACACAATTAGCCATGCTGAAACGACTGGGTCTGCGGATTCCTGGCCCATGTTCCGGATGGATGCTCAACATTCAGGTAACAGTTCATCATCGGCACCGAGCAACAACTCTACTGCTTGGAAGTACCAAACTGGCTATCTGGTGTCTTCGTCTCCATGCGTATTCGATGATAGAGTCTTTGTAGGTTCTTTTGATGGTGATGTCTATTGCCTAGATTCTTCTACAGGTGGAGCGATATGGAGGTACAAAACTGGCTCAGGAGTGGATTCTTCGCCGGCGGTCATAAACGGTAGTGTCTTCGTTGGTTCGTCAGACGGTTACGTTTATTGCTTGAACGCCACGACAGGCGAACTTACATGGAGATTTCAAACTGCCTCTCGAGTAGACTCTTCGCCCGCAGTTGTTGGCGGCAGAGTTTACATAGGATCCTCAGACAGCTACCTTTATTGCCTAGACGCTTTAACGGGCAACCTGATTTGGAAGTACCATGCAGCCGCGGGAATTGATTCTTCTCCTGCGCTTGCTGGAGGCAAAGTTTATGTAGGTTCCTATAATGGCTACGTTTACTGCTTGAACGCCCTAACAGGTGGTTTTGTCTGGGCTTATCCAACAGGTGCAAGCATAGTGGTTTCTTCCCCTGCTGTAGCTGATGGCTGCGTCTATATAGGCTCAGAAGATCACTACGTTTACTCTCTAGACGCACTATTTGGCATATTAAATTGGCGCTTCCAGACAGGTGACATGGTACTGTCCTCTCCCTCTCTAGCCTATGGTAGAGTCTACATAGGCTCCTCTGACAATAGCGTTTATTCATTAAATACCTCAACTGGGGAGTTAATTTGGAAGTTCCAAACGGAAAATATGGTGCTAGAATCTTCTCCAGCGGTTGCTGACGGCAAAATCTATGTGGGTTCATGGGACAGCTACATCTACTGCCTAAACGCCACAACTGGTGCTCAAATTTGGCAGTTCAGGACAGACGGTAGAATAGTGTCATCCCCTTCCGTCGCAGCTGGTAAAGTCTATGTCGGCTCATACGACCATTATATTTACAGTTTTGGCCTTGCCATACCTTTTCATGACGTATCAATCATAGAGGTAAGACCTATCAAAACGATAGTGGGTCAAAGCTTTCCGCTATCAATAGAGGTAACTGTTGAAGACCGAGGCGCTTTCAGGGAAGAGTTCAACGTTACCGCTCTCGTCAACGCAACGGCTATTCAAGCGAAAAATGTCACTGTGGAGAGTGGTGCTTCAGCTACGATTCGTTTGTTCTGGAACACTACGAAGTTCGCTAGAGGCACCTACAATATAAGTGCTAATATCAGCCAAATTCCGAACGACATATACACGGCCGATAAAAGCTTCACCGACGGCACGGTCAATGTCGCCATTCCAGGCGACCTCAACGGTGATGGCAAGGTTGGTACTAAGGACCTTCAGATACTCGGCCTTAATTGGCTCCCGCCACTGAACACTATTCCACCAGGAGATCCTAGAGCGGACATAAACGGCGACGGTGTGGTGAATGTAAGAGATCTCCAAGTACTCGGCGGTAACTGGGGCAAAAGTGCATAAAGCGTGGCTATCAGAAGGGATTTCGTCAATATGGAAGCTAATGCCAGGTACTATTACTCAATGCAATGATGCGTAAATAAAGCTGCGAGCGAAAACAATGTCCATGATGAGAAGTTGAGGTAACCTTGTGCCTGGGGTACATTCTTTCTTTATATTGCACGATATTTTTTCATCAGCTTCTTAAGCGTCGGTTTCTTCTTGTTTTGGGAAATAGAACATTGTTTCAGAAGGGTTATTTCCTCATAAGCTTAGTCCTTCAGTAGCGTCGTCGATCAGGAGTATGGTTAAGTGAGCGGAAAAGCGAAAAGAGGGAAAGGCGTGATGAAAATTCATGTCGAAACTATGAGATTTTCGATTATTGGATGTGCAAGCTTTGATTTTATAGAGCCTTATGGACAAGACCAAGGAAGAATGAACTAATGAAACGTCCAATGAAGAGACAAGTTTTGGTGGCGTTTGTATTGTGCTTGTTGTTTGTTAGCCTGATGTCACCATTAGTGTTTCTGGTTCCAAATGTTGAAGCATCTCAATCTTCGACAGTTACTCAGATTCTCTTTGTCAACAGCATGAGCAACGCTTCGACACAATGGCAAACTCAGGGGAATTCTCCGTACTTGAATAATGCTTCTGGAACACACAGCATTTATATGACGGGACAGAGCAGCACCAGAAACTATACGGAAGGCAATTTTGGCTTTGCGCATGTCTCCGTGATGTTCAAGAAAATTAACTCTGCTTTTCTCTATATTGAATGCAAAAACAACGCTTCTTTAGATCTTAACGCTGCGTACGTCTATAATGCAAGTGGAACGTACTTTGGATTGCTACAACCGAGTTCTGGTTCGGGCATAGGTTACTCGTGGCAATCTCTTAATGTGACGCGATATTTCAACACAACTTCACGAGTGAACCACGCCTTTATCTACTTTAAATATTACTATGTCATTGCCAACAAACTGACATTCATTGACCGGACCTACCTAAATGTCACGGGAACTGTTTATCCTCAGACCTCAAGAGACAACTGGGCTCAAATGCTTTGGAACAATGACACCGCGGCAGGGGTCAATTCCACTTTTCCGTTCGTTCGATTGGGTTCGAACACTCTAACGTTTGTTTCTCAAGAAGAGCTATTGACTGGCGCACTTCTCGCCGCGCAAACGGGTGACAACAGCAGCCTTCTGTACGCGAATAGAACTGCCGTTTGGCTCAACCAAACCTCGATCAAGAAGCACGTGTGGTTTACGTATAATAGCACCTCCGGCTGGCAGATAACTCCAATTACCCCGACGCCAGGGACAGGCGTGATAGAAAGACTTGCTGTTTACGCATATTTAGTTCCTAAATGGGAACCGCTACTGCAGCAAATCGTGAATGAGTGGATACGAATTTATCTTCCGCTATCGACCGCGAGGGTACATTTGGAGGTTTGGCCGAATGACACAGTTTACAAGGATCCTCTCTATGCAGGGAGGGACTATTGCATTGCTTCGTATCAGTCGTCAGGTATAATCGCCTTGACTTTGGCATCTGCCGTTTTACACAACACGACACTTCAGAATCTTGCATATCGTATGATTATGAACTACACTAACTACGATCCGGTGCGCGCTCCGCATCATCTCTCAACTCATGCGATATATCCAAACGGAACACTAGATTTGAACACCTACTACTTCTCCAAAGAAGACGAGGATTATGCGAATTATATGGCAGCCATGGAAACTTTCTATTATTATTATCCGCAGAACACTACGGTGAAGAGCCGAATCTTTGACCAAGCTTGGGATGGGGCACAAAATATGTGGAACAGCACTGGTCAATGCTGGAACTATAGAACCGACATTCGTTCTGGAAGTTTAGATACTTATTCAGGTCCACCTTACGTAGCAGTTCATGGATTCGGAATGACTGACGAAGTATTACTTGGAGCTTACCTCATTTTTGGAAACACTACATGGAGAGACAGAGCACGGCAAGATTTCGACTCTTTGGTCGCGCAAGGGAGAATAATACAGCATGGTCTTATCAACCACAGCACTAATTTCCAACAAAAGGACGCTCATGAAGCTTGGAACGTCTACGGACGGCGTACAGGAGTCATTCTTTACAACCTTTTCGGGAATCAGACGTACTTGAAGTTAGCGAACATGCTATTCTGGAACGTAACCGGACAAATGGCGAAGAAATACGGATTGGCCGAAGCAATTGACCCCACAACAGGGCTAGACGTTCCTCCTGTAAACACTAGAGAAACATTGGGGGAGTTTCTAGCATACGTGAACAAGACAGTGACGGTACCAAGTTTTCATAGCCTTTTCAAGACTTTAGGACTTCCAATCACCGGCATAATTCCACCGCCACCGCCAAAATGGCTATCCGTAACTTTGAACGGCCCCAATGGGAAATCTCAGACCTCACTTTCAGCCACGTTTTTCTATACCCCATACGTCGTTGCTACAGGATTGCAGAATGCCAGTTTGTGGACCAACTCGAGCGGCGTTTGGCAAAGAGTGACAACTGACTTTGCACCTTTGAACCTGACACAGAATTCGATTAGCTATACTTACGGGTCCTACGGACTGTATGAGTGGAACGTCAAAGTCTACAACAGCACATTGGGTGTTTTCGCGTCTTCAAGCTATACGATATCACTCATGTCAGTCAGTGTTTCCCCAGCTTCCGTCGTCATGGACAAAGATCAGTCGAAACTCTTTACATCGAGCATTGTGGGAGGATTCTCGCCGTTTACGTATCAGTGGTACCTTAACAGTGCTCCCGTGTCTGGTGCCACAAGCTCATCATGGCTGTTCACACCACCTTCTCCAGGTTCATACAATGTCTATGTAAACGCAACTGACAACACTGGCACTAGAGCAAAGTCCAATGTTGTAATAGTCACCGTTAATCCGCCTCCCTCTGTAACGATATCACCTACGTCGGTGGTTATGGACGTCGGCCAATCGAAGCTGTTCACATCTAATGCCACTGGCGGCACGATTCCTTTTTCTTATCAGTGGTATCTTAACGATGCCCCAGTTCCAGGAGCGAAGTCTTCTTCCTGGTTGTTCCCTCCCACCTCTGCTGCATCTTATACGATCTTTGTTAATGTGACAGATTACGTCGGTGTCACAGCAAAATCCAACATCGCATTAGTCACTGTCAATCCCCCGCCTGAAGTCAATATTTCTCCCGACTCCACAACCTTAGACGTTGGACAGTCACAATTGCTTACTTCACACGCTTCAGGCGGTACGCCTCCTTATTCATACCGATGGTACCTCAACGGTATACCGGTTCTGGATGCGACGAATTCAACTTGGACCTTTACTCCTGCATCTTCGGGCTATTACACGGTCTACGTGGAACTTACTGATGACGTTGAAATGACAGTCGCTTCGAACACGGCAACAGTTACTGTCAACCCTCCACCTTCCATCACTATCTCGCCTTCTTCAGTTGTTATCGATGCGGATGGGTCACAGTTGTTCACCTCGTCTTTATTAGGCGGGACTAATCCGTTCTCATACCAGTGGTATCTGGATGGTAGTCCAGTCTCAGGTGCGACCAGCCCCACTTGGACGTACATGCCATCTTCTGCTGGTTTTCACACTGTTTATCTAATCGTCACCGACGATGTGAGCGTCTCTGCAACGTCGAATACTGTTCCCATCACCGTTAATGAAGCGCTATCTGTTAGCATTTCGCCTTCTTCCGCTGTTTTCTATGTGGGGCAGCCCCAACTCTTTACATCGAACCTCACAGGCGGAACTTCGCCGTACATTTATCAATGGTTTTTGAACGATGCACCAGTTTCAGGGGCGACGAGTCCAACTTGGACTTTCACGCCCATGTCTATTGGTGCCTACACGGTTTATTTGGAAATCGCTGATAGCGTTGGTATGCATACAACATCAAGTACTGCTAATGTCACGGTGACCCTTCTAAAAGGCCATGACGTGGCGGTCGCAAGTGTCACAACTTCCAAAACCGTTGTCGGTCAAGGTTTCAGTATTAGCATAAATGCCACAGTGGCAGATTATGGTAGCTACGATGAAACCTTCCAAGTTTCCGCATACGTTAATGCTGTCCTTGTTGCGTCGCAGAATATAACTTTGGCAAGCGGAAACTCTGCTACCCTCATTTTCGTCTGGAACACTGCTAGCTTTGCTTACGGTAACTACACAATAAGCGCCTACGCCTGGCCAGTTCCAGGTGACGCAAATATGGCAAACAACAACTTCACAGACGGTATGGTCAAAGTCACGATTCCCGGCGACATGAACGGTGACGGAGTCGTCAATATCGCAGACCTTCACATACTCGGCGTCAACTGGGGGCTAACAGTTCCGCCGGGGGATCCTAGAGCAGATATCAACGGTGACGGCAAAGTCGGCACTAAAGACCTCCAGATACTCGGCGCTAACTGGAACCGTTCGCGTTAGCCTTCGAGCTTTTTTCCCACGTTTCTCTTCAAAGGTAATTCTGGTTGTTGCATCAGTTACTTCCTGGTTAGACAGTGATGTGAGCGAACCCTGGAGGAACGGTCACCTTTTTGAAACTAAGAATCGATGTGGCAACGGACAGCTGCCCAATCCAAGCAGCTAGATTAGCAAAACAATTAGAAGTCTGTGGTGGCAAAAGATTATGCAATTCTTTGCAAGTCGGTTGTCTCCTAATGCAAATTTGTAAAAGTTAGATATCAAAGTCGGTGTAGAATTCGTGTAACCTTTCGGGTTAACGCAGTTGCATGCGCGAATTGGTTGAAGTCATGAAAAGGATTCTCCACCAATCCATAGCGTAGTAGTCAGAGATGTTGCAAGTCATCGTAATATAGTGGGTGCCAGCTGTTCTCATTCCAAGATCAATTGTCTGCACTCCATTACCTCCTGGATACCAACCCTTCGTGCCTGTCGCCTTAGGGGAGTATGCCTCTAAAACAGATTGGCTGTCAACCCGGATAGTCAGATGATTTGAATAGTTCTCGTTATATGCCCAAAGGAAATGTCGAATTTCTAAATATATATGCATGGGCGTAGCCAACGTAAACACGTAAGGATAGGGGCCTGGAGAAGTCAGATTTTCTGTTGGCACGTCATAGGTTACTATCTCATTTAGAGGGTAGAAGTATGCCTGGCCAGCATTTCCATCATAATAAGCTAGCTCGACAGACGCGTGGGCCGTGAAAATCAAGGATGCATTAATTAAGAATAGACTTAGGAGAAATAATCCAATAATGAATTTCTTCAATGTCCTTTCCTCAGAATTCGATATCGTCGAACAAAAAGATAACGCTTGTGGAAGAGAGTTCTATATGAAACATCTGCGGACTAATCTTGTGTATATTCTGTCGTATAGGCTAAACATTCAAATTAGGTATTTTTAGCTGTTCGAGAAAATATAAGGTCAACCAATTTTGGCATCCTTAGACTGCGCCTTACGAACCTTCGAGCCAACTATCAGGGCTAAAGCTGCTAGTATTTCAACAGATAGAGCCATTATGGAAGGGCTTAGAAGTGATGCCGAAATTGATAACGAAATTCCGCCGACTGGAAGTAAAGGGAGAACTTCAAATGGCATACTATCACTGACAGTTTTCTGCGCAGGAGATGTCGTTGCCGTGGAATTCCAATTAGAAGGGAAGATCTGATAAAGGTTCTTAGTGATGGTGAAATTTGTTGCCGCATACCCAGAAGCATTTGTTTGCTGAGACGAGACAAGCAGTTGAGAACCGTTTGGGTAATCCACTTGGAAAGCTACCAGGATGGACTGCACTGGCATGTCGTTATAAGTGATGTGTGCCCACAAGATCACGTTCATCCCAAGAGGAAAAGGAACAGGACACGCGACATTTCGTCCAACTCCGCCATATTTGCAAAAAAGATCGATGTTCCATCCAGTAGCACCCTGTACTTGCGGGAACATGAATGGTAAAATACAAACTCCCAGACTGGAGAGCAAGAATGCAATCATAAGAATCCTATTGACAACTCCCATCTTGCTTTCTCCTTCTGAAATGCTTTCGCGTTCTACACTTATACTATAGCATGGGCTAGCACAGTTAAAGCTTCCTATGTTTTGTTCTAGAATTATGTTCTGTAAGCACCAAGGCGCGCGCTTTGTAATTTGTTAGGATTTGATGGTTCTCCATTCATTCTAAAGGTTTGCAAGAGACTATACGTTTTTGTGAAGGACAGAAAACTAAGTGCGTGTAAAAGGTAATAAAATTCTCATTTCTTTCTATCGCGCGCTAACAATAGGGCAAGGTGAGAGAGTGAAATGAAACTAATCAGAAAACAGAGATAAGAACATAAAAAACAAAGAAAAAAGAGGGTCTGTTATGGTGGTGGAATTTTCCACATCATTAGGCGAATGTAGTCATACTGAACATTTGGGATGCTGTCAACGTAAACCGAGATCGTGGTTGTCGTGAGATTCTGCCAGAACACGTGATAATCAGGCAATGACGCATGAACACCATACGATGAGCAGTTCCTGTATATGTAAACCAACACGTCAGTTGTATTGAGCCCGTGGTAGAAAATGTTTGAACCGTTGTAGTCACCTACAGAAACCCATCCAGTGTCATATGCTGGTACTGGCAGCATCCATGGAGAAAGCGTTCCGTTCATGCCATTCGTACCGTTTCGTCCGGGAGGACCCTGAATTCCCTGCAATCCCTGTGGGCCTTGCGGTCCCTGCACTCCTCTTAGACCTTGAGTACCCTGCGCGCCTGTATCACCAGTATCCCCCTTGTCTCCCTTTGGACCTCTTGCCCATTGCATGGAAACCACAGAAGCTACTAGACTTGAAGCCAGTATGGCGATTATGATACCAGCAACGAACATCGTTTTTGAAATAGACGCAGACATTTCATTTCTCCCCTTTTCACATATTCAGAAGACTAGACAAAGAGCAAAGTTAAGATTTTTGAAACAAACTTCTATGCTGGAAAGTACACGAGCTACTGGCTGATCTAAGACTAAACGTGACCAGACTTGCTTCTTACCTGCGAAAAAAGGGGGTTGGTTTTTATCAATATTTACTTGCGTCTATCTACGTTATGCGCGCGTTTTCTAAGCGCAGATGTGTGCATGAGGTTATTTTGTTTCTACTTCCACGAGATATACGAGGTTGAGGGGCTTTAGCAGTTCTCTTCCAGCAAGATTAATGATATTGGATTGAGCTCTATCTCCAACAAACCCCACCAAATTTTATTCGCAGTTACTCATGAATTCATCATGGTCTGCATAGCTCTTGTGAATGGAGATCATAAATGATATTATCTCCGTTCCTCTGCATCCTCCACCCATCAGAATGTTAGGTTGACTAATTAGCCACCTTAAGCCTCTCTTCCTGAGTTCATCATATAATATGTGGGTTCTTTGGTGTTTGCGTTTCTTGTGGTTACAACGGGATTTTCGGATTGAATGTAGAAACCGTGCGCTATTTGTTCTAAGCTCGCTTGCCTATCCCGCTATTAGGATTATACAAGCCATTCTTGCCGCTGTTGTGCATGATGAATACAGGAACGTGCGCTCCATGGGATAAAACCCCGCGATATAATCTTTGTACGTGCTACTTAGACTTACTATGAAGCAGTAAACGTTAATAGCGAAAACTGTCCACTAGAAGTTTGTTCCTGAAGCTTTAAATAATCAATCTAAATTCTATAGTTAATGCAATTAGAGGGAGAGACGAGATTGACGAGGTTGAAGAGATACGTAGTAGTTTGCCTTTTTTTCATTCTTTTGATGCCAATCGTAACGGCGCAGGTGAGTTTAACAAAATCCATGACCGTGCATGTGGATTCAGGGGATCCAACGACTGTTGCAATTAACCCTACAGATTCCTATGCAGCCATTGGTGGAACGTTCACCGTGAATGTGAACGTCACAAATGTCGATAAACTGACTGGATGGCAATTTACCGTCTACTTCCTGAAAAGCATATTGAATTGCACGAACGTAACCGAGGGTTCCTTCCTGAAGACCGCGGGTTCAACGTATTTCGGCGATATCATATCCAACAACTACAACGGCACCTATGGCAGGGTGGTGGCATACGATACCCTTCTTGGGACGACCGGAGGCGTAAACGGCAGCGGCGTGTTAGCCAGTATTACATTTAAAGCCTTAAGTTTGGGCGATAGCCCTCTACACTTGGCAGACACGAAGCTGGGCGACGAAAACATTCCGCCTCAACCGATCAACCATTCAACAATGGACGGAACAGCTCACGTTCAGGGCTTCTCTCTGACAGTGTCCACGATTGGCAACGGAACTGTCAGTCTAAATGCTTCTCAGCCATATTATTTTGGTCAGCATGTCAAGTTGTCGGCTAGTCCAGATACGGGTTGGTGTCTGCAGTTTTGGACAGGCAATTTAAGTGGCTCTGCTAATCCAGCTGTCTTGACAATAACGGGTAACATGGCTGTTACGGCTCACTTCGCGGTTGTCAGCTACACCCTGACAATATGTTACGTGGGAATGGGTGGTGTGGCTAGGAATAATACTGGACCTTATTATTATGGCACCCATGTAGAGTTGACTGCGTTTCCTACTAGTGGGTGGCTTTTCCGATATTGGAGCGGCAATTTCACTGGATTTTCCAACCCTGCCACGCTGGTTATTACTGGTAATACGAATGTTACTGTGAATTTCATGCCAAAACCAACACTTAAGATGAGCCCAAGTAGCACGACCTGCGGCATATACGGCCAGGGCTTTACGGTGAAGATAATGCTTTATAACGCATCAAATACCCAAGGGTTCGAGTTTCAAGTCCGTTACAACGCAACACTTCTGCAGTGCACAGGTTGGACTCTAAACGCATGGGCTTCGGGGAGTGTAACGATAAACGGAGGTAGCGGTGTAATAAGCGGTTACACGTCAGGATCGCCGAAAAATGGGACTTTAACTCTGATAACCCTCACGTTCCAAGCAGCTTACCATCATATCTGGAAGACGGCGCCGGGGTGGGTAAACAATTTGACGGCGCCAATTTTCCTGCAAATGGCTAACCTAAGCTGTCCAATCGGTTCAAAGCTGATATACACAAGAGGGAACCCTAACCAAATTAACGTCGGACCAGATTTCATTTACACTTTCTCGCCAATACCTGGTGATGTGAACAACGACGGCACAGTTGACATTTATGACCTGCGCACAGTAGCAGTGTACTTCAACGTCAAGGATGGAGACCCATCGTGGCCTCAAGCAAGTTACTATGACTTAGACGGCAATCTAAGCATTGATGTATTCGATCTCAGAACCGTCGGCGCAAACTTCGGATACACTTACATCCCATAGAGCCTGCCCATGCACCCCTTTCGAGCGCAACCCTCTTTTTTTGTCAATCAGCAACCCACGAAACAATCTTTCTCTGAAGAAAGACCATTATCATTCGCTACCAACAAGCACTTCCACCGCCTCAGTCCCTTCACGCAATCTGGATGAACCCCCACAAAATAAGATAGGTTTGACCCTGTTTCCCCAGTCGATTCCTGAAAACCTTCGTAATCATGGTCAATGAAGCTTTCATAGTTGAAAAATAGCCGAATGAGCCTGAACCGATTAAGATTCACATCTACTCTATCATCAACAGAGCCCGGCAACAGAATTTAGCCTACCGCGCGCCTTGTCCTCTTTCCCTTCAGTTCTTCTTCTAATTAAACAAGCATCGCTGCAAGATATAAACATTATTCTCCAATTATTCGATTGATTCAAATACGGAGCACCAAAAATTGAACAAATAGCATAGTTTAGGCATTGAATTTTCATTCAATACTGTTCGAACGCCAAAACTATGTACGTCCTTGATGACTGAACGCTGGGTACATGAAGAACTCATTGCATTCTGATTCATTTGACACTTTTCTTACTCTATAGAAGGAAAATTTATATTCTGCCAGATTCACTGTGTAAAGTTGAGATGAGCCGTGCGCTTTCGTACCTTTCCCTTTAATTTGCATCAAACGATTTTACGTGCGGTTCATCTCATATTTCTGAATTCATCTCGACTGCTCTAAGAGAGCGCGTCTTAGGAAAACCATTAAAGATGCCCTAAATGTGCTTCAGAGGTTGGTCAACAGCCAGCCGTGTTTCGGTGGGGAACATTCTCTATTTTTTGGGTCAAAGTGTCGCTGTACTTGTCTAACGCGCGCGTGCTCTCTCGCTTCTACCATGTTGTTTCTGGCGACTTTCATTGTGCCGTTGAGAGTTCGGGTTTGCTGCAAACGGACGGGCGGGATTTGAACTGACACCAAGTGAATTATCTGCCGAATCCTCTTTTTGATTTTATAGAACTTTATACCAAAAGCGTTATTTGCTAGCTGACATCATACTTTGATGCATAAGAAGGGAAAGGTAATGAAAAGAATAGCTATTGCATTATTGTTTGGGTTACTGTTAGCAAGCGTGTTCATGGGATCTCTTAACATTCAATCCGGGAAAGCAAATGTGAGTCTACTTGGAGGAACGGCGCAAGCAGCTGACCCCGTTGACTCGTGGCCGATGTTTCACCACGATCATGGCCACACGGGAACTTCAACCTCACCAGCCCCAACCACGAACAACACCCTATGGACCTACCCGACAGATAGCGATGTGTGGTCTTCCCCTACTGTTGTTGATGGTAAGGTTTACGTGGGATCAACTGATAAGAAGGTCTACTGCCTAGACGCTGCAACGGGAACGCAGGTTTGGACCTATCAGACAGGCGGCTGGGTGTATTCTTCTCCTGCTGTGCTTGGCGGTTGGGTTTATGTAGGATCCGAGGACAACTACACTTATTGCCTGAACGCTACCGATGGATCGCTCGTTTGGAAATACCAGACAGGCGGCTATGTGGAGTCTTCTCCTACTGTCGTTGGTGGTTTACTGTGGTTGGTCTATGTGACATCCTTTGATGGGAATGTCTACTGCCTCTACTCTGCCGATGGATCGCTCGTTTGGAACCATACGATAGGTAGCTCTTTGTATTCTTCTCCTGCTGTTGCTGATGGTAAGGTTTACGTGGGATCCGATAATGGGAACGTTTACTGCCTAGACGCTCTTGATGGAACAACTGTTTGGAGCTACACGACAGGTGGCAGTGTGTTTTCTTCTCCTGCTGTTGCTGGTGGTTTGGTCTACGTGGGATCGTGGGGTGATAAGAAGATTTACTGCCTGAACGCTACCGATGGATCGCTCGTTTGGAGCTACACGACAAATGGCTGGGTATTTTCTTCTCCTGCGGTTGCTGCTGGTAAGGTTTATGTGGGCTCTTATTGGGGGACCGTATACTGCCTGAACGCTGCTAAAGGATCCCTCGTTTGGAGCTACACGACAGGTGGCAGTGTGTTTTCTTCTCCTGCTGTTGCTGGTGGTTTGGTTTATGTGGGGTCTTATGACAAGAAGATTTACTGCCTGAACGCTACCGATGGATCGCTCGTTTGGAGCTACGCGACGGGTAGTTCTGTGTTTTCTTCTCCTGCGCTGGTCAACGGAGTAGTTTTTGTGGGATCACACGACTTCAAGGTCTATGCTTTCAGTTCTGTCCCTGGCCCTGATGTTGCCGTTACTGATATTGGGTCTTCCAAGACCGTGGTCAGTAAGGGCTTCAACGCGATCATAGGCGTCCAAGTAGAAGGACAAGGCGGCTTCTCTGAAACCTTTAACGTCACGGTTTACGCTAATACAACCCCTATTGCTTCGAAGCAAGTCAATCTATATAGTGGAACCACTACCATCATAATTTTCTTCTGGAACACCACTGATTTCGCCTATGGCGACTACACTATAAGTGCCCAAGCTTCGCCGTTACCAGGCGAAACAAACACGACAAACAACAACTTCACGGGTGGCACAGTAAGGGTTACCATTCCAGGCGACATCAACGGCGACGGCAAAGTTGGCACCGCCGACCTACAAATACTCGGCAACAACTGGGGTCTGACCGTTCCACCGGGAGACCCTAACGCGGACATCACAGGCGTCGGTAAAGTGGGCACTGCAGCTCTCATCCAAATTGGACTACACTGGGGTCAACACATCTAACGGGAAGCTAGCGTGCGCTGTTGAAGCACGCAGCACTTCTCCTCCTTCATTTTTTCGTCTTTTTGGGTACATGCGCTAGTATGATTTGTATTATAGAAATTTGTTCCTGAACTCTTAAATAACGCGCTCGCGCATATTATAGCCTGCAAACTAAAGGAGAAAGGCAAATGAAGACAAAACTATTAGCCATGATGATGGTTCTATCACTACTAACCGGAACTCTAGCAATCGCCATGAACACTCGACAAGTAACTGCGGACATTAGCCCAGCAACAGCAACACTCAAAATCAACCCTCCTTCCACGCATAAAACGCCTGCAGACGTTAACAGCTTCTTCGACGTATACATAGACATAAGTGTGACGGATCCAGGTCTTTTCGGCTTCGATATCAACGTGACATGGGGCGATAACAGCCTAATCGCGTTTGATCACGCTGACTACACAACATTGCTCAATGCTATTTGGGGGTCTGGCAACTGGACAACAATAAAAAGTGAAAACGGAGTCGTAGGTGGTGGTGGGTACTATAGGCTCGTTGCGCTGTCAACATTGAAGAGCTTCGTAAGCTCTGTAGACACTCATCTCTTCTTAATAGATTTCAAAATATTGCGATACTCGCACGCGCTTCCGCTGACTACCTCCATTCAAATAGCAGCGTACAAACTCAGTGACAAGAACGCAGACTCTATAAATGCGACACTAACAGGCGGAACGTTCACAATTGATGCGGCAATCCCTGGTCTTAACTTGTCGTTGAATGACAAATATAATGGTACTAAGCCATTTGAATTCGGCAAATACTTCGTCATTCAGGTCAGCGCTCTCAATGTTGTTGACTTGTCAGGTAGTGGCGGCTTGACAATCAATTTCAACTCAGAACTGCTCCAGTTCAAGGGTCTCGACTACAAGGGCGTATTTAACACAGTTTACGTCACTCCCAGTACTGACAGCGTTAATGTTGTTTTCTATGATTATTCTGGCGGTTCTTTCAGCGGCGATAACCTTACGCTGTTTGGGCTGAAATTCAAGGTAACGTTCGATAACAGCCTCTCGCACATATGGAAAAAGGGCGCATCTAACGGTAACGCTTTGACTGCCGATGTCTCAATAACTGCTGGCGACCTTTTGTTCGCCAATGGCGACGATATCCTCCTCTCAGGCATAACCCTTGTTGGAAGTCCGCTTAGCCTGACCATACACCTTATTCAAGGAGATGTCCTCGTCAACGGCATAGTTGACATATTGGACCTGACCGCAGTTGCTCAATGGTACGAAAAACCAGGGTTCCCCGTACAGTATGACCTGAACAAGGATGGCACCATAGACCTCTTCGACCTAGTACTCGTCGCAGCAAACTTCCTTTATGGCTACTCTTAGCAGAATCAGAATCAACATCCAAAACCTCCTTTTTCTTTTTGCGACTTTTAGCGTAGCGTGGGAAGGTTTGGTTCTCTTTACGTACTAATTGCTGTACCAATCGTGTGCATCAACGGTAGCGCTCGTTGACCGAGGGGGTGGGAGGGGTAAGGCGTAACAGTTCTCTCATGATTTCACGAGCGGATAAACTAGTACAATACTATCTTTGAACTCATCAGTTCGAAGTCCAAACAGAAGACGAGCTTGCTTTGACACTAAGCACTCTTTTCTTATGAAGCAGTAGTGGCACGCGCGCCCAGAGACGATAATCAAATTCTTCATTATACCATGCCGGAGGTAATCGCGAAAATCCTTAGGAGTTCATGGCACGTGTACGCACAGTCGCAAAGAGAATAGTAGATGTGCGTTCGCGCTAATGTTGAGCAACCCCGACGCGTGCAGACTAAAATCCACTTGATAGAAGTATATTCCTGAAGTATTAAATATTAGACATTGATTCTATAACTACTGCAAAATTAAAGGAGAAAGGATAAAGCATGAGATTTCACAAATTGGCAACGATTCTATTGACAATAGCACTGCTTTGTAGCATGCTAAAACTTACTATTCCACCAACGGTGAAAGCAAATCCGAGCACTATTCACGTTCCCAGTGATTATTCAATGATCAACTGGGCCATCGGCAACGCAAGCTCGGGTGACACTATTCTTGTTGCAGCTGGAACTTACAATGAAGAATTGGTTATCGACAAATCATTGACGATTGCCGGTGCTGGTGCAGAGACGACTACTATTGATGGCACGGGGCTAGCGCCAAACACCTTGGTTACTATCACAGCTGCAGGTGACGTGACCCTTACCAACTTTACCATAAGGAACGCGCCCCTGTTGGGTGATGGCACGAGGATAAGTCTGTTCGCACGGTCGACTGTTGCAGGTCCAACCTATACTATTTCTCACAACAAATTCTATGGAATGAATAATCCGGATGAGTATGACTATGGATTCTATGCACGTGGGAAAGAAAACATAGTATTCACTTACAATTTGGTGACGGGATTCGGAAACAACGGAATGTTACTTGAACAACACACAGGCTCAACTGAAATCAGTCACAATGCGCTTGATGCAGGCTCCTGGGGAATAGACCCAATATTCTTCATGACTTATGACGGAGTTGACGTGACGACTCTCCAGAACGTAAGCTACAACACGTTCGATATGGGCACTGGAGGACCATTCGATTATGACCACCACGCAACAGGAGTATCATTCTGCAGCGTCTACCCGTACTATGGCACGACCAGTCCCGCCAAATTCACTAATATGGTCATTTCAGGAAATACTTTCAGCAACCTACAGAGCAATAGAAGAGCAATTGGCTTTTGGATAGGAGGAACAGGAAACGATTTGGTTTCGCCAACAATAACTGGAAACACAATCACAGGTGTCGGTAACCCCGCTGACAGTTCGGGCATTGACTTTGTGGGATCTGGAGACGTTTCAGGTGCGACCATTACTGGCAACACCATTACTGGCACGGCGGCCGGCATCATACTGCGTTCAGGGGATGCTTCAGGTGCCACGATAAACTACAACAACATCGCAGGAAACACCATGGGACTCGATTGGACTGGTGGAAGTCTTGCAGATGCACGATTCAACTGGTGGGGCAGCGCAGCAGGTCCCAGTCCACCAGGCTATGGAGACCCCGTGACGGGCAATGCAGACATCTCGCCTTGGCTTATTAGCCCATTCGAGCAGGAGCGTCTGTACACTTCGCCGAATCCAGTCGGAAAAGCCTATGGAGACATAAACACTGACTTCACTCTCGGCGTGAACGTTGCGAACATCGTAGACCTCTTCGGCTTCGACATCAAACTCACTTGGGACAACTCTTTGATCACATTCGTAGGGGTTGACTATGCCAGCGAATTTAACGCGATTTGGGGATCAGGAAGCTGGTCGGTATGGAACTCAACAAACGGTGTCAGCGCCGGCATGGGATACTACAGACTTGTTGTTGTGGCGCAGGTCCCTGCTACTGGCTGGACAGGTGATCATACACTCTTTACTCTAACGTTCCACGCAGTGCGAGGCTCAAACATTGCCACACTTCAAACGCCAATTCATTTCGAAATAGCCAAACTGAGCAATAGCATTCCAATGCCGATACCAACAACAATAGAAGACGGACTCTACCAGATGAGCGCTAACACGCCAGGCCTGATATTCCAGTTGATCAACAACATAAATCCATCAAAACCCTTCGAATACGGCAAGAGTTTTAGAGTTCAAGTACGGGCGACCGGTGTTTCCTCACAGTTGACGGGCTACAGCATCACAGTCGTTTACGATACCGAGTTGCTCGCGCTAACGGCCGTAGAATGGAATGGAACGGTCCTAGGAGCAGGAACTTATACCGAGAGTCCCACTGGGACTGTCAACATTGTTAAGACTGGCGGAACCGGATACGTCGGATCCAACGGGCTGTTGTTCACGCTATGCTTTCACATACAATTTGACGATATCATCACGCACATCTGGAGAACGCATGCACCACACGACCTCACTCGCAACATTTCATTCTTCGATGCTCAACTAACCTTCAATGACGGCACGCTCTCCATGAGCTGGATATCGATAGGTTCAGCCCTGCAGGTAACCGTGCATTTAATTCAAGGAGACGTCGACTGCAATGGTGTCGTGGATATATGGGACCTGCGAACTGTGGCCGCCTACTACGACAAATCAACACCAGCAAAATATGACCTGACGATGGACGGCACCATCGACATCTTCGACCTTGTCGTCGTGGCAACAAATTTCAATTATGGAATGTAGTGGACTCAACCAAACCGAATCTCAATAACCTTTTTTTTCCCTTGTAATTTTCAACTCAGCGCCGGCAAAGTGTATTTCCATCGCGAATATTCTTGATCTATTTCGTATCTGGCTTACTTATGAACTAGCAAAACCCGTTCCTTGTAGCACCTACAAATAGACGAATGCGATTTCCAGGTAATCGCGCGTGCTTTGAAGAGAACGCACCGCCAGCAAAACCAGCAATCGTCTACTAGAAGTTTGTTCCTGAAGCCTTAAATAACCAACATAAGTTCTATAGATAGTGCAAGTTAGAGGGAGAAACGAGGTTGAAGAGAAAATCAATAGTCTGCCTCATATTCATTCTTTTTATGCCAATCCTGATTCCAACTGCGCATTCAGACCAGTCCGCCATAGTGGCTATCAATCCCACAGATTCTTACGTTAATATTGGCCAAACCTTCAGTGCGAATGTGACCATCGCCAATGTTGCAAACCTCACTTCATGGCAATTTACGGTATATTTCTTAAACAGCGTGCTGACTTGCACGAACGCAATTGAAGGTCCGTTTCTAAAGTCCGCTGGAGGCACATTTTTCGGAGATATCATAGCCAACAGCTACAACAGCACTCACGGCCGGGTGGTGGTATACGATACCCTTCTAGGCACAGGTGCAGTGGCAAACGGCGACGGCGTCCTTGCTAGCGTAATATTCCAAGCAACAGGTCCAGGCAACTTCACTGCGCTTGTCCTGGCCAACACAAAACTCGGCGATCAGCAGGTCCCCCCGAATCCAATTCCTAACACAACCGTCAATGGAGCAGTTCACGTGTCTGGTTTCACAACATACCCCGTAGCGGCCGCGGTTGGCATAACTGGCTACAAGTTGGTCTTTAACGAAACAATGAAGAACTGGCTCAATACGCCAGTGACCATCAACTACTACTGGGACTTCACTGCAGACAAATGGAACGGCACACAGTGGGTTGCCTCAGACATAAACGGCTCAACAACTTTTAACGGCTACTCTATACCAGCCTTGGCAACGGTGAACCTGCCGTGCAATGTTTACGTATTGAACCCGTCCACAGTAGCGTGGGGCGATTGGCTGAGGATCAGCTTCACATTCCATTGGTCATACAGCTCCACCACTAACTCGGTCACCCACCCCTCGACGAAGCTGCATGTGCACCCAGCGGACATTGCTGGTGTCACGCCCGTAGCCTTCCCGTACCTCGGAGCTGACGGCGCGGTTGGCACTAAAGACCTTCAAGTGCTCGGGGTTGAGTGGACCCTCAATGTCG
>Ga0335070_10001709_pt1 | contig 25447 bp, 24 predicted proteins | sample Lox_Sample_13_FD_206722 | JGI IMG/M metagenome (GOLD analysis project Ga0335070, IMG submission 206722) | Soil microbial communities from Loxahatchee National Wildlife Refuge, Florida, United States - Lox_Sample_1.3 | ecosystem: Environmental > Terrestrial > Soil > Wetlands | place: USA...
TCCCTCCCTTCCTGGAGACCGTGGAAGCGCTCGCTCGCCTGGTCCAGCGCCACCCGGGGACGGTTTTCATCGGCGCTCACCTCGGTTGCTATGCGGAAAACCTCGAGTGGGTCGGCGCCTTCCTGGACCGCTGCCCGAATTTTTTCGTCGACATCGCTGCGCGGATCGCCGAGTTGGGCCGCCAACCCTACCGCGCCCGGAAGTTCTTCCTGGATTATGCCGATCGAATCCTGTTTGGCTCCGACCTTGGCCCGGATCTGGCGGCTTACCGGATCATGTACCGCTTCCTCGAGACAGCAGACGAGTATTTCAGCTACTCCACCCGGCCGGTCCCTGACCAGGGCCGTTGGAACATTTACGGCCTGAACCTGCCCGACGAAGTTCTGGCTCAGGTCTATTACCGCAACGCTGCTCGCCTGCTCAAGATAAACGAGCAAGACCTGGTTGGACATGAAACTTGGTGAATTGGTTCATTGGGAATACGTGTGAAGAGGGTTATACCACGGCGGATCCCAAAGAGCTTGAATTTTGTGTCATCTGGAATCTAATCTGTGGTATAGAATCAGTTTATATTGAATGAGGAGGAAAGACCATGTCTGAGATAACGATTGGAAAAATGCGCGGCTTGCAGCAGTGCTCGACCCGGCGGGGGACTATTGCTGTATTAGCTTTGGACCACCGCAATAATTTACGCCACCTCCTTCGCCCAGATGCCCCGGACACGGTGAGCGATGAGGAATTGGTGGCTTTTAAGAATCTCGTTGTGTCTTACCTGGCGCCTGCCGCCAGCGCGGTCCTTTTAGACCCCCAGTTTAGCGCTGCGCAGGCGACCGCCTCTCGCTCGCTGCCGGGCAGCACCGGGCTGATGGTGGCTCTCGAAGAGACCGGGTATACCGGCGATCCAGCCGCTCGCGGCAGTCAGATCTTGCCGGGTTGGAGCGTCTCCAAGGCGCGTCGGATGGGCGCCAGCGCGGTCAAGCTGCTCGTTTACTACCATCCCGATTCGGCCGCCGCGGGAAGCATCGAGGATCTGGTCCGACAGGTGGGCAATGATTGCATGGCCGAAGATATCCCCCTTTTCCTCGAGCCTCTTTCCTATTCCCTCGATCCGGCGGTGAAACGGCTTTCCAGCGCGGAGCGCCGGCGGGTCGTGCTGGAGACCGCACGGCGGTTGGCCCCGCTCGGGGTGGATATCCTCAAAGCGGAGTTCCCGATCGACATCACCGCAGTGAAGAATGAGCGAGAATGGCTGGCGGCCTGCCAGGAGCTGACGGATATTTGCCCCATCCCCTGGGTGCTGCTCTCGGCCGCGGTCGATTTTGAGGTCTATCTGCGCCAGGTGGAAATTGCCTGCGCGGCGGGCGCCTCAGGGGTGGCAGCCGGACGGGCCGTCTGGAAGGAAGCTCCAATCGTATCCGGCTACGAGCGTGAATCGTTCCTGCGCGGCCTGGCCTACGAGCGCATGTCCCGCCTGAGCGCTCTGTGCGACGCATTGGCTCGTCCCTGGACCCACTACTATACTGCCCCCGACTTCCTCCCAGACTGGTACGAGCGATACTCAATTTGAAGGTTTTCTTTTTTACGCAATTCTGATTTGGCTGTGTTATTCTTGGAAGCAAGTTAATGTTTGAGATTGGAGGTTGAATGGAACGCGGGTTGCGTTATTTTGCATATATCAGTCTGGTGTTACTGGTATTGATCATGGGAATAATGGGAGGCGTGGTTCTGGACCGCAGTGTGATCTCCAAATACGTTCCCCAGCAGAATATCCCTGCTGACGCTCAGAATGAGTTTAAGTTAATGGGGGAAGCCTGGAATACGATCCATAAGGTTTACGTCGACCGGTCAGCGCTGGATTCCACCCAGATGACCTACGGGGCGATCAGCGGTATGGTCGATTCCCTGGGCGATACCGGTCACAGCCGGTTCCTAAGTCCGGATATCATCCAGGCCGAGAACCGTCAGCTACAGGGTGAGTTCGAAGGCATTGGGGCCACCGTGGGCACCCGTAATGGCAATACGGTCATCATCGCGCCGATTGATGGCTCGCCTGCTCAGAAAGCGGGGCTCAAACCTGGCGATATCATCGCCGCGGTCAATGGCGAGCCGATGGCCGGCGTCCCATTAAATACAGTGGTCAGCAAGATCCTCGGCCCGGCCGGTACGAAAGTCACTCTTACTATCCAGGATCCCGACACCGGTGAGAAGAGAGATGTGACCATCACCCGCGCCAAAATCATTCTCAATAACGTGACCTGGTACCAAATCCCCGGGACAACCCTGGCTCATGTCCGTATCGCTTCTTTTTCCAAAGGGATCAGCGACGATTTGAAGAAGGCCCTGACCGAGATCCAGGACAAAAAACTGACTGGCGTGGTCCTCGACCTGCGCAATAACCCTGGCGGCCTGCTGGACGAAGGCGTGGGCACCGCCAGCCAGTTCCTTGCCAGCGGAGATGTCTTGGAGACCAGAGATGCCAATGGGAATATCAAAAAGACGCCGGTTATTCCGGGAGGCGTCGCGACCAGGATCCCCCTGGTGCTGTTGGTCAACCAGGGGTCTGCCAGCGCCTCAGAGATCGTTTCGGGAGCGATCCAGGATGCGGAGCGCGGAACCCTGGTCGGGGAGACCACTTTTGGCACCGGGACTGTCCTCTCGCAATATCCCCTCTCGGATGGATCGGCGCTGCTCCTGGCGAACCAGGAATGGCTGACCCCAAAAGGCCGGGTGATCTGGCACAATGGGATCGAACCGGATGTCCAGGTTCAGATGAGCGCGGAAATCACTCCCCTCACTCCCGATGCGGAGAAGGCCATGACTGCCGAGCAATTCAAGGCCAGCCAGGACAGCCAGATCCTGAAGGCGGTCGATCTGCTCAATCAGCAGGCCAACCACTGATAGCAGTCATACATCAAGATCCTGGGGGTTTCCAAAACCCTGAGAATCTTTTGCTCGCAAAAACTTATAGCCCCAAGATCTCGCTGATCCGGTTCTTATCGAAACTGGTCAGGATGATCCCGTCGATGTCGAAAGTAGGGGTCGTGAGATTGCCGTTGTTCCACTTGCGCACCTGTTCGGCCGCCAGCGGGTTTTTGGAGACGTCCACCTCGGTAACCGTCAGGTCACAGGACTTGAACCACTGGCGCGCCAGGGTGCAGTCGGGGCACCAGACGTTACAGTACATGACGATCCCCCCGTGGGGCAGCGGCTCGCCGGGGGCAGGCTCGGGGATATGTTTTACCGCTGGGTTGGTCGCCGCCAGGCGGGTGAGCACGTCGAACAGCACCTGGTTATCGGGCTGGTCATCGATATCGTGAATGTCAATGTAGCGGACGATCCCCTCGTGGTCGATGACGAAAATTGCCCGTTCGGTATACCCCTCGGGCCTTAAGACCCCGTAGCGCTGGGCCACCTCGCCGTGCGGCCAGAAATCGCTCAACAGCGGGTATTCGATACCGCCCAGGCTCCCGGCCCAGGCCTTCAAACAGGGAACATGGTCGATGCTGATGCCCAGGACCTGGGCATTTAATCCCTCAAACCGGGTCCGTTCGGCCTGGTAAGAAGGGATCTGGTTCGTTCATATTGGGGTCCAGGCCTGGGGGAAGAAGGCCAGAACCACAGAATAGCCGCGAAGATCTCCCAGGTGGATCTCGCGGTCCAGGTGGCTGGGTAAGGTAAAATCAGGCGCTTTTTGTCCGACGTAGATCTGCATAATCCACCTCCCCGGGGACAATGAATGCCAGTATTTGTATCATTATACGGGGAATCCCGTCAGCGAGTCCAATCCAGGGTGCCAATAACCAGTTGACTTGAAATTTGAACCACGCCGCTGCCGTCCATCTTACAGACATAAATGCCATTCTGGCTGATAAAGGCCAGCATCCGGCCATCGGGGGAGATCGCCGGATACAGGCCGGTCCCGTTGGCGTTGGTGATCCTGCGGTAATTTCCACCATCAAGAGAGAGGAGATACAGGTCGGAGGGAAGGTTGTGGGCCGTGACCACCTCAACGCCAAACAGCCGTTCCAGCGGGGTTTGCCGCCTGGACGAGGTGGACGGGTTGGCCGCGCTGAAGAGAATAGCCTTCCCGTCGGGGGTAAAGCGGTGCGCGTCCACCGTGGGAAAATCTTTGCCGGGTAAAAGAAGCCGGGGGTCCGAGCCATCCGCGTTGGCAATTGCCAGGTTATTCAGCAAGGTCTTGGGGTCAATGGTCAGGTAAGCCAGCTTTGTACCATTCGGTGAAACCTCTGGCCAGGTGGCGCTGTCGATCACTGGCGCTGCCTTCCCGTCCAGAGTGACCTTTTCGATCAGATCGCGGTCCATATCCGATCCACCGCTGCCGCGATGATAGTGGGTGGCGTAAATAGCCTTGCTATCCGGCGCCCAGGAAGGGTTGAAATAGGAATCGTCTTTTCCGACGCCCGGAATCAGCTTCTTGAGGCTGTCGCTTCCATCGGCTGGCAGCAGATAAAGGGTTGGGAAGAGGAAGGATTCGCCCGGTGGCGGGGGTGCGGAGTAGGTCAGAGCGATCTGGGCGCCATCGGGTGAGAGGGCGGCTGCGCTCAGCACGCCTCGTTCGGGCGTCTGAAAGACGACCTTCGACTGGCCGCTGGCCAGGTCTAATTGGACCAGTTGGTTGCCCGGGTCGCGGAAGCGAATATACATCAGCTTCCCGCTCAGGTGCAGGCTCGCCCAATCCACGGGGATATCCACCGGCGTGGGAAACGAAGTTGGGGTGGGGGTGGCCTGTGGTGAACAGCTCGCCAGGAAAGAAGCCAGCACGATCACTGCGGCGATTCGTCTCATCAATATAACCTCTCAATTGCCCACAGCCAGGGTACGGATATAGTTCACCAGGTCCCAGCGCTGCTTTTCGGTCAGGGAATTGGCAAACGCGGGCATGGCCGAGTTGGGATAGCCATCCGAGATCCATCGGAATAGCTGGCCATCGGTGTGAATGCCGATCGCGGCGTGCTTGGTCAGGTCGGCGGGGGGTGGATTGAGCCCGGTCGCCAGCGGCCCGTTGCCGTTGCCGGTAACCCCGTGGCAGGAGGAGCAGTTCCTCTGGTATACAGCCAGGCCCGATGCAATCGAAGCAGCTTCCGCCGGGAACGGGTTAGGAGTGTCATCTTCAGAGGCTGCCGCCGCGGCTCCCTGGACAGTGACGTCAAAGGTGTGGCGGACATCGTTCATGCCGGTCCGGCGCAGGATGACCTCGACCTGCCATTTGCCATCGGCGGGAAAGTAGCTGCCGCGAGCCGAGTAGCGGCTGCCGCCGTCCTCTGCTTTCGTCGCGATCTGGGTCACTCCCAGGGAAGATTGAGGAGGGTAGAGACGGAGCAGCACCTGGGAGGTGAGTGGGTCTGCGCCACCCGGATTCTGGAAATCCACGCCAAACTCGTTCACGCCAATTTGAAGAGGAGCGGCGCGCAGGATGAAATGTATCCCATCAACGGCATACGACCCTACGTACCCTTGAGCCTGGCGCGCGTTCAACGCGGTGAAGGCGGGGTTGGACGCGGTGAGGACGCCAGCCACAGCCAGAACCACCAGCCCCAGGGCCAGCTCGACCGGCACTGTCCTGGATAGCCACAGGCTGGCCGCGCTCCCCAGGCGGGCCAGGCGCGGGGAGAGAACCAGCAGGTTAACAGCCCCGAGAACGAAAAGAAGCGCAAACAGGCCGCTCTTCGCGACGACCGCCAGGCCATAGGTGGTTATGGTCAGGGCGGGGAGGGTGCGAACTTCCACGAGGGCGGAGTAAAGCCCGCTGAGCGCCAATCCGGTCACGCAGACCAGGGCCAATCGGGAAAACATGGGGATCAGGACAGAAAGCGGAACGGGCTGGTTTTTTCCGGCCTGTGTGGCCAGGATGACCAGGAAAAGCGGGACCAGCCCGCCCATCCAGGCCACCATCGAGCCAAGATGCAGGGTCTCAATGAGCACATTCAGGGCTGAGCCGGTGGCAGCCAGGTGACTTTTGAGACTGAAGGTAGCGAGGACCGCGACCCCCAGCGCCAGGGCAAGCCACCATTTTCCAAACGCTCCGGTCGAGGGAGGGGGCAGACGCAGTGTCCAGACGACCAGGAACATCGCCAGGACGATCCGCGCGAGGAGGAGCAGACTGGTCTGAGATTGGAGAAGCGGGATCAGGCTATTCCCAGGCCCAATCCCCAACTGTATGGCTTCATAAACGAAGCCGGCAATTGAGAAGACCACCAGGGCCAACAGTCCCACCAGGGACGTTCTCACGAACAGGTCGTTGATTTCGCGTGGAGCAGGACCTGTGCCGCCAGATCGGCGCAAAGCGGGTTTCCAGACCAGGAGGACAAAGCTGAAGCTGCCCAATCCCAATGCCAGGCTGGCGTAGGTCAGCCAGGAGATACAGACTTCGACCCAGGCGGGCAGGATGGTCGCGGGGTCAGGAGCGCCGACCGGCGGCAGCAGCGAGAGGGCTGTCAGAGGCTGCCCAACTGAAAAGGTAATACTGCTGTTGATGATGTGCCCGTCGACGGCGGAGCGCACCTTCCACTGCACGCTGTAGACCCCATTCTTGAGGGGGGGAAACAAGAGGCGAACGATTTCAGCCTGCGAGGCATCCACAACGACCGTGACGGGTACGGGCTGCTGGGCGGTCGCCTCAATAATCTGGTAGGTGCTGAAGGCTGCATCTGGCGTCTCGCTGAACTCCAGGGTCACCTGCGCCGGGCTTTTCTCCAGCACCGCCCCGTTCTCGGGGTCCGAGCGAACGAGGTTGGAATGGGCCGAGACTCGTCCGGATGGAGCGAGGCTTGCCAGGAGAAGGATCGAAAGTACCAAAAAAATTCTACGCATGCGCGATGACCAAGCCGATTCTATGAGTAATACTATCCGTTCTCCTTGAAAAGTCAAGAAATATAAATCTGGCTTTAATCTATGAAGAAACGCAAGCGCCTGGCCCTCTCTCTTCTACAGCGATTCCCAATGAGATCTGACAATTGGTGATCCAGGCCAGATTTGATAGTAAAATTCTCAGGTTGTGATCGATCATCCCGGCTGAAGGAAACCCGAATGGCACTTGTGGAAAAAGTAGATCAACTGGCGCTGGTAGTCGCCTCCGGGCGCCAGGCCGATGAGCTGACCCAGCAGTTGGTCGGCAACAGGTTTTATTTCACCCGGATCGACAGCTCGGGAGGCATCCTGCAGGAGCAGACGATCTGCCTGTTGATTGGTTTTCACCGCTCGCGGCTGCCGGTCCTGGTTGGACTGGCGGAACAATACTGCCGGCCCTATCAAGAATATATTCCCACCCAGATCAACCTGGCGGAAGGCGCACCGCCGTTCCCATTGATCGAAGCGCAGGCCGGGGGAGCGTTGGTTTATGTGCTGGATGTGGAGCAGTTCGAGCAGCTTTAACCACAGAGGTGCCCTATGAAATTGATGATCATCATTGTCCGTAACGAAGATGACGAAGCCGTGATCCGCGAGCTGGTGCAGAAAGATTTCCGGGTCACGCGGATGGCCAGCACAGGCGGTTTTCTTCGCCGGGGGAACAGCACCCTGCTGGTAGGGGTGGAGGACGACCAGGTGGACCCGGTAACGGCTATCTTGCGCCGGACCTGCTGTTCTCCAGAGGAAGGCCAGCACCGCGCGACGGTTTTCGTGGTGAATATGCGCGAGTACATCAAAGTATAAGGTTTTAATGCCTGCTTCAAGATCCAAATTTAGCGACCTGCTGCAGCGGGCGCGCCGATCCTTCGTCTACTTTGCGACCGGAGGTGATTGGGCGATCGCCCTGCCCGATAAGATCCACCGGAACCTGGTCTGGTTCTGGTTCGATGGATTCTTTGCCGCGGCCTGCGATAACATCGCCCTTACCTACCTGGCGGTCTACCTCCTGGCGCTGGGCGCGACCCAGACCCAGATCGGGGTGTTAAGCTCGCTTTCCAGTCTGGTCGCGGCCCTAATGCTCTTTCCCGGCGCCATGCTGGTCGAGCGGATCGGGCGGCGTAAGCATCTGGCGGTGACGGGGGGAGTTGGAGCGAGGCTCGTTCTGGGGATCCTGGCCGCGCTGCCCCTGTTCTTGAGTGGGCCCACTCTGGTGACTGTTGCCATCGGCGTTTCCCTGTTGCGAGACGGGTTTGCGAACCTTGGTTTTCCAGCCTGGATGGCGATCACCGCGGACATCGTCCCCCTGGCCGGCCGGGGTCGCTACTTCGCCTCGCGCAATTTTGTGATGGGCGTGGCCGGAATGGTCACCACCCTGGGAATAGGATTTTTCATCGCGCGGACGGCCTCGCCCGGCGGTTACCAGATCGCCCTGGTGATTGCTTTAATTCTTGGGTCGGGCTCAACGTTTTGCTTCGCTCACCTGAAGGATTCCAATCCGAAAGCTTCTGGCGGAGCGATTTCGTCCTTCAAATTTCACGACCTGTATTCTGAGCTGGTTTCCAACCGGGCATTTCTGATCCTGATCGGGACCACTGCCTTGTGGAACCTGGCGTTGAATGTCGCCGGTCCCTTCTTTACAGTGTATCTGGTGAAAAACCTGCACGCCGATGCCGCGATGGTGGGGATGACCAGCATTGCCACCAGCCTGGGAACGCTCCTTTCGCAGCGCAAGCTGGGGGAACTGGCTGACCGCTGGGGGGCGCGCAAGCTCCAGGTGGTCTGCGAGTTGGTGATCCCGGTCCTGCCCATCTTATGGGCGCTGGTGAACGCAAGCTGGCAGATCATCCCGATCAACGTGTTGAGCGGCGTGCTGTGGGCGGGCTATAACCTGTCTTCGTTCAACTACCTGCTCGAGCTGGCCCCGCCGGAAAAACGAGCGCGCTATTCGGCGCTTTTCCAGTTCACCGTGACCATATCCCTGGCGTTAGGCGCGGCACTGGGAAGCGTGATTGTGACGTTCTGGGGCTTCATCGCCGTCTTCCTGGGGTCGGCGATTGGGCGGATTATCGCGGCGGGTCTTTTTGCGAGGCTGTCCAGCCAGGTCCGGCAGGAGCTGCGCCCGGCTGCCGCCCAAAACCAGACAGGAGTGAAAAGACTGCCTTGAAAGAGCGGCCCAGAGTCCTGTATTTCTTTCTCCTCCTCTTCGGAGTGTTTTGCGGCTCGACCGCGGTCATCATGATCAAGGCCAGCACCGAGCATCCTTTCCTGGTGGCTTCGTACCGCCTGCTGGTCGCCGCGCTGGTGCTTTTTCCCTTCTTCCTGCGCGACCTGCGCAGCCTGGAACCGGGTGAGACGTACGGCTGGAAACAGGTGGGCTGGTCTGCGCTCCCGGCGGTTTTCCTGGCGTTCCATTTTATGACCTGGGTGGTGGGCGCCCGGCTGACCCAGGTGGCCAACGCCAGCCTGATTGCCAACCTGACCCCGACAGCGATGCCGTTTCTTGTCTGGGCGATTTTCCGCGAGCGGATCACCCGCCAGGAGATCGTGGGCACCGCGTTTACCCTGCTGGGTTTGGTCGCGCTGAGCGGGTCGAACCTGAGCATTTCCCAGGACAGCGTGCGCGGGGACCTGATCTGTTATGTCTCGATGCTGGCTTTTGCTGCTTACCTGGCGTTGGGACGGAAAAACGGGGCGCGGCTGCGCCTGTGGCTGTACATGGTGCCACTGTATTTTTTCGCCGGGGTGATCTGCCTGATCTGCGCCCTGTTCACGATCAATCCGCTCAAGGCGTACACCGCGACCAACCTGCTCCTGATGGTGGGGTTGGGGCTGATCCCGACCGTCCTGGGGCACACCATCTTTAACTATTCGCTCAAGCGCTTCCGCGGACAGGTGGTCAGCGTGACCAATTTGCTCCAGCCGGTGTTCGCCAGCCTGCTGGGATTTTTGATCTTCAGGGAAGCGCCGCGCCCGCTGGCTTATGTTGCTGCGGCACTGATCGTGACGGGGGTGTTGATCGTCCTGGGCGCGGCGCAGCGGACCGTTACCGCATCGTTCACAATAGGGTACAATCCGGGTACCAATAGCGGGAAAGGAAGTGCGAGATGAGCAAAGCGCAAATCGGGTTGAGCGGCCTGGCCGTGATGGGCCAAAACCTGGTCCTGAATATGGAGCGCAACGGCTACAGGGTGGCGGTTTACAATCGCACTACCGCGACGATGCACGAATTTCTGGAGCGCCACCCGGGTAAAAATTTGGTCGGCTGCGAGAGCCTGGAAGACCTGGCGGCAGCTCTCGATCGCCCGCGCAAGGTGATGCTGATGGTCAAGGCCGGGTCTCCGGTGGACGCGGTGATCGACCAACTCGCGCCGTTGCTGGAGCCGGGAGACCTGATCATCGACGGCGGCAATTCGTATTTCCTCGACAGCGAGCGGCGTTCCAGGGCGCTGGAGGCGATTGGGTTGCGCTTCCTCGGAACCGGCGTTTCGGGTGGGGAAGAGGGAGCTTTGAACGGGCCGAGCATCATGCCCGGGGGCCAACCCGGGGCGTATGCCCTGGTGAACGATATTTTCACCGACATTTCGGCCAGGGTGGACGGGGAGCCCTGCGTCACCTATATCGGCCCGCACGGCTCGGGGCATTACGTCAAGATGGTGCACAATGGGATCGAATACGGCGATATGCAGTTGATCGCCGAAGCCTATGATATCCTGCACCGCGGGCTGGCGATCCCCAACCGGGAGCTGGCGCAAATTTTCGCCGAATGGAACCAGGGCGAGCTGGAATCGTATCTGATCGAGATCACCAGCCAGATCCTGACCAGGCTGGACGCGGATACCGGCCTGCCCCTGGTCGACCTGATCCTGGACGAAGCGCAACAGAAGGGCACCGGGCGCTGGACCAGCCAGAACGCGTTGGACCTGGGCGTGCCGATCCCGACGATCGACGCGGCGGTGGAGATGCGCATCCTCTCGGCGCTGGTCGACGAGCGGCAGGCGGCGAGCAAAGTGCTGAGCGGGCCGGAGCTGAAATATCATGGGGATCGCGGGGAGATGATTGCGGCGGTACGCGACGCGCTGTACCTAGCCAAGATCTGCTCCTACGCCCAGGGAATGGCTCTGCTGCGCGCCGCCAGCCGGGAATACGATTACCAACTGCGCAACGGCGAGATCGCTGCGATCTGGCGGGGTGGATGCATCATCCGGGCGCGATTTCTCAACCGCATCCGCGAAGCCTACCAGCGCAATCCAGACCTGTCCAACCTGCTGCTGGACGAAGGTTTCCGGCAAGACGTGAGCCAGCGGCAGGGCGCGCTGCGCCAGGTGGTCGCGGCGGCAGTCCGGTTGGGGATTCCATGCCTGGGGATGTCCAGCGCGCTGGGCTACTTCGATGCCTACCGCACCGGTCGCCTGCCCGCGAACCTGATCCAGGCTCAACGGGACTACTTTGGCGCCCACACCTTCAAGCGTTTAGACAAGGCGGGGACCTTCCACGCAGACTGGCATTAAGCCGGGAGTATCCAGGTGTTTTCTATTCTATACGGCTTTCTGGCTGCCCTCACCTGGGGCGGCGGTGATTTTGCAGGCGGGCTTGCCAGCCGACGGGTTGGGGCGTTCGTGGCCGTCCTGCTCGGCGAGATTGCCGGCCTGGTGGTGCTGATCGCGGCGATCCCCGTCGTGCGCGAGCCGGTCCCCACACGGGACGTTCTGCTGATCTCGGGAGCGGCGGGAGCGATCGGTTCTTTCGCGCTGACCTTTTTCTACCGGGCAATGTCTGAGGGCCAGATGAGCATCGCAGCGCCAGTTTCGGCGCTGCTCACCGCGGCCCTGCCGATCGTAGTCGGGATCTTTATCGAGGGCCTGCCTTCGGGCTGGCAGTTGGCCGGGTTCGCCTTCGCGCTCGGGGCTGTTTGGTTGATCTCCCAGGCGGATGGGGACACCCGCCCGCACATCGAGCGGCTGGCCGACCTGCGCCTGCCTTTTATTGCCGGGCTGGGGTTCGGGATGTATTTCGTGTTAATTCACCAGGCCGCGCGCCATGCGGTGCTTTGGCCGATGATCGCCGGGAGAATCGGTGGGACCTTGCTGATCTGGATCGTGGTGGCCCTGCGCAGGGACGCGGTCCGGGTGGCGCCGGGGGCGTGGAAATTTATTCTGATCAATGGTTGCTTCGATATCATGGGGAACCTCTTTTACATCCTTGCAGGGCAGGCCGGGCGGTTGGACGTGGCCGCAGTGATCAGCTCGCTCTACCCTGGCGCGACGGTATTCCTGGCCTGGTTGTTCCTCAAAGAACGGATCAGCCGGGCGTAGGGGGCGGGCATCCTGGCAGCGCTGCTGGCGATTGCCCTGATGACGAATTGAGCAACCGGGCCGACCCACGGGGCAACCTATATCTTATGGGTTTGCGGTACCAGGCAAAAAATGTTATTATGACAAATACAAGCAGAGTAACAGGAGAAAAAATGAACCAAAATTTTCTCGATCAAGCCGAGTTTGCCGATAACCCTGAGCCGCGCTGCCCGGTGATCCTGGTGCTGGATACCTCGGGCTCCATGGTCGGCGCGCCGATCCAGGAGCTGAACGAGGGGCTATTCCAGTTTGGCCAGTCGCTGCGCCAGGACCGGCTGACCTCGCTGCGCGTCGAGGTGGCGTTGGTGGCCTTCGGCGGGAAGGTGCGGGTGATCGACGTGCGCGGAGAGCATCCCCAGGGGCCAGGCGGGGCCAACATGCTTGCCGTCCGTCCGAAGCTGAAGGAGATCCCCTTCGAAGCCCGCCAGGCGTTCGTCACGGTCGACCAGTTCGCGCCGCCGTACCTCGAGGCCAACGGGGGCACGCCGATGGGCGAGGCGGTCCAGCGCTCGCTGGCCCTGCTGCGCGACCGCAAAGAAATTTACAAGCAGAATGGGCTGGATTACTTCCGCCCGTGGATGTTCGTAATCAGCGATGGGCAGCCCACCGACAAAGGGTGGGAAGCCGTCGCCGACCAGGTGCGCCAGGAGGAGAACCGCAAAGGGCTCATCTTCTATGCCGTGGGCGTGGAAAAGGCGGACATGAAGGTGCTCTCGCGCTTTACGGAGGCGCGGCCGCCGATGCGCCTGAAGGGGCTGGCATTCGATGGGCTGTTCACCTGGCTATCGAAGAGCCTCTCGGCGGTGGCGAACTCGCGTCCCGGCGAGCAGACGCCTCTGCCTCCGGTGGGTTGGGGGGAGGTGGACACATCGCATTGATCACCGCGGTCGCCCGGGCGCTGAGACGCCGGCCGGTGGAGACCTTTGCCGGTCCAGCGCCATGGAAGGTGGTCAGCGCGGCCGTAGCGGGGACTAGCCACGTCCGGTTGGGGATACCCTGCCAGGATGCGGCCGGGATACTTCAGCTCCCTAACGGCTATCTCATCGTTGCGCTGGCCGATGGCGCCGGCTCGGCCCGGCTTTCCGAGCAGGGCGCGCAGCTCGCGGTGGAGAAAGCGCTCGCCGCGCTGGAAAGCCGGGTGGGGTTGTGGCCGGCCGGGACGACAGGCGATTGGGAAGGGGCGCTCAGGGCCGCCTTCCAGCGGGCGCGCCTGGCGCTGCGCCGCCGCGCCCGGCGCCTGAACGAGCCGCCGCGCGAGCTCGCTGCGACGCTTACCTGCCTGATTGCCGGAGAAGAAATCCTGGCGGTCGGGCAGATTGGGGATGGGGTGGTGGTCTGGAAAGACTCGCAGGGACGGCTCTACCAGGCTACCCGGGCTCAAAAAGGGGAGTTCGCCAACGAGACGAATTTCCTTACCCAGGATGGCGCGCTGTGGCGAGTGGAATACTATTGTGCTGCACAGCCAGCCAGCGCATTCGCGGTCACCAGCGATGGCCTGCTCCGCCTGGGGCTGAAGTTGCCGGCGGGAGATCCATTCAGTCCCTTCTTCGAGCCGCTATTTGCCTTCACCAGCGCGGCTCCAGCTCCCGAAGCAGCGACCGTCCAACTGGAGGATTTCCTGGCTTCAGAGCGAGTGTGTGCGCGAACCGAGGACGATAAATCGCTGGTCATCGCGGTCCGCAGGTAAGATTTGTCTGGAAAAGGCAATCAGATGAACGCTTATGATCCTCTCGGCAGACCCATCCGGCTGAGTGAAAGCATCGGCCGGGGTGGGGAGGCATCTGTATACCGGATCGCCAATGAGCGCGCGCAAATTGCCAAGATCTACGAACCTGCCCCGCGCCCGGGCTATTCCGAGAAGCTGACCTGGATGACCGAGCACCCCCCGTTGGACCCGACCCTCTCCGCCGGGCATCCTTCGTTGGCCTGGCCGGGCGGGCTGCTCTACGACCTCCAGGGGCGCTTTATCGGCTACCGGATGCCCTACATTTATCCGGCCGTGCCGCTTCTCCACGTCTTCAATCCAAAGCTGCGCAAGGCCATCCTGCCGCGTTTCGACCGGCGCTACCTGCACCGCGTGGCGCGCAACCTCTCCTCGGCGGTCGCGGCCCTGCACACTCACGGCTATGTCGCCGGGGATTTGAACGAGAGCAACGTGCTGGTGATCCCCTCCGCGCTGGTGACCCTCATCGACGCCGATTCCTTCCAGGTCGAGGAGCAGCGCGATGGGAACAGGGTGATCCATTTTTGCCCGGTAGGGAAGTTTGAATACCTGCCGCCAGAGATGCAGGCGAACAACCTGGGAAAGGTCCGCCGCCTGCCGGAGCAGGACAACTTTGCATTGGCCGTGCTGATCTTCCAGTTGCTGATGGAAGGCAACCACCCCTTCCGCGCGCAGTGGCTGGGGGAAGGGGAACCGCCGCCGATTGAGGCGAGGATCGCGGAAGGGGCTTTCCCGTACACGAGCGCGAACCAGGCGGTGATTCCACCCCGCAACGCACCGGACCTGAACCGGCTGCACCCGGCCATCGTCGAGCTGACCCGGCGCTGCTTTGTCGATGGCCACCTCGATCCCGGCCTGCGCCCGGACGCTCGCACCTGGGAAGAGGCGATCATCCAGGCCGAGCGCGCGCTGCGGGTCTGTCCGAACGGGCACATTTATTCAGCGCATTTTCCACGCTGCCCGGACTGCCCTGCCCCCGCCTGGTCTGCCTGGCGCCCCGCGGAGACGGCTGCCCGGCCGGGCGGACCCGCGGCCGCGAAGGCAGCGCCGGTTCCACCGCCGCGAAGCGATCCACAGCCGGCCCAACAGGCGCGCCCTCAGCCGGCGGCTGCTGCGGCCCAGGTCCCCAATTTCTTCCGGCCAGCGCCGGCCAACCCGCAGGTCCAGGGGACGATCCAGGCCAGCCCGAATTTCCCTCTGCCGTCCGTTCCCAGGCCGATCACGATGAACATTCGCTGGCAGGGTCCCAAACAACGGCCGGGAAGCCTGTTTCAATGGGCTGCGCCGCGGGTGGCGAAGAGTTTCCTGATCGGTGGAGGCCTGGGCGCGCTGGCAGGGCTGGTTCCCGGGGCGGCGATCGCCGCGGCGTCAAAAGGAATCGGGGATGCGGTTGCCTGGAGCCTGCTTTTCGCCCTGGGCGGCGCGGCTGGCGGCCTGCTGCGTGGATGGGAACCTGGCTATCGCATCGGTGACTGGCTGGACCGCCACATGGGCTGGACGATGCTCTGGCAGGGAGCCGGAATGGTGCTGGGTGCGATCCTGGGCTTGATGCTGGGGATGGTGTTCTGGTGGGCGGTCTTCCCGATTGTCCTGGGAGTGATCCTGGGCGCGCGCGTGGGCGCCGCCGCCGGGCGGTGGATATGGCAGGCCGGCAATCGCTTTGGCTGGGGGCGGATCTTTGCCGTACTGGGTGGGGGAATCGCGGCGGGCCTGGGGTGGATGTTCGCCGGGTGGGCTGCTTCGGGTGGGTTGGGGGATTCGATCTCGGGGTGGATCGCCGGGGGAACAGCCAGCCTGGTCTGGACCTGGGCGCTGGCGGGCGCGCTGTGTGGCGGCCTGGGCGGCGCAATCGGCGGGTCGCTGGCCGATCTGTTTGGACGGCTTTCAGGATTGGTTCGGTAGAATAAAGAGAAGAGAACAGAGTACGGAGAACAGCGGTTGGGTGACTGTTCTCCGTACTCTGTTCTCTATTCTCGGTTTTAGGCGTGCTGGAGCTGGGTCACATCCAGGACTTTTTTGGCCTGCTGGCTGGCGGGCCGCTCCAGGGGGCCTAAGCGGTTTACATCTTCGATCAAACGATCCATCTCTTCCGCCAACCGTGAAGCCTCACCGGCGATTTGCCAGACCAGCCTGAGCCGTTCAGGCTCGATCCCCATCTGGACCAGAAGGCGTTGCATCAGGCTGTAGCGGCGCAACATTTTCGACTTTTGCTCGGCGTAATGAGTGTTGCCGGGGTGGCAGCCGGTGATCACGATGCCGTCCGCGCCAGAGGCGAAGGCCTTCAGGAAGTGGTCAGGCTCCATCCGCGCCGAGCAGAGCATGCGCACCAGGCGGACATTGGCCGGGTGCCTGAGCTGCTTGATCCCTTTCATATTTGCGCCGTGGTTGCTGCAGAGGTAACAGGTGAAGCCAATGATGGTCGGTTCAAAAGTTGGATCGATTGGCATATTTTCCCACACTCGCGATTTTTCGAGCCCATACCGATGTACTGATTATTCCAGAAAGCGATGCAAAAGAAAATCAGGAAACGGTCCCAATTTTGAACTGAATAGCTCCGATTTATGGGTGAAATGGAGTATGCCATACTCCAAAGGAGTATTTTTAAGTGTTGGGTTAGAAGTGGAAAATCATATTGACTCACCCTGTGAATTTCTCTACAATGGTTGAGTGCGTTATATGGTAGAGCTGATAGTTTTACGTAGAATTGCCATACCTTCCGGTGAGCGTGAAATTGATGACCCCAGAAATCTGGATGGAACTGGCTGAAGCTGCCCGCTTCATTGGCGTCCACCCATCCACCTTAAGGCGGTGGGCCGATGCTGGAAAGATCGACCATACCCGCACCTTGAGCGGCCGCCGGCGGTTTCGCCGCTCCGACCTGGAAGAAGTCGTCGAGGGGATGCGCCGCGTTCACCGGCCGCAGGAGGACAGCCCGCGCCTGGAGACGATCTCGCTCAACCTGAGCCGGCAGCGGCTGGGCGAACTGAGCGCGCGCTCCGATCCATGGCTGGCGCGGATGAGCGAGGAACAGCGGCTCATCTTCCGCTACAGCGGCCAGCGCCTGCTGGGTTTGATGATGCAGTTTATCAGCCGGGGCGAGTCCGCTGAAACCTTTCTCGTGGAGGGCAAGCGGGTGGCCGGCGATTACGGCAGCCTGTGTTTCAAAATCGGGCTGAGCGAGGCGCAAACCGCGGAAGCCTTTCTCTATTTCCGCCGCTCGATCCTTGAATCGGTGCAGTCCACCGTAGGGTTGGGCGGACCTTACGATCTGGATGGGCACCGCATCGTACTGCGCACAATCGATTTTTTCGACGCACTCCTGGTCGCGACGATCGAAAGCTACGCGCAGACCTGTCAATCTGGGTGATCGATGGGTAGGGGCGGCATTCAGGGTGGGTTGAACAAAAGGAGAATGCCCCATCAATCAACTGAATGTAAGAAGCAATGAACGGGCCGGAGCGTTCCAGGGGACCGGTCAGGCTGAGATTTGCCCGGGGAACACCTTTCCCCAGGATGTAAGATCACGAATAGTGTGAAACTCACAGCGGAACAGCTTGATCCAGTTGGAGGCCGGAAGTATGAGCGGTAAAACGATCAACCATTTCCTGTTTTTCAAGCTTGCCGATCCATTTTGGACGGAAAAAAGGAGCACTTTCTTCAAGTCTTTCGCCGCGGAGCTGCAGGCGACCGGTGCGTGCACCTCTCTCTATCAGGTCTCTCCCCTCAGCGCCGAAAACGACTTCCTGATCTGGAATGCTGCCCCGCTTGAAAGCGAGCAGGATGAGGCGACTTTTTTCGAGCGGATCGCGCGGGCGGTCAACCTGCGCCGCGGGCTGGTCCAGCCGGCGGCGAGCCTGTGGGGCTATACCAAACCCTCAGTCTACGCGCGCGGTCCTTCTGCCCAGGAGATCGATCCATTCGCGGCCCGGCGCCAGACCTACCTGGTGCTCTACCCATTCGTCAAAACAATCCAATGGTACCTGCTGGGAAAAGATACCCGCCAGGGGATGATGAACGAGCACATCCGCATCGGGCACCAGTATCCGGAGATCCGGCAACTGCTGCTGTATTCGTTTGGATTGCAGGACCAGGAATTCGTCGTGGTCTATGAAATGGCGGACCTTTACCACTTCTCGGAGCTGGTCAACGAGCTACGCGGCAGCGACGTGCGCGAGTACACCGAGCGCGATACGCCGGTCTACACGGGGATCTGGCGCTCTCCTGAGGCGATGGACGAATTGTTTTCTCCGGGTGCGGGAGCGCAATGAAAGCGGCGGTGCTGGTGATGGCTTACGGCGGCCCCGACTCGCTGGAGGATATCGGGCCGTACCTGCTGGACATTCGCGGTGGGCGGCCCACCTCGCCAGAGCTGGTGGAGGAGATCCGCGAGCGTTACGCGCGGATCGGTGGAAGATCGCCCCTCCTGGAGCTCACCCGGGCGCAGGCAAGCGGTCTGGAGGCCTGCCTGAACGCCCTTTCCCCGGCCCGGGAAACCCGCGTTTTCGTCGGGATGCGCCACTGGAAGCCGTATATCCGCGAGGCGGTGGCTCAGATAGCCGCCGAAGGGTATGAGCGCGGCCTGGCGTTTTGCATGGCCCCGCACGCCTCGCAGATGAGCTCGGGGGCGTACCTGAAGAAGCTCCGCGAGGCAGAGGAGCAGGTCCACTGCCCGCGGCTGCTGGAATTCATCCCCAACTGGCACGACCGGCCCTTCCTGATCCGTTCGCTGGCGGCCAAAGTCCATGCCGCGGAGCAGCGCTTTCCGGAAGAAGCCCGAGGCCAGATCCACTACCTGTTCACAGCGCATAGTCTGCCGGCCTCGTCGACGGCGCAGGGCGACCCATACGCCGGGCAGCTCCACCAGACCGTGGAGCTGCTGGCGGGCGAGCTGGGCCTACCGGCAGAGCGTTGGACGTTTGGCTACCAGAGCGCCGGCGCGGCGCCCGGCCAGTGGCTCGGACCCTCCATTGAGGAGATCTTTCCGCAGCTCGCGCAAAATGGGATCCGCGACGTGCTGATCACGCCGGTCGGGTTTATGGCCGACCACGTCGAAGTGCTCTTCGACATCGACATCGAGGCGCAGGAGATCGCCCATGAGCAGGGCATCCGCCTGGTGCGCAGCGATTCGCTGAATGCCTCGCCCGATTTTATCGAAGGGCTGGCGAAATTCATCCTGGAAAGGTTGCCCGCATAGTCTTATGGTCGCATCAACGCAGCCCGGGAGAGAGGTGGCCATCGTCGGCGGGGGGATCACCGGCCTGGCCGCGGCGCATGCCCTGCAGAAAAAGGCGCGCGAGGATGGCGTTCCTCTAACCTTTACCGTTTACGAAAGCGAGCCTCGCCTGGGCGGGAAGATTCTCAGCGAAGCGCGCGATGGATTCCTCATCGAAGGAGGGCCGGACAGTTTTTTCCAGCAAAAGCCGTGGGCCGCGGAGCTGGCCGTAGAGCTGGGCCTGGAGACCGCGCTGACCGGCGCCAACCCGCGCCAGAAAAAGCTGTTCGTAGTGAACCGCGGCCGCCTGACCCCCATGCCGGATGGGGTGCTGCTGATCATCCCCACCCGCTTTCTGCCCTTTGTGGTCTCCCCGCTGATCTCCTGGCCGGGAAAGGTGCGCATGGGGATGGATTTCGTGATCCCGCGGCGAAAAGATGGCGCCGACGAGAGCATCGGCGATTTTATCCGCCGCAGGCTGGGAAAAGAAGCCCTGGAGAAGATCGCCGAGCCGCTCCTCTCGGGCATCCACGTCTCGGACCCCGAGCAGCAGAGCTTGCTGGCCACGTTTCCCCGCTTTCGCGCGCTGGAAGAGCGCCACGGCAGCCTGATCCGCGGGATGCTGGCCCAGCGACAGGCCAGCCGGGCGAACGGCAAGGCCAGCCTGGGGGGCGTCACGCGGGCAGCCTGGAAAAACTCGGTTTTCGTGACCCTGCGGGGTGGGATGGGGACGCTGGTCGATGCGCTGGCGAATGCCCTGCGCGATGAGCGAGGCGGCCGGGTGCTGACCAACTGCGCGGTGAGCCGCATCAAGCCCGAAGCGGGGGGCGGGTTCCGGGTGGTCGCCGCGGATGGTACAGGGCGGCCGGCGGACGCGGTAATCCTGGCCGGGCCGGCTTTCGTTTCCTCCAGTCTGGTCGAGGGTTTCGCCCCTGGTGTGGCGCAGGCATTGGACCGGATTCGCTACGTCTCCACGGCGACCGTTTCGCTGGCCTACCCGACGGCCAAGATCGGCAACCCGTTCGACGGGATCGGCTTCATCATCCCGCGCGGCGAAAAGCGGCGCATCTCAGCCTGCACGGCGAGCTCGACCAAGTTTCCAGACCGCGCCCCGGCCAGGCATATCCTCCTGCGCTGCTTCGTCGGCGGCCCGGGATATGAAGAGATGGTCGACCTTGAAGATTCTGAGATCGTCCGGATCGCGCGCGAGGAGCTGGCTGACCTGCTGGGGATCCGCGCCGAGCCGGCCCTGGCGCGGGTATACCGCTGGCCGAAAGGCAATCCGCAGTACGACGTGGGGCACCTGGAGCGGGTGAAAGAGCTCCACGCGCTGTGCGCCGAGTGGCCGGGCCTGTTCCTGGCCGGCGCGGCGTATGAGGGCGTCGGCGTGCCGGACTGCATCCACCAGGGCAACCAGGCGGCTGAGAAAGCCCTGGCTTATCTGGCGCGGCCGGAGCAAATCCGCGTGGGTGGAGGGCAGCCGTGATTCAGTTGATCTGCGCCAGCCTGTCGCACCACAGCGCTCCGGTCGAGCTGCGCGAATGCCTGAGCCTGTCCGAGGGGGCCATCGCTGCGGCGGCCCGGACCATACCCCTGCGCAGCGGGCGCTACCAGCTCCTGCGTGAGCTGGCGATCCTCTCCACCTGCAACCGCCTGGAGGCCTACGCGCTGGCGGCCTTCGCGGACGAGGAGCTGATGGCCGCGGAGGACCCCTTCGAGCCGATCCTGGCCTATCTCGGCGAGGCGGCGGGGGCTCCCATCCAGCCCGCCGGCGCCTATTTTCAGCGCTTTGTGGGAATCGAGGCTGCCGCGCACCTCTTCCGCGTCGCCGCCGGGCTGGATTCGATCGCTATAGGGGAGACGCAGATCCAGGGGCAGGTGGCGCGAGCGCTGGAAGCGGGTTTGCAGGACGGCAGCGCCCGCCATTTCCTCTCCTCGCTCTTCCGGGCCGCGATCCAGGCCGGAAAGCGGGTGCGGACGGAGACGGGCCTGGGGCGGCGCTCGACCAGTATCAGCGCCGTGGCCGTGCAAATGGCAGCCGGGACCGTGGGGAATCTCGCCGGCCGGCGCATCCTGGTAGTGGGAGCGGGGAAGATGGGTCGCCTGGTCCTCGAGGACCTGCGCCAGCGCGGCGGGGAAGACCTCTGGCTGGCCAACCGCACCTACGAGCGGGCCGTGGAGGTCGCCACCCGGGTGGGATGCAGCGCCTTACCCTTCGAGCGGCTGCCGGAAGCCCTGGCAGACGCCGGCCTGGTTTTCCTGGCAACCGCCGCCGCGCAGCCCATCCTCCCGGCAGAGCTGGTTGCCCGGGTCATGGCCGGCCGCTCGGAATCGCTGGCTCTGATCGACCTCTCGGTACCCAGAAACGTGGACCCGGACGTGCGCCGCGTGAGCGGCGTTCAGGTCGCCGACATGGATGACATCCAGGCTTATGCGCGCGGCGCGTTCGGCGAAATCCAGGCGGAAATCGCGCGGGCGGAGGCGATCGTCGCCGAAGAAGTGAGCGAGTACGAGAAGCTGCTGCGGGTGGTGCCCTTTATCGGCGAGCTGCACAAAAAAGTCGAAGACATCCGCCAGCGCGAGGTCGAGAAAACCCTCCACCACCTGAGCGGCGCCGATCCCGAAATCGAGAAGCAAATTGACCTGCTTTCGCGCTCGCTGGTGCGCAAGATCCTCCACGAGCCGACCATGCACCTGCGCAGGGAGGCCGACCAGGAAACGCTCAACGAATACGTCGACGCGCTGGCCCGCCTGTTCGACCTCAGCGGGAACGACCAGTATCTATTCCAGTGAGTCAGGCCGATGAAACCGACCCGCACAAGAACTCTCACCCTGGGCAGCCGCGCTTCGAAGCTCGCGCTCTGGCAGACCAGCGCCATCCTCGACCAGCTCAAGGCAGCCTGGCCGGACCTCTTCTTTCAGGTGATCGTCCTGGAAACCGAAGGGGACAAAAAACTGGAACGCCCCCTGCCGGAGATCGGCGGGAAAGGCGTCTTTACAGCCGAGCTGGAAGCCGCGCTGCGCTCAGGAGCCATCGACCTGGCGGTGCACTCGCTCAAGGATCTGCCGGTGGAAGTCTCGAAGGGGCTGTGCATCGGGGCGGTTAGCCGGCGGGGCGACGCGCGGGACGTCTTGATCTCGGCGGAAGGACGGCGGCTGGCTGAACTTTCGCCAGGATCCCGTGTGGGGACCTCGAGCCTGCGCCGCCAGGCTCAGCTCAAAGCCGCCCGGCCCGACCTGGCGATCCTGCCCCTGCGCGGGAACGTGGAAACGCGCATCCGCAAGGCGCTGAGTGGTGAGTACGAGGCAATCGTGCTGGCCGCGGCGGGTGTGGAGCGCCTCGACCTGGGCCGCCAGGTGAGCGAAACTCTACCTTTCGAGGTCATGCTCCCCGCGCCGGGCCAGGGGGCGATGGCGATGGAGTGCCGCGCCGACGACCCCGCCGTGCTCGAACTGCTCGCGCCGGTCCACGACATGGCGACCGGGGACTGCGTGGCCGCGGAGCGGTCCTTTCTGGCCGCTCTGGGGGCAGGCTGTTCCGCGCCGGTGGGGGCCTACGCGCGGGTGGCGGGCGAGGAGATCGAGATCACCGGTATGGTGGCCGCGGTGGACGGCAGCCGCGTCGTGCGGTCCAGCGCACGCGGCCGGGACCCGCAAACGCTCGGTGAGGATCTGGCGCGGAGCGTGGTGGAGCAAGGCGCGGGAGATCTGCTGCGATGAGCGGGCTGGCGGACAAGCGCGTGCTGGTCACCCGCCCCCGGGCGCAGGCGGAAGCCCTGCTGGAAATGCTGGCCGGCCTGGGGGCAGTCCCGATCCTCTTTCCGACGATCGAGATCGGAGAGGCGGAGGAGCGCGGCCCGCTCGACCGGGCGATCGCCGGGCTGAGGGCATACCGCTGGGTGATCTTCACCAGCGCCAACGGGGTGGCCGCATTCTGGCAGCGCCTGGTTGCGCTGGGCGAGGACGAGAACGCGTTTGGCGGCGTGCGTGTCGCGGCGATCGGCCCGGCAACCGCCCAGGCGCTGCGCGAGCGCGGGGTCACACCCGAATTCGTCCCGGCGGAATACGTGGCCGAAGCGATCCTGCCCGGGCTGGGGAACGTGCGCGGCCAGCGTATTCTCCTCCCGCGTGCGGACATCGCCCGCCGCGCGCTGGTCGAAGCGCTGGAGGCGCAGGGGGCTTTTCCTGAGGAGATCGCCGCCTACCGGACGCTGCCAGCCAACCCGGACCCGGCTGCGCTGAGCGAGCTGGAGCGAGGCGTGGACGTCGCAACATTCACCAGCTCTTCGACTGTGCGCAATTATTTTCTCCTTCTCGGAGAACGGGCCAGGGAGCTGCTGGGAGAGGCGCTGATCGTGTGCATCGGGCCGGTCACCGCCGAGACGGCGCGGTCGCAGGGGCTGGAGGTGGGCCTCGTCGCCGCGGAGTACACGGTGGATGGGCTGGTCGACGCGCTGGTGGAATATTACGGGAGGGGTGGTTGATCGGGCGAAGCAATCTCCAAGATTACCAGGCAAAGCGTTGGCTTACTGGACCTCTCCTGGGCGTATTGTCCCCCTTGGTTGGCTTGGGTGTTGCTTCGTCGGGTCGGAAGGTTATGTCATTTCTCATCGATTAGTGTTCTACCGACCCTCCTGGCAACGAAATGAAGGAATGCAATAAGTTACTTGTTCCCACGCGGAGCGCGGAAACCAGGTAGAGGAGTAATTATGAAGGCTCAAACAGAGATCCCAATTCACAGCCAGGCAGCGACCGTGCGGGGGGCGGGGTTCCCTATCCAGCGGCCGCGGCGGCTGCGGCTGAACGCCGCGCTGCGCGGGATGGTCCGCGAGACGGAGCTGAACCCGCGCGATTTCATCTTCCCGCTGTTCGTCCGGGCCGGGCGCGGCGCGAAGAGCGAGATCCGCTCGATGCCGGGGATCTTCCAGTGGACGGTCGATGGACTGGCCGCGGAGGCGGAAGCGATCGCCCGGCTGGGCATCCCGGCGGTGATCCTCTTCGGCATCCCGGCCGAAAAGGACGCCATCGGCTCGGAGAATTTTGCCCCGGATGGCGTGATCCAGACAGCGATCCGCGAGATCAAGCGCGCCGTCCCCGAGCTGGTCGTGGTTACCGACGTGTGCCTGTGTGAGTACACCGATCACGGGCACTGCGGGATCCTCAATGCCGGCGAGACTCGCGCCAGCGAGCACCTGCCGGAAGGCTACGTGCTCAACGACCCGACTCTGGAGATCCTCGCCCGGACGGCCGTGTCGCACGCCGAGGCGGGAGCGGATATCGTCGCCCCGAGCGGGATGATGGATGGGATGGTCGCGGCGATCCGTGCAGCGCTGGACGGGGATGGATTCGAGCACATTCCTATCCTCTCCTACGCGGTCAAGTACGCTTCCTCTTTTTACGGCCCATTTCGCGAGGCGGCCGAAGGCGCGCCAAAGTTCGGCGACAGAAAATCTCATCAGATGGACCCGGCCAATGCGCGCGAGGCGCTCCGCGAGGCCGCGCTGGACGTGGCTGAAGGGGCCGACATGCTCATGGTCAAGCCGGCCCTGCCTTACCTGGACATCCTCCACCGGGTGCGCGAGCAGTTCCCCGAGCTGCCCCTGGCGGCGTACAACGTCAGCGGCGAGTATGCGATGATCAAAGCCGCGGCGGCCAACGGCTGGTTGGACGAGCGCAACACTGTTTTAGAAGCCCTGACCGGGATCAAGCGCGCCGGGGCCGACCTGATCCTGACCTACCACGCCCGGGAGGCTGCCGCCTGGCTGAAAGAATCCTGATGACCCATCCCCATCTCCACCCACACGCCGCGGAGGAGCGGAGCTTTCACGACCAGCGCATGCAGCGGGCCGATTTCGACCAGGCTCCGTTTACCATCGCCTGGGAGGTCACCCGCGCCTGCGCGTTTGCCTGCCAGCACTGCCGCGCCGACGCCCAGCACCAGCCTTCGCCCGACGAGCTGACCACCAACGAGGCGCGCCGGTTGATCGAGCGCCTGGCGGTCTTCGGTAGCCCGATCCTGGTTTTCACCGGCGGTGACCCGATGATGCGCCGCGACCTGTTCGAGCTGATCGCGGCGGCGACCGAGAAGGGGCTGCGCTGCTCGCTGACCCCTACCGCCACGGCCCTGCCCACGGCCGAGCGGTTGAAGCGAGCTAAAGAAGCCGGCATCCGCCGGATCGCACTCAGCCTGGACGCGCCCGCGCCAGAGGTCCACGACGAATTCCGCCAGGTGCCCGGCTCGTGGCGGCGCACCCTGGATATCCTCCACAATGCGCAGCAGATCGGGCTGAGCGC
>Ga0335070_10001710_pt1 | contig 25439 bp, 26 predicted proteins | sample Lox_Sample_13_FD_206722 | JGI IMG/M metagenome (GOLD analysis project Ga0335070, IMG submission 206722) | Soil microbial communities from Loxahatchee National Wildlife Refuge, Florida, United States - Lox_Sample_1.3 | ecosystem: Environmental > Terrestrial > Soil > Wetlands | place: USA...
GGGCCACCCCGCGCGGCTCCGGCTCTTTCTCGGCGCGGCGGCGCTTTAGGGTCCAATATGCCCCCATACCGCGCCTCGTCAGTCAGGGTCGACGATGGTGACGACGCCGCTCGGCGCCTCCAGCAGCTCGGCGGTGCGCTCCGCCGCGGCGTCGATCTGGATCCGCGGTTGCTGCGGCGGCTCGGCCTCGTAGTAGGTCCCCTGGCCGTGGAACTGGCCGTAGCGGAGGACGCCGCCGCCGAACTCGAGCACCGACCGCTCGAGGTGGTCGATCGCCCGGGCGCCCTCGCCGGGGATCTCCCAGGCGATGCTCTGGGCGAGGAAGCGCTCGGCGCCGGCGGCGCGCGCGGCGGCCAGCAGGTTGTCGGTTCCCTCGACCCGGATGCGGGCGTTGGCGGCGCGGCTGGCGGCGACCTCGGACGCGTGGTCAGGGAGGTCGGTGAGCTGGTGCATGACGAGCTCGGCACCGAACTCGGTGACGGCCGCGGCGAGGGCGTCGGCGTCGTAGACGTCGACGACGAGCGGCTCGGCGCCGAGCTCGCGCAGGGTCGCCGCCTTGCGCGGGCTGCGCGTCGTCCCCGCGACCTCGTGGCCGGCGCCGAGCAGCAGCGGCACCAGCCGCAGTCCGATTGCGCCGCTGGCCCCGGCGAGGAAGATCCTCATCGGCTCACGCTACCCGCTGGCTAGGGTGCGAAGCGCCGATGGTTCCGGCGAGGACGGGCCGACCCCGATGATTGGGGGGAATTTGCGTGAGTCATATACGGAGCCCGTGACTCCGCTTAGCTAGCATCGCCGAATGGCTGCTGAAGCCCAGGCGAACGGTCACGATCCCAACGCCCTCGACCGCGAGACGATGGTCGTCGCCGGCGTGGTCCTGCTGGGGGCGGTGATGTCGATCCTCGACACGACCGTGATCAACGTCGCGGTCGACCGCCTGGCAATCGACTTCAACGCCTCGCTGACGACGATCCAGTGGGTCGTCACCGGCTACACGCTGGCGCTGGCGGCGGTGATCCCGGCCACCGGCTGGGCCGCCGATCGCTTCGGCACCAAGCGCATCTACATCTGGTCGCTGGTGCTGTTCATGCTCGGCTCGATCCTCTGCGCCGCCGCCTGGAGCGCCGGCTCACTGATCGCCTTCCGCGTCCTCCAGGGCGTCGGCGGCGGAATGATCATGCCGGCGGTGATGACGATCATGACCCGCAAGGCCGGCCCGCACCGGATGGGGCGGGTGATGGGGATCCTCGGCGTGCCGATGCTGGTGGCGCCGATCCTCGGCCCGATCCTCGGCGGCTGGCTCGTCGACGACGTCTCCTGGCGCTGGATCTTCCTGATCAACGTGCCGATCGGGATCGTCGCGATCATCCTCGCCCTGATCGTGCTCGAGCGCGACCAGCCACAGCCTGGCCACAAGCTCGACTGGCTGGGGATGGCATTGCTCTCGCCGGGCCTGACGCTGCTGATCTTCGGCCTCGCCGAGTCCAACAGCGCCGCCGGCTTCGCCGCGACCAAGGCCTGGCTGCCGATCGTCAGCGGCGCCGCCCTGATCGCCGGCTTCTTCTGGCACAGCTGGCGAAAAGGGGACGGCGCGCTGATCGACATCCGCACCTTCACCCACACCCGCGCCGGCGCGGCCGCGGGCGTCTTCATGCTCTTCTCCATCGCCTTCTTCGGCTCGCTGCTGCTGGTCCCGCTCTACTACCAGACGGTCCGCGGCGCCTCGGCGCTGGAAGCCGGCCTGCTGTTGGCGCCGCAGGGGATCGGGGCGATGATCACGATGCCGCTGGCCGGCCGCCTGACCGACCGCTACGGCCCGAAGTACTGGGCGGCCTGCGGGATCCCGTTGCTGGTGGTCGGGCTCGCGCCCTTCGCCTTCGTCACCGCCCACACCTCCTACCTCCTGCTCTGCAGCTTCAGCTTCGTGCTCGGCCTCGGCATGGGCCTCTCGATGATGCCGACGATGACCGCGGCGATGCAGGCGGTGCCGGCGGCGGCGATCGCCCGGACCAGCACGGCGATGAACATCATCCGCCAGTCGGGCGCCTCGATCGGGACCGCGATCCTCTCCGTCCTGCTCGCCTCGGCGATCAGCGACAAGCTGCTGGCCGGCAACCACCCGGAAGGCGCGCAGGGATTCGAAGCGCTGCACGCGCTCTCGCCGGCGGCGCAGGCGCGGGTCGCCGAACCGCTCGCCGAAGCCTTCGCCCAGACCTTCGTCTGGGGCTTGGCGCTGCTCGCCCTCGCCTTCATCCCGGCGCTGGCGCTGGCGCTCGGCAAGTGGCAGCAGCCCGCGCCCGCCGGTCAGGTGAGCGAGCAGCCGGCGGGCGAGGCACACGCCGTCGCCCTCGACTGACCCTCGGTACCACGGGGCGCCCGCCAAAGGCCGCTCGCCGGTCCCCTGGACAAGCGCCCCGTGGGTCCCCCAACTACCCCGTACGCCGGGCCGAAAACGGGCCGATCAAAGGAGGGCGAGAACGCCCAGGGCGATTACCGAGACGACGATCATCGCCAGCGCGGCGCCGGTCGCCCGACGGCCCCAGGGGCCGAGCGCGTGCTCGCCCATCAGCTCGCGGTCGCGGCCGAGGCGGCGCACGAACGGCAGCAGGACGAGCAGCAGCACGGCGTTCAGCGCCTGCGAGAGGAAGAGGATCTTGACCAGCGGCACGCCGGGGATGAGGACGAGGCCGGCGGCGAGGGCGACGACGGCGCCGAAGCTGAGGTAGAAGAGCCGCGCCTCGGCGAAGCTGTCGTCGAGGTCGGCCTTGCGGCCGAAGGTCTCGGAGATCGAATAGGCGGTCGAGAGCGGGACGATCGCCGTCGCCAGCAGCGCGGCGCCGAGGAAGCCGAGGCCGAAGAGGGTCGCGGCGGCGTCGCCGGCCAGCGGTTCCAGCGCGGTGGCGGCGTCGCGGGCGTCGTTGACGTCGATGCCCTGGACGTGCAGCGTTGCCGCGCAGGCGACGACGACGAAGAGACCGATGACGCCGGTGAGGACGGCGCCGACGATGACGTCGACCCGCTCGTATTTGAGGTCCTCGACCCGCAGCTTCTTGTCGACCGCGTAGGACTGGATGAAGGCGAGGCCCCAAGGCGCCAGCGTCGTGCCCACCGTCGCCACCGCGACCAGCAGCGCGTCGCGGGTGAGCGGGATGCCGGGGACGACGGCGCCCCGCGCCGCCGCGCCCCAGTCGGGGTGGGCGAGGAAGCCGGAGACGACGTAGGCGACGAAGACCGAGCTGAGCGCGAGCAGGAAGTGCTCGACGCGGTGGAAGCTGCCGCGCAGGACGAGGATCGAGACGGCGATCGCCGCCAGCGGCACGCTGAGGTAGCGGCTGGTGCCGAAGAGCAGTTCCGAGCCGGCGACGACGCCGGCGAACTCGGCACAGAGGGTGCCGAGGTTGGCGAGGACGAGGGCGGCGAGGACGAGGCGGGCGGCGTGCATCCCGTAGCGCTCGCGGACCAGGGTGAGCAGGCCCTTGCCGGTGACGATGCCGAGCCGGACGCCGAGCTCGTGGAAGACGATCAGCGCCGCGGTCGAGAGGACGAGGACCCAGATCAGCTCGTAGCCGTAGCGGGCGCCGAGGATCGAGTAGGTGGCGATGCCGGCGGGGTCGTCGTCGGAGAGGCCGGCGAGGACGCCCGGACCGACGACCGCGAGCAGCGCCGCCAGACCGCCGGCACGGAGAAGGACCGAGCGCCGTCGCGTCAGGTGCCAGTGGGCACGGCGGCCAGGGGTGTGGCGGGCGCGGGAGTGGGACGTCGCCCCTTGGGACTTAGACATACGGGGCTGAAGAGATATACATTGACATTTATATAAAGATATGGTTATCTAGTGCCATGACCAACGCATTCAACGCCGTCGCCGAGCCTGCACGCCGCAGCATCCTCGATCTGCTGGTCGGGGGGCCCCGCTCGGTCGGCGAAATCGTCGCCGCCACCGGGATGAGCCAGCCCAACGCCTCCCGGCATCTGCGGATCCTGCGCGAGGCGGCGCTGGTCGAGTCCCGTCCCGAGGGCCAGCGCCGCCTCTACGAGCTGCGCCCGCAGGGCCTGGCCGAGCTGATCGGCTGGCTCGCCCCCTACCAGCGTCTGTGGCAGGGGAGCCTCGACGCGCTCGAACGACACCTCGACGACAGCGACGAAACGGAGTGACGATGACCGAACATGCGATTTTGGAAGAACTGGACGGCCGCCCGGTGCTGCGCTTCGAACGTGTCCTCTCCCACCCGCCCGAGCGAGTCTGGCGCTCGCTGACCGAGCCGGAGGAGATGCGCGCCTGGCACCCGACCCCGGCCCGGTTCGAGCCGGAGGTCGGCGGCCGGGTCGAATACGTCGAGGGCAGCAACGTCGCCGATATGCCCGACGGCGAGGTGCTCGAGTACGAGCCGCCGCGGCTGCTCGCCTACACCTGGTTCGTCGCCGCCCGCGGCACCGACCGCCTGCGCTGGGAGCTGCACCCGCGCGAGGAGGGCTGCCTGCTGGTCCTCCTCCACAGCTTCGCCGACCGCACCACCGCGGCGAACTACGGTGCCGGCTGGCACCTTTGCCTCGATTCCCTGGCCGAGCGGCTGGGCGGCGGGCCGGGGCGGGGCGGTGCCCCGAGCCCAAGCGAAGAGCCCTGGCAGCGGCTCAACGCCGAATACGAGCGCAGCTTCGGGATCGCGCCCGAGCAGGCGACCTCGCCGACCCGGGCCTGAGGTCCGACGAGGACGTGGTTCCTTTGTTGCGCTGCGCGCAACAAAGGAACCACGCGATGGCGGCTGCGGGGAGCGATACTGCGGCGCATCGAGGGTGGCGACGACAGCGGATCGGTGAGGGCGGGGGATCCGCGGGGGACGGTGCCGCTGGCGACGGTGGCGCGGGAGTGGACGCGGATCGGCGTCACCGGGTTCGGCGGGCCCCCGGCCCACATCGCGCTGCTGCGCCGGCTGGTCGTCGACGACCGCGGCTGGATGGACGCTCGCGCCTTCGAGGACGCCAACGCGGCCTGCTCGCTGCTGCCCGGGCCGGCCTCGACTCAGCTGGCGATCTTCTGCGCCTACCGGGCCGGCGGCTGGCCGGGGGCGATCGCCGGCGGCCTCGGCTTCGTCGTCCCCGCCGTCGTCTTCATCCTCGCCCTCTCGGTCGTCTTCCTCGCCCAGGCGCCGCCGCTCTGGATCCGCGGCGCCGGCGCTGGTGCGGGCGCCGCGGTGGCGGCGGTCGCGGTGCGGGCCGGGATCGACCTGATCGGCCCCAGCTTCGCCCGCGTCCGCGAGGACGGGCGTGAGGAGCGCCGCTGGTTCGCCTTCCTCCTGGTCGGCGCGGTCGCGGCGGCGCTGATCGGCCCCTACCTGGTGCTCGTCCTGCTCGCCTGCGGCGCCCTCGAGCTGGGGCTGCGCCGCCGCCGCCCGACGACGCTGCGGCTCCACGCCTGGCCGCTGGCGCTGCTTGCCGTCGTCGGCGCCAGCGGCGGCATCGGCGCCCTCGCCTGGACCGCGTTCAAGGTCGGCGCCCTCTCCTTCGGCGGCGGCTTCGTGATCATCCCGCTGATGCAGGGGGACGCCGTCCACGTCTACCACTGGATGACCGACGCCGAATTCCTCAACGCCGTCGCCCTCGGTCAGGTGACCCCCGGCCCGGTGGTGGCGACCGTCGCCGCCGTCGGCTATGCCGCGCACGGGATCGGCGGCGGCCTGCTGGCGGCGTTCGTTGCCTTCGTCCCCTCCTTCTCCTTCATCCTCCTCGGCGGCGGCCGCTTCGAGCGGCTGCGCGCCAACGCCGACGCGCGCGCCTTCCTCGACGGCGCCGGCCCGGCGGCGATCGGCGCCATCCTCGGCTCCGCGATCCCGCTTGCCGGCGCCCTCTCGGAGACCTGGCAGGCGGCGCTCCTCGCCGCCGCTGCGGTCTGGCTGCTGGCGCTGCGCCGCGGCGTCGTCGAGACCCTGCTCGCCGCCGCCGCGATCGGCGTCGCCCTGGTTCTCCTCGGCGCCCCCGCCCCCTGACCCCCGACCGCGTGGTTCCTTTTGGACGCTATGGGTCCACAAGGAACCACGGGATGCGTGGCCGGGGCGGTTAGGGATCCCGTGGTTCGTTTCGGACGCTCACCGTCCAAAAGGAACCACGCGATGGCGGCGGAGGGACAGGGCCGCCAGTTGGACCAGGAGGGCTATGGCGGTGGCGAGGAGGAAGGCGGGGCCGGTGGTCAGCGAGGGCAGCGCCCGGGCGAGGAAGAAGCAGAAGGCGGCGAAGCCGTAGTAGCCGACGAGAAAGTTGCGGAGGAGGACCTTGACCTGGTCGGGCCCGCCGTGCAGGTGGGTGAAGACGGCAAGGACGCTGGTGATGATCGGGAACGGGGCGAGCAGGCCGCTGAGGCCGGGGCCGAGGGCGCCGGAGGCGGCGCTCAGCGCCAGCACCATCGCGGCCGCCGCGAGACCGCGCGCGGGCAGGTCCCACCAGGGCAGCTCGCCGATCTCTTCGAGCTCCCCCGGCGGGGCGTGGAGGAGGAAGGGACCGGCCGCAATCACCGTCAGGGTCAGGGCCAGCGCCAGCCAGTGGGGCGGGTGGATCTGGTCGAGCAGCGCTACCGCGACGAGGAACCCGGCCCAGCCGCAGAGGACGCTCGCGGCCGGCCCGAGCCGCGGCGAGACCCGGCCGTAGACGACGACGAAGACGACCAGCGCGCTGAGGCCGAGCAGCGTCCCGGCCGACGCTTCGGCACCGAACTCGCGGCCGTGGATCAGCGTCAGCACCAGCAGGATCGGGCCGGCGACTACCGGCAGGCCGCCCAGGACGCCGGCCACTGCGGTCCCCCAGCGCCGCCCGGCGAGCGAGACCGCGAGCACGCAGAGCGGCGCCAGCAGCAACTTCGTCGCCAGGATCACGGGAGGAGTAAGTTGACTGTGTAGATCAAGAGTTCGAAGGTGGAAAGGAGCAGTTTGATGGCATTGCGACTGGGCGACACGGCGCCCGATTTCCAAGCTGAGACGACCGAGGGCCCGATCAGCTTCCACGACTGGATCGGCGATTCCTGGGCGGTGCTGTTCTCGCACCCGAAAGCGTTCACCCCGGTCTGCACGACCGAGCTCGGCTACATGGCCTCGATCGAGCCCGAGTTCGCCAAGCGCGGCGTCAAGATCGCCGGCCTCTCGGTCGACTCGCTCGAAAAGCAGGAGGGCTGGGCCGACGACATCGCCGACACCCAGGGGACGGCGCCGAACTACCCGATCATCGCCGACACCGACTTCGCGATCTCGAAGGCCTACGGGATGCTGCCGGCCGAGACCGCGGGCGACACCGACGAGCGCACCCCGGCCGACAACCAGACGGTCCGCAACGTCTTCGTCATCGGCCCCGACAAGAAAATCAAACTGATCCTGGTCTACCCGATGACGACCGGTCGCAACTTCGACGAGGTGCTGCGGGTGATCGACTCGCTGCAGCTGACCGCCAACAGCAAAGTCGCGACCCCGGCCCAGTGGCAGAACGGCGACGACGTGATCATCGCCGGCTCGGTCGACAACGAGAAAGCGAAAGAGCTGTTCGGCGACTGGGAGGAGCCCCGCCCCTACATCCGCATAGTCCCGCAGCCGCGCTGAGAAGCGCGGCCGCGGCCAGCGGCTAGCGGAGGGCGAACCTCAGGGTCTCGCCGCTGCGCTCGGCGTCGAGCGTACGCTCGTCGAGCAGGAGCGCGGCGGCGGGCTCGAGGTAGATCGAAGCTCCCTCGACGACCTGGTCGCCCGGCTGCGGCTGCTCGACGACCTGCAGCTGCACCTCCGGGGCGACGTCGTCGCCGGGCGGGTTGAACTCGGCGGTGACGCGGACGCCGGCATCCTCGGGCATGTCGCGCGCGGCGAGGATGCCGTCGATCGCGGTCGCGGCTTCGTCGGTGACTGTGAGCATCGTCGATCCCCCCTCCTAGGATTGCGTCAGCTCCCTATCCCCGGCTGGGGAGCCGCCGAAACCTCAGCGTGGCGCCGCCGTCGCCGACACCGACGATCGCGCCGCGAAAGCGGGTCAGGGCGCGGATCGCGCGCCGGGTCCCGAGCGACTGCGGCTGCCAGGTGAGCCCGTCGGCCGAGACGATCGCGGTCCCTTCGCCGCTGGCGAGAAAGGCGCTGCCGGTCCAGATCACCGCGTCGAGGTTGACTTCGACGCCGCTCTTGCCCGCTTCCCAGGTCTGGCCGTCGTCGGCCGAGGAGAGCGCCTGGCCGTTGTGGCCGACGATCACGTAGCGGCCGTTGCCGTAGGCGACCCCGGTCTGGAAGTGCTGGAAGCCGGCGCTCTCCAGTTCCCAGCGCGCGCCCGGGCTCGGTCGCCGCGCGATCGTCCCGGCCCCGGCGGCAATCACCGAACGGCCGTCGCTGGCGAAGTCCCGCACCGAGTGGAAGGCGGGGAAGGAGAGCCGGCGCCAGTTGCGTCCGTCGCGCGAGGCGATGACGCGGCCGCGGTCGCCGCCGGCGAGGTATTCGCGCCCGGTCCAGAAGACGGTGTGGAGGTTGAGCGGCACCGGCGAGCGACGCGGCTGCCAGCTGCGGCCGTCGCCGGAGCGCAGGACCGTACCTTCGGCGCCGACCGCGACGAAGCCGCCGCGGCCGTGGGCGACCGCGTAGAGGTCTTCGCCGGTCGGCCGCTTCACCGGCTTCCAGAGCCTGCCGTTGCGCGAGAGGAGGACCCGTCCGTTGCCGCCGACCGCGACCAGTCCCTTTTGGCTAGAGGCGAGGCCGAGCAGCGAGCAGGGCATCGCCGAGGCGGCAACGCGCCAGTGGATCCCGTCACGGGAGAAGATCACCGTGCTCTGGTCGCCGACCGCGAACCAGCCGGCCGGGGTGTGGACGACGCCGCGCAGGTCGGCCGTGGTCGGATCGCTGCCGAGCCGCCAGCTGCGGCCGTCGCTCGAGTAGAGGACGACGCCGCCGGAGCCGACCGCGACCCAGCGACGACCGGCGTGGGCGACGCCGCGGAGGATCTCTTCGGTCGGGCTCTTCACCCCGTAGAGGCCGCCGCCGAGGGTGCCGGTCAGGATCGAGCCGAAGTCGCCGACGGCGACGACGCGTTCGCCGACGGCGCCGAGCTGCCAGAGGAAGGGGCGGGTGGCCTCGGTCGAGTCGGTCGGGCGCGGGAAGGTCGGGACGGCGGAGAAGCTGCCGCCGGCCGGGCTGGCGACGACCGTCGTCTCCTGGCCGGCGAGCGCCAGAGTCGAGCCGACCGCGGTGCCGCCCCAGAGGGTGCTGGCCGTGCCGCTCGCCAGCGGCGTCCAGGTTTGGCCGAGCGAGGTGGAGCCGACGACCCCGCCCGCGGTCCCGGCGGCGAGCACGCGGCCGGCGCCAGCGACGACGCCGCGCAGGGAGAGGGGCGGCACGCCGGCGGCTTTCACCCAGCCGCCGTCGCCGCGGACGAGGATCGTGCCGAGGTCGCCGACCGCGATCCAGCGTTCGCCGCTCCAGACGACGCCGCGGACGTCGTGGCGGGTCGGCACCGCTTCGACCTTCCAGCTGCCCGGCCGGGCCGCGTTCGCTGAAGCGACCAGCCCGTTGGAGCCGACCGCGACCAGTTCGGCGCCGTTGGCGGCGACGTTGGTCAGGGTCAGGCCGCGGCCCGGCGCCAGGTTGCAGCGCGGGGCAGCCGCGGCGACGGGGGGCGCGACCGAGGCGAGGCAGGCAAGGACGAAGACGAGGAGGGCGGCGAGGCGGCGCAAGATCGGCGCGATCCTCCCATAGAGTCGGCGCATGCGCCGCGAACAGCGAGGGGAGCTCGTCGCCTACCGCTTCGAGAGCCTGCCGGCGACGGTCGAGGCGCTGGTCTCGACCCGGCGCGGCGGCGTCAGCCCGCCGCCCCACGACTCGCTCAACCTCGGCCTCTGGACCGCGGACGAGGCCGAGCGGGTGATCGAGAACCGCCGTCGCCTCTTTGCCGGCTTCGAGCTTCCCTTCGAGCGCTCGGTCTGGTGCCGTCAGGTCCATTCCGACGGGGTCGTCGTCGTCGGCGAGGCCGACGCCGGCCGCGGCGCCGCCGACGAAGCCTCGGTCGTTCCCGACGCCGACGCGATGGTCACCGACACGCCCGACCTGCCGCTCTGCGTCAAGGTCGCCGACTGCGTCCCGGTCGTCGTCCTCGACCCCGGGCGCGGCGTCCTCGGCCTCGCCCACGCCGGCTGGGGCGGCACCGTGGCGCGGATCTGCTCGGCGACGGTGCGGACGATGGGCGAGCGCTTCGGCTCCTCCCCGGCCGACCTGCTCGCCGCGATTGGCCCCTCGATCGGTCCCGCCGGGTACGAGGTCGGCGCCGACGTGATCTCCCGTGCCCGCCAGGCCTACGGCGAGCGCGCCGCCGAGATCCTCACCCAGCGCGGGGAGAAGGCGCTGTTCGACCTCTGGGCGGCGAACCGGATCGACCTCGAGGAGGCCGGCGTCGCGGCGGGGCGGATCGAGGTCGCGGGGATCGCCAGCGACGAGCGGCTCGAGGACTTCTTCTCGCACCGCCGCGAGGACGGGCGCACCGGCCGCTTCGCGCTCGTCGCTTGCTTGCGTACCTAGTTCTCGCTTCCGAACTTAACTGTAGGGACGCACTTTGCGGACGACGCGAGCCTATGGTGAATCTCTGCAAATCGGTTAGGGAGTGTTAACCGAACCGCCAGTCGCAGTTTCTACTTCGGGGGGAGTGACGTGACCTCGTTCGTCAGCAACAAAGCAAGCGAGTACTACACCAAGTTCACCACCGTCGCCGGGGAGGTCTCCTACACGCTGACCGGCGTGGTGGTCGTCGAACCCCCGTTCCAGGGCCAGGGTGGAGACTGGTTTCGCGAACGGGTGCAGTTCGCCGTGCCGGTGCCGAGCCTGGCGAAAGGAAGTCAGCTCAAGCTGATCTACTGGGCGCCGTTCGTCACCCTCAGCTCGATCTCCAACGACCGCACCGCGACCAACGCCGGCTGGGCGGTCGACGGCTTCGGGATCGCCTCGCCGAAAAACCTGATCGGCGAGACGGTCGGCGTCTACTGCGACCTCGCCGTGCGCGACATCGACGGCTTCGTCGTCAGGCTCGCCTACAACGTCCACCTGATCGGCAAGGAAGTTCGGGTCTAGGGATGAGTCCCGGGCCGAGCGCCGCGATCGACAGCGTCGCCGAGGTGCTGGCGCGGCTGGAAGCGATCGAAGCCGACCTGCCCCAGCGCGACGGGGTCAAGTGGTTCAACCGGCTCTACCTCGAAATGACTCAGCAGGTCGCGGCCGACCCGCCCAAGCACGAGGCGGCGCCGGGGTTCCTCGCCGCGCTCGACGTCGTCTTCGCCCGCCGCTACTTCGCTGCCTACGAAGCCGCCGGCGCCGGTCCGAAGCTGCCCGCCTCCTATCCCTTCCACGCCTGGAAGCCGCTGTTCGAATCCCGCTTCGAGAAGGGCATCGCCCCGGTCCAGTTCGCGCTGGCCGGGATGAACGCCCACATCAACCACGACCTCTCGATCGCCCTCGTCGCCAGCTGCGAAGAACGCGGCGTCGCCCCGAGCGACGGCAGCCCCGAGCACCGGGACTACCAGTCGGTCAACGGGATGATCGCCAAGGTCGAGGAGCAGATGAAGAGCTGGATGATGACCGGCCTGCTGAAGGACCTCGACCAGGCCTTCGACCACCTCGACCACGCCGACGACGTGGTCGCCGTCTGGGACGTCGAAGCCGCCCGCGACGCCGCCTGGGTCCGCGCCGAAGTGCTCTGGAAGCTGCGCGACCTGCCACCGCTGCGCCAGGGCTACGAAGAGATGAACGACCGCGCCACCGGCTTCGCGAGCCGGGCGCTGCTGACGCCGACCTGAGTGAGCGCCGGCGAGCTCAAGTGATGACGAGGATCCCGATCTGGGTATCGCCCTTTGCGTCGCCGCGGCACTTCTCCCCGGCGCACACTGAGGCCCCGAACTTCGGGCCGGCGAGGCGTACCGGGCCGATGCCCGGCAGTTCGACGCTCAGGTCGCCCGTCCAGGTCGAGGACTTCGGCGAATCGAGGTGAAAGGTCGCCGAGCCTTGGAAGGGCGCCGGCGGTTCGATTATCGCTTCCTCGGGCGCGACCCCCGGCCCGGAAGCGCTCACTTCTCCCGCCTTACCGGTGACCGTGACCGATGAGGAAACGAAGAGGCCGTGGTGTCGCCTCGTGACGGAGGCGTTGAACTGGACCACCGGGTTGTCCCTCGCGAACCCGATGTCACCTTCGAACGCATAGAAGTGGAGCGACCTGCGGCCGTGGTCGAGCTGGCTGAAGAGGATCGTCTGTTTCGGACGTCGCTTGCTTCCGCCGCCCTTTTCGACCGGGCCGTAATGGCAGACCTGGCGAAACGATTGGGCGACCTGTCCTGGGGCCTGTCGGCGGTGAACCTCCGTGTAGTCGCGCTCTCCGTGGACGGCGATCGTGCCGCGGAAGACGCCTTCCTGGATTACGCTCGCGCGCCCATGGCAGAGCCTCGAGACCGTTTCGTGCCTGACGCGGGTCGGCTGGAAGCGGACCGCGATGCGCCCGACTCCGGGCAGTCTGGCGTCGATCTCGCCATCGGCGCTGACGCGGCCATGGACTGCGTACTGGACGGCATAATCGCCCTTGGTCGCCAGGACACTCACGTTTGGACTGTGCTTCCCGCGCCCGGAAAAGGTGAAGACCGAAAGGTGGTAGCCGTTGGAGGCCGGCATCTGGAAGTAGATCGAAGTCTGAGCCGGCAAGACGTAGACGCCCGGCTTGGCCTGCGCCGCGGCGGGCAGCGCCATGAGGGCGAACAGGGCGAGGACGAGCGCGGCGCGGATCTTCACCGGCGGCAACTTATCTGATTGGAAGTGCTTTGCCACCTCGATCTTGCGCCGCGCCGCGCCACCTGTGAGAATCTCGCGGCCTTGCGTCAGCGCGCTGCGATATCGGCCTTTGCAGTGGCGGTGCTGGTTGCCGCGATGCTGCCGGGCGCCGCCTCGGCCTCGTTGCGCTTCGTCTCCCCTCACACCGACCAGTTCTTCGGCCGGCGCTCGGTCGAGGTCGTCGTCCGCGGCGGCAAGGGCGAGACGGGGATGCGCGCGCGGCTCAACGGCAGGGACGCGAGTGCCGCCTTCAAGCGGGTCGCTCCCGGCAAGTGGCGGGCGCGGCTGGGGGGCAAGCGCCTCCTCGCCGGCGCCAACAACCTCAGCGTCTCGGTCCACGGCAAGGGCGGGCATCGCGAGTACCGCTCGCAGCGGTTCGTGGTCGGCAAGCGCCGACACGGCTTTCTCACCGTGGCCGCCCCGCGCCGGACCTCAGGCAGCGTCGCCTGGACGCTGCAGACCCGCCGTCGCGCCGACCTGCTGCTTCGCGCAAGCCTCGACGGCAAGGGCATCGACTACCTGCTCGACCCCGGCGCAGCCGCTCGCCAGCGGCTGCGGCTCGGTGCCGACGACGGCCTCCATTTCGGCCGCAACGTGCTGCGGGTGCTGGCGGCGCGCCAGGACGGCAGCTTCGACGTCGAGCGGCGGACGATCTTCGTCCCCCGCAGCGGGCCGCTGGTCGGCGCCGGCCGCGACCGCCGCGCCGCCGGCCGCAACGGGGTCCGGCTCGACGGCAGCAGCTCGCGCGCGGCCCAGCCGGGGGCGACCCTGAGCTACCGCTGGCGGGTGCTGAGGCGGCCACGCGGCTCGAAGGCGCGCCCGCGCCGCGCCGGGACCGCACGGGCCGGCTTCCGCCCCGACGCGCTCGGCACCTACGAGCTGCGGCTGACCGTGAGCGAACACCGCCGCGACGGCAGCGTCCGCAGCGGCAGCGATGTCATCAAGCTCCTCGACCGCCCCAACGCGAAGCCGATCGGGGTGCCGATCCAGACGATGGTCTGGAACGGCGGTCGCGAAGAAACGAACGCGGACACCGCGGTCCGCGTCGGCGGCGAAACGTTCCCGCTCGGCGCTCCCAAGGGCAACGACGTCCAGGTGGTCGTGCTCGACCGCTCGACCCTGAAGCCGCTGTACGACGAATCCTTCCCCGGCACGGCGGCCAACGCCGAAGCCGCCGCGGCCAAGATCGGCGAATACGGCAGCCGCGCCCTGGTCGTCGTCTCCAACCCGGACCTGTTCCCGAACATGGAAATCTCGAGCGCCTGGATCAAGGTGGTCAAGTCCCTCGGCGCCTCGACCAAGTGGCTCGAACCCCCGGTCGAATCGCCGGCGATCGTCGACGGCTGGTCGGTCATCGGCGTCCCCAAGAGCAACGGCGGCGCCTGGGTCAGCGAGGGCAGCAACGCGCGCGAACTGCCGCGGGTGCGGGGCTCGCTGAACGGCTATCTGCAGCTCGACGGCTACGAAAACTTCACCTTTGTGCCGCGGCTGAGCGAAGGGTTCGACACCCAGGCGGCGGGCTCGGCCGGCCTCCGCAACACGATCGCCGTCGGCGGCGCCAAGTACGAATCGGCGGCGCTCGCCGGCTGCGGCAGCGGCGGCTTCCAGGTCGAGGTGGTTCTGGCCGAGACGCTGGCGCCGGTCGACGGGCAGACCTTCACCACGAACGGCTGTGGCGCCGGCGCCGACACCACCGCCGAGCAGCAGATGTCCTCCTACCTGAACGGCATCCAGCTGCTGCCCACCGGCCCGACCGAAGGCAAGAAGCTGGTCTTCGTGCAGAGCATCGGCGATCCCCGCGACGAATCCGCGAGCGCCTGGAGCGAACTGACCACCGCCCTGGAACGGGTCGGTGCCACCGCCTCGGTGTTTGCCGCCGACAAGGGCAGCTACGCGCTGGTCGGCTCGGTTGGCATCTCGAGCTTCCCCCTGGTCGAGGGCAGCTCGACCCTGACCGGCAAGGCCGCACGCGCGACCGGCGTCCTCCGACAGGAACGCCGCGACGCCTTCGTCCCCAGCCTCTCCGGCAGCTCCGGCGAACCCAACTTCAAGCTCTCGCTGCTCGCCTACCAGCCGGCGCAGGCGTGGCCGCTCTCGGAAGGGAAAGAAGCCAGGGCGGCGCTTGCCTACGCCGCCGAATACCTGAAGCTGCCGAGGCCGACCGCCGGCTCGGCCTGTTACGTGACCTCGCCCCCCGACGTTCGCTCCGAGTACTGCGACAGCAACCTGCGCGGCCTCTGGTCCGGCTACGGCTCGTCGATCGAAAAGGCGCCCTACGTCGCCGGCAAGGGGTTCGAATCCGAAATCTGGGGAAAAGTGCGGAAGGAGCTCAAATTCGAGTTCGACACGGTGCAGCAGGTCTGGGAAATGACCCGCTCGCTACAGGAAGTCTTCAGCGGCGGGCAGATCACCCAGCCGGCCGAACTCAACTCGCTGGCGAGCACGATCGAGCGTGCGATCAACCCTCCCAAATACAGCCGCAGCGCCAGCTCCTGGTTCTACGTCGTCAGCGCGATCGCCAACCTCGCCTCGTTCTTCGCCGGCGACAACGAAGACCTGGCGTCGGGGCTCGGCATCTTCTCCGGCGCGATCTGGCTCGGTGAGGAAACGATCGAGGGGCTCGGCGGCTCGCCGCAGCTGGAACGGTTCGAAATCAAAGCCGAAGAAGTCGCGGTCGAACTCGGCAAGAAGTACAAGCAGGCCTCGAGCGGGATCAATCGCGTCGCGGAGCTGCTCGTCTCCGACTACGGCAAGCTCAAAGCCTTCTCCGAAGAACCTGAATTCGGCTTCAACACGACCAGCATCGAATCCCTGGTCGACCGGGTCGAAGTCGCCGGCAAGCAGTTCGCCTACCAGGCGCTGCTGCCGACCGCCTACTGGGCGGTCGACCTGGCGCCGGGATCACGCAACAGCCCGCTGCCCGCCGAAGCCAAGGAATACGAATGCGATTACGAGGAGGCCGGTCCCAGCGGCCCGATCCAGGGCGTCTACAACCCGTACCACCCTGCGGTTGACGCCGAATTCTTCTCCGCCGCGCCGAAGCGCTCGCTCAGCGTGCTCTCGAAGGCGGCCGCACGGCTGCCCAGCGAAGGCGGCGAAGAGGAGGAACCGCTGACCCCGCCGCAGTCATTGATGGAACCGCTGTTCAAGCCCTTCGACGAAAAGGGCCTGGGGATGTTCAAGCCCTGGTTCTGGCGCTCCGCCTTCGAATACCCCGGCGGCCCAGAAGTCAAGACCGTCACCTGCTGAGCCCGCCCTCAGCGGCGTGACAGCGCCCAGCCGCCGAGACCGCCGAGGACGAGGCCCAGCTCCGGCATCAGCGGCAAGTCGGTGAGCAGGCTGACGCCGATCCCGACAGCGAGGCCGGCGACAGCGCCGATGGCGATCGTCATCCCGGGGCTCACAGCAGCGCGATCCCGGTGGCGATCATCCACAGCGACCAGACCACGTAGGCGATCGGGGTGAGGCTGGCGGCCAGCGCCCAGCCGTCGGGCTCGAAGCCGCCGACGAACTCGAGCGAGCAGAGCGCGAGCGCGGCGCCGACGAGAACGCCGATCAGGCCGATCCAGTCCGGGACCGCTCCCGATTCGGTGATCGCGAAGCCGACGAGCAGCGTCCAGGCCCCGGTCAGCAGGTAGCCGAGGTGCTCGCCGACGGCGACGCCGAGGTAGCGGTTGAAGGACTGGAAGACGACGTCGACGGCCTCGCGGCGGGCGGGGTCGGTTGCCTCCGCCTCGACGCGGGCGAGGTAGGGAACGAGGAACGGCCAGCGGACGAGGCCGAGGAATTGGACCGTCGCCGCCAGCGTGCCGACGATCACCGAGAGCAGCAGCAGGGTTCCCTCGGCGCCGACGAGCGAGTCGGCGACCAGGACCGCCAGCGGCGCCAGCGCCACCGCGGTCAGGGCGAATGCCCACCAAAGGAGGACGAGGCCGGTGCCGCCGGCGCGGAAGCGGGCCAGCACCTCGGCGGTCGGCTGGCGCAGCACGTCGGGATAGTCGAAGCGGGCGGCAAGCAGGGCGAACAGCGCGTTGAAGGCAAGCGGCAGGGCGATCAACGCCAGCCCGGCGACGGTCGCGGTGCTCATGGGGCGCCACCGTACTCCCGAGTGCCGACGTAAAGGCGCTGCGGCACAGCGTCGATACGGGGGTATGAAAAGCCGCACGTCTCGTCTCCGTCGCCACCTCAGCTACGCCAACGTAATGGCCAGCATCGCCGTCTTCCTCGCCCTCGGCGGGGTCGGCTATGCGGCGACCTCGATCAACGGCAACAAGATCGTCAAGCACAGCATCGGCGCCGGCAAGCTGAAGAACGGGACGCTGACCAGCGCCCAGGTCAAGGCCAACGGCCTCGGCGGCAGCGTCATCGACGAGTCGACGCTGGGGATCGTGCCGCAGGCGCAGACGGCGGTCACGGCGGGGTCGGCGGCGACGGCGGGCTCGGCGACCAGCGCAGAAACCGCGACCAGCGCCGAAACCGCGCAGACCGCCGCCACCGCCGCCGAAGCGGAAACGCTGGGAGGCGTCACCGCGGAAGAGCTCGAGGTCGCCTGCCCGAGCGAAACCGAGCTGTACGGCGGCATGTGCTGGGACGAATCTCCACGTGCCGCCCACACCTGGGTCGGCGCCTCGATCGAATGCGGCGAGGCGGGTGGGCGGCTGCCGACCCTGAGCGAGCTCGTCGCCTACCTCGTCCACAAGGCCGGCGAACAGTTCCCCGGCGATTCCGCCTGGTCCAGCGACGTCGTCGACGTCCAGGGCGGCGCCGGGGTGGCGGTCGGCGTCGACGACTCCGAGGGGGTCTCGACCCCCGGCGGCAGCCACGGCTTTCGCTGCCTCTTCTACCGCGTCAACTGAGCGGCGGCTCAGGGGGTTGGCGTGTTCACCCCTGGGGTACCTGGGCGGCGCTCGCCGTCGGGACGACGATTGAGGCATAGTCGATCCCAACGCCCAGGAGGCACCCAATGTCCCGCACGATCTCCAGCACCGTCCGTCCCCGCGTCGCCATCCTTCTCGGAGCCCTCGCTCTGCTGGCACTTGCCGCCGCCCCGGCCCAAGCGCGGCCGGCCGGTGGGCCCGGCCGCATCGTCTTCGTCGCCGGCAAGCAGCGGCACTGCGTCCAGGAAGCCTGCCACAACCTCGACCTGGTCCGGGCGATCTTGCCGCACGGCGGGCGCAGCCAGGTCCTCGCCGGGATCCGCGAAGTCGCCGAGACGGCGACCGCCGACGATGGCACCGTTGCCGTCCTCTCGACCAACCATGCCGGCGGCGGCGCCAACAGCGGCTCCTTCGTCCAGATCTACCTGATCCACCCCGACGGCAAGCGGACGGCGGTCTTCCCCCGCCGCCTGCAGCGCTTCAACGCGACCGGCCTCAGCATCTCCGCCAACGGCCGCGTCCTGGCGCTCGCCGGTCGCTACACCGAAGGCCAGCCCGAACCGTCCCGGATCTGGATCCTGCGCGCCGACGGCAGCGGCATGCACGCGATCACCGACGGGCCTGGCGGCGACGAAATGCCGTCGATCTCCCCCGACGGCAAGCAGGTCGTCTTCTCTCGCACCCTGCACGACGGGACCAAAGCCGGCCGCAAGGCGGAGCTGTTCACCGCGCCGATCGCCGGCGGCGAAGCAGTGCGCCTAACCGAAAACGAGGTCGACGACGTCAACCCGGTCTGGAGCCCCGACGGCCGCAGCATCGCCTTCGGCGAGTTCGTCACCAGGGACGGCCTCCACGGCAGCGTCCAGATCATCCGCGCCGACGGCAGCGGCCAGCACCGCATCGCCTCGACCGGCGCCGAGTTCCCCGACCCCGACTACTCGCCGAGCGGCCGCAGCCTCGTCTTCGTCGGCCAGATCCCCGGCGCCAAGGTCTGGGAAGAGGCGCTCTACACCGTGCGCGCCACGGGCAGGGGCCGCAAGCTGCTCAGCCGGGCCTTCGAAGACCCCGGCCTGCCCCAGTGGACGGTGCGCCCCTAGCCGGACCGCACACGCGGGTTTCGCCAATCCCTCCTAGGGCTCGACCCGGCCGGCACCGAGAGCATCGTCTCGGTGCCGGCCGAATGACCGGCGCCCCGGCCGGTCAAACCACCCCGTCACGGAGTGGGGCCTAACGCATCCTCGGGTCGGCGAAGACGTCGTCGACCGCCCAGGCACCGCCGTAGGCTTCGGGCTTCAGCACGAGCCGGACGGAGAGCGTTTCGCCGTTCTGCCACAGCGGCAGGGTCGTGCCCAGCGCCATGATCGGGGTCGGCTTCCACGAGGTTCCGCTCTGCAGCGAGCCGACCGTCGTGTCGTGGATCGCGCCCTTCGCGTCGGTCCAACGCAGGATCACGTTGAGGACCGCCCAGCTGCCGCTGGTCTGACGGGCGAAGAAGCGCAGCGTCGGATGAGCGACGTCAACGCAAAAGGCGGGCGAGACCGCCTCGCCGCCGGGCTGGATCGCCAGCGACTTGGAACCGCCGGCGACGCCGTAACTCTCGTTGCCGGAGGCGACGCTCGATCCGCTCAGCGACCAGCCGCCGTTGCCCTGCTCGAAGGAACCGCCGGGCAGGGGGGCGTAGTTGGCGTTGTCGCCGAAACGGGCGAACGGGTTGCCGAGGGCGTCGTCGCTACAACCCGACGCCGTCGTGGTGGAGCTGGACGCCGTCGCGGCCGAGCCGGCAGCAAGTGCCGGGGCGGCGGTGATGGCGAGCGCAGCAACGACGAGACTCGCCACCAGGGCGAGCTTGATTCCGAACTGATGTGCCGTGGGGCGAGACAGAGACATTGAGTCCTCCGTGACGTCCACTGGCGACCGAGCTATCTCAGACTGTCCGAGACCTCTGGCTTTGCGTCCCCGCCTCGCGACGGGTTTGCCTTTTTTCAGTGTTGTGGGTTTATTGGTTGGGGTTGAGCAGGCGGCAGTATCAGGCCCGCAAATAGCGGATTTCAAGGCTTTGGACGCATGTCTGATGGCGCCGATCGTCCAATCGGCTATGGAGGAATGAAGGCCGAGTGGTCGGTCAACTGCGCTCTTAAGCACGCGTCGGAGCGCGGGCGATACATGACACAGCGATGTCGGTGCACGCGATCAGAGAAGCGGAGCGGATGCGGGACTCCTACGCGCAGCGGGGCCAGCCGATGGACCCCGAGCTGCTGCGCGGCGAACTGCTGATCGGTGGCGTCTACCTGATCGTGGCGCTGGCGCTGGCGCTGCTCGGCGACACCGGCGGCTTCTCGATCGCGACCGCGGTCGTCTACGTCGCCGGGATCGCGATCGCCGGCCAGGTGCGGATCGACGTCGGCGCCGGTTTCACGGTGCCGACCCAGCTGATCTTCGTGCCGATGCTCTTCGCCCTGCCGGCGGCGACGGTGCCGTTGCTGGTCCCGGTTGCGCTCGGGATCGCGATGGCGCCGCGGATCCTGCGGGGCGAGATCTCACCGAGCTGGCTGCTGACCGCGATCGGCAACAGCTGGTTCGCGATCGGCCCGGCGCTCGTCTTCGCGCTCGCCGGCGACTACAGCCCCTCCGGCCCCTGGGGCGTGCTGATCCTCGCGCTCGCCGCGCAGTTCGCCGGAGACTTCGGCGCCAGCGTCGTCCGCGAGCGGGTCTTCGGCGGCGTCGGCGTCGCCGAGCTGGCGGCCGAGGTGCGGCCGATCTACGCGATCGACCTCGCCCTCTCGACCCTCGGACTCGCCATCGCCTTCGCCGCGATCAGCCTCGACAGCGAGCTGCTCGCGGTCCTCCTCGTGGCGCCGATGTTCGGCGTGCTCGGCTACCTCTCGCGGGAGCGCCACGTGCGCCTACGCCAGCTCGCCGAGCTGAACGACGCCTACCAGGGCACGGCGCTGCTGCTCGGCGACGTGGTCGAGGCCGACGACGCCTACACCGGCGAGCACTGCAAGAGCGTCGTCCGCCTCTCGCTCGACGTCTGTGACGAGCTCGGCCTCGACGCCGACCAGCGCCGCAAAGCCGAATTCGGCGCCCTCCTGCACGACGTCGGCAAGATCGCGGTGCCGGACGAGATCATCAACAAGCCGGGCAAGCTGAACGAGCAGGAGTGGGCGCTGATCAAGACCCACACGATCGAGGGCCAGCGGATGCTGGAGAAGATCGGCGGCTTCATGAACGAGGTCGGCCTCGTCGTCCGCGGCTCGCACGAGCGCTGGGACGGCGGCGGCTACCCCGATGGACTGGTGGGCGAGGAAATCCCGCTCGAGGCCCGCGTCGTCGCCACCTGCGACGCCTTCAACGCGATGACGACGACCCGCTCCTACCGCCGCGCGATGCCGCTCGCCGAGGCGATCGCCGAGCTGCGCCGCTGCGCCGGAACCCACTTCGACCCCGAGGTGGTCGAGGCGCTGCTGGCGACGGTCGAGGCACCCGAAAGCGCTGCCGCCGAGACGGCGCGAGAGGCGATCGAGCGGGAGAAGCGCGCCGCGGCCCGGGCCCCAGGCCTCTACGTCGGCGGCTGAATCTCCGGTGCCGCGCGGCGGGCGATCTGGCGCATCAGGGCGGGGTAGACGATCAGGTAGCGGAAGGGCTTGATCGCCGCCATGTAGGCGTGGCCGAAGCGGCCGCGAGGCTTGACGTAGACGGCCATCTGGCCGCGGTAGCGGCCGCCACCGCGCTCGACCCAGGCGAGGTGGGCGACGCCGTGGACGGTCTGGTTGGAGATCTCGGCGGCGGCCTCCAGCTCGGTCCGGTAGAGCGGGCGGAAGGGGAGGGAGCCGAAGTCCTGGCCGGCGGCGGTGTTGCGCAGGTCGGCGGGCAGGCGGCCGGCCAGCGAGGCTTCGGCGGTGCCGGGGATCGGCAGCCTTGGCTTCGGCGCCTCCGCTCCCGCCGGGACCGAGATGCGGCCGAGGTCGAACCAGGCGCCGAGCCGGTCGCGCAGGCGCCAGAGGAAGCGGGTGGCGGCGGAGTCGGAGTGGGCGGGGTCGAGCGAGCCGGCCAACTCGAGCAGTCTCGGGAACTCCTCGCGCTCACCCTCGACCGGCAGCGACCAGACGTCCTCGAGGGTGAAGTCGGGGACGATCTCGTGGATCCGCCAGGGCCGGGAGAGCTGGACGGAGTTGGGGACGCGGCCGTTGTCGATCAATCCATACGGCATCGTATGGAAGAGGCTAGCGATCTGGTGCGGCTCTGTCAATACGGCGGCGTATAGATTTGCCCGATGGCGAAGGCACGAACCCCGCGCGGCGCCTGGATCGAGGCGGCGCTCGCGGCGCTCGCCGAGGGCGGCCCCGAGGCGGTCCGGGTCGAGGCGCTTGCCAAACGGCTGGGTGTCTCCAAGGGCGGCTTCTACTGGCATTTCGACGACCGTGCCGCGCTTCTTTCCGAGGCGCTGGACGCCTGGGAGAAGGGCATGACCGAGGACGTAATCGCGACGGTCGAGGCCGGGTCGGAGGACCCGGAGGGCAAGCTGCGCCTGCTCTTCCAGCTCGCCTCCGCAGCGCGGGGCAGCTTCGCGGTCGAGCTGGCGCTGCGCGACGTCTCGCGCCGCGACCGCGACGTCGCCAAGCGGCTGCGCCGGGTCGACCGTCGCCGGCTCGACTACCTGCGCTCGCTGTTCAGCGGCATCTGCGCCGACGAGGACGACGCCGACGCGAGGGCGATGCTTGCCTACTCGCTCTTCGTCGGCAGCTATTTCGTCGCCGCCGGGCCGGGCGGCAGGAGCCGGCGCGAGGTGATGCAGCTGGCGATCGAGCGGCTGTTCGGCGAGCGCTGGGGTTGAGCTGTCACTGAGTGCGTCCCGACTTCGTCACATGAGTAGACCGGCGTCGAGCCGGGCACACTGTGAGAAGGAGGACGCGATGCGAGTACTGGTAGCCGGAGCCGCTGGGGCGGTCGGCAAGCAATTGGTGCCGCGCCTGGTCGCGGCTGGGCACGAGGTCTACGGGACGACGCGATCCGCCGCCAACGCGGACACCGTCCGCGCCCTCGGCGCGAAGCCGCTGATCGTCGACGCGCTCGACCCCGACCAGGTGGCGCGGGCGGTTGCCGAGGCCGAGCCGGAGGCGATCGCCCATGAGCTGACGGCGCTGCGCGGCGACTGGGACCTGCGCCACTTCGACCGCACCTTCGAGCTGACCAACCGCCTGCGCACCGAGGCGACCGCGCACCTGCTCTCCGCCGGCCACGCGGTCGGGGTGAAGCGGTTCGTCGCGCAGAGCTACGCCGGCTGGCCCTATGCCCGCGAGGGCGGCCCGGTGAAGAGCGAGGAGGACCCGCTGGACCCCAAGCCGGTGCCGGCGATGCGGACGACGCTGGCGGCGATCCGCCAGCTCGAGGAGTCGGTGACCGGGGCCGAGTGGACGGTCGGGATCGCACTGCGCTACGGCGGCTTCTACGGCCCCGGGACCTCGCTCGACCCGGCCGGCGGCGATCACGTCGAGCTGATCCGCAAGCGCAGGTTCCCGGTGGTCGGCGACGGCGCTGGCGTCTGGTCGTTCGTCCACATCGCCGACGCGGCGGCGGCGACGCTGGCGGCGCTGGAACGCGGCGAGCGCGGCGTCTACAACATCGTCGACGACGAGCCGGCGCCGGTCCGCGAGTGGCTGCCGGCGGTGGCGGCGGGGTTCGGCGCGAAGCCACCGCGGCGGGTGCCGCGCTGGCTCGGCCGGATCGCAGCCGGCGAGGCGGCGACGGTGATGATGACCGAAGTGCGGGGAGCGTCGAACGCGAAGGCGAAGCGGGAGCTGGGCTGGTCCCCGGCCCACCCGAGCTGGCGCCAGAGCCTGGTGGGGGCGCCGTCGTGACCGACGCCGATCGGCTCCTGGCCGAGCTGCGCCCGGTCGCCTTCGCGATCGCCTACCGGATGCTCGGCAGCCACGCCGAAGCCGAGGACGTCGTGCAGGAGGCGCTGCTGCGCCTGCACGGCGCGCTCGAGCGCGGCGAGCGGATCGAGTCGCCGCGCGCCTACCTGGCGACGGTGACGACGCGGCTGGCGATCGACGAGCTGCGCTCGGCGCGGGCACGGCGCGAGACCTACGCCGGCGAGTGGCTGCCCGAGCCGCTGCTGGCGGCGCGCGAGGAGCCGGCGGCGCGGGTGGAGGAGGCGGAGTCGCTCTCCTACGCCTTCCTCGTCCTGCTCGAGAGCCTCACCCCAGAGGAGCGCGCGGTGCTGCTCCTGCACGACGTCTTCGACTACGGCTACGGCGAGATCGCCGAGACGATCGGCAAGAGCATCGACAACACGCGCCAGATCGCGGTCCGCGCCCGCGGCCACGTCGACGAGCGCCGCCCCCGCTTCGAGCAGTCGGCCGAGCGCCGGCGGGAGCTCGGCGACCGCTTCTTCGCCGCGGCCCAGGAGGGCGAGCTGGAGGGGCTCGAACGGCTGCTGACCCGCGACGTCGTCCTCCGCGGCGACGGCGGCGGCAAGGTGCCGGCGCTGGCGCGGCCGCTGCAGGGACCGAACCGGGTCGCGCGGGCTCTGCTCAACTGGATCCGGGCTGGGATCAGCCGCGGCGCGACGTTCGAAGCGGTCGAGATCAATGGCCTGCCGGGCGCGATCGGCCGCGCTCCCGACGGCGGCATCGTCTCGGCGATGGTCCTCGACGTCTCCGTGGACGGGATCGCTGGCGTCAACTCGGTCGTCAACCCCGACAAGCTCGCCCACCTCGGCCCGGTAGGCGACATGCTCTCCCTCCTCCGCGACCGTGGTTGAGCTTTCCGTCGGATAGCGAAGGAAAGCTCAACCACGCGGGGCGGGGGGCGTGCCGGTGAGGCGGCCGAAGGCGGAGTCCTTGAGCCGCGTCGGCGTCACCGCGCTGAGCGCGGCCTGGAGCTTGACGTCGGCACCGACCAGGTAGCGGGCGCGGGGGCGCTTGTCGGTCAGGGCGCGCTCGATCGCGGCGCTGACGGTCTCGACCGGTTTCGCCATCTTCTGGATCCGGGGAATCGCCTTGCGCATGCCGGCGAGGTGGTCGGCGTAGAGCTCGCGGTGCTGGGCCGACATATCCGCTTCGCCCTCGTCGAGGGTCTCTGGCGCTTTGCGCCAGAGGTCGGTGTCGGTCATCGCCGGCTCGACCAGGATCACCCTCACCCCCCAGCGGCGCAGCTCCAGCCGCCAGGCGTCGGCGATCGCCTCGAGCGCGAACTTGGAGGCGTTGTAGGCGCCGGTCATCGGGGTCGAGACCATGCCGCTGAGCGAGGAGACGAAGACGACGCGGCCACGGCTCGTGCGCAGCCTCGGCAGGGCGAGGTTGGTGAGGGCGACGGCGGCGACGACGTTGACCTCGAGCTGTTCGCGCATGCCCTCGGCGGAAAGGGTCTCCAGCGGGCCGGAGACGACGACGCCGGCGTTGTTGACGAGCGCGTCGAGCCGCTCGGGCAGGGCGCTGTCCAGCGCCGCGACCTGCTCGTCGTCGGTGACGTCGAGCTGCAGCGTGCGGACGCCGCCGGCCGCCTCGGCGAGCAAGGACTCGCCGTCCTCGGCGCGGCGCACGGTCGCGTAGACATCCCAGCCGGCGCGCGCGAGGCGCAGCGCGGTGGCGCGGCCGATGCCGCGGCTGGCTCCCGTGATCAGCACACTAGGCACGCCACGATCCTAGCCGTGGTTGTGCTTTACCTCGGATAGCGAAGGAAAGCTCAAACACGGTGGGGTGGGGGGTCGGTGGGGCGGGGGAGGATCGACGACACGGGGTGGGTGCTGTTTGTCGGGGGGGCG
>Ga0335070_10001711_pt1 | contig 25439 bp, 27 predicted proteins | sample Lox_Sample_13_FD_206722 | JGI IMG/M metagenome (GOLD analysis project Ga0335070, IMG submission 206722) | Soil microbial communities from Loxahatchee National Wildlife Refuge, Florida, United States - Lox_Sample_1.3 | ecosystem: Environmental > Terrestrial > Soil > Wetlands | place: USA...
CTATCTGCGAGCTCGAAGACAGCGGAATCCCGCAGAGGTCTTGCTGGAGGCGCTGAACCAACCGAACCTTGACGCCCGTGTTGTTGAAGGGTTGCCGTGGTTGGCTATGACCTACGCGGATATGGACTGGGATTGGCTGGTTCGCAACGCCAAGGTGCGAGATCGCCAGAATCGATTAGGGTTTGCCCTCTCTCTGGCGAGCGAACTATCGGAAAGAAAGAAAGAGAGCGAACGGACGGAGAAACTTCGGTCGTGGTTGGAGGCTTTGGAGAGTTCCCGACTTGCGCGCGAAGATACCTTCTGCCACGACTCGATGACTCAAGCGGAGCGAGCGTGGCTGCGCGAACATCGCTCGCCCGCCGCAATACACTGGAATCTCCTGACTGACATGAAGGGAGAGCATCTTGCCTACGCATCCGAATGAAAGTATGCCGGAACCATGGCTCTCGTTCCTGCGCGAATTGGATGCGGCGGCGCGCGAGGATGTTCGGCTGGATTGTATGGGAGGGTTCGTCATCGCTATGGTGTAAGGATTTTCGCGGCCAACGGGAGATTTGGATGTGTTGGAGATTGCATCAGCGGAAGTCGGCCGCTCCATGCTGACACTGGGCATGCGAGGTGGTCCGCTTCACAAGAAGTACAATCTCTATCTTGATCACGTTGGCGTGGCGCATGTTCCGGAAGACTACGAAGATCGGCTCACGGAGATATTTCCAGGAACCTTCCAACATCTTCGGCTCTTCGCTCTTGATCCCTACGACCTAGCCTTGTCGAAGCTGGAACGCAACCTCCAACGTGACCGAGACGATGTGCTGCATCTTGCGCGAACCGTCCCGCTTGACCTGAAAGTTCTTAAAGATCGATATCAGAAGGAACTGCGCTGGCAGCTGGGCAATCCGGCGCGCGAAGATCTCACCCTCCAACTGTGGATTGATGCCATCGAAGAGGAAAGGTCAAAGCAGTAAACCTCGAGAGTTAGGAACCACCAGCGTTGTCCTAGCAATCGGCAAGGCTCCCCGCCCCCTCTCGTTCTCTCCCTCTTCGTCTCGGCTCGAGCCCGTTCTCGTCTATCTCTCCAAAATCCATATCAAGGAGGTGCCTGTGAACAGTTGCATCTCCGCCATCCAACACTTGCGTCCGCTACTGGGCGGAGCGCAAGCCCATCTGCTAAGAGCATCGGACCGTGCCTGCTACGTGACCAAGTTCCAGAACAATCCCCAACACATTCGAGTGCTCGCGAACGAGATGTTCGCACCAACTTGGGTTTGGCGCCGGGCCTTCCGATGCCACGGGTGGAAGTGATTGAAGTCTCCGATTGGCTGATCGAACGCACAGAAGACCTCCGAATCAGTCTGGGTGGCGAAAAGATTCCGTGCCAGAGCGGGGAAGGCGTTTGAGCCGGCGCTCAGTCGAGCCGAAGAGATGGATGCTCAAACCATTTGGCAGTGCACCGCCGATATTCCCGAAGAGTGGTACGAAAGAGATCGAGACGGTCTGCATCGATTGGTGTCCGCGTTGTACCATCGGCGGACTGCCATTCGGGGGCTAATCGAGAAGTTTCGCGAATCGACGCGGAACCCGTTTCCCAAGTGGCGAGACCCTCCCCCATCTGTCGACTTCTCCACCCATCAGGCGGGACGGAGCGGTTGCGATTCGGTAGGATAGGAAATTGCATGAAGCTTTACATCATTGCAGGGCCGAATGGTGTCGGCAAAACGACGTTCGCGCGCACGTTTCTTCCCAAATATGCCGACTGCAAGAACTTCGTCAACGCTGACTTGATCGCCCAGGGAATGTCTCCCTTTTCGCCTGAAACCGCGGCGATCCGCGCCGGCAGACTGGTGTTGAGTGAGATTGCTTTTTTCTCTCAACGGCGCGTTTCCTTTGGTTTCGAGACGACGCTCTCGGGTCGAAGCTACCTGAGGTTGATCCAAGGGTTCAAGAGGAAGCGTTATAGAGTGCACCTGTTCTTCCTCTTCGTCGAAGGTGTCGATGTGGCGCTGTCTCGGATCCGGGAACGGGTGCTGAAGGGTGGACATGATGTCCCCGAAAGGGTGGTCCGCCGCCGGTTCCATCGTTCGATCGGCAATTTCTTTCAGGAATATCAGCCGCTTGTCGATTCGTGGTATCTGTTTGACAACACAGGTACGAAACCAGCGGCAATCGCCTTCAAGAAAGGGACCAAACTCCGTATAATGAAGCACGAGATGTATGAAAGCTTGGTTGCGCGGTACGGTGAGAAATGAAGCGAACTCGTGAGAGCGTCCTGCGCTTGCCAATGGAAAAGCGGGCCGAATTGGCATTTTGCGAGGCGGTCGACGAGGTTATTACCGAACACGCCCGTCTCGGCTTACCCCTCTATATCGGACGCAACGGCAAGGTGGTGAAGTTGTCTGCGAACAAGGTCCGTGGCCTCTCACGATCCAACCATCACAAGTAAGACTCTCCTCTCACTGAGTGGTGTTCTGCTCGTAAAACATCTCGCCAGTTCTGGTTGACACAGCCTTCTCTGAACTCACTCTGCAGATCGTGGCTCCTGACGAGGCAGAGAAGGTTCTTCCCGACTTCGTAGATCGTTTCGCTTACCCGCCAGGAGTATTGCGCAGGGCTCTATAGCTCGCCTAAGGCGGATTTCAACCTGACCGCCAACAAATAAGAAATGAGGATGGCCATGAGATTCGTGTGACCACGAAGGCCGACTTGTTTGAAAAACGAAAACAACAACACATCGACCGCGGCTACCGAATTGAAGATGAGCGCCCAATCCCGGTGAACGGTTTCTGCTCGTTCATCGCCGTGAGCGAGATACCTGATTCCGACGGAATTGGTGAGCTGGTGACAAAGGCGTTCAACGGGATGCCAAGATGAGACCACATGGAAAAACCAAGCTCGGATTCTTCCCATTGCCCACGGCAGAAGCTACTCGGCTGAAGAATTGCTTGGCCTTCGCATCGGAGTTCTCGGCACTCGATCCCTGCGAGGGAGATGGCGTCGCGTTCACACATTTGCTTGATGGTGTACCCGCTCATCGCTACGGCATTGAGATCGACGCGAATCGAGCCCAACAGGCACTAGCTTTGGGAATCGAAACTTTGCAGGCGAATGCCATGGATGTCCGGTGTCCGGCGGAAGCGGTGTCCCTGCTCTACCTGAACCCTCGGTACGATTGGGAAATAGGGGAAAGCAATAACCAAAGGTTGGAATTGGTCTTCCTGGAACACAGCTATCGCTGGCTTAAGGCTGGTGGCGTGCTGGTATTCGTCATTCCCCAGCTGCGATTGGCGAAATGTGCAAGATTGCTAAGCGAACATTTCACCGACTTGCGCGTGTTCCGACTCACCGATCCGGCTTGCCTCGAATACAAGCAGATCGTTGTGCACGGAACACGCCGCAAGCGGCATTCCAAGGTTTCTGATGCTGTCTTGTTGGATGGAGTGCGCTACCTCGAAGTGCTGGCCACGAAAGCCGAGCTTGAACCTCTGGGCGACAATCCTGAATTTCGGTACGAGGTTCCGGCCTCCGAGCCGGTTGTCCTGAGCCATGTGGGTATTCCCCTGGATGAGGTTGAAGATTTGTTGCTGGAGTCAGCTGCGTACCGACAGGCGGGACGTGCACTTTTACCCAAGCTGAATGACGTCAAAGGCCGCCCGCTGACACCGCTCCATGGTGGCCATGTCGGCCTGCTCTGCACCGCCGGAATGCTGAATGGGGTATTCGGCGAAGGAGACGCCCATCACATTGCCCACTGGCGTTCCGTGAAATTTACAGACCACTGGGAAGAAGAGGAAGAGGACGGAACCAGAATCCTGCACGACCGGGAACGGTTGTCGCACGAGCTGACACTTGTCTTTGCCAATGGTAAGACCCAGATTCTCACCCACGAAAAGAAGGAGGCGGCAGATTGAAAAATGCCCACCTCCGATTCGGCTGGCTCACCTACGTGAAGAGCACGGAAAAGACGACCACCAGCATGAAGGTGCGGCTCGACCGCTTCATCGGCGAGGTGTTGCCCGACCCACCCCGGCAGGCCAAAGCTCACCTCATTTCCGTGATTGGCGGGGACACTCAGGTTGCGGCTGTCAGCGCGGCCATCTCGTTAGGCGACCGATTCATGGTTGAAGGGCCGGGCGGTCAGCCAATTCGAGTCTGTCTTGAACGGAACGCACAATGTTTCAAAGGCTCGGTGCAGCTTCGCGGGCGCAAGAGACCCCTGCGTCACTTGATTGCTTTGTCCGAAGAGTTCGCTTCGAGCAGCGTATCGGCGAGTTCGGGCCGAACTCTGCTGGCAAGCTCGGAAAACGGATTCATCTGGGCCTCCATCGCCCATATTCACGGAATCCCCGGCATGCCGGACTGGGCCGACTGGTTCGCGGGCGAACTGAAAACGCATCGGGCGATCATGCCCGCGCTCGGTATTGGATGTCAGCCAGTGATTGTCAAAGGGCAAAAAGAACAGTTTCTCGACTGGCTTAGCTGGGGAGTCGAAAGTGAAGCGATCAAGCTTCCGGGTGAAACTGGGTCGATCCGCTGGCCGGGCTTCAATCTCGCAGACCTCTTCCTGCCGGCCAACTAGCCTTCCGCACCATCCATCGTTTTCTCTTCCTGCTTTTCTTTTGTTCTCTCGTTCTCTTTCGCAAATCCCTCCCGTACCAGAGGACTTCCATGCCAGAACTGTCCACGATCTACGACTACATGCGATGTCACGCGGCGCTTTTGGGTGAGCGCATCCTGCAGGAATATCCGGCGCTCCACCAATTCGAGGATTGCAGTTTCCCCTCGGATTGAAGGACTGCTACGAACGCCTTTTCCGGTACAGGCCATCGCCATTATGGGGGTCGCCAAACGCTGGCAGCAGGCGCGAACCGCCATGGTGGTCACGGAATGCGGAACCGGGAAGACACTGATCTCGCTGGGAGCAATGCACGTCCGCAGCCAAGGAGGTCCGTTCACGGACTTAGAGCAATGGTTCCGCCACAACTGGTCGAAAAGTGGGCCCGAGAAGCGTTTCTGACATTGCCGGGAATACGCGTGTTCCTGATCGACGATTTGCGGAATGGAGGTGACGAGAACAAAGCGCACGGAGTGAACGAAGTGCGGTTGAGGCAGGGACACATCCTGCGGGAAGGTTTGCAAACAACATTGAGCGAGTTGCGGCTGCGGAAGGATTCGGCGAGCCCCCGGAAACGCTGGCTATCGCTCTGCGGGAGACCATCGCTGGTTATCGTCGGACGGGAGCGAGCCAATCTCGGTTACTTCTGGCGCCATGCCTACCGGGTCCCGCGCTCCGGTCCTTACGTGGGCTGCGTGGTGAATTGCTGTTGCGCCGTGCCAGTGTTTCACTCCTGTTGGAATCCAGATGACATCCCCCTTTCGAATTTCCTCGATCGGTCCTCCCCACTGCAGTATCTGACTCTCGTTCCGTTTCGTCGCGCGCTGCCTGATCATTTGTTTCATCGTTACAGGGCGTGGTGCCCGCTGTGCTACGAGCACTGGCAATTGAACGGCCAAACCGTTTACGAGCCACTCCTCTGGGCAATCAAGACATCACCCCATTGCACGGTGCACCAGCGTCCGCTCCGTCACGATTGTCCTCACTGCGGCCGATTGCTAAATCCACTCGGCGTATTCGCTCAGCCCGGACACTGCGAACGATGTGGCGGTTGGCTGGGTGTGTCACACGCCGGACGTGATCAGGCGTCGCCCGTCGAGGAAAACCAGACCTGGACTTGCACACAGATAGGAGGTTTGCTGGCGCTGCTTCCTCTGATCGACGCCAAAGCTGCCCGAGAATCGTTTCGCCGAAACCTCAATGTGTATCTCAACGAACTTGCGAGCGGGAATGTCCTCGCCTTCGCTGAATAGGTCCGGTGCCCCCACTCCATGCTGCACACTTGGCTCGCTGGTGCTGCCCTCCCTCGACTCGAGAACCTGCTACGAATTGCTCGATCATTGAATGTTTCCATTTCGAGCTTGTACGCTCCTGCGGGACCGACGTCCACGAACATTGCAGCCGCAAAACAAGCCGTTGCTGTCGGAGGAAGGCGCGTTGTGTCACCGTCACGGCATGCGTGCGAAATCCGGCGAGCCCTTCTTGCTGCACTCGATGAAGACGTACCGCTAAGAGTGACAGAGATTGCTCGCAAGCTGAGCTACACAACTACATACAGCCTTTATGAGGCTGACCGGAAACTCTGTTACAAAATCACTGCGCGATATCGACAGTCGGGCCGGGACCGTCGGTGCAACGGGTCTGGAACGCCTGAGGCCTGCGAGGTTCACGCGAAACAACGTCGTCTCGAACGTATGTGCCGGGTCTTAAGAAACGCCCTCCACGAAGACCCGCCGCCGACTCTCACGGACTTAAGCTACCGTCTCGGTTACTCGCACTCAGCCTTCCTGCGCAGGCATGAACCTACTGAGTGTGATCAACTCCTGGCGCGGCACAGGGCCTTCCTTGCGAAACGCAAAGCTGATCTGGAGAAGCAAGCAACATCGGCGCTGGGAGAGATTCCGGTACCTTCTCTGCGTGCTATCTGTAGGCGTCTCGGCATAACGGCGCCGTTCATGAACAAGCACTTCAATGGCGTTGCACGAATGATCGTGGAGCGGCATCGCCAATGTCTATCGGCTGGTACAGCAACGCGACGTGACTTGTTGCTTCGTCGGATCCCTGATATTACTGCGGCGCTCCATAGCAGAGGCCTGTACCCTTCAGTCCCAGCAATCGTTGAGTGACTTCCAGAAAAGTCGCGCCGCAACTGGAAGACCATCACGTCTGCAGTTCGTGAGGCACGCAACGCACTCGCGCGGGAGTTCGCGAACCCGTCAACGGGAACGCCGCGTGTACTTCGCGAGGAGAAAGTCCATGGCATCGCCAACGCCGTAGCCAAAAGCATGGCTGATTTCCCGCACCCGGTCTAACCGGGTGATCAGACCATCCCGGCCATTCGCCGGCAGTGTGTTTTACCAACTTAAGAGCTTGCTCAAACATGTGCACCAGAGCATCGAAATATGTTTCATCTTGCTGGGCGATATCGTTACAGAACCCAGCGGCACGCTCGCAATAGAAAACCATCAGCTCAGTAAGTCCTTCGGGGTCACCCACTGCTTTCCTGTAATCGGAAATAGCCCGCTTGGCTTTGGAAATAGACGTGTCTTGATTTCGAAAAACATCCGGCCAAAGCCATCGATCAATGGTCTCTCTATACGGCTCCAGCACGTCCTGACCCAGGCCAAAACGGGCATGAAGGAACGCCTGGTTGTCTTTGTGTGCAGAATAAAGATGGTGAATCAACTCCAGCAGAGATGCCCGGTCAAAAGCGGCAAGCTTGGCTTTGACATCCACCCATGTTGGTTGCGATTTCGACTGAGGTCTGGCCATGTGCGTCTTCGATACAACATACAGACGCGCTGCGCGCCTTTCAACGGTCCCTGATCAGAAGCAGGAGCCTTGGGCCAGCCAATACTGCCAGTCGCCTATAGCTTCAATCGTTGATTGATCCGCGTCGATGGCAGCCAGTTGGGAGAGTGGCACTGCCACATTACGGCCGTGCCAGCGAATCAACACCAGCATGTCATGGGCACAGGAATCTTCAGGTGCCAGATGGCAAACTTCGGCCGTTTCGCCTTTTCGGAGCGGCGACACCGCCTTGGCTGCGATGCAGCGGGCTGCGAAGGGAAACTTGATTCGGTTCTCCAGGTAGTAATACCAGCCGAGAGCCTGCTCTTCCGGGCCGTATGCATCCACGATGGCTTCATTTCGGATCCGATCTTCTCGCACAGGATCCCTCTTCAGTTTCCGCTTCGTGGGCTTGATTCGGCTCACCTCAGAAGACGCGATCTAAAGCATAATCCTGCCAAACGGCAACTTTATGCTTTAAATCACACAGGGAACCGAAAGGGATGGGCGGCGCGTGGCGAGACGACCATCCAGACAATATTCAAGCAACACACTGGTGGTGTAACGAAGAGAAAGGATCAACCAGGATTGACGACGGCCGATCAGCCATTCTTTGTTCAATCAATCTGAATATCCGCGCTTTTGATACCTCATGAGTGCGCCACTTGTGTGCCTCTCTTGCGAGCCAAGGAGGAAACTCTATGGCTCGCAAAGTTGGCCAAATCATTGCACGAGGCGACCGCAGATGGCTCATCCGGGTCTATCTGGGCCGCGATCACGAAACCAAGAAGCGCAACTACCACAACCGAACGATCCACGGCAGTATGAGGGAAGCCAAAGCATATCTGACAAGAAAACTGAGAGAGCGTGACTTGGCCGCGATCTAGATGGGGCCAAGATGACGCTGAACGAATACCTTGATCGATGGCTTGAGACAGCTGTGAAGCCACGAGTACGACAGAAGACCTGCCAGGATTATGACGGTATACTGCGACGGTATATCCGGCCCGGCTTGGGCGAGAGAGTTCTGGTCTCAATGCGCCCGATGGACATTCAAACCACCTATCAGGGAATGATCGAGCGAGGGTTGTTGCCTCGGACAGTCCGGTACACACATGCGGTATTAAGGTCTGCGCTGCGGCAGGCGTTGCAATGGCGTCTGTTGCTCGAGAATCCCGTCGATGGTGTCAAAATCCCGCAGCAGCTCAGAGGCGAAATGCGTGCACTCACTGTGGAGCAGGCGCAAGCTTTTCTCAGGGCTGCCCTGGCAACTTCGCATGGCCCGGTGCTTGCGGTGGCGCTCACCACCGGGATGCGGCCCAGCGAATATTTGGCTCTGAAATGGCAGGACCTCGACTGGTCACGGAAAACAGTTAGCGTGGTGCGGAGTGTTCGGAGACTAGATGGCAGATGGTGATTCTCAGATACCAAGCGTTCTCGAAGCCGTCGTCCGATCAGGCTGCAGAGCTGGATTGTTGCCCTTCTTCGTGATCTGCGGACGAAAGCGAGTGCGCAGGATTTGTATTCAGAGGCACACGACCTAGTCTTCAGAACGTCGTCGGGACAGCCAATCAATGCTGATTATCTCGCTAAGCAGTTCAGATCAATACTCGACCTCGCGGGTGTGCCAAGAAGTAAGACTCTATGATTTGCGCCACTCGGCGGCCACAATCGCTGAGCAACTCGGACACGCCAGCACGGCCTTCACGTTGGACACTTATGCTCACGTGCTTCCACACATGCAGGACGAGGCCGCCGCAAGAGTAGAGGCTGTGCTCTTTCGACAGACAGCGTGATGAATCGTTAAGGACGAAGGGCTCGGCACCCGATAAGATCGGGAGGCACATCTGATGTATTCGGGTGCCGAGATTTGATTAGCAATCCGGTCGCTTCACGGGCTCGGTTGTTCCAGTTTCAGGATTGCACAACGATCTGCTCGGAGACCTGCAGATCCCGATTGCGGGACTGTCTCGCCTGTGATGTGGATCACACATTTGTACCGGGAAGGTTCTTCCGCCGAGCGGTTTGAACGCGGTGCAGACATGCTGACAACTGATGAAAGTACAGGTCAGAGTTGTCCGTTCTTGGACATTCAAATCCAGTGAACGGACACTGGGCTCGGGTCAATGTCTGCCGACCGCCCTCTTCCTTCTTCGTCTGCAACGCCTTACATCCCGAAAATCTGGCAACAGATCTGCAGCACAGAATACGCATTTATGGCTCGAACACGAAGTCCCGTGGCTTCGTACTGCTAATAGGGAGAAGAAATGCTCCAGCAGAGCCAAGGCTTCGATCTATGACTGTTGTACCGCAGGGGAGAGGAACACCATGACGGGAATGGCCCAAGATATTCGCTACGCTCTGTGGCAGTTGCGCAAGAGCCCGGGCTTCACGGCGGTCGCGGTAATCACACTCGCACTCGGCATCGGGGTGAACACGGCGCTATTCTCCGTGGTGAATGGCGTGCTGCTCAATCCGCTGCGATACGCGGAGCCGGATCGTCTCATCGCCCTCTCCACGCGTACCCCGAACTATGACTTCGCATCCATCTCGTATCCCAACTATCTCGACTGGGTGCACGAAAATCACTCTTTCTCCGCCCTCGCGGCTTACCGCCCGGACGATTTCAACCTGACCGGGAGGGGTGAGCCCGAGCGGGTGCCGGCGGAGATGGTTTCGGCGAGCTTCTTCCCCCTGCTCGGCGTGCAACCGCTCCTCGGTCGCACGTTGTTTCCCGAAGAGGACCAGGTTGGGGCAAAACCCGTTGTCTTGATCAGCGGGGGCCTTTGGAAGCGCAAGTTTGGTTCCTCACCGGACGTGCTGGGACAGTCGCTTACCTTGAATGATGTGGCATACACGATCGTGGGTGTGATCCCGGCAGATTTCCACTACCCCGGCATCAACTTCCCCCGGAGCGATGTGTACACTCCCATCGGTCAGTGGAACGACCCCACATTTCGTGACCGCCGAGCGGGCATGGGCATGTTCGCGGTCGGGAGGCTCAAGCCAGGCGGTACGTTCGAACAGGCGAAGGCCGACATGGACGTCCTCGGGCGGCATTTGGCTGAGCAGTATCCCGACGTCGACAAGGACACGGGCATTAAGCTTCTTCGCCTCAAGCAGGCTGCGGTGGATGACGTTCGGCAACCGCTGCTGTTGCTGATGGCGGCGGTAGGTTTTGTCCTTTTAATCGCTTGTGTGAACGTGGCGAATCTCTCGCTAGCACGTTCTGCGGCTCGCAACCAGGAGTTCGCCATCCGCACCGCTCTAGGCGCGACCCGGGGCCGCCTCGTGCGCCAACTCCTGACCGAGAGCCTTCTGCTCGCGTTTGCTGGCGCTGGCCTTGGTTTGCTGGTGGCGCTTTGGGGAATGCAGGCAACGCTGAAAGTTTTGCCGGAAGCCTTGCCGCGCGCTGAAGAAGTCCAACTCGACGCGCGCGTACTAGCGTTTACGCTCGTGGTGGCCGTTCTGGCGGCAATCTTGTTCGGGTTGGCGCCCGCGCTCAAAACCTCACGGACCGATTTTCAGGAGACGCTCAAGGAGGGAGGGCGTGGGCTGAGCGGCGCTCGACATCGCGCCCAGAGCGTTTTCGTAGTTGTGGAAATGGCGCTCGCGCTTGTCCTTCTGTCTGGCGCGGGATTGATGATCCGCAGCCTCGCCAAGCTCTGGCGCATCGATCCCGGCTTCGATCCTCACAACGTCCTAACCTTTTACATGTCATTTCCTTCGAGGGTCGACTCCCCGGATGTTGTTCGCGCCACCTGGCGGCAACTTCACGACAGCTTAAGCGCTAGTCCTGGGGTACAGTCCGCTTCGCTTTACGCTGGAGCAATGCCGATGGGCTCGGAGTCTGATCTGCCTTTTTGGCTAGAGGGACAACCCAAACCTCCGACCCAAGCACAGATGAAACTGACGCTGTTTTACATCGTCGAGCCAGACTACTTGAACGTCATGAAGATACCCCTCGAACGCGGCCGCTTCCTTTCGCCTCATGATGATGAGCACTCGCCGATCGTGGTCGTCATTGACGAGCGCTTCGCGCGGGACTATTTCGGTGGGCAAGACCCCATCGGCAAGCGTATCAACTTCGCCATCCTGGACGTCACGGCGGAAATTGTCGGCGTCGTGGGACATGTGAAACAGTTTGGGCTCGATGAGGGCCCCGGTCTCGAGGCGCAGTGCTATTTCCCAATCATGCAATTTCGTGATCAATTCATCCCATTGCTGGCTCGCAGGGTCGGGGTGGTGGCGCGAACGGCAGGGTCGCCACTGGCCCAGATTGCCTCGATTCGTCACGCTCTAGGTCAAGTCAACACTCAGTTGGTGATTTACCAGACGAAGGCGATGGACGGAATCGTCGCCGATTCGCTCGCCCGACGGAGTTTCTCCATGATCCTCCTCGCGGCCTTCGCGGCACTGGCGCTCGTCATGTCCTGTGTCGGGATCTACGGCGTGATCTCCTACGCAGCCAGCCAGCGAACGCATGAGATCGGCGTCCGGATGGCGCTGGGCGCCAAGCGGTGGCATGTGTGGAAAATGGTTCTTGGCGAAGGTGCGAAATTGGCCCTCGTAGGTGTGGCGATCGGTATTGTGGCAGCCTTCGGGTTAACGCGCCTGATGGCGAATATGCTCTTCGGGATCAGCGCCCATGACCCACTTAGCTTTGCCGGGGTATCGGGCCTGTTGATTCTGGTCGCGCTGGCGGCCTGCTACATGCCCGCCCGCCGTGCGGCCAAGGTCGATCCCATAGTGACGCTGAGGTACGAGTGAGGAAACAAGATGAGCTCAGTCATACAGAATCTTCGCTACGCGGTGCGGCGGTTGCTCAAGAATCCTGGTTTTACGGCTGTCGCAGTGATCACACTGGCGCTCGGCGTCGGCGCCAACATGGCCGTTTTCACTATTGTCGGCGAGATGGTTTTTGCTCCTCGGCCCTATCCTCATGAAAAGCAGGTTTTCCAACTCTACACGCAGGACAAGAAACGTCCAGGCGACTTCCGCCTGTTCTCCTATCCCACCTACGTGGACATCCGCGAGCAAAGCGCCGTCAAGGAGACCTTTTCAGGTCTGCTTGCTCACAATACAACCATGGTCAGCATCGGGCAGGAAAAGACATCTCGCCGCGCGGCGGCTGCTGTCATTAGCTCCAATTATTTCCGTACGCTCCAAGTGCCGTTGGTACAGGGCCGAGCTTTTCTTCCCGAGGAAGAGAGTCCCAGCAGTGCCGCCCCGGTTGTTATTGCCAGTTATCTGTACTGGAAGAGCACCGGCTTCGATCCTGACCTCGTCGGCAAGACCATTCGCGTTAACGAGCGTCCATTCACGGTCGTTGGCATCACGCCCGAGCATTTCACCGGAACTATGATGCTCTTCGGTCCAGAGCTCTATTTTCCTCTGAGCGATTACGACGTGCTCACAAACGGTTCGCAGGCTGACGCCAAGCGCACACTGGAGCACCGCGACGCTTACAACCTATTTGTCGTAGGTCGCGTCAAGCCCGGAATCAGCACCGCGGCGGCAGGGGCAGCCCTGAAGACCGTGGCCACCAACCTAGAAAGTGCCTTCCCTGTCGTGCAAGACGACCAGACATTCATCATCCGTCCCCTTCCGCGCACACGCACCAGCATCTACCCCAGCGACGAACGCGATATGACCATGATAGGCAGCATGATGTTCGCCTTGGCCGGGATTGTGTTATTCGTTGCCTGTCTCAATCTCGCGGATATGTTCCTCGCCCGAGGCTTGGCTCGTCGCAAGGAGATCGCCATCCGCCTGGCGCTGGGTGGCGGACGCGGCCGCATTATCCGGCAATTTCTGACTGAGGGTTTTGTGCTCTCGCTGGCAGGCGGGGCAGTGGGACTCCTCGTCGGCCTGCAGTCCGCAGGCCTGGTGGCGGCTTCGCTGGGCGCTCACATGCCGGTGTCTATGTCTCTGCCCGGCCTTGACCCGGCGGTCATGCTGGCTGCGCTCGGTCTGTGCGCCCTGGCCACGGTCTTCTTCGCCCTGGGACCTGCGCTCAAACTGACGCGCACCTCCGTTTTGACGGATCTCAAGGAGCAGGCGGGCGAGGATGCCGCTCCACACCGCCGTCGCTGGCTCCCGCGCAATCCACTGGTCGTGGCTCAGATCGCCCTCTCCCTTGGCCTGATCACGGCTGCCGGGCTTTTTATTCGCGGTGCGCTCAAGGCTGGTAGTGTCGAAACCGGCTTCAAAGCCGATTCCACCGTTCTCATCGAGGCCGACGCCAGTCTCGGCGGCTACGATCAAGCCCGAAGCTTGCAGATCTACCGCGCCGTGGGCGAACGCCTTGCCGCACTGCCTGGCGTGCAGGCCGCGAGCATCGCCTCCACGGTTCCCTTCGGCCTCGTTACCATCAACCGTCCGGTGCAGCGTGCGGGGGTAAAGCCCGCTTCGGATTCTCACCCCACCACGGCAGCTGAGGGCCTGGCCTTCAATGTTCGCTGGAGCAGTGTGGGCGCAGACTACTTCACCACCATGGGCCTGCCTTTGCTGCGAGGCCGCGCCTTCACGAAGAGTGAGGCCGAGCAGCCGGGCACTCCTCCCGTCGCAGTCATCGACGACGCGCTGGCGAAGAAGCTCTGGCCTGCGGGAGATGCGCTCGGTCAACGCATCCAATGGGCCGAACGCGGCACTCCTACGGCCGCCGGAGGAGGAAGTGGAACGATGGGCATCAGCAATGACATCGTCAGAAATGCGAGTGATCCCCAGTTCGTCGAGATTGTCGGGATCGTACCTGCCACCCGATGGGAACTTTTCCGGTCGGAAGTCGGCGGACAGGTTTTCGTACCCTTCGCCCAGGGTTTCCGGAGTAATGTCTTTTTCCAGGTGCGCGCTGCGTCAAATGCCGCAGCCACTGACCCCGCATTCCTGGTTTCCCTCCGGCAGGAGTTTCTCTCTGCCGCGCCCGGCGTACCCCTCTTCTCGCTAAGAACGTTTCCCCAGCACCTTGATGCCGATCCGCAACTCTGGGCGGTCCGCTCCAGCGCGGTGCTGGTTTCCATCTTTGCCGGACTGGCGTCGATTCTCGCAATTGTCGGTGTGTACGGAGTGGTGGCCTACGCCGTGGTTCGGCGCACGCGCGAGATTGGCATCCGCATGGCGCTCGGCGCCGAGCGCGGCGGCGTGCTGTGGATGATCCTTCGCGAAGGCTTGGTGATGGCTTTGGCCGGGGCGGCACTGGGATTTCTGTTCGCTCTCAGCACCGCCCGTCTGTTCGGCAGCGTGCTCTACCAGGTCAGCCCGCTGGATCCCTTTATCTTCGCGATTGCCCCCGCCGTGATCCTTGGCACCGCTCTGTTGGCCAGTTACCTCCCCGCGCGCCGTGCGGCGAGGATGGATCCCATGGTGGCGCTGCGGTACGAGTGAGGAGACTGAGAACTCTGGTCTTCATCATTTTCAAGCGTCAATTTGGGCTTCTTCCTTGACTGCTTAGCCCGGGCACGTGTCGACATTCTGGACCGCCATGTCGCGATCGCACGGTCGCTTAATGATTTAGCTACTGCACAATTAGGGGATAACGAAAAACCCGGAAGTTGAGGTCGCACCAGCATCGTGGGTGAAAGGGACTGACATTCCATTAGCCGTCTAATTCGCCAGACCCGCTGTTTTCTCGCATCAGTGTGCCAACACAGTGCCCAAATCTCAAACTGCTATACGATTAAAGAGCCGCTATCTTCTTTAACCGCTCAAGCAACATGGAGACGCGAGCCTGGCTCGCTTGGTCAGGAAGCAGGTAGCCAGGTAATGCATCGAGAAATTCACGAGTGGCAAGCAGCTTCCTAAATTCTGCCGCAAGTATGCGCGAACACCTTCCGCCCCGGCGCTGATCTCTTCGACTAGCTCGGCTCGCCCATCCACCACAGCCAACAGATCTTCAAGATCATGACTCGATTGGTAATCGTTCTTACCTCGACCAGCAAATGCTTCCAACTTCGTCGCGCAGAAGTAAACGGCAGTCACAACTCGTGCGTGCAGGCCTAGTTCCAGTTCATGTACGACAGCGGAATCTAAAGCCGGCTTGTACCAGAGGTTAGAGAAGCCAAGGATTTTCGCAACGAGCGGCATGACATCCAAGATGGTCTTCTTCTGCCGCCAACGGCAAATCGGAGCTCCTTCACTGGTATCCTCCGAAAAGCCGCACTGGCGGAGCCGTTCTGAGAAATCGGCGTATGCAGCGTATGACGTGATCTCGGCAATCGCATCCACATCGTAGGTAGGACGGACCTGTGCAGCCGCTTGGTCGGTAACGAGAAGCGTTGTCGTGCTTCCTCCGACAAAGACCAATTCGCCAAGGAGTGGCTTGAGAAGTCGCGCTGCCTCAGTGAGCAGTTCGAGATTGTTCTTTGACATTTTCTGTGCGCAGTCTGCTTATCAGCTCTTTCTCGGCGATCTTACGTTCACGTGCTCTCCCATCCCTGATGGCATCCACCAATGCGAGCAATTCATAGAGAATGGGATCGCGCAGCGCTGCGGCGGGGGCGGTCCTATATAAAGGTTCCAGAGCTACGCCCCGGGTTTCCCCATCCCGCCATGGCCACAATTGCCGACCGGATGGAACCGCATGAGCGCGATCCAGCGGTCGCTTTGGCACGAGGAGTACGAGCGCATTCGTTGGCGCCGGCTCGGTTGGGCATGCACGTGAGCGCAGGCAGGGAAACCGTCTGACGCACAGGATGGTGACACCATCTCGTGATTTTTGGCCGCGGGTCCTACCCCCCACCCACCCCGCGCGGGTGACGGCGACCGCGAAGATTGTCTAACGCAAGGGGTCGAAATTCACGTTTCGTTTCGCGGGCGTTTTGCTGCGCGCGGTTTTTTCCGCGACTAACGCTGCTTTCATGACAATGGAGATTCTGCGAGACGTGATCAGTCGTCAGCGGGAAGGTCGATCGTTAAATCGCGTTTATCGAATAAAGGCAGCAAGGGTCTCATTGGCTTCAGGGCGGCATCGTGGAGAGCCGAGGCCCGAGTATTTGCGCTTCCTTGTTCCAGATGACTGCTTCGAGCCCGTCGTGCTCCCCAAGCCTTTACTACGTTTCCTCCCGAAACACCTGCGCGTAAGTCTTGTCATTAAAGAAGGGGCGTTCGGACGTTTGTCGCAAAGACGTTGTCAAAATCCTCTACCGTCCCGAAACACCTGCGCGACGGTCTTGTTGTAGGGATAAAAGCGGTCATGTTGACCGTGTTCCCAAGCTGATTTCAGTTCGGGCCTGGTAATGTCCCAGTCCGGACGGCATTTCATCAACACAGCACGCAAGTCTTGCCGAAGCTCTTCGAGGGTCGGTCGGCCAAAAAACCAGTAGCCGTTATAGATCTTGAATATGACGAGACCTGGTTCGAGGACGATGACATACGGGATCATCGGATCGTGCTCGGGGTCCGTGTACTCGGCGATGTCGAGGTCCTTTTGAACCATGCGTCCCGGATCGGATAAAAAGGTCCAATGAGCGCCAGCGCCACTGCGGTAGTCATTCGTCGCAAGCACGTTGTCGGTACTGATGGTGACGAGGCGGGAGTAACCGACCTCCATCTCGCGGTAAAGCTGGACCAGACCCTCGGTCTGGCGCAGAAGTTTCCACACTTGACAAGGTTCAGCGCCCCAACTGAAGGATGGCAATGGCAATCCAATGCCTGGCATTGTTGGAGCGCGGTTCGCGCTCTATAAGGACGCGACCAATGATATTGCGCTTTGGTCTGAGTCACAGAATGTTCACACAGATTCGCAAGGACAGTTTACCGTATTGTTAGGGTCATATAGCAGTTATGGTGTTCCAGCAGGAAATCAGCAGAAACCGCCGCAGCGCCAGCGAATCCACCACCCGCCACGCGATCCCACGCTCACTATCGATCCCCTCGAAATACCGCACGATGTGATATCTCATGTCGGACCGGTCGCGGCACACTGGCCGCGCACTATTTCGAACTTCACAAACGTTTTGAACATTTAATGACTGATGGAATGTCAGTCGTTTTCACTCACTCACTCACTCACTCACTCACTCACGCTCTGCGGGAGCCTCAAGGGTTTCTAGCCGTACTTTCGCTGCCACGGTAGTTCCATCACAACACTCGGCTTGCTCGTGAGAACGAAGCGGCTGGCGTGGCGGATGCTGTCGCCTGGGTGATGTCGGCAGTCCTGATTTTCGGCAGATGATTTACAGGTCACAAGGAGGTTTCCCTGTGACCAATGTACGCAAATCATGCTGGAAGATCTCCAGCGCGCGGAAGTGACAAGTGCAGTATGACACCAGGAAATCGCGTCCGTAGCATGTGACGAAACGCACAGGTCATTCTCCGGGCTTTTGTGCTCCGGATCATCGCCGTGTGTGAGCAAACGCCCAAAGAAGCCTCGCTTTAGCGCCGCACTCTTTCCGCCCTTATCGGCATCCAAACAGCGACCTCGCGGCGGAAAGACAGATCGGATAGATGGCCAACTCTCGGACTTGTTTGGGCTTTCTGCAATTTACTGGTCCTTCGAAATTGACCATTCTTGTCTTCCTAGGAAACGAGTAAACGGGGCATCTCTCTCGCTGTTGAATGTGATTTCAATCACATGGAAGCATCGCTACCATTGCGCAATCTGGAACGAGACTAGAGGGCAACCACCTCACGAAATCATGGATTTCGAAGTGATTTGGAATCGCTTTTGGAATTCCATGCTCAGACCCCGTTCCCGATTCTTTTCAGGGCTTATGTTTGCGCCGAGGGTTCGGCGTCCCAGAAGACTAAGGAGATGGCAGCATGAAGATTGTCGCGGTTTTCTTCATCACACTCAGCGTCGTGTTTAGCCTGTTGCTTTTCACAGCAGTGAACCCACCCAAGGCCGAGGCTGTTCCGAGCTATGCGCGGCAGACGGGGTTGCCTTGCAGCGGCTGTCATTACACTCCTCCGGAACTCAATCCGGCCGGGCGGCGATTCAAGTTGATGGGTTACGTCGAGCGTGCGGACGAAACGAAAGTCGTGAAGGCGGATGGCGCTAAGAAGCGCGCCCCACTCGACCTGCTGTCCACGTTGCCACTTTCGGCTTGGCTCGAGACCTCGTTCACATCAACAAAAACTCCGGTTCCCGGAACCCAGAATGGCACCATCGAACCGCCCCAGGATATTTCTCTTTTCATTTCGGGCGCCTGGACTTCGCATGTCGGGAGCTTCATGCAGGTCACCTACGACACAGAGGATGACCACTTCAGCATGGACAACACCGATATCCGTTACGCCACAACACAAAATGGGATGGCAAAGAGTTCGTTCATGGCCTCAACCTCAACAACAATCCGACAGTAGAAGACCTGTGAAACAGCACGCCGGCCTGGGGCTTCCCATTTGTCGCCGATGACTGGGCACCCACTCCTGGTGCGGCTCCGATCGTCGCCTCCTTAGGTCAGGACGTCGCCGGGTTCGGCGGCTACATGATGTGGAACAACCACCTCAACGCCGATGCCACGCTGTACCGCTCCGGCCATATTGGCGCCTCACAGCCTACGGACGGAACTGACTTCGGCTACAACATCCGCGGCCTGGGCCCATATTGGCGCGTGGCATGGCAGCAGTTGACCGGCAAGACGCAGTACGAGGTGGGTACTTACGGCATGCACATGCGGTCCAGCCCGGGAGCAATCACCGGGCCCGAGGACAGTTACACGGACTACGCCTTCGATGCGCAGATCGATCGCACCGTGGTGCGGACCGACGTGCTTTCGTGGCGCGCGACGTACATTCGGGAAAACTCGAACCTTGTGGCCAGCACGGCGTTGGGCGCTGCGTCGCCTGGCAACCATCTATGACTCGGATGGGAATAAGATCGAGCTCTGGCAGCCGCTGTCCGCAAAGCCCTAAGGGCCTTCCACTTCGCTTGCCCTTAGTTCCACGCCTCGCGCACCGTTGCGCGGGCGCATTTTACTAGACGAGCTTTCTGTCGTCTGGACCTCGATGCCGAAGTTCAGGCGGAATTGCACATCGAAACCTGCTGCAACCTGATCCTTGGTTTCGCATACACTTAAAATGCGTTAAATCGTCATCTGTGCGCAGTTAAGTTCTTTTTTATTTTCGAATCCCGCTCTCTCCGCCATCTTCTCAATGGCTTGGCGTGGGCTGGCCCAACCAGATAACTCAAAAGTCTCTGATGTGTCGGATCCTGCTATCTGGCGCGCGCCAAAACCAGTGTGACGTCGTCAGGTTGTTCCTTGTCGCCGATCCAAGTATCGACGGCGACAGTGACGATCTGGCTGATTTGCGGTAGCGGAAGATGACGGTTCTCGCGGACGATATCGATGAGACGCTGCTCGCCGAACTCTCCGAATTCGTTTTCCGGCTCGGTCACGCCGTCGCTGTAGGCCAGGAAAACTTCGCCAGGATGCATCTCGACTGAGTCTTCCTCGTAGGTGATCCTATCGAAAAGACCGACCACGGTGCCACCAGCTTCGAGCCTGCGGATCGTCCCGTCCTTTGCGATCAGGATTGGAGGGAGGTGGCCTCCATTGCTGTAGGTGAGAGTGTGCGAGCAGCCGTCGTAAATTCCGAGGAATAGTGTGGCGTACTTCTCGGGCGGCGTGCTGTTGAACAGTTGATGGTTCAGGAGTCCGAGCAGTGCGCCGGGGGAGACTTCAATGCCTTCGGGCCATGTGGCCATCATTCTTCCCGAGCCAGCAACAGCGCCGACAGCGACGGGCTCACGCAGTTGCGGCATGCTTTCGAGACTATAGGCGCGCACCGCCGAATGGATCGTTGCCATCAGTAGAGCGGCGGAAATTCCCTTGCCACTGATGTCACCGACCGCCAGGATCATTTTGTGCGAACTGGCGGCGAGAAAATCATAGTAGTCGCCACTGACGGTGCGGGCGGGGCGGCAGAATCCGTAGACTTCGAGCGATTCCAGGTCTGAGACCTGGCGTGGGAATAGCTGCTCCTGGACTTCCTGGGCGATGGCGAGTTCGTTCTCCAGGCGCTGCTTCTCTCGCTGCTCCAGCATGAGCTTTTCGATGGAGGCGGTCATGGAGTTGAACGAGAGCGCGAGGTCGGCCAACTGGTCGCTGGATTTGACCGGGATGCGGTGGCTGAAGTCACCGCGGTCGACGTGCCGGGTGGCTACATGAAGGTCCGCGACGGCTGCTGTCACGGTGCGGGTCATGCGCGTGCCAATGATCAAGGCGATCAGTTCGATGACCGCGAAGAAGATGGCGACGCCCATCAGAATGTAGGTGACGCCGCGAACGAATTCGCCGAGCGCGGCAAACAGATGGCTATAGAGAACCGTGGGACGCGTCGTGACCTGGAGGACGGGACCGTACTTATCGGAAACGCCATTTTCCCAATCGACCACCGGAAGCGGCGTGCCGAAGGTGATTTCGCGATCAAAGCTGCCTGTCGACTCTGGCGTGGAGCCGACGGTGAAAGCGGGGTGCAGAACCCTCTGACCGCCTTGCGTCGCGGCGCGCTGATTGTCGGCGCTAATTACAAATCCCCTTGTAGGCTTCTGCGAACTCGAAGGCGCCGTTTTCTGCGCGTCCGCTCCGGCCGCTGATGGAGGTCCCTGTTTGGATGATTTCTCATCTTCCCCTGTCGTGTAGAGGGTGATTTCCCCGAGTCCCTCGGCGATCTTGGCGACAAGGTCTTTGTCGAAAGGCTCGCTGGTGACCACGATCAGCTTGTTGGAGCCCACCTGCAACGAGGACCCCACACGCAGGTGCAAACGCTCGTGGTCACGGACGAGGTCCTGAAACTTGCCTTTGATGAAACCAGGGAACCCGAGAGATGCGCCTCGAAATTCGTTACACAACGGAAGCGGCTTTTCACCGTACCAAGCGCAGACCTGGCGGCGGCTCCAAGTGGGGTCGCGCCTGATCAGGCCGGCGAGAGATTCCGGCACCGGCTTCTCACCGCGCTCGAAATGCGCCGCGAGTTCACTGCCGATGGTCTCGTTGACCGCTTCCAGGCTGCGCAGTTGAGCGTTAATTTCGGAAGTGACCACGAAGACCGCAAATTGGCCTCCCAGGCCGTAGAGAGTGATGAGGCCCATCGCAACCAGCAGCACGGCGGGGATTACGCCAATGAAAACATAGGTGACGATCAGCCGATTGCGCAGACGCCACAGGATTCGGCGCTTGACCCATTTGAAAGCGAGAACAAAGAACAACACGCCGGCCAGGAAAGTGAGAAAGCTGACCCATCCGCCAAGGTGCGCGCCCCAGGTGAGCGACAACAGGTCGAGCAGCTTTTCCAGTGCAAACAAGGCTACGGCGAGCCCGGCCAAATAGCAGGCTAGGCGGGACATCCGGCCCTGAGGCCAGAGGCCGACCTGGATCAGATTGCGCCTCAGTTCTGGGTAGGACCATTGCATGCTATGCCCGGGCACCTGGAAGATTAGGAATTATACGGCTGTGAATAAGCTTCCGTTCAGCTACTCTGACAGATCGTGTGCTGAACAGGCCGACTCGCCTAAGGGCTGAAGTCCTCATGTTCTGCCAGCCTAAGAGTACGGCCGAAGCCGTGGCTCTGCCTGAACCATTCGCTTCTGAAACCGACATGAGAAATCACTAGATCTCCGGATACAAATCGAAGAACGCTTCGAGACTGGTACGGAGTTGCTTCTCGATTTCCTCCTTGCTGCCTTCCAGCACATGCATGGTGACGTGGGCCTCACGTCCATTGGCGAGTTTCACTGGGGCCTGGCCTACCTCGACCACATCTTCGGAAGGCAGCAGCCTCATGCCGTATACCAATGTTAGATTTGCCATAGATCGATTCTACGACGTTGGGCGTGAGAGTTCGCGCGCTGGCGATGATTTTTGAAATTTAGAAATCGGCAGCGTCTCAGTTAGAATTCCGGCGTGCCCAGAAATCCGTTGTGCCTTCTCTGTATCAGCTTGGTTTCATTTCTGACCGCCGGGCGGATCATGGCGCAGCAACCCGATGCGGCGGCGCAGCAGCCTCAGGTTAAGGTCAACATGTTGAACGTTTGCACGCCGTCGGCCGAAGAACAGAAGGAACTCGCGGCGGCGCTGGCGAAGATCCCAAAACAGCCGTTGTTTGACGCGGATTTTGAAGTTTCGCGGGGGCGCTCCACCCTGTCAGAGATGCCGGCCATGCTGGAAGTGGGGCAGGCGGGGCATGTCGCGGGGGAGCCATCGGTTGCCAGCTATGTGCGCATCCGGCGGGAGTTTTCCGTGCAGGCGATGTTCTCGAGCGTGCAGTACTCGTTCAGCAACGACGGCGTGAACATGATCGAGACGCTGGTGCTGCGCGTGCGCGATCCGAAGGACTTGATGCAGGTCTCGCTGGAGGACAGTGCGTCAGCCGTGACCAGTTCGGTGGCAATGCTGACTGCGAATACGCCTGTCATGCGCATGCGGCTGGAGCGCTTCGGCAAGACTTCCGTGGCGCTCGCGCGTTGTCAGGACACGGCTGCCGGCCCGGCTCCGAATCAGACTGCATACGAGCCTCTCTTTCACAGCGCGTCGGAAGTGTTTGCGAATTATCGGGGGCTGCTGGGAGTGCGCAAGGTAGTCCCTGAGGAACTGGCGAAAATCAGCGCGGCATCAAAGCCGAAGGTTCCACCCAGGTCGAAGTTGATGAGGCCCACGGAGCCGAAGAAGTGACGCATAGTACTGAGCAGCAGGGCTTGCATCGTAATCGGAACGAAGCCATCTAATCTGCAACTGCAAAATCATCCATGAGCGAAACTCGGAACGTAGCGATCATCGGGTCCGGATGCTCCGGACACACGGCAGCCCTCTACACCGCACGTGCAAACCTGAAGCCGCTCGTCATCGAGGGACACGAGCCGGGTGGGCAACTTTCGATGACGACTCTGGTCGAGAATTTCCCCGGATTCCCGGAAGGAATCATGGGGCCACAGCTGGTCGAGAACATGCGCAAGCAGGCGGAGCGCTTTGGCGCGGAATATCGGATGGCGCACCTGACGAGCGCTGATCTCGGCCAGCGGCCGTTTGCGTTGCACCTTGGACATCAGGTGGTTCATGCCCAGACTCTCATCATCGCGAGCGGTGCCTCGGCGCGGTGGCTTGGCTTGCCGCACGAACAGCAGTTGATCGGGCATGGAGTATCGTCGTGCGCGACCTGCGACGGTTTCTTTTTCTCCGGCAAAGAAATTGTGGTTGTGGGCGGCGGAGACTCCGCGATGGAAGAGGCGCTCTTCCTCACTCGCTTTGCCACCAAGGTTACGGTCATTCACCGGCGCGATGCTTTCCGCGCGTCCAAGATCATGCAGGAGCGCGCGCGGAAGCACGAGAAGATTCAGTTTCTGCTTGACACGGTCGTTGAGGACGTTTACGACGCGCACAAGCAGGAAGTGACCGGACTCAAGTTGAAGAATGTGAAGACCGGGAAGGCGTGGGATTTTCCGACCAGTGCATTGTTCCTGGGTATCGGCCATGAGCCGAACGCGAAGATGTTCGCCGGGCAACTCGATATGGACTCGGAGGGATATCTGAAGACCCACAACTACGTCTTCACGCGAGTGCACGGCGTGTATGCGTGCGGCGATGTGCAGGATCGGCGCTATCGGCAGGCAATTACGGCGGCGGGTACGGGCTGCATGGCGGCCATAGAAGTGGAGAAATTTCTAGAGGAGCACGGCAAATGAGATGACCATCCTGAAGAGCGGGAACTCTCTCCGGTCAGCGTGAGAAAGCAGATAGGCAAGAGTGCCATTACTTCCGTGATCTTCGGGTTAACCGTTTCATTTATTAGACTTCTCTCACTATGAAGAGCCTGATGCGGCATGGCACGCTTGCAGGTCTGCTATTGGCCGCCACACTCTCTGTTTCCGTCAAAACCCAAGCCCAGGAATCCACCGAAGGCTCAAGGAAGGTCCTGGTTCAAACGGCGGCGGTCTATCCGACACTGGCCCATTCCATGAATATTCGCGGGATGGTGAAGCTGCAGGCCGTGGTCGCGCCAAATGGCACAGTCAAGAAGATTGATGTCCTCGGCGGCCATCCATTGTTGACGCAGAGCGCCGTTACGGCCGTGGGACATTGGAAATTCGAGCCCGGGCCGAAAGAAACGAAAGAATCGATCGAGATCAAGTTCGATCCCCAGTGATCGAGGTCGCTCGAGTCCCTTGTTTCCTTCTGCGCTCTGTTTGTAAGTGTAAGTTCCGCCTGGGGTTACCACAGTTTGCCGGGCGCGCAAGAGCCCCTCTTCTAGGCGTTCTATGAGGGGTAGGCTGAGTTGGGGCTCAATTGCTGGCCCCGGGGTTATCAGACTCAAAGGACTCTCAGGAGAACTCACGGGAGGACAACTTACATGCGCGCTCGCTTGGTCTGCATTCTCGTCTTCTGCTGCAGTCTCTCGGCCCAGCAGGCTTCTCAACCGTCACTAACGATCTACAACCAGGATTTCGCCGTGGTCCGGCAGGACATTGCGCTGGATTTGAAGTCTGGCGTGAACCAGGTCAACGAAAACGAAATCACGATGCACGTGGAGCCGGACTCGGTCATTCTGCGCGATCCGATGGGGAAGCACGGATTGCAGGTGCTGGAGCAGAACTATCGCGCCGACCCGATCTCTGAGGGGATGTTGCTGTCTCTATACGAAGGGAAGACGATCGAGTTCGAAGCTAGCGGCGGACAGATTGTCAAAGGCAGGGTCATCCGCAGCGGCTATACTCCACACAATTATTTCGCGATGAATCGCTACGGCCAGAACTATTACCAGTCCCAGATGGTTGCCGTGTCGGGACAACCGGTAATCGAGGTGAATGGGCAGTTGCGATTCAGCTTACCGGGAATTCCGATTTTTCCCAGTCTCACCGATGACAGCATTCTGAAGCCGCGGCTCGAGTGGTTGCTCTCAACCGACAAGCCCGGAAGGTTCCCGGCCGAACTCTCTTATATCACTGGAGGGATGAGTTGGGAGGCGGACTACAACATCGTTGCGCCGGAAAAAGGTGACGTGGTCGAAATCGTGGGCTGGGTGACGCTCGATAACCAGACTGGACGTACGTTTGAGAATGCGCGCATCAAGCTCATGGCCGGGGACGTCAGCAAGGTACAACCGG
>Ga0335070_10001713_pt1 | contig 25427 bp, 21 predicted proteins | sample Lox_Sample_13_FD_206722 | JGI IMG/M metagenome (GOLD analysis project Ga0335070, IMG submission 206722) | Soil microbial communities from Loxahatchee National Wildlife Refuge, Florida, United States - Lox_Sample_1.3 | ecosystem: Environmental > Terrestrial > Soil > Wetlands | place: USA...
AAATCCCGACCCATTGCGCGTAGTTCCTCGGCACGGTCCCCTCCTCGGTCTATGCGGGGACTTTAACGTCTTATTAAGACTTTGGGTGCGGAAAGAGTGAAGGAATGGTTAATTTCGGCCCGCTTCCTCCGCAAGTTCAGCCAGTACGGCCGACAGGGTGGCTACGATTTTGGGGACAGCGGCGCGGTGGCGGGCGGCGATCCAGGCGGGGTCGTTGTAGGCGAGGCGGGTTTTGCGCGCCTCGTCTTCCCAGATCAGCATCTTCAGAGGCAGGTCGATGCCCGCGGTCTGGCTTGCCTGCATGAGCGGCGTGCCTGCCTTCGGATTTCCGAAAATCACAACCACGGTCGGACGCAGCGAGAGGCCTGCTTGCGCCGCACCTTGCCCATGATCGATCACGGAAAAGATGGTGATGCCTTTGGCCTTCAACGCGTTTGTCAGACGCTGAAGCGTTACAGGAACGTCATGCGCGCTTTCGCGGACGATCAAGCCATCCATGGAATCCATCCCAGAGCCGGGATGGATTAAACCGCGAATTCGATGCCCTGCGCCAGCGGCAGCGCGTCGGAATAATTGATCGTGGCGGTTTGCCTGCGCATGTAGGCTTTCCACGAATCCGAGCCGCTTTCGCGGCCGCCACCGGTTTCTTTCTCGCCGCCGAAGGCGCCGCCAATTTCCGCGCCGCTGGGACCGATGTTCACATTGGCGATACCGCAATCCGAACCGCCAGACGCGAGGAATTTTTCGGCTTCCTGCATGTCTTGCGTGAAGACGCAGGAGGAGAGGCCTTGTGGTACCGCGTTCTGGCGCGCGATGGCCTCATCGAACTTGCTGTAGCGCATCACGTAGAGGATCGGTGCGAAGGTTTCGCGTTCCACGGTAGCGGTTTGATTGGGCATCTCCGCAATGGCGGGGCGGACGTAGAAGGCGTTGGGGAACTGGTTTTCCAGAACGCGGCCGCCGCCGGCGATTTGGCCGCCCTCGTCGCGGGCATTCGACAGCGCGCGTTCCATGTTTTCGAACGCGCCCTTGTCGATCAGCGGGCCGACGAGGGTTTTGGCTTCCAGCGGATTGCCGATGGGGAGATTGGAGTAGATCGATTTCAGCGAGGACACGAGCTTGTCGTAGATCGTTTCGTGCACGAAGAGGCGGCGCAGGCTCGTACAACGCTGGCCGGCGGTGCCGACGGCGGCGAAGGTGATGGCGCGCTGGGCGAGATCGAGTTTGGCGGAAGGTGCCACGATCATCGCGTTGTTGCCGCCGAGTTCGAGGATCGAACGGCCGAAACGCGCGGCAACGACGGGCGCCAGCTCGCGGCCCATGCGCGTGGAGCCGGTGGCGCTGATGACCGGGAGACGGTGATCCTTTGCCAGCAATTGGCCCGTGTCGCGCAGGCCCAACACGATTCGCGAGAGATGGGCAGGGGCATCGCCGAAGCGTTTCACGGCGCGTTCGAAAAGGACTTGCGTGGCGAGTGCTGTGAGCGGGGTTTTCTCGGACGGTTTCCAGATCACGCTGTCGCCGCAGACGAGCGCGAGAGCCGCGTTCCAAGCCCAGACGGCGACGGGGAAATTGAAGGCGGAGATGATGCCGACGGGACCTGCCGGATGCCAGGTTTCCATCATGCGGTGGCCGGGACGTTCGGACGCGATGGTGAGGCCGTAAAGCTGACGCGAGAGACCGACGGCGAAATCGCAGATATCGATCATCTCCTGCACTTCGCCCAGACCTTCCTGCAGGATCTTTCCGGCTTCGAGCGTGACGAGGCGGCCCAACGCTTCCTTGTTGGCGCGCAGTTCTTCCCCGAACAGGCGCACGAGCTCGCCACGGCGCGGGGCAGGCACATTGCGCCAAGCGAGAAAGGCATCGACGGACTTCTTGATCTTGGCATCGACGGATTTTGCATCGTCATACGATACGCGGCCGATTTCTGCGCCGTCGATGGGAGAACGAACGACGTGATCGCCAGATTGCGAGAGGCCGAAATGGGAGAGAATGTCTTTGGCTTGCATATGAATCTCCTATTTCTTTGCGGCGCGTAGTTTGGTTAGCGTGGTCGTGGGCGAAATCGCTTCGGGATCGACGCTGATGTGGATGAGCGCGGGCTTTCTGGAATTCTGGGCTTCGTAGAAGGCCTGCGCGAAATCATCGGTGCGCTTCACATGGAAGCCCAATGCGCCATAGCTTCTGGCCAGCGCCACGAAATCGGGGTTCTTCAACTCCGTGCCGATGACGTGGCCGGGATATTCGCGTTCCTGGTGCATGCGGATGGTGCCGTAGATGCCGTTGTCGAACACCAGCACGATGATCGGCGCATCGTATTGCACGGCTGTGGCGAGTTCCTGTCCGTTCATCAGGAAGCAGCCGTCGCCCGCGCAGGAAACGACCGTACGTTCGGGATGGATGATCTTGGCGGCGACGGATGCTGGCAAGCCATAACCCATCGCGCCGCTGGTGGGGCCGAGCAAGGTGGGGTAGCCGCGATAGAGATAGAAGCGGTGCAGCCAGCCGGCGTAATTGCCTGCGCCATTGGCGAGGATCGCATCTGCCGGGAGATGCTGGTTGAGCCACGCGAAGATGTCCGACGGGTTCACCGCGCCGGGGGCTTCGACGGGTTTGGCCCAGGCTTCGTAATCGGCGCGGGCGGCTTCGGTCGTTTCGCGCCATGCGATATTGCGCGGGGCGTTGAGCGAGGCGGCTTCGCGCAAGAAAGGCGCGACACCGGAAAGGATCGCGAGATCGGCCTGATAGACGCGGTTCAATTCGTCAGCGCCGGGATGGATGTGGATCAGGGTTTGATCGGGGTTCGGTGCTTTGAGGCGCGTGTAGCCATCGGTCGTCATTTCTCCGAGGCGTGCGCCAACGACGATGAGGAGATCGCTTTCCTTCAGGCGCTTCACCAGTTTCGGATCGGCGCCGATGCCCATGTCGCCGCAATAGTTCTTGTGCGTGTTGTCGAAACGATCCTTGGCGCGGAAGGACGTGCAGACGGGAAGATCGAAATTTTCCGCGAAGATGCGCGCGTCTTCGATGGCCTGCTTGTTCCAGCCTGGGCCGCCCAGCATCAGCAACGGAGATTTCGCGCGGGCAAGAAGGCTCGCGAATTTTTCCATGTCCGCGCGAGAAGGCGACGGTTCGGTTTTGACGTAAGGCCTGGTGGCGGGCGCGATACATTCGCCGAACAGCACGTCTTCCGGCAGGGACAACACCACCGGGCCGGGACGGCCGCTGACGGCGGTGTGGAAGGCCCGCGCGATATATTCCGGGATGCGATTGGGATCGCGGATTTCGGCGGCCCATTTGGCGAGCGGCGTGAACATGGCGCGAAAATCGACTTCCTGAAACGCTTCGCGGTCCAGCATCGACTGATCGGCCTGACCGATGAGCAGGATCATCGGCGTGGAGTCCTGAAACGCCGTGTGGACGCCGATGGAGGCGTTGGTGGCACCTGGGCCGCGCGTGACGAAGCAAATGCCGGGTTTGCCGGTGAGCTTGCCATAAGCTTCCGCCATGTTGGCGGCGCCGCCTTCCTGGCGGCAGGTGATGAGGTGGATGGAGTCCCGCGCTTCGTAAAGCGCGTCCAGCGCGGCAAGATAGCTTTCGCCTGGCACGCAGAAGACGTGATCGGTGCCGTGGACTTTCAGCGCCTCGATAAGTGCTTCGCCGCCGGTGCGCGTCATGCCGTTTCCTCCGTCGTGCGGACGATCATATACGAGCGGGGAGCCGATCCCTACGCCGCTTGCCGAACCAGAGGGAAAAGAGAAACGCGCCCGCGCTGCCGCGCCACATTAGATCCCCTTGGCGTAGTAGCGGCCGAAGCGGTTGGCGAGGAAATCTGAAAGTTTCGCCTGCTCCTGCTTCACGAAGCCCTTTTGCGGGAGCTTGCCTTCGACCAGGAGGTCCGTCATCGCGCAGATGCCGCACGCGGTGGTGATCTGGATGGCGCTCATCAGGCGGCCGCCCACCGTCTGCGAATAGATCTTCTTGGCATAGCTTTCCTGCGTGAGGCGGCCGTCGATCCAGCCATTGACCGTCACGAAGATCAACACCACGTCCTGATAGGTGATCGGGATCGCAGTTTCGAGAACGTCCTTGAAGATTTCGCGGCGCGTGCCGAGGTGAAGATCGCGCACCAGCAGTTTGATGATGTCGCGGTGACCGGGATAGCGCGCGGTCTTGTAGTTCAGGTTCTCGACCTTGCCTTCCAGCGTGTCGCACAACGTGCCGAGACCGCCGGAGGTGTTGAAGGCTTCGTATTCCACGCCGTCGAGCGTGAATTGTTCGAGTTCTTCCAGCGCCGGGACTTCGCAGCGCACGCCATCGCGCACCGCTTCGCACGGGTTGCAATATTCGTTGATCAGGCCGTCGGTGGACCAGGTGAGATTGTATTTCAGCGCATTGTGCGGGAACACCGGCAGCGCGCCCACGCGCATCTGCACGTCGCGGAGTTTGTCGAACTTCTTGGCGAGGTCGTAAGCCGCGATGGAAATGAACCCGGGGGCGAGGCCGCATTGCGGGATGAACGCGGTGTCCGCACCTTCGGCGAGGCGTTTGATGGTGCGGGTGGATTCCACATCTTCCGTCAGATCGAGATAGTGCGCGCCGGCGCGCTTGGCAGCTTCGGCGATGGTGGCAGTGAGCGTGTAGGGCGTGGCCATCAGCACGATGTCATGGCCTTCGACCTCGCGGGCAAAGTCTTTCGGGTCGGCGATGGTGACCTGGCGCAGTTCCACATTCTTGTTCCGGGGCATGCGGTCGAGGCTGGCGCGATCGCGGTCGGCCACGGTGACGTGATAGTCGCCCGTCTGACTGAGGAATTCGGTGATGGCGATGCCGATCTTGCCGCCGCCTACGAGCATGACTTTCTTCATGGATTTCTCTTTCCCGATCACCCGCTTGAGATAAATGCGAGACGCGCCGGAAAGGAGGCGGCGAAGCGCCGGAAAATGGGGTAGGCTCCGGCGAATCGCAGGGGGAACCGGCGATATGCCGATCCGGGACAAAGACGCCAAACTGTTGGAGCTTTTGCGGGCCAATGCGCGCGAACCGGCGGCCTCGCTGGCGCGCAAATTGGGGATCGCACGATCCACGCTTCAGGAGCGCATCGCGCGGCTGGAGCGCGAGGGCGTGATCAAGGGATATACGGTGCGCCTGTCGGACGAGGCGGCGGCGAAGAATTTTCGCGCGGTGGTGATGATCGAAGCCGATGCGCGGCAGGGCGACCGCGTGACCGCGGAATTGCGCAAAATGCCGGAGGTGCGTTCGCTGGCGGCCGTTTCCGGCGTCTACGACATGATGGCGGTTGTGGAGACCGATACGGCGGCGCGGATGGATGCCATCCTCGACCGCATCGGCAAAGCGCATGGCGTGGCGCGCACGGTTTCCTCGATCATCCTGTCGGAAAAGTTTTCGCGCTGATCACGTCTGGATCGGCGGCATCACGACCGTGGGTTTGGTTTTGCGGATGGTGAAACCGGATTCTTCCAGCACTTCCCGGATCTCTTCGGCATGGCCCGCATCGCGGGCTTCGATGACCATGCCGAGATCGGCGGATTTGGCGGGCATGTCGGTCATCATGCGGTTGTGCGAGACTTCGAGAATGTTGCCGCCCGCCTGGCCGACGAGCGTTGCGATTTTCGCGAGCAGGCCGGGCCGGTCTTCGATTTCCACGACGACCGACAGAATGCGCCCTTCACGCGAAAGTTCGCGCAGGATCACATTCGACAAAAGCCGCATGTCGATATTGCCGCCGGACAGAACGATACCGACTTTCTTGCCCTTGAAGATTTTCGGATTGCGCGCGACGGCGGCGTAGGCGGCGGCGCCCGCGCCTTCCACCACGGTCTTCTCGATTTCGAGCAATGTGGCGATGGCGCGTTCGATTTCCTCTTCGCTGACCAGAAGGATGTCTTTGACATTCTTCCGGATGATCTCACGGGTGAGCACGCCCGGCTCCTTTACCGCGATGCCTTCCGCGATGGTCTGACCGGCGCAGGGCAGATCCTTCTTTTTGATGACGTCGAACATCGAAGGATAGAGTTCGGCTTCAACGCCGTAGATCCGGATTTTGGGGTTGATCGATTTCGCGGCGGTGGAAATGCCGGAGATCAGACCGCCGCCGCCGATGGGAACGACGAGCGTATCGACCTCGGGAACGTCTTCGAGAAGTTCCAATGCGACGGTGCCCTGCCCCGCGATGACTCTGGGATCGTCATAGGGATGGATAAAGGTGAGGTCTTCTTCATCGGCGATCTTCTGGGCACGCTGGAAGGACTCCGACAGCGTGTTGCCTTCGAGGACCACACGGGCGCCGAAATCCTTGGTATGCTTCACCTTATTGAACGGCGTGCCTTCAGGCATGACGATGGTGGCAGGAATTTTCAAACGGCCCGCGTGATAGGCCACACCTTGTGCGTGATTGCCCGCGCTCATGGCGGCGACGCCGCGTTTTCTTTGCTGTGGGGTGAGCGACAGCAGTTTGTTCAGCGCGCCGCGTTCCTTGAACGAGGCGGTAAATTGCAGGTTCTCGAATTTGAGATGGATTTCGCAGCCCGCGAGTTTGGAAAGCGTGCGCGAATGATGGGTGGGCGTGCGTTCGACCGCGCCTTCGATCACCTTGGCGGCAGCGCGCACATCGCTGAGGGAGATGGTGGGAACGGCCGCTTTTTTCATGGGGAACGCGCCTTCCGGCTGGTAGCAGCGGACGGATTTGAACCGCCGACCAAGGGATTATGATTCCCCTGCTCTACCACTGAGCTACGCTGCCAAAAACCAGCCGAGGCGCGGGGTTTAAGGGCGGGGTCGGGGACTGTCAAGGCGCGCAAAATCAGGCCGCGGCACGGGCCGGTTCGGCTGCGGAAATCCATCCGCCGCCAAGGACGCGGGTGCCGTTTGGCTCATAAAAAACACATGCCTGACCGGGCGCAACCCCTTCTTCGGCTGAGAGGAGTTCGACTTGCGCTTCGTTGCCGGGAAGCGGGGTGACGCGGGCCATGACCGGAGGGCGCAACGAACGCACTTTCACCGCGCATTCGACGGCGCCGTCGTGCGGGGCAAGCCAGTTCACGTCACGCAAGGCAATGGTGCGTGCGCGCAAGGCATCACGCGGGCCTGCGATCACCCGTGCATTGCGGGCATCGAGTTTGATGACGAACAGCGGTTCTTCGTTGCCGGAAAGACCGAGGCCTTTGCGCTGGCCGATGGTGAAGTTGATGACACCATCGTGGCGGCCGATTACTTTTCCATCGAGATCGACGATATCGCCGGGAACGGATGCATCAGGGCGCAGCTTTTCCACCACCGAAACGTATCGGCCTTCGGGGACGAAGCAGATGTCCTGACTGTCCGGCTTATCGGCGACGAGGAGGCCCAGTTCCGCGGCAATAGCGCGGACGTTGCGCTTTTCCATTCCGCCGAGCGGGAAGCGCAGGAACGACAATTGTTCCGGCGTGGTGTTGAAGAGGAAGTAGCTCTGATCGCGTGTGGCATCGACGGCGCGATGGAGTTCCGCGCCGTTTGCGCCTTCGATGCGACGAACGTAATGGCCGGTGGCCAGTGCGTCGGCGCCGAGTTCCTTTGCCGTGTCGAGAAGATCGGCGAATTTCACCTTGCTATTGCACTGGACGCAAGGAATGGGCGTTTCGCCGCGCGCATAACTGTCCGCGAAATCCTGCATCACGGCTTTCTTGAAGCGCTGTTCGTAATCGAGGACGTAGTGCGGGATAGACAAAGCCTCGGCGACGCGGCGCGCGTCATGGATGTCCTGCCCCGCACAACAGGCACCCTTCTTCTGGATGGCGGCGCCGTGATCGTAAAGCTGGAGCGTGATGCCGACGACGTCGTAACCGGCGCGCTTGAGGAGCGCTGCCGTGACGGACGAATCCACGCCGCCCGACATCGCGGCAACGATGCGGGTTTCGTGCGGGGGTTTGGGCGCGGTCTGGCTCATGGGGGCAGGCGTATAGTCCCCCTATCCAGGCCCCGCAAGTTTGGCGGAAATCAGCCGCTGGTGGGCAGGTAGTTCAGGAGCGAAACCTGCTGCAATTGGGCGGTCACCTGAACCGCGGCCTGCAGGGCGACCTGGTTCTGGTTGAGCTGTGTGATAGCAGTGCCCATATCGACGTCTTCGAGGTTCGAGACGAAACCTTTGTAAAGCGTCGAGGTGGCTTTTTGCTGATCGATTACGTCGCTCAGGTGATTGTAGACAAATCCGTTCGCGGCGGCCTGGTTGTTCAGATTGGCGTTGGCGGTTTGGGCGGCCTGGACCTGTGTGGTCAGAAAGTTGGATTGCGCCGTCGTGATGGTCGAGTTGAAGGGACCGTTGGCGCCGGAATCGAAATTGGCGATGTCGGACAGCGACTGGAACAATTGGGTTCCGAGGTCGGAGGCGAGCATGCCCACCTGCACGGTCTGGCCGCCGCCTATATTGACCGACTTCTTTATGGTGCCGTTCGAGAACGCATCCGAGACACTGGGCAGTGCTGCGAGATCGGACAGCGAGTCCACATTCACGGGAGGAACCGTGCTGTTTTCGCCGCCATAGAGATAATTGCCGTTGGCATCTTTCGAATTCAGGATCTGCTTGGCCTGATCGAAAATGCTTTGGGCTTGCGCCATCAAGGTGGAGCCGTCGTTGTCAGCCATCGCCTTGGTGAGCGCCTGACGGAGTTGATCGGCGAGATCGGCAAGCGAAGTGACCTGCGTGTCCTGCAGATCGGCCTGGTTGACGGCGAGTTGCGTGGAAGATTGGACCGCATCGGCCTGTGCCGCCGCGGAACGCGCGGCTTCGAGTACGGACGCCTTGTCGCCCATACCGGCATAGGTATCGGAGACCTTGCCGCTTGAGACCTGTTGCTGCGAAGTGTTGAGATTGGATTCGTTCTGCATGAGCTGCGCGAGCAGCACCTGAGCCTGATTGTTGGTGGCGACGCGGCCGATCATCCGCTCTCTCCTTATTGAATCTGCAGAAGCGTGTCGTAGAGCTGACCGACGACGGTCAGCATGCGCGCGCCTGCGGCATAAGCCTGTTGATAGGTCATCATATTGGTGAGTTCTTCGTCGAGGTTCACGCCCGAATTCTGCGACTGGCGCGTTTGCGCTTCGGCGAAGCGATCGCTTTGCGCGGTGGCGCCGGCGGTGACGGCCTGACTGCGGGTGGCGCTGTCCTGATAGAAGGATGCGGCGTAATCGCCGAGTGTGGCCACCTGCGCGCCGAGATTGCCGACGCGGGCGAAGGATTGGTCTTGCGATTGCAAATTCTGCAACGCAAGCAGGCCGCGATTGTCGCCGGAGCCGGCGATGTTGTCGCCCGCGACGCTCGCGGCGGTGATGTTGGACTGCGCAAAAGGCATAAGCGAGGGCTGGGCGGCAAGCGCGCTGTTCACCTGGAAACTCGTGGCGAGCGCGCCTTTCTGCGAGGCGCCGATGCCGAACATGGTGGTGAAACTCATGCCCGTGGTGCCGCGCTGCGTGGTGTCGTTGTTCACGTCGAGGCGGTAGCCCGCATATTGCGTGGCCGGCGTGATGGAAAGACTACCGTCGCTGCCGAGCGACGCCACCGCCGCACCGCCGAACGCGGTGTTGATGGCGCTGACGATGTTGCCGATCGTCATGCCCGACGTGACGTTGACAGTGGCCTGTTTGGCGATGTTGCCGCTCGAATCCTTCAAGGTGAAGCTCATGCTGCCGCCGCTGAAACCGCCGGCATCCGACGCCGAAAGGCCGGTCGCTGTGTTGGCGGGCGCACCGCTACGGAAGATATCGTTGAGGCCGAAGAAATTGGAGAAGCCCGCGCCCGCGCGGCTGGACGGCGTGGTGGTATCGTCCTGCACGATGACGCCGTTGTTGCCGGTGGCCGAGAGCGTGAGCACGCCGTTGGTGAAACTGGCCGAGCCGTTGCCGCCGAGCGCGGTGTTCAATGCGCTTACGAAACTGCCGACAGTCGTGCCGATGCCGACCGAACCGCCGCCATTGACCGACAAGGTGCCCGCGCCGAAATCGACATCCACGCGCGACACGAGATTGCCGTTCGCATCGGCGACCGCAATGGTGGTTTTGCCGGTAAAATTGAGCGCGTCCGACGAAAGCAGACTGGTATCGCGGCCCTGCATGGCGGTGGGCGGCGGAACAGAGGTGTTGGCGTTGGATTGCGCGTTGAAGGCGAGCGCGGTGTTCTGCGCGAAATTGCCCAACTCCTGCTGAAGTTCGGACAGTGTGCCATCGCGCATATCGATCAGGCCCTTGATGGAACCTGATGTCAGATGCGGATCGAGGTTCTGGCTCGGACCGACGGTTGCGCCGGTGGCCGGATTGATGTTGGAGATGGTGATCGGGCTGTACGTGCCGTTTGAGCTGCCAGGTTGATAGGAAAGCTGGGCATAGGTATCGCCCACCAAATTCATGCCGTCATTGGTCATGACGACGACTGCGCCGTTCTGCTGGGTCGCGGTGCGCACATCGATCAACGAAGACAGGTTCTGGATTGCCGTGTCGCGCTGGTCGAGCAGGCCGGTGGACGTGTCTCCGCCGGCAGTGGCCTGCTGAATCTGCTGGTTCAGCGAATAGATCTGCTTGATGAGGCTGTTGACGGAACCGATGGAGCTTCCGACTTGCTGATCCACCTGCTGCTGCAGGCCGCTGATCGAGGTGGAGAGGTTGGAGATCGTACTCGCCATGCTCTGGAAAGAATTGAGGATGCCCTGCTGGCTTGCGCTGGAGTTCGGCGCGAGCGAGGCACTGCCAAGTGCGGCATAGATGTTGTCGAGCTGGCTCGTGAGCGCGGTACCGTCACCCGGCTGGCCGAGCATGCCGTTCAACTGGTCGAAGATGGTGGACTGGGTGGAGTATTGCTGCGAGGCGCTGTTGGAGGAAAGCGTTTCCTGAGTCAGGAACTGGTCGGCCACGCGCTGAATGTCGGCAATGTTCACGCCCTGAAGCTGGCCGCCGGCAACAAGCACCTGCTGGTTGACCACGCGGCGCGCATAGCCGGGCGTGTTCATGTTGGCGACGTTGTTGGAGACGACGCGCAACGCGGCGGTGTTCGTCTGCAGTGCGGTCAACGCGCTCGACAGGATACCGTTGAGGCTCAAGGCGGGCTCCGGATACTTTTTCCCGCTCAGCTATTCGCAAGGGCCGTGCCAGCGTTTGCGGCAATTTCTCAGGGGTTTTCGCGGCTTCTTACGCAAAACGTTGGGCAGAGTTTGCCCAGTTGCGGCAGAACATGCCTTGCACGGCACGTTCGCCAGATAACCGCGCGCGCGTGCGCACATGGCTAAAGTGCGGAATCCGCGCGCCGCAAAACTGGTCCGGCCCTTGCTTGTTGCGGAGCGGATCAATGCGGGATCATTCGCGTGGCAGTCATCGCCGCACACGCAGCTGTAACGAAATCGACCTCTCCTGCGCATGGCGCGCAAGGGGCGCAAGGCTCTGCCGTTCCGGCGGATGAAACGGCGCTGTTTGCCCAGCTGCTTTCCAAAGCTGGGGACGGGAGCGACAACGCAAAGAACGATACGAAAGCGGCCGGTCCGGAAGCTCTGCTCGCGGCGCAGAAGCCGGGCGAGAAATCAAAGAAAGACAAGGACGTTACCGATGCCATGGTGCCGGGCACCGCGGACATCCAGATGCAACCTTCGCAGTTGGCAATGTTGAGTGCGGCGCTATCCACCGATGCTGGGCAGACGCCTTCGCCTGCCGACAAGGTGGCGAACGATAACAGCGACGCCGTAACGCCCGCGGACGACGCCAAAGCGCTGCTCAACCGGATGCTGGACGCCAAGACCGAAGCGCCCGCCGGCAACGCCGCACCGGCAAAAGATGCCAAGAACGCAAAAACGGCCACCGCTCCAGATGCGGTTGACGCGACGGCAAATGCCAATGCGGCGCCGACCGCGAACGCGACGAACACGAATGCGCCGAAGGCCCCGGATGCCGAGGCCAAAGTCGCGAATCCGATCCAGGCGGCGAATGCAAACGGTCAGCAGGCGCTGAACGAAGCGGCAAAAACACCGAACGACAAAACTGATAAGATCGCGGATAGGAAAACGGACGCGAAGACCGCTTCGAAAGATGCGGCACAAGCTTCGACACCCAGCGCCGCCGATGCGCTCGCCGCTGCGGCGGACAAGAGCATGCGGCAGAACGCAGCCACGCAGGGTTCGCAAGCGCGCGCTGTTCCGGTGCAGGCCGACGCGCAGGTGGCGACCAGCCAGAACACCGGTGACAAAGACGCGGGCACAAACGGCAAGGACTCCTCGCAGTCGCAGGCTCAGCACGCCAAGAACGACGCCGATACGCAGCCGAAGACCGACGCAATTCAACCGGCGAGCCAGGCACCGATCAACACCGGCAGCACGCCGCAGCCCACGCCGCATGTACAGACGGCGACAGATAACGTGCAGCCGGTGACGGCGCAGGTGCAGACGCAGACGACCGCGCCCGTCGTGACAGCTTCGCTGCAGGTGGCGCCGCAGACCGCACAGCAAGCGGCACAGCCCGACGTGACGGGGTTTGCGGTGCAGATCGCCGCGAAATCCGACGAAGGCATCAAGCATTTCGATATCCGCCTCGATCCGCCGGAACTGGGCCGTGTCGAGGTGAAGCTTTCCATCGACGATGCTGGTCAGGCGCAGGCGCATCTCACCGTCGAGAAGCCGCAGACGTTGGACATGCTGCAGAACGACCGCAGCAGCCTGGAGCGTGCGCTCAAGGATTCCGGCGTCGATCTTTCGCAGAACGGGCTGAACTTCTCGCTCAAAGGTCAAGACAGGCAAAGCGGAAATCCGCAGAGCCAGAGTTCGAAAAGCCGCAATCTGGCCGTGACGGCCGCCATCGAAGCCTCAACGGCGGCTGTTGCCGCTTCCACCAATTCCTACGCGGCGGGCGATGCCCGTCTCGATATTCGCGTCTGAAGGAGAACGTCATGTCGACCGTCGACCCCACCGGTTCGAGTTCAACGGCAAGCCAGAGCCAGAGCAGCGCCGCCACGCAGCAACTCGCGGGCAACTTCGACACCTTCCTGACGCTGCTCACCACGCAGCTTCAGAACCAGGATCCGCTTTCGCCGATGGACTCCAACCAGTTCACGCAGCAATTGGTGGAGTTTTCCGGCGTCGAGCAGCAGATCAACACCAACAAGAACCTCGAATCCCTGATCAGCCTGCAGCAGGGCCGCTCCAACGCGGATGCGGTGAGCTATCTCGGCAAATCCGTCACGCTGTCGAACGGCAAGGGCGCGCTCATCAACGGATCGGCGTCGTGGACGTATGCGCTCAGCGACGCGGCGAAGGCGAACACGCTGACCGTCAGCGATGCCAACGGCAAGGTCGTCTACTCGACGTCCGGCGCGCTGACGACAGGTGTCCAGACGTTCAATTGGGACGGCAAGGACAGCTACGGCAACCAGCTTCCGGACGGTCAGTACACCGTCACCCTTACGCCGCAAGCCGCAGACGGATCTGCCGTCAATTACGCGATCGCGAGCAAGGGCGTGGTCAATCAAGTCGATTTCAGCGGCTCGTCACCTCAATTGATGATCGGGCCCATGGAAATACCGCTCACGGATGTGGCGGCACTGCAGAACTGAAGAACCGGCGGCCGAGAAACGGCGCCACCCAGCAATAGCCGCGAAGAGGCGAAGCCTTGAGCGGAGAGTGATCAAAGGAAGCACACCATGAGCCTCACCGGCGCCATGATGATCGGCGTGACAGGCCTCAACGCGAACAGCCAGGCCCTCTCGGTCGCGTCATCGAATATCGCGAACGTCAACACGGTCGGCTACAAGGCCGGTCAGAACAATTTCTCCACGCTGCTCGCTGACTCCATGGGATCGGGCGACATCTCCTCGCAAGGCGTGATCTCGATCGCCTCGCAGAACGTGACGCAGCAGGGCCTGTTGCAGACCACGGAATCGCCGACCGATCTTGCGATTTCCGGCAACGGTTTCTTCGTCGTCAACCAGGCGGCGAGCGGCACAGGTCGCGTGCTCTACACCCGCGCGGGCAACTTTACCCCGGACAGCAACGGCGACCTGAAGAACGCGGCGGGCTTTTATCTGATGGGCTGGCCGGTCGATATCAACGGCAACATCCCGACCGACCGGAATGACATGAGCCCGGTCAACGTGGCGGGTCTTTCCGGCAAGGCGCAGGCCACCACCGAAATGACGGTGCAGGCGAACCTACAGGCCTCAACGGCCGCGGTTTCCGGCTATACCGCCGGCGACATGGCGAGCGGCGCCGTGACACCTGCGTTTACGCGCACGATCAACGTCTATGACAGCCAGGGTGGCGCGCAACCCCTCGGTATCTCGTTCGTCAAGACGGGCGCCAACACCTGGTCTTATGAAGTGAGCTATCAGGGCACGGCCGCGAACATCACGGGCACCAACCCGATCGCGACCGGCACGATGACTTTCAATTCCGACGGCACGCTCGCCAATGCCAACAGTCCGACGACACCGGCAAGCGGCTCGATGAACGTGACCATTCCGTGGAATCCGACGACGTCGGGTCTGCAGCCGCAAACTTTGTCGTTGAACATGGGCACGGTCGGCAATTCCGACGGCCTCACCCAGTTCGACAGCGCCTCGGCGCTGGTGAACTCCTCGGTCAACGGCGCGCTGTTCGGCAGCCTGACCGGCGTGAACGTCGACTCGAGCGGCTTCGTGACCGCGCAGTTCTCCAACGGCCTGATCCAGAAGATCTACAAGCTGCCGATCGCTACCTTCGCCAATCCCAACGGTTTGGGCGCGGTGTCGGGCAATGCGTATGCAGTGACCAACGAATCGGGCAACGCGATCGTCGGCGAAGCGAACACGGGTGGTGCCGGTTCGATCTCGTCGAAATCGCTGGAAAGTTCGACCGTCGATCTCGCCGGCGAATTCACGAATCTCATTACGACGCAGCGGGCATATTCCGCATCGGCGCGCATCATCACCACCGCCGATCAGATGCTGCAGCGTTTGGATCAGATTCCAACGTAGTTGAAAGGGTGAGCGCCGCATTAACGCGCGGCGCTCACGCACCGAATTGAGACAAGTCGAGCAAAGGAATTTTCGTTTTGTTTACCTTGCTCTTTTGCCTGTTTTTTAGAAGCGGAGCGTAGCTTGACGCCGGGTAGTGAAGTCAGGAGTAACAATATGGCCGACGAGCGCAGAGGGCGCGTCAGCTACGTTATCGGGCCGGATGGTAGCCCGCTGACGTTGGCCGATCTTCCGCCGCCGCAAACCAAGCGCTGGGTCATCCGCCGCAAAGCCGAAGTCGTGGCTGCTGTGCGCGGCGGGCTTTTGAGCCTCGATGAAGCATGCAAGCGTTATACGCTGACGGTGGAGGAATTCCTCGCCTGGCAGCGCGCCATCGAACGCTTCGGTCTGGCGGGCCTGCGCGCCACGCGCGTGCAGCAATATCGTAACTGAGGTTCGGCGAGGTTGTTTCAAATCTGAATGAAGTGTTAACCGAGAAAGCGGCGAACCGCTCCGTCTTCCTGCTTCCGCGTTAAGGCAGATTTTACCACAACACCGGCAATGTTTGCCTAGCACGAGGGCGGACATCCATTTGGAGTCTGCCCCTGGGTAGCGGAGGGCAGCTTGCCGGAATTCTTCAGAGGTGTTGGGGCCGCGCGATTTGGCGCGATGGCGGGCGTGGCCGCCGCCCTCACTGCATTCTTCCTGTATGTCGCGGGCGTGATCTCCGAGCCTGCCAAGAGCGTTCTCTATGGCGGGCTTGAGCCGCGCGAGGCCGCACAGGTCACCGCCAAGCTCGACGCGATGAACGTGAAATACGACACCCGCGGCGATGGCACGATTCTGGTGCCGGCCGATCAGGTGACCAAGCTGCGCATGGAACTGGCCTCCGACAACCTGCCGTCGGCGGGCGTGGGCTACGAGATTTTCGACAAGTCCGACACTTTTGGCGCCACTGCCTTCACTCAGAACATCAATCGCCTGCGCGCGCTGGAAGGCGAGCTTTCCCGTTCGATCACCACCATTTCCGGAATCCAGAGTGCGCGGGTGCATCTTGTCATTCCCGATCACGAGATTTTCGCACGCGATTCCCAGCCGCCGAGCGCCTCCGTTGTTCTGAAAACGCGCGGGCGCCTGGATCGCGGACAGGTGGAGGCGATTCAGCATCTGGTGGCCGCCGCCGTTGCGGGCATGGACTCGCAGCGCGTGGCAATTGTCGACGACCATGGCGATCTTCTGGCGGGCGGCGACGGCAAGAGCGGGCCCGATGCGAGCGCACAGGACCAGGAACGCGACACTACCAATTTCGAAGACCGTCTGCGCCAACGGGTTGAAGGCATTCTTTCCAGCGTCGTCGGCCCCGGCCATGTACGGGTGCAGGTGGCGGCCGACATGAACTACAATCATGTTAGCGAGACATCGGAATCCTTCGATCCGGACTCCAAGGTCGTGCGTTCGTCGCAGACAGTGGAGCAAAGCTCCAGCGACACCCAGTCCGATGGCGCGGCCAACGCGGTGTCTGTTGCCAATGCATTGCCGAATGCGCAGACGCCACCTTCGACGCCCGGTGGCGGCGACAAATCTTCTTCCACGCGCTCGGAAGAAACGACCAATTACGAGATTTCCAAGACCGTGAAGACCTCCACGCTCGACGGCGGGGAAATCAAGAAACTGTCGGTGGCCGTGGTCGTGGACGGCGATGCCGCCACTGATGCTTCCGGCAAGACAACCTATAAAGCCCGCACGCCAAAGGAAATGACGCAGATCGAGGCGCTGGTGAAATCGGCCATCGGCTTCGATGCCAAGCGCGGCGATCAGGTGCAGGTCACCAATATGGAATTCGCCCGTCTCGACACCGGCCCCGCAGAGCCGGAAGCCGCGCCCATGCTGGGTTTCGAAACCGGCGACTGGATCAAGATCATCGAAGTAGCGATCCTTTCGATCACGGCACTTCTCCTCGGCCTCTTTGTGATGCGCCCGCTCATCACCCGGATGTTCAGCCCGGCGGGCATGCTGGCGATTACCGGACAGCCGACGCCCGCGATGATCGCGGCCGGTGGCGGCGAAGCGCAAGCGGCGCAGGCCGCTGGTGGCGCTCCCGCCCTTCCGGCGCCCAAGGAAAACATGATCGACGTTTCGCGCATCGAAGGACAGGTGCGCGAGTCCTCCATCCGCAAGGTTGGCGAAGTCGTGCAGTCGCATCCTGAAGAAGCGCTGGCGATCCTTCGCACCTGGCTGCACGAACCGGCATAACGACCATGGCCCGCCCCACAAAATCCGCCACCAAGGACGATGTGAAGTCGCTGACCGGCGCCGAACGCGCCGCCGTCATCATGCTCTCGCTCGGCGAGGAGCACAGCGAACACATCTGGAAGATGATGGACGAGGAGGAGGTCAAGGAAGTCTCCCAAATCATGTCCACATTGGGCTCGGTGAGCGCGGGCGTGGTGGAAAAATTGCTGGTCGATTTCGTGTCGCAGATGTCGGGCACGGGTTCGCTGATGGGTTCCTACGAATCCACCGAGCGCCTGATCGCGCGTTTCATGCCGCAGGAAAAAGTCTCCCAGATCATGGAAGAAATTCGCGGCCCCGCGGGCCGCACCATGTGGGACAAACTTGCGAACGTGAACGAGACGGTTCTCGCAAATTACCTGAAGAACGAATATCCGCAGACCGTCGCGGTGGTGCTTTCCAAGATCAAGCCGGAGCACGCCGCCCGCGTGCTGGGCGCACTACCTGAAGAATTCGCCATGGAAGTTGTTCAGCGCATGCTGCGCATGGAAAGCGTGCAGAAGGACATTCTCGACAAGGTGGAAAAGACCTTGCGCGTGGAATTCATGTCCAATCTCGCCCGCACGGCCAAACGCGACAGCCATGAGCACATGGCCGAAATCTTCAACAATTTCGACCGGCAGACGGAAGGCCGCTTCCTCACCGCGCTGGAAGAAAGAAGCCGCGACTCCGCGGAGCGCATCAAGGCGCTGATGTTCACCTTCGAAGACCTTTCCAAGCTCGATCCAGGCTCGATCCAGACGCTGCTGCGCAACGTGGAAAAGGACAAGCTGGGACTGGCGCTGAAGGGCGCCACCGACAGCCTGCGTGACGTCTTCTTCTCCAACATGAGCGAACGCGCGGGCAAGATCCTGCGCGAAGACATGGAAGCGATGGGGCCGGTGCGCCTGAAGGACGTGGACGAGGCGCAAATGCGCATGGTCAACGTAGCCAAAGACCTTGCGAACAAGGGCGAAATCATGATCGCCAACAAGCAAGGCGAAGACGAGTTGGTGTACTGATGAACCCGCGCTCCGCCGCCACCAAATTCACCTTCGACACGGAGTTCGCCGAAAAGGCGGACGTCGCGTCCGACAATGCGAAAGCACGGCAAAAGAAATCGCTGACGCAGGCCGAGATAGATGCGATGCGTGCCGCGGCCCATGCCGAGGGTGTGAGCTCCGCGCAGGTGAGGGCTACCGAAGCCATTGCCGCGGCAGCCAACGAGGCGGCCGGCGCGCTGCGCACCGTGCTGCAGCGTTCGCATTCCGACATCGAGATGGTGCGCGCAGAAGCGGCCAAGCTGGCGCTGACGGCGGCAAAAACACTGGCGCGCTCGGCGCTGAATGCCCTGCCCCAAACCGAAGTGGAGCATGTGCTGCGGGAATCCCTGCACCAGGCGATCGGCGAACCCCGGGTGGTGCTGCGCGCATCGCCGCAAGTGGCAGAAGTTTTGCAGCCGCGCATTGCCGAGATCGCGCATGAAGAAGGTTACGAAGGCCGGGTGCAGATTTCGGCTGATCCGAATATCCGCGGCGCGGACTGCCGCATCGAATGGCGCGGCGGCGGTGCGGAACGCTCCGAAGCCGCACTTGAGACGGCGCTGAGCGAACTGATCGCACGGCGCTTCAGCCACATCCATCATCCGCTGACAGAGGATTGAGCCATGGCGGGAAATGACGAAGTCGAACTGCCGGATCTCGGCCACGAACAGGCGCAAGGAAATGCCCCTGCCCTGCTGGTGACCGATAATGTTCCGGATACCGACGTAAAGCGTTCGGCCACCGACCTTGAAGCGGTGTTCGACGTGCCGGTGACCGTTTCCGCAGTGCTGGGCAAATCGGCGATGGAAGTGAGTTCTCTGCTCAAGCTTGGCAAGGGAACCATTGTCGAGCTTGACCGCAAGGTCGGCGAAGCGATCGACATCTATGTGAACGACCGGCTGGTTGCGCGCGGTGAAGTCGTGCTGGTGGAAGACCGGCTGGGCGTCACCATGACGGAAATCATCAAAGCCGGACAGTCGTAAGGATCAGAGCCATGCGTCTTCTCATCGTCGGACAATTGCAGGGCCAGCTCGGCGCGGCCACCAAGATCGCGATGGATCGCGGTGCGAAAGTCACCCACGCAGGCGACAACGAAATGGCGCTCGCTGAATTGCGCGGCGGAAAGGGCGCCGATCTGGTGCTCGCCGACGTGGCATCGGACATCGGCTACCTCGTCCGTTCGCTTGCTACCGAACGCATCTGCACGCCGGTTGTGGCCTGCGGCATCGGCACCGATGCGCGCCGCGCCGTGGATGCGATCCGCGCGGGCGCGAAAGAATATCTGCCGCTGCCGCCGGACCCCGAACTGATCGCCGCGGTTCTGGCGGCCGTTGCCGACGAAAGCCATCAGCTTGTCTATGAAGACGAAGCAATGGGCATGGTGCTGGCGCTGGCCGACCAGGTGGCGGGCAGCGAAGCCTCCATCCTCATCACCGGCGAATCCGGCACGGGTAAGGAAGTGCTGGCGCGCTATGTTCACCGCAAATCGGCGCGCGCCGACAAGCCGTTCATCTCGGTCAACTGCGCGGCCATTCCAGAAAACCTGCTCGAATCCGAACTGTTCGGTCACGAGAAAGGTGCGTTCACGGGCGCAATTGCGCGACGCGTGGGCAAGTTCGAAGAAGCCGATGGCGGCACGCTCCTGCTTGACGAAATCTCGGAGATGGATGCGCGGTTGCAGGCAAAACTTCTGCGCGCCATTCAGGAACGCGAGATCGACCGCGTGGGCGGTACCAAGCCGGTCAAGGTGAACATCCGCATCATCGCGACGTCGAACCGCGATCTTGCCGAAGCGGTGAAGCACGGCACATTCCGCGAAGATCTGCTCTATCGCCTGAACGTGGTGAACCTTCGCCTGCCCGCCCTGCGCGAACGGCCGAAGGATATTCTGGCCCTCGCCCGCCACTTTGCGCAGAAGTATGCAGATGCCAACGGCGTTCCGTTCCGCGCGATTGCATCGGGTACCGAGCGCGTGCTCGTGTCGCACCAATGGCGCGGCAACGTGCGCGAACTGGAGAACACTATGCACCGTGCGGTGCTTTTGGCGACCGGTTCGGAAATCGGGCCGGAAGCCATTCGCCTGCCGGATGGATCGCTTGTGGGACAGGTGCGCGCCAGCGATCTTTCCGGGCCGGTCCAGGCGGCGGTTGAATCCGCGACGATCGCAACGCGTGGACTGGTAGGCCGCACGGTTGCCGATGTGGAGCGTGATCTAATCCTCGACACGCTCGATCATTGCCTGGGCAATCGTACCCATGCGGCGAACATTCTTGGCATCTCGATCCGCACCTTGCGCAACAAGCTTCGCGAATATTCGAGCACGGGGCTTGCCATTCCGCAGCCGGGCGAATCGCGGATGGCCGGATAGGCTGAAGGCAAATGGCCAACACCGACGTCGCAACACCTCCGGTTTCCGGCGGCTTCTCGATCGGCTCACTTCCGGGCCTCCTGAAGCGCAGCGATCTGGGCCTTGCCATCGGGATCATGGCGATCCTGATCGTTCTGATCCTGCCGCTGCCGACGTGGCTTTTGGATATTTCGCTCGCTTTTTCACTTTCGCTTTCCATCTTGATCCTGATGACGGCGGTCTTCATTCGCAAACCGCTGGAGTTCAGCTCGTTCCCCGCCGTGCTGCTCATCACCACAATGATGCGGCTTGCGCTGAACCTCGCGTCGACGCGGCTGATCCTGGGCCATGGCAACGAAGGCACCGATGCCTCGGGCTATGTGATCCAGGCGTTCGGCACGCTGATCATGCAAGGTAACTTCGTGATCGGGCTGATCGTGTTTGCGATCCTGGTGATCGTGAACTTCGTCGTCATCACCAAAGGTTCGGGCCGCATCGCCGAAGTGGCGGCGCGCTTTACCCTGGATGCCATGCCCGGCAAGCAAATGGCGGTGGACGCCGACCTTTCCTCCGGACTTATCGATGAAAAGGAAGCGCGGCGCCGGCGCAAAGAACTCGAAGCCGAATCCAATTTCTTCGGCGCGATGGACGGTGCCAGCAAGTTCGTGCGCGGCGACGCGGTTGCGGGCCTTTTGATCGTTGCGATCAACGTGGTCGGCGGCATCATTATTGCGGTCGCCCAGAAGGGCATGAGCTTTGCCGATGCGTCTCACACCTTCACCCTGTTGACGGTGGGCGACGGTCTCGTTTCGCAGATGCCGGCACTAATTGTTTCAACGGCTGCGGGCTTGATGGTTTCGAAAGCCGGCGTCGAAGGCGCGACCGACAAGGCGCTGATCGGGCAATTGTCGAACTATCCGCAGGCGCTTGGCATGGCCTCCGCCGTGATGGGTGTTGTGGCCATCCTGCCCGGTATGCCGACGCTCGTTTTTGCCCTGCTCTCGCTCGGAACGGGTTCGCTCTCCTGGTATGCGTTCAAGCGCAAGGACGAAGCCAAGGCGCAGGAGATTGCGCAGGAAGAACAGGCACGCACGGCGGCCGAACCTACGGAAGAGCCCATTTCCAACGCGCTGGCTCTGGACCTGTTGCGGATCGAACTGGGTTACGGGTTGCTGCCGCTCATCAACGATGTGCGCGGTCAGCGCATTACCGACCAGATCAAAGCGTTGCGCCGCCAGTTGGCGCAGGAGATGGGCTTCATCATGCCGAGCGTGCGCATTCTCGACAACATGCAGCTTGGCGCGAACGAATACGTGATCCGCGTGAAGGAAGTGGAAGCTGGTCGCGGCGAACTCTTTCCCGGACATCTGCTCACGATGGACCCGCAGGGTCGCGCCATCGACCTGCCCGGCACGCACACAACGGAACCTGCGTTCGGCCTGCCCGCAACATGGATTTCGCAGAACCATCGTGACGAAGCGACGTTCCGCGGGCTCACGGTTGTCGATCCCGGTACGGTACTGACCACGCACCTGACCGAGGTGCTCAAGACCAATATGAGCGAGCTTCTGTCGTATTCGGAAACCAAGAAGCTGCTCGACGAACTGCCTGCCGAGCAGAAGAAGCTGGTGGACGAGCTCATTCCGGCGCAGATTGCGGTTACCGGCGTTCAGCGCGTATTGCAGACGCTGCTGGCCGAACGCGTTTCGATCCGCGACCTGCCCTCCATTCTCGAAGGCATTGCGGAGGCCGTGGGCTTCACCAAGAACGCGCTTTACATCACCGAACACGTGCGCGCGCGGCTGGCGCGGCAGATTTGTCATCAACACCTCTCGCATGGCGGATACCTGCCGCTCATCGCGCTGTCGCCGGTTTGGGAGCAGGCGTTTTCGGAATCCATTGTGGGCCAGGGCGAAGACCGCCAGCTTGCGATGGCGCCGTCGCAGCTTCAGCAATTCATCGTGACGGTTCGCGAGCGGTTCGACGAGGCGGGACAGAAAGGCGAAGTGCCGGTCCTTCTGACGAGCCCGCAGATACGGTTGTTCGTGCGTTCGATCATAGAGCGATTCAGGCCGCAAACGGTTGTGATGTCGCAAAACGAAATTCATGCGTCGGTCAAACTGCGCACATTGGGGCAAGTTTAAATGCGGCTGAAAACATTTTCCGCCAAGAACATGAACGAGGCGCTGGCCGCCGTGCGCCACGAGATGGGGCCGGATGCCATCATCATCTCCAGCCATCGCGGCAAGACCGGCGGGCTGTTCGTGCGCGCGGCCGTGGAAAACAGCGAAGCCGAAGCGAAGGCCGAAAGTGCGGCCGCCGTGTTGCGCGAAGCGGAGACGCAGAACGAAACCGTTCCGGCGCAGAGCGTGGAACAGCAGTTTCAGGACAATCTGGTGCGGCGCATTCGCGGCGAGGCGGCACCCGCCAGACCCAAGCCGCTCAATTTCAACCGGGCCGAGTTGCTGAAGGTTCTGCATACGCATCGCACGCCGGAAGGGCTTGCGCATGTTCTGGCGGAGAATGCCGAGAAATCGCGGCTGGCGGATATGACGCTTGCGCTGGCATCTGCGCTCGATCTGAGAATGCCGACCTCGCCTCTTTTTGCCGCCGCGCAGAACACGCTGATGCTTGCGGGACCGCATGGCGCGGGCAAGACGGCAGTGGCGGCGAAAATCGCCGCACACGCACGTCTTGCGGGACGCGAGGTCACACTGATCGCAGCGGATGCGGACGGAGCCGGTGCGGTGGCGCGGCTGGAGACATTTGCCAATCATCTGAATGCCAAAATCGTTGTCGCCGAATCCGCAGAGGCTTTGGCAAATGCGATTGCCGCAGGGCGTGCGGCCAAGGCCACCACCATTGTCGACACGGCGGGCTTCGATCCGCGAGATGGGAAGGCGCGCACGGCATTTTCGGCACTCACCAAGATTGAAGGCGTGGAGACGGTCGCGATTGTCAGCGCGATGTCGGATGCCGAAGAGATTTCCGAAACGGTTTCGGCGCTGAAGACTGCCGGTGCGCAGCGCTTGATTGTGACGTGTGCCGATCTGGCGCGTCGTCTGGGAGCATTGCTCTCTGCAGCGACACGCGGGCTGCCGCTGGCGCATGTGACGCGTTCGCCCTTTGTGGCGGGCGGGCTGGAAACGCTGACGCCGCTTTCACTGGCACGGCTGCTGTTGCAATCAAACAATCCGGATCGTGGGAGCCCACTATGAGTTCGCTGCAATCCGACTATGGCTTTGCCAAACTCACCGCCGTCGGTTCCGGCAAGGGCGGCACGGGCAAGACGTTCGTCACGGTGACGCTGGCGCATGCACTGGCGCATCTGGGCGAGAAGATCTTGCTGTGCGATGCGGACCTTGGGCTTTCCAACACGGCGCTGCATTTGGGCCTGGACGACGGCGGGGACATTGGCGGCGTGCTGGCGGGCAAGGCGCCGATCGACAAAGCCGTGGTGCCGGTGTTCGGCGGCATCAAAGAACGCGGCGGGTTCGACCTTTTGGGCGCACCGGCGGGCACGGGCGCGCTTGCCAATGCAGGCGAGACGGGTGCGAGCCAGTTGCTCACCACGCTGCGGTTTTCCGCGCAATATGATCGCGTGTTGCTGGACCTTGGCGCGGGCGTGGACGCGATGGTCATGCGATTTGCGGCGGGCGCGGATGAGAACATTCTGGTGATGACGCCGGATCCGGCGGCACTCACGGACGCCTATGCATTTACAAAACTGCTCGCGCATCGCGCGGCAGGGCGCAAGCCTTCGATCCTCGTCAACATGGCGGCGGGCGAAAGCGAAGCGCGGCGCACGGCGGATGCGCTGATCAGCGTGGCGGAGAATTTCCTGAAGCTGTCGCCGGATTATCTGGGTTCGATTCCGCGCGATGCACATGCGCTGGCGGCGGTGCGCAGGCAGATGTCGCTTCTCACGCTCTATCCGCAATGCCCGGCGTCACAGGCAATCGAAGCCATCGCGCGCAAGATTTCCGGGCGCGGCGAAGCGAAAAAGGTTTCGGCGAAATCTGCATAAAAAAAAGAACCCCGCATCCTTGAGAGATACGGGGTTGAGGGGGGAAGGTTGTCCGCCCGAAGGCGGCACGTCTGTTTCCGATCCCTAGGATCGTCTAACGATATTAATATCACGCAAACGGTTTGGTTCCCAGTCCAAAAGGCTTTTTTGGCGGTGGTTCGAACACGAAGGGTTGGCGGAACCGGTATCTTCCCCAAATCCTTTATATCCCAAAGCCTTACGTGCGGGCGCGCAGGCGGTCCGCCACGAAGAAGGGGGCGTAATAGACAACAATGGAAATAAGACCGAGCACCGCCAACTCGCCGATATACCAGGGCCAGGGGGCCATGGCATCGAACAGCGAAGGGCCGGGCGGTTTGGCGCCGAGATAGCCGAAATTGGTTTTGAACAGCCAGTTCACGGCGAGCGCCGAGACGAGATAGACGAGCGACCAAAAGATCACGCGCGGAATGGAAGACGGCCACGGGCGAAAGCGCGCGCCGAAGGTGAGATAAAGCACGGCGGCGATAATGCCGGAGTGAAACAGGAAGAAGATATCGAACCGCATGTCGGGGAAGCCGTAGCGCAGATCCGGCGTGAGCAGCGCCTGCAGCGTTCCGCCCAGCGCCCAGAAATAGGCAAGCTCATAGGTGCGCTGGTTGGGGCGGATGAGCGTGAAGATGGTCAGGATCGCCGCCCAATCGCACAGATGCATCGGCAGCAGGTTGCCGGGCGCGAACCAGTTGCGTTCGTAAAGAAGCCAGTACCAGAGGATCCAGGTGCCGATCAGTAACGCGGCAAAAA
>Ga0335070_10001714_pt1 | contig 25426 bp, 26 predicted proteins | sample Lox_Sample_13_FD_206722 | JGI IMG/M metagenome (GOLD analysis project Ga0335070, IMG submission 206722) | Soil microbial communities from Loxahatchee National Wildlife Refuge, Florida, United States - Lox_Sample_1.3 | ecosystem: Environmental > Terrestrial > Soil > Wetlands | place: USA...
CGGTGGAGCCCAGATCGTTGGACATAAACTCTCTTTTCGCTATGATACACGGGACAAGCAGCTGATCTCGACACAGGGCAGCTATGTGAACATCTCAGCTGAATTCAATCAGAACTTGAAGCATCAAGAGGAAAACCAGTGGTGGCGGTTTACGTTCGATGCTCGGCATCTGCTCCCCCACGGATCTGGGTTCGTCTTTGTGGCCCGTGCATTCATGGACTCGATCAGCGGGCCCGGTGTGCCGTTTTATGAAGAGCCCACGTTGGGCGGAGAGACGACTTTGCGGGCGTTTGGCCAGAGCCGGTTCATCGATGAGAATGCGCTCCTGGTCAATTTTGAGGAACGGATCCCCGTTCTTGATAAGCGAATATTCGACCATCCTATCAATCTCGAAGCTGCTCCCTTTGTAGACATTGGGCGGGTGTATGACACCTTCGGCACCAAGTCCTTCACGAATCTACAAGTGAATCCCGGAATTGGCCTCCGGATGCTCGCTCCCCCCAATGTCGTTGGTCGACTGGACATCGGGCATGGGCGCGATGGGACGAACGTCTTCGTGGGCCTGGATTATCCGTTCTAATCTTCACGGCATTCTGGGATTTCTCTCGTATGACTGGCGTGATCGGTGAGACTAGATGATGCTCCAACTTCTTGTTGCCGCACTTCTTCCCTTCCTCGCACTGTGTTCGGCATGCACGACCGCCTCCCTGCTCAACGCCGCGGGGGACGGTGATTCAAAATCGGTTGTGGAAATCCTCCAAGAAGGAGTTGATGTAAACGCGTCATTCCCCATTATCGGAACTCGCGCCCTCATGGTCGCTGCCGCGCAGGGCCACGTCGATGCCGTCAAGGCATTGCTCGATGCGGGAGCCGATGTGAATGCTGCAGACCTCACCGGATGGACTGCGTTGCACGCCGCTACCTATAAGGGTGATAAACAGATCATCTCACTGTTGCTGGAACACGGGGCCATCGCACCTGCAGCGACGTGGTTTTTGCAAAGCCCCTCCGACATGGCAGAGAAGTTAGGGCACCAAGATATCGTTCCGCTTCTCAAACAGGCTGAGACAGGGGATACAAGGGATACAAGCAGAGTCCGCCTCCCGTAGAAGAAATTCCATCCACAAAATGTGCCTCGGAGAACTAGAAGCTTTGGTTTTCAAGAGCCAACGCGTACGCCCATCTGTTTGAATGCAAGGAGGTTTTCCTGCCTGGCTCCTGCCGAAATACCTTGAGGCAGGGAAATGCATAGGACATCTCGCCTAACTGGGCCTTCGTCTTGAGCGTGGTCGGTCTGTTCAGGTAGGTTCTTGACGGAAATCTTTGCTTTCGAACCTAGGGGAGATTGTGTGAGACCCTTGACAAACTTGAGAGATGTAACCCGCTTTGCGGCACAGGATTATAAAAGACGTGTGCTAAAAATTTCCCTAAAAGCAGAGACTCATCGGAATCAATGGAAACAGTGGAAACCACCTAAGAGCCCGATACAAAGAGAAAAACGGGGAAACCCTTTGCATCACCGAGCGTTAGATAACCTTGCCCGTCTCCATTCGTAAACCGCAGGTCGCCTGTTCGATCCAGGTCGCCGGCTCCAGTCTTCTCAATGGTTTCTGACTGAAACCGCTCCTCTCCCCCCTGAGCCGCTTCCCCTCGGTTGCGGATAGTTGCGGATTCCACCTCCGTTTTCGAGTTGTCCACAGTCTCATCGAGCCGGTCCACGGCCTGCTTGTTCGAGCCCTGGACATAGTGATGGTAGATGTCCACCGTTACTTGAATAGACGAATGGCCCATTTGCTCTTTCACGTAGGCGAGATTCCCCGTTCGCAATCAGCCGTGTGGCGAAAGTGTGGCGCAGGTCGTGAAGACGGATTTTTCGCAGCGTGGCCTTCTCCAACGCCTGGGACTAACGTCAATCACACGCTGGTCAAAGACGGCTGGTGCTGGTGGTATCAGAAGTATGCACCAGAGAATGTTATTTTAGCGGAGTTGCAACGAAGGGCACGAAGATCAACGGAGCAGGTGAGCGGCGCGTGGCAACAGAATCGACCTTCCAGGGATACATGGACGCTCGCACGGATGCACTGGATTTATAAGCGAGGGCAAAGAGAGGATCGCGAAGGTCCTCCCTGCTTTATATCTATGTGTCCCGCTGGAACCGCTGGGTGGAAAGCGTGTTACTCGACCTCCGCCCACTCCTGTCGGCGCAGCCGCTGATAGCCAGCCAAGGCGAGCAGTCCGACCCCTAACAATAGGATGGACGAAGTCTCAGGGACTGATCCTGTTGGTGGGTCGACATATTTACCAGAATAAATTGGATTGTCACTACCATTACTAAATACATAGTTGTTACTATTTAAATCCAGAGCAATTTGGCCAACCAGTGAATTGTTTGAATTCTGAAACAGGAATAAGACTAAGGACGATTGGTAGATGAGTGAACCCGAGTTGGTGTAAACGGCAGATATCTGGTTCACTGTTTGAGTACTGTTCGAAGTGAGCCAGGTTATATGATATGGATCGGTGAAATTCCAAGTGCTGAACGGATTTAATGTCTTCGTGGGGTCGGCTATAACCTCACCCGTCAGTCCACCGGAGATAAAATCGAAGGCTAGAGGCGTCGCCGTTGCGGGTGTCACGTCAACGACAACCGCGATAGCAAGAAACACCAGTTGGAGCATCCCTAACCTATGGAACATGAGTGCAGGTGCTCGCATCATGAGGTACCTCCAGTGAAATCTGTCAGGGACAGTTTACTTATGAGAGAGCCATCATGCATGTTGTTTGCCATGTCGATACAATGATATAAACGCTCAAAATAACTGGGAAATATTTTCCTGAAGCCCGATCAATCCACAACACGGTGTAAAATGCTCTTACATCTAATATCGAGGATATCGCCAAAGGTTCTTGAAACCATAATTATTCAAGATGTTAAGAGACTCCAGTCAGTGTTAATTGCCTTGACACGTAGGCGGACGAACGTTTACACCACCACACCGTGACACCCGTTCGACGGCGAGTGTCACAGCCATATCTAACCACCGGCCTGATTGCCCGAACTACAGCCAGCTTGCTCCACATAATCGAATAGAGTTTAATAGCGCGGCGGATGACCCGCCCCACAAATGTAAGCCAAACGAGACCTGAGGAATTGGCCTGCGCGTGATCGGTTTGAGCCGTCTCAGCGGCGATGCGAACCTACCATAGCTCACGTGAGTGTCTCCAGTCATGCGAGTGCTGGAGGAGCAGTGTGTTCGGTCGCTGCCCACTCCGCTGCAAAGGAGGCCGGCGTGTGATCCTGGAGTGCGCTGTGCGGTCGAGTGAGGTTGTAGTCCACCTGCCAGCGCGCCAACTTCTCGCGCACATCGTCGAGCGTGAAGAACACTTCCACGTTCAGACACTCATCCCGTAGCCATCCATTGAAGCTCTCGATGAAGCCGTTCTCGACTGGCTTGCCTGGCCGAATAAAATCCAACTGAATCCCGTGGCGGTACGCCCAGGCGTCGATGACGCGACTGGCAAACTCACTCCCATTGTCCACGGTGATCGCCCGGGGTGCGCCTCGCTGGAACACGACCGGCTCTAAGGCTTGTGCCACCTTCTCTCCCGTGAGGGACTGATCAGCGACCAAACACAGACATTCTCGCGTGAACTGGTCCACGACGGTCAGCATCCGAAAGCAGCGGCCATCGGCCACACGCTCACTCATAAAGTCCATGCTCCACCGCTGGTTCGGGGCTGTCGCCCCTGGTTGCGGCACACGGGCTCGGCCAGCGGCCTTGGTGCGGTGTTTCGTCCGCACCGTCAGCCCTTCTTCGGTAGAGAGCCGATAGATCCGTTTCGCATTCACCCGCCACCCGTCCCGTCGCAGCAACACCGTGAGTCGCCGATACCCGAATCGGACCCGTGCCGCGGCCAATTCGCGTAACCGTATCCGTAACCCCTCTTGTCGATCTCGATGGCTCTGGTACCGCAAGGAGGCTCGCGCCATCGGCACCAGCCTCGAGACCCGGCGCTCACTGACCTGGTAGGTCGTTTGCGCCCAGCGGGCCAGCGCCCGCCGGTCCCGAGGCCGTAGAGCTTTTTTCGGACGATCTCCTGCAACATATGGCGGTCGAGCGAGAGATCCGCGACCAGCCGCTTGAGCGTGGTGTTTTCCTCGCGGAGCTGCCGGAGTTCCCGCAGTTCACTGAGGCCCAGCCCCGCATATTTCCGTTTCCACACGTAGAACGTGTGCTCGCTGATGCCCACCTCACGACACACTGCCGCGACTGTCGTCCCGCTCTCGGCCTGTCGCAAGGCGGCCAGGATCTGCTCGTCGGTATGCCCTCGTCGTCGTGCCATCGTCGGGTCCTCCTGTGTGAGAAGAAGACCACGCTTTGGCCGTTTTCCTCAAGTGCCCCCTGGCCTACTTTTCGGGTTTTGGGTCAAGGGGAATCTCCTCTCCGCAGGCGCGAAGCACAGGAAGCCCACCGGCCCAGGAAAAGAGGGTAAGGAACAATGTCATCAAGATGAACGGTGCGGGGGATCTGTAAGTTGCGATCCAGGTCGTCATGAGAGCCTCGTAATGGGTGATGGGTAGTGTGATCTATCAAGCAACCGGATCCTGGAGGAGATGGATTGCTCCTCCAGGATCAGACTCGGTGCCGGTTAGCTGCCGGAAGCCGGATCTGCCGTCAGCGGTGACGGATCGGTTGCCGAGGGATCGGCAAGGGAGGGAGAGAGATTGTCCACAAGCGAGCCATGGTCCTCTGCGTTGCCGTTCTGGCCGGAAACGGCTTGCATCTGGTTGGTCGTTGTTGGTTCGGTCACCACCGTCGAAAGTATCATATGGTCCTTCCCGATGTTCCGGATTTCGAGGTGCACGCGGCGATTCATGTTGCGGCAGACGTCGCTGGTATCGATACAGAGCACACCGTCCTCGCCAAGACTCACGACCTTGATTACCTGATCGGAGACGCCGAGCCCGACTAGATACTCTTTCACTTTTTCAGCCCGCATGAATCCCAGTTTCTTGTTGTAGCCGGCCGAGCCCTGTTGGTCGGTATAGCCCTGCACGAGAATGCCCAGATCGGGATCGCTCTTCGCCAAGTCGGCTTGCGTGGCCAGGATGGCTTTTGCGTCATCAGTGAGACCCTTGCGACCCACCTCGAAGTAGATGTCCGTGTGGATGCTATCGGGTCTAGCAATCCGAGTGTTGATGACCGGCTCGACGATCGGGGCCGTGGTGGTCTTGAGGACGTTCGTGACTTGTGCACTGGTCAGAGTCTCGGCGGGCGTCTTCGAGGCGAAGGACTGATCCTGACCTGAGTAGTACCAGAAGGCTCCGATGGTTCCTGCTAGAACGAGGACCAGGCTGGATAGGATATAGACCTCCTTCATATCTTTATTGGGGCCGATGACAGTGGGCGCAATCGCGCCCGAGCTGACTTGTGATGGACCTTTCTGCATGGTGGCAATCCTCCTTGTTCGTTCAAAAATTGAAAGTTGAGTAAAGTAAGGTTGGTCGGTCCAGAAACTGACGACGGCCTCGATCCTACTTCACCCCCTTTCCGGTCGTTCATTCTGCGCGCCGACGGGAGATGACTTGAGCAACGGGAGTGCCGATGAGGAATAGGGAGAGCGTTGAGAAAGACGCCAAGAAAATTCAGAGGTTCAGAGGGTGGACTATTCAATAGGTGGATGCGGGGAAGAGCTGCCCATCAAACGATGCGTGGCTATCCCCGCAAGAACGGTCTCACGATCAAGTATCTGAGTGGAGGGCCCGGACCATCAAGATGACGACCCGGGCCAGCGACTGCTTACTGGAGAGCGGTGTAGACCTGGTCCGCTGTAATGGTCACTGAGGAATCGCTATACATTCCATGGGCCCCGACGGCGTTGGCCATCTGGCCTTGTGCCAGGCGCTGTTCAAGCGCCACGCTGTACTCATGATATTGGGTGAAGACTTGTATCTGTCCGCCTGAGCCCACAGCGAAGAGCCCCTGGGCTGGATTCGCCGGCACGATCGTGGGAGACACTCCGAGGCTGACGAGATCTGTCGCGACCGGCCCTCGCCAGACGTAGTGAGCCGCACCTACTCCCGCCAGGTCGAGTCCCAATCCTGCATCCGTATTGCTGACGAACGGCATCGCTGTCGGCGGACGCCAGTTCACCAGCAAGGTGGCGGGATGATCCATGAGGTTCACCAACGTCTGCGCAGTGAAATCAGGTGGGGCAGTTTTGAAACGCGTCACGAAACCTAACACTCTCACCGGCGTACCGGATGTCAGTCCCGTGAGACTCAGCGTTCCTGTGGCCACCTGATAGTGCGTCGGATCGGCATCCGTGGCTATCGAGGTTCCCGTCCCAGCAAAGTTGAACAGGGCGATTCGTCGCCCCTCGATTCGCTGCACGTTCATTTCTAGTGAACTTGCTCCCGTCGTGTTCACGATTCCTGCTACGGATGTCACCAGCAATCGGGCGAGACCGTTCGTGGCATCCAAGGTATTGGTGGAGACATTCAACGCTCCGAACGCTGTGATGCGCTGTCCGACCGAGATATCATCCTTGGTCAGACCCGTCGTCATCAGTGCCTGTTGTCTGACTTTCGTCGTTGTTCCTACGTTTACGGTGACGGTGTCGAGGAACGTGAACGTACCGTCGCTTCGTATCAGCGAGGCGCCTCGCACGGTTAGCTGATCGCCCGTTCTCGCGATCACCACACCGGTCACGACATCTCTTGTCCCACCGGGCACGCTGGAGCCGGCTAAGACCTCATTGGCTTTGAATTGTTTGGTGTCGACCTTCCACTCTCCGATTGCCACAGTGGCCGTGCCAGTCGGCTTGGCAGCCAGTGCGGCAAGCCCCGCGGCTCCTTGATAACTCACCTCATCGATCTCAAAGGCTGTATTGGTATCCGTATGGACAATGACTGACCCGAATTTACTCAGTGGAACAGTACCCAACGGACCAAATTTCGGACGGAGAAACACCTGATACGTTTGATTCTGTTGATTGACCGATTCGAGTGGACCGCGAAGCCGCATGGTCTTCGGATTCTGCGGATCCACGTCGGCCACCAGAAATGGTTTGACGGTCACGACAGGCGGGTTGACCGTGATGTCCGCGGTATTCGAGGCTTGAAGATTGAAGTCCAGCGTCAGATGGGCGGGAATGCCCGGCGCGATCACAAGGGCACGGCGATTGTCGAATGTGACCGCAACGTCGAGCGTCGTGATGGGATTTCCCTGGACATCACGGATATTGGCCACAGGTATGGGAACTGCGTTGCCGGTCGCTTCCTCCACTTCGAGATCGGCTGCAGAAAAATCCAGCCGCATGCGGGCGGACGTATAAGTGCCGGAAGGGATCGTGGCGGCGGTAAAGAACTCTGTCATTGCGACATAGTCGGCAAAATTGACGCGCGTGGTAAGCGGCAGCGTTTCGATAACGGTGCCGTCCCGTCTGGTCAACGTGAGAGATTGCACATCCACCGTGTACGAAAGGAAATCGCCCGCAGCATCGGTCATGCTGACCAGCGCCTGACCATTTGTCGCTGACGCCGTACTGCCGGTACCAGATCCGCTATCTCCGCCGCCGCTGCAGCCAGCCACGGTCAGGGCTACAGTCATCGCACTTACCCACATTCTCCATCCCGTCCATCGTTGCCCTCGACGCGTTTCATGTTTGATGAGCTTCACTGTGGTCCTCCTTGGACTAAAACGATTCACACCCGACCCAACTGACGGGATTAACGCAACCTGGAGGAAGAGGTTGACAGAGTGATGGGGTGAAGGCAAGGGACAGTGTCAGCCTTTTTATTGTGGGGGATTATTGGACGACTCTTTCATATGGGTGAACTCCGCGACCATGCACATTTGCTAACAATCGTAAGACTTCTCGAACGAGATCGAGTATATTGTCGGTCGACAGGGGATGGGGTCCCCCGTATAACCGCCTCGGCCAGGCTGATGACTCCTACGCTACTCCTACTGCCGTAGCCGTGGAGTTGTTGCCAGTGTGGCGACAACCGGTCCGAAGCAGTCTGACACCCTGGTCGAAACGGAGGACTCCTGGATGGAACCGATCTTTATTACCGCATCCCTGTGGCTCGCCCTCGCTGTTGTCTCCGCGCTGATTGCTTCCTCCTTGGGTCTCTCAATCGCATTAGTTGAAATTTGTGTCGGCGTCGGTGCAGCTGCTGCCGCCGGATCGTTTGATTTGGGAGACGTGCTGAACTCCAACTCGGAGTGGGTACGGTTCCTCGCTGCCTCCGGCGCTGTGGTGCTGACCTTCCTGGCCGGGGCAGAGCTCGATCCCGATATAGTCCGCATGAAGTTGACAGAGGTGAGCGTTGTGGGGCTCGTGGGCTTCGTCGCGCCGTTTCTTGGCTGTGCCGCTTTGGCCTATTACGGATTGGGCTGGGATGCCAACGCGAGTTGGCTCTGTGGTGTTGCTCTCTCGACGACTTCCATGGCCGTGGTCTATGCGGTCATGCTGGAAACCGGCTTCAACAAGACCGAGTTCGGGAAAGGGATTCTTGCCTCATGTTTTATCAATGACCTCGGAACCGTGATCGCCCTGGGCCTGCTGTTTGCTCCGTTTACCCATAAGACCCTCGTGTTTATTGTTGGCAGCGTCGTGGCGCTGGCGGCGTTACCGTCCACGACGGCGTGGCTGACCCGACACTATGCCTATCGCACCGCCGCGATCAGAACGAAATGGATCATGCTGATTCTCTTTGGATTGGGCGCGCTGGCCTTGTGGTCGGGGAGCGAAGCGGTGCTGCCGGCGTACATCGTGGGGATGGTCCTTGCGGGGAGTGCCGCGAGAGATGCGCACTGGATGAGGCGGCTGCGAACGCTGACCGTGGGATTCCTCACGCCCTTCTATTTTCTTCGCGCCGGGACTCTCGTGTCCCTGCCGGCCTTGCTCGCTGCGCCGCTCATCTTCATCGCATTGCTCTTGGGCAAAGTGGCCTCGAAGATTTTCGGCCTCTATCCCTTTATCAGCGCCTTCCGGAAGGACCACAACGAACGGTGGTACTACACGCTTATGATGTCGACCGGTTTAACGTTTGGGACCATCTCCTCGCTCTACGGGCTGGCGCATGGGCTCGTGACCCAGGAGCAATACTCTTTTCTTGTGGCAGCTGTCATTGCAAGCGCCGTGGTGCCCACTGTCATTGCAGGGCTTGCGTTCGTTCCAATTCACCTCCTGCCCAAAGCCGAGCACCCTGGTAAAGTTGTGCGTCGAATCAACGGCCTGAGCGACGAGGGGTAGTCAAAAAATCTATTGCGTTCCGCAGTAGTGTGGTCGGCTGCGATTGGCAAAGAGCAGGTCCAAATTGCGTAAGCGTTGCAGCTCCGCAGGAGTAATGCCTTCCGGAAAAGAATCGGTCCAATACGAATTCGCCTTCCTGCTGAAGGCGATCCATTTCCGAAACAGCGTACAGATTTCTGCTTGCGCCTCTGCTGAACCTGAAGGCCAAGGACCTGAGGTAAATGTATTGATGCCCGATAGGCGGCCAGCAAATTCCAATGGTGGAGGCTGAATCTTGAGGAGGCGACAATTCGATCCGTCAGGGGTTTCTGTATAGGCATCTCCATCTGTTCTGGAACAGGCATAGACGGCTGCGGCAGAATCGACCGACAACGAGGCAATAAGCAATAGCCCGAACAGGGAACATACAGATAGCTGCTTCATGGCAAAAATCACCTATTCCGCAGTTCGTTCACGCAGGCTTGCTTTTCATTGGGGTAGACATCTGAGAAAACTGTTGTCGGACCAAGGTCTCTACCGATTGAAAGTGCCGGTCCGGCAGGTTCTTGAAGCGCCGTTTGCAATCGAGGAGTGCTTCATCGGCCGAAGCAAAGGGCTCGATCACAGACAAGAGGTGACTATGGTAGTCCATGAGCTTCAGTTCGACGGTTCTCAGATGGCTGGGGTCTCCGGAAATTGTCAGCGCGGCTTTCGTCTGATCGCCACTTGATTCGACCAGAGCTTGGAAGCAGAGACCCTTGAGTCGTTGGGTGACGGTGCTGCGGTCCCAGCCCAAGGTTTTGGCTGTTGCTTGCATGTCAAAGCCGTGCTGCCTCAAGTAATTCAAAACGGCGGCATCGCTGGCCGGATCCGGAAGAATCTGTGACGGTTTGGCCCGTCCGGTGGAAGGAATAGTGTCTCCGCTGAGTCGCAACGATTCCTTGGTCAGCAACGGACCATCGCTGAGTGCGACAGCCTGTTCCAGGCAGTGCCGGAACTCCCGCACGTTTCCTTTCCACTCGTGCTCGACTAATGCTCGCAACGCTTCGTTCGAGAGCTTTGGAATCGGCTTCCCCAACTGAGTGGCAATCTCGCTGAGGAAGACATCCGCAAGGATCGGCACGTCGCCCGCTCGTTCGCGCAACGGAGGCAGCCGAAACACCAGTCCAGTCAGGCGGAAATACAAATCCTCTCGAAACCAGCCTTCTGAGACGCCGCGCTGAAGGTCGCGATTCGTCGCGGCGACGATGCGGACGTCCACAATAGTGGGGATGGTTGCGCCGACACGATAAAATGACTTTTCCTGGAGCACCCGTAGGAGCTTGCTCTGGTGATCTAGCCGCAGATCCCCGATTTCATCCAGAAAGATGGTTCCATGGTTCGCCAGTTCGAAATACCCGCGTCGGTCTGCTGAGGCACCGGTAAAACTGCCTTTCACGTGCCCGAATAATTCACTTTCAAAGAGTTCCGGCGAGATGGCCGCCATGTTGACGGCGATAAACGTCTTTCCGGTCCGTGGACTGAGACGGTGGACGGCCCGGGCAAATAATTCTTTCCCGGTCCCTGGTTCGCCGAGCAACAAGACGGTCAAGGGCGATTTCGCGCCTCTCTTCAGATCACGGTAGAGGCGCAAGAGCCCGGCATCCTGAGTCACAATGCCAAACTGACGGCATTCCTCACGGAGGCGATCGAGTTCAGCATCGCCTATGGCAACGGACTCGCTTGTGGCTGCACGTAGACTGTGCAATTGCTGTTCGAGAATTTCCAATTTCCTACGTGCCTCTTCTTCCTGCGCTTGGACCTCGACCAGTGCGGTCCGGAGCGCTTCGGCTGTACGTGACAGATCCTCCTGTTGACCCGTGGAGTGCGCGATCGCGGCGCGTGCCTGCTCCAGATCTTCTTGCAGAGTTTCAGCACGGGTCTCCCGGAGGACTAGGGCTTCACGCACGGCCACGGCTTCCTGCTGCAATCGCAACATGTCCTGCTCGAGGAGGCGCATCTGCTGGCTCGCTGTGAGATGACTCCAGGCGGTGGTGCCGACGATGACGATCGCGGCGGCAATGAGCGGCAATGCAAGCGGGAGGACAAGATGTGCCAGAACCAGCGCCGCGAGCATGATACAGCCATAGCCGAGTAGAACAGCTCCTGCGAGGATGAGGCCGCGCGATTCCCGAGAATGCAGTAAGCTCCACGCGACGAGGCCGGCAAGAAGGAGCGCCGCGATGTAGCTGCTGACCGTACCAAGCCGGCAGATACGATTATCCGTCAGGAGCATGTTCAACAGATGCAGATGGATCGTCGTGGCGGTGACGGACTGGCCGCTTGGAAGTAGCCAAGTCGCGGAAGGTGTCGGATCAGGAAGCACGACCACGACTTTGTCTTTGAGCCATTCAGTGAGTCGCTCTTCGCGATTCGCTTCAATCGCCTCCCACAGGGTGACGAATGAGAGGGTGGGGAGCGAGCCGATCGACCCGTCCCCAACATAGTTCACGAGGGTCGTCACCTCGTTGTTCCGTGGAAGGGTTTGCGTGCGGGATTGCTCAAACAGCGCGACTCCGAACGCGGGAACTGTCTGCATACCCAGTTCAACGGACGAGGGAATGGAACGTACGACGTGATCTTGATGGGGGGCCACGAGTAGGTGGCCGAGCGTTGTCGCGGCCGAGGCCAGCGAGGGTTCTGAATCGAACGGGAAGACAACCTGTCCGGCTGTTTTCGTGGCTTCCAAGAACAGGGCATCGCTGGCGGCCCCACCGAGTTGAGCCGGGCTGGCATGGCTCAATCGATGATCGAGACCGATCGCGATCGCGCCTGATTCATGAGCCTCGGCGACCACGCGAGCGAGAATCGCTCGATCCCATTGCCCGGAGCCGAACTTGGCTTCGCTGGCTTGATCGCGTATCACAAGAAGCAGAGACGGGCTGACTTCAATGGATGCCCGGTGCCGGAGCCAGGCGTCATAGGCTACCCAATCCAAGGTGGTGAATGTTGTGGGGACGAGGGCCATTAGGACCAACGCAAGAAGCGTGGCCATCACCCCTATTGCACAAGCCTGAAGCCAGTGTGATTGGAGGAACACACGCCAGGTTTTTGCGAAATCAGGCATGACAGAAAACTCTATGGCTGGACCTGAAACTCATCGAGTATTGATTTGATATCCTGCTTTGGCAATCCTTTGAGTTGGGCTTTCGCCTTCGATATATCTGGAGTCGTACCAATCCCCTTGGCATAAATGAGCGCCAGGATTTTCTTGGCCGGTACGAAGCCATCATTGGCCGTGATTTCGAAGGAGGTCAGGATTCTTTTGTCGAAGGGAGCCAGCTGCGGTTCTCTTCCCATTTCATACAGCCGAGCGAGTTCAGCCTGGGCCGTCTCACTGAGGGCATAGCTTTCTTGCAAGAGCACCAGCATAGCCTCATCATCGCGATTCTGTTTGAGCAGCGTCGTGCCCAGCGTCTGACTCTCGCCGTTGCGAGAAAGGTCGGGGAAATTGTCCCAGAGCCTGTCTCGATAGTTCCGAAAGGCCTCCAACGCTTCTTGGCGCTTGTTCGTCGGCTGAGTCGAAGACAAGGCTTGGCGGCGAAGCTGTGAAAGCGATGCCGCGGACGGTTGATGGCCGAGGGAAAGGGCTTTTGTCCACCAGTAGACCGCGAGCGCGCCATCCTTCTCCACTCCCTGGCCGGTACGATAGGCATTGCCGAGGAAATATTGCGCCTGTGCGACACCGCCTTGCGCCGCCCCTTCCATGGATTGTGCCGACTCCTGATCGCGATGGGCTAGCTTCAGCACCAAGGCAAGGCGGTAGCGGGCATCTGGAAAAGCAGGCTGTAGCTCCAAGGCTCGTTGGTACGATTGAATCGCGGCTTTAAGATTGCCCGTGGTGTAGAAGAGGGTGCCGAGATTGTAGTGAGCCTGCGTCAGTTCCGGGTCGAGACGCGTTGCTTCCTTAAATTCTGTCATAGCTGCGCGCCAATCTTGCTTGGCCGTCAAAGCCACGCCGAGTTGCAGGTGTGTCCTGGCGGAATCCGGCTTCAGTTTAAGTGCAATGCGGTACTCATCAATCGCAGCATCGAGATCGCCAATCCGATAGAGTCCCTCGGCCAACTTGAGTCGATCATCGGCATTGTCCGGAGAGATCAGAACGTTGGCTCGCAACTCCCCCAGCGTAATCACAGCGTCTTCCTGTTCCTGCTTTGTCAGATCAGGGAGGCGGTGTTCGTCTACAGAGGGACCGGTACCGGGAGATTCTATAATGGGTGCGGGCAAAATCTGCTCGTCGAGAGTCTGTGCGAGCGTCGAAGAGATAGGTAGGCAGATGGTGGGAAGGAGGATCACCAGAACCGATTGACGAATCATGGGGAACCTGTGACCCTCCGGTCTCTCCACTCGTTAGTGAGCATTATACCACTGGGTAGTCAGAGGAAAAGTCTGAGCCTGCTCAGGGTTTCATCTCTTCGAGCCTTCGCAAAGTCAGCATCTGGGGCGGGTTGGGAACCAGTTGTATGGAGCATACAGGCCACGATGGTCTGCTCGGGAAGGAATTTGTCATCATAATAGTGATAGACCTTCGAGAGGCCGGGGCTGACGATGAGGGGGGCTGGATCAGCTGCCCGCATATGCGTGAAAGGCCACGTCGGTTATGGCTGATTGGCCTTGTACCATTCCTCTTCAGTCAACACGCCTTTCTTGATCAGCAGCTGAATCAGTTTGTCGACTGAGTTTCGGCTGGGAGGAGCTGGAGTCGGCACGGGGGTTGGAGAAGTCGCCTCGATGCGACGCGGTTCCGGTGGCACGCGTTTCTGTCCGAATACCCTAAACGAGGGCGTGAAGACGATGAGGTACTCTGTGTTCCTGATGCGAACAGCAGCAGGGAGACTGAGGGTCTGCGGAGCAAGGTCCTGGCTGGACCCTACGGGAATACGGAAGAACGGTTTGCCATCATCCGTTTCACCATCTTCGCCCAGGACATCGAACAATTTCAAAAACGATTCACCCTTCAAATTGTCTTGTTCCTCTCCGGCCAGATTGGTGATCTTATCCAGGACGATAACGAGAGAATCAGCGATGAGCAAATCAGGGGACTGGTTTTTGACACTGACGTCGTAACGATACTCGCTAGTGAAATTGTCGCGTCCCTTGAGTGTGACGACCGCCGTTGCCCTTCCAGTCAGGTCGGTAAGTTGATCAAGCGATGCGGCGGCGCTCTCGAGAGCCGACGCCCCCAGGAGCCCAACGACGATGCCTGCCACCAGGCTGAACTTCCACCGCGTGCTTCGCATTGACATGGTCACCTCGCTGGATCGAAAACACTGCCGCGTGCTCAACCGACCTGAGCATAGCAAAGATCGTCGGTTTGAGCGAGCTTTTGTCGGCCAGCGTGCCTTGACAGGCTCTTTCAGCGAACGATATTCTGCGCGAGCGCGCTGCCTCGCGCGCTCTCAGTCGTCTGTTAAGAGCATCCGGTAAACCTGAGTGCGGCACACTGTCCATGCTTTCTTCTTTTGCCCGGCGTGCTCCGTTGCTGCTTCCACGGTCCCTTATTTCCAAACTCATGCGGCTCTACGACTACCCGCATCCCGTGCGGCGAGGCCGTCTCATTCGCGGCTACGACCGATCCCACGCAGTACGGACGGCACGCATGTGTGCGGCAGTCGCTGCGGCACTGGGGCATGAGGCTGAGCGGGTGCGGCTTTATCAGACCGCCTGTTTACTACATGATCTCGGACGGGCCGGTCTTGATCGAGTGCTCTTCAGCCGGATCTGGTCCTGGGCGAAGGCACGGGGAATTCCAACCAGGCCGCGTGAATGGAGAGCCATACATCCGGAGACTAAGTATGGGCGGGAGACCGAGGCATTTCTGGCTCGGTATCGCAACGCTCTTGAAGCGGATGGAATTCGGATGGATGCCTGGGCGAAGGAGCAGGTTGAAATGCGTTTGGGGTATGCGCGTCGTTTGGCGAGACAACTCCGGACTGCCCGTCCATGTATGCGTCGGATGGGTGTTCGATGGGTTCCCTGGATGCAGCAGGTAATGTTGTATTACTACTACCCTGAGCGGTTGGAAGCCGCACAGCCGTGGGTCAAGCAATTGGCGGAGATTCTCGTTGCCTGCGAGCAATTCGAAGCCTACAGTAATCGGCGCCGCGGGCAGGACTACTATGTAAGGAGAACAGAAACGCTGACCGAGGCGTTTATATATTTGGAAAAGTTGCAGCACGAGGGCATTTTGAGTGAGCCGGTGATGAAGGCGCTACGCAAGCTTGTTGCGCAGGGTACGTTCGATGCCATTCTGGAGGAGGCCCGTGGACAGGCCTTCACCGGTACCGAGCGGCGGTTTCTTCGAAGCATGGAGCACTGACATGGCCGTGAGATCCATTCCACTACGAATCAACATGCGTGGCGACACCCAAATTGAAAACATTACCAAGTTGGTGGGAGAAGCTGTGGCAGGCACGAAGTTGTCCGCAGGCATCGTGACAGTGTTTGTCAGGCATACCACCGCCTCGGTCATGATAATCGAGGATGAACCAGGCATCCGCGCTGACACGAAAACATTCTGGGAGCGCGTCGTCCCTGCCGACCCTCATTGGCAGCACAACACGAGAAATGCCGGTGAAGATAATGGTCACAGTCATTTGCGCGGACAATTGCAGGGGCCGTCGATCACCATTCCGTTTGCCGGTGGGGCGCCGCTGCTGGGCACATGGCAACAGATCGTCATCGTCGATTTCGATACGCGTGCCCGCACACGGGATCTTGTAGTTCAGGTGATCGGCGAATCATGACCCGGATGTTTGCACGGGTGGAACTTATACTTGGATTCTTTTTTCTGTTCTGGTTCGGCGCATTCACGGATACTGTTGTTCTGGCTGAACTAGGCAAGCCGCTCGGTTCCACTTATGATGGACCCGAGGGACGCCCGCGGCCTGTCACGCCGGCTCCGGCGGAGTTGAGCCCAGACGAACGATCGACGATGGCGGTGTTCGAGCGGGCGACGAAGTCCGTAGTGTTTATCGCCAACACCGCTGTTCGACGCGATCCTTGGTCATTCGATTTGTTTGAGGTTCCTCAGGGCTCCGGTTCAGGGTTTATCTGGAACAAGCAAGGCCATCTCGTCACTAATTTCCACGTGGTGTATGGGGCCACGTCGATTACCGTCACGCTGGCTGACCGGACAGAACATAAGGCAAAAATCGTCGGCGCAGACCCAGACCATGATCTAGCCGTGCTTCAAATTCAATCACAGGAAGACTCGTTGTCGCCTGTGATAATCGGAACGTCACACGATCTACGTGTTGGGCAAAAAGTATTGGCCATTGGCAACCCGTTTGGCCTCGACCATACGCTGACGACCGGCGTCGTGAGTGCCTTAGGTCGCACGATCAAATCTCTCTCGAATCGGACGATTGAGGGAGTGATTCAGACAGATGCGGCGATTAATCCTGGCAACTCCGGCGGGCCGCTTCTTGATAGTGCTGGCCGCCTGATCGGGGTCAACACGCAGATCGTCAGTCCGAGCGGGGCTTTTGCAGGAATCGGATTTGCCGTACCAGTCGATACCGTCAATCGGATCGTACCGGAGCTGATCAAGTATGGGAAACTCATCCGTCCGGGGTTGGGAGTCTCGCTTGTTCCCGATGCGATCGCCAGCCGATGGGGAATTAAAGGTGTCGTCATTGGGAAGGTCGTGCGTGGGAGTGGTGCAGAGCGAGCCGGGCTCCGCGGGGCACGCGAAACGGTCACCGGCCGTATCGAACTCGGTGATATCGTTGTTGGGATCGATGGCAAGCCGATCGAGACCATCGATGACATGCTGGATCTTTTGGAACAACGAAAAGTCGGCGATCAAGTCATGGTTGAAATTCTTCGTGCGAATCGTCGGCAGCAAGTTTCGATCACGCTGCAAGCCGTCAATTAAGAGCGACTCCTTCCATCGTTTCTCAAGAATATAATCCCCTTTGTGATGGGCCTTCTCCCTCTTGTTCGCTCCCTTCATCTGTCTCGGTATGAGACTGCGCTTGCTCCGCCGGTATCGTCCAGGAAGTATGTCCTAACTATATGAATGTAAAAGACAATAAACCAGGTGCTACACTTCTGTGAAGGTTGAATTCAAGAGGTCACTCAGCTGATCTCGGGAGGTTATTCATGAAAGCACGAACGTGGATGATGGAATATGGCGTGGCGATAATCCTGACAGCCCTTTTCGCCGTGGTTCTGGGGCGGATTCCCCTGTTCCGCGAAACAGCTGTCGGCAATTTGCACGCGTCAGACTTAGTCCAATTCATCGGGTATGGCGGTGCAATGATCATCGCCTGGTTTGGAGCACGTCAATTATCGGCTCAACCGCCGGACGACTGGAAATGGCTCATGCCATACCGGGCTCTGATACTTCCGGTCGTCACCCTCGCGATGGTGGCGATCGCATATGGCGTGTTGCTCTATGTTTGTGAACCATTCATGAGCAAGTCCGGAAAGACGGTCTATAACTGGTTTTTTATCGCCGGCATTGTCGCGGCCAGTGTGTGGCTGATCATGACGTGGGTCATGAAGTGTGCGCCGCAGGTGGCAGCCATGGAATCACGGAGATTGAGGAGAGCTGCGTAGCAGTCGATCGGTCTACGGCTGCCTCGGTGCCCGAGGCAGCCGCCCCTCTCAGACGCCCCTCGTGACAAACTCTACAATTCGGTTCTCAGCCCAATAAGCATCTTCACCGTTTCGATTCCATTGGAAAAATCCGCAGTGACCTCCGTAGCGGGGAGCCACAAGTGTGATCGATGGATTCTGTTCAATGGCTCGCAGGGCAAACATCGAATAGGGAATGAACGGGTCGTCCTGAGACGTAATGATTAACGTCGGCACGGCGATTGAGCCGAGCACATGCCGCGAGCCGGCTCGGTCGTAGTAGTCGGCTCCGTTACGGTAGCCGCCATCGGGTGCGGTATAGCGATCATCGAACTCGCGAATCAGTCGAATCCGAGCAAGTCCCCGGAGATCCCACTTACCTGGAATCAGTATCGCTTTGCGACGGAGACGAGCTTTCAATCTCGTCAAGAAATGGTTGTGGTAGATCCAATTGCTCGGGTGCTCCAGGGCGTCGACGCACTGCGTAGGATCGATGTTCGGACAGACCGTAACCACGCCTTTCAGAGCCGGTTCCGACGAGCTGAATTCTCCGGCCGCTTTGAGCACGAGATTCCCTCCCATCGAATAGCCGATCAACCAGATACTGTCGAGTCCATCGACGGTCGCCAGTTCATGGACAATCGAGCGATAGTCTCCACTGAGGCCACTGTTATAAAGCGTGGGAGTCAGGTGTTCCGTCCCGCCGCAAGTACGCTGGTTCATGCGAACCACATTCAGTCCTGCTCGATACGCCTTGGCGGCGATTCCAAGCATGTAGTGCGACTCGCTGCAGCCTTCAAGGCCATGTACCAGAATCACGGTCGCAGTCGCTTTGCGATCCCGTTGCCAGTGGCAGTGACCCAACAACTGCGTGCCTGGCTCGACGGTGAACAGTCGATCTTCGCAAGGGACGTCCATCAATTGCATGCCTCTTGGCCAATACTGTGGGAAGAGTGTCATGGCGTGGGTATTGCGGAGAATCCGTGGCGGTTCGAATAGGGTGATAGGTCCCATATACACATCCTAAAATAAAAAGGGTGCCGTTCCTACTATGAACGACACCCCTTTTGTAGATATGGCTCCCCAAAGGCGACAAAGATGGGCAATGGAGAGAGATTATCCGAGTTTCATAGCTGGCGCAACTGGACCTCATTCGGTCTCAATGATCTTGAGGCCCTCCTCACGGTCGCACGTGAAGCCAAGGAGTGGATTGTCACTCATGGCTTGAAGCGCTGAGCTACTTCAGCGGGCCCACCCAGGTCTCCGAGGGACCTCCTTTTATGTGTTACGTGGAGCAATATAGATGGCAAGCGAGCCACAACGCAGAGATTAAGTGAAGCAATAATTAAGGCTGTCTCTTCCGGAGAGCACGATTGCATTCCGCGATCTTGTGGGGACCTGTGACGACCAAACCCGTTCGATCACCCTTTGCGATAAGTTTTGGGAATGGACATCCTTCTTCACAAAGATTAAAAGTAGGTTCCTCAAGAATTGCTGATACAAAGTGGTATGCCTGTGCACCAGCGTTTGCAATCCCTAGCGGAGCAACAACCATGGTAAGCATTTGTAAAATCTCGAATCCGGCGACACTGAGGCTAAACGCAAATACATTTTCATTACGCCTTATCGGATGGTCGATGGGAAGCCCTCCAATATACTTTGGATTATCCAGGAATCCTTCTCGCTACGTCCCAGCCCTCGAGCTGTAGTATATCCATTACCGTTCGGTAGACATACCGCACGCGAGCCTGGGCCTTGCCGAGTCCCGCGGCCTTCTTCTTCATCAAGCAATTCCAGGATGATCTGTTCCGGTCAACGCGGGGTCAGAAATTAGGAAATCCCGGTGCAGCTTCGCAATTTCACCAAAACTGACATTGAAGTTTCAGGTTTCAACAAGCGATAATATGTCCTGAGTCGGACGGAGAGGGCAGCTGTGAAAACACGACTAGTGGGGATCCTCGTCTCCATCGCTCTAACGCTCGGAACGATAGGAGATGGCGTCTTTGCCCAAGGGAATACCCCCACCGGGCTCTGGGAAACCATCGATGATGGAAGCAATGACCCCCAGTCGTATGTGAGAATTTGGGTGGACAACGGCGAATTATTCGGCAAGGTCGAGAAACTGATTCGGAAGCCCGGGGAGCACTCGGATCCGAAGTGTATCAAGTGTACTGGCGACAAAAAGGATCAGCCGATTCTGGGCATGACGATCCTCTCAGGATTACGACAAGAAGAAGACGTCTGGACCGGCGGTCTTATACTCGATCCCGATAACGGGAAAATCTACAAATGCCGGATCAAGGTCGAAGATGGCGGAAGAAAATTAGAAGTACGTGGCTATGTCGGCTTCTCACTTATTGGCAGGTCTCAAGTATGGCACCGTGTACCATAGGCAGTTCCTAAACTGAGCCAAGACCAGAAAAGTAGACCAGTCGGCACTTGAGGAACGAGCCTGCCCCGTGCTCTTCTTCACCTAGAAGGAGGACCCGACGATGGCACGACAACGAGGACATACCGAGGAATAGAGTCGAGACACGTGCGACGACGTGGGAGATGTCTGCCGGCAGGTCGGCAGCAGCGAGCAGACGTTTTGCGTGTGGAAGGAAAGTATGCGGGGCTTGGCCTGAGCGATCTCCGCGAGTTGCGCGAACTGCGCGAAGAGAACACCAAGCTGAAGCGGCTCGTGGCGATCTCTCAGTCGATCGGAGGTCTTAAATTAAACACCTACGCTGGTTGGTCAGCTTAAATCTTTTCGTTCATATACCGCTGTTCATGTCATCATGCATAACGGAAAAACAGATATATCAATCCGCCTCCGGGGAAAAGGAAATCGCGAAATGGCGGCTTCTGGCAAGGGCAAGGGAACAGTACGACCCGTATATTAAGTGGAAGGAAGACCTTATCAAAGAGCTTTATGCGGGCAGCAATTTAGTTGATACGAAAAAGGGGCCCATTGAATATGCGATTAACGGCGACAGCGGTCCTTACCTGATCGTCATGCATGGAGAACCCGGGGGGTATGACCAGACTGCGGCTTTGTTTAGTGACATGTTTGGCAAGGGCTTCCGGGTCATCAGCTGGTCCAGGCCGGGCTATATCCGCACGCCTTTGGAGGTCGCAAAGACAATAGAAGAGCAGGCGGATGCGGCGGCCGCACTTCTGGATGCGTTAAACATAGACCGGGTTGCTGTTCTCGGCTACTCGGCAGGGGGGCCTCCGGCCATCAATTTTTCCTCCCGATATCCTGAGCGCACTTGGGCGCTGATACTTGAATGCGCCGTAACCGGGAAATGGGTAGACAGCAGTGACACTCTCCAGGGGAAAATATTTTTCGGATACCTTATGTACCAAGATCCTTTTCTCTGGTCCTCAAATGTTCTCGGCACCTATGCTCCACGGATCATCGGCATGTCCACCATTGAGACCCAAAGTTCCCTGGACAAGCAGGAAACCAAAAAGCTCATGGAGAATATCATGAACGACCCGAAGCGGGTGAAAGTGCTTACCGGAATTATAAAAAGCATGAGTCCTAGCGGACTCCGCGAGACCGGCGTGGAAAATGATATCGAGCAGCTTAAACAAGTGAAAGACCTTCCGCTCAAAGACATCAAAGCGCCCACGCTAGTCATTCACGGGACAAACGATACCGCCGTGTCTGTGGAATACGCCCACTATGCTGCTAAAACAATACCTCACGTCGAATTATACTTGGTGCCCGGAGGATTTCACGTCATGGCATTAACAGATTCCATAGAGACAATTACCCAAAAGCGAGTAAATTTCTTGCAGGAATATGCAATTGAATAGATGTGCGTCTGCTTGTCCTGTACCTCCACAGATACTTCTAGGCAGGGCCACGATCGTCAAGACCAGCGTAGTCTCCACCAGGATCACCAGGGCTTACAGGAAAACCGCCAGGAGGTTCCGTAGTGGGCCTCAGCAACGGACCGGTCATCGTCGCTAGCGTTCGGTCGCCGTTCATGGACCACCCAATACCACGAACGCCATGATGGAGTAGAGCATGAAAAAAAACATTTTCATCACTGGGGGCAACGGCTTCCTGGGAAGATTTTTGGTCCATGCATTACTGAAGGACACGAACAATACTCTTTATCTGCTTGCTCGATCACAAACGACCGAGGAATACTTAATCGATGAGTTTGCATGGGCCGACGTCAAGAGAATCCACATCATCCGTGGTGATATCACGCTTCCTCGTCTTGGTCTCAAGACTAATTCGTGCAGGCGTCTCACAACGACAATAGACGAAATCTGGCATACCGCGGCGGCAACGCAGTTCGGCGATAGATATAAAACCATAATACAAGCTACGAACGTGGGCGGCACTGAAAATGTATTGGGCCTCAGTTCCTCCTTTAAAAGGCTCAGAAATTTTTACTATCTGAGTACCGCATATGTGTGTGGTTCCGGCAGAGGCAACGTGCCTGAAGGCCCAGTGCCGAAGAACACAACATTTAACAATGCCTATGAAAAGTCGAAATATGATGCCGAGTGTCTGGTAAGGAAATCCCGCTTGCCGTTTACGATTATCAGGCCCACCATCCTCACAGGAGAATCTCGGACGGGGGATGCGCGGTCAGAAAGGAGTCGAATGGTCTATGGCTTTGTCTTGGCCATCTATCAATCAATGCTTCGGTTATTTCGCGACGAGATAGAATTTTGGAAGCGATGGGAAAAAAGAGGCGAGTCCGATCCCTTTAAAATCGATCTCAGACTATTCGGCTCACCCTCGGCAACGAAAAATTTGATCACCGTCGATGACGCCGTGAACGTCTGTCTGGCAATTAGGGGATCGCACGATAAGGTTGGCAAGACCTTCAATGTCGTCAATGAGCATTGCATCTCCTTGGGGACCATGCTGGAAGTACTCCAGGGCTTACTGAAGGTGGGCGGGATCACATTCAAACCCGGAATGTCATTTGCCGACATCAGGGGCACAAAAAATCCTGCTGAGCATTTTGCCTACAAGGCGACCATGCCGTTTCATCCGTATGTGACCGTTCCCGAACCGCGGTGGATCACTGATAATGTTAAACAGTTAGGGGTAGAAAGAATACGAATGTGTCCCGAGCTCTTTTCTCTCTTGATTCGCCATTACATGTATACACATCTCTTGGTTCATTGAATGGCAGCGTCGTTTTCTCTAGAGGAACGAATAGACTACCTGGAGGAATTTGGTGGTCACTCTCTCGCGTATTCTACCCTTCAGCCAGGGCTGCGCTACTTTGACGTTCCGCAGATAGGGTATTTGGCCTACCAATCGTACGGCGGACGGGACTTCGTATTGTCCACCCCCATCTGTGCTGACAATCATCTGGAAACCTTGCTGGGAGAATTCATACGAGCTCACGAACACCCCTGCTTCGTCCAAATCTATCAACGAGAAGCGGATCTGTTACGAGACGTGTTTCATCATTATGTCGTCCAAATGGGCATGGAATTTTGGCTCCATGGCCAAACCTGGACCACCCATGGAGGCAAAAAAACTCATATCCGCAGGTGGCTCAATACGGCTCGAAACGCCGACGTTACCGTCAGTCCGATCGATGTGGAAAAGCAACGACAGGACGTGCAGCGAGTCAGCGATCAATGGCGCCACAGCAGGAGAAATGACGGGAAACTCAGATTTCTTGTGAGAGATTTCTCCTCGGACAAGCGTTTGAACACACTGGCAAGGCCGTACGGAGCGTTCCAAAACGGGGGGTTGATTGGGGTAGTCGACTTTGCTCCGATGTTCAGGGGGCATCGTGCCACAGGCTACTATGCCGATCTCGTCCGGATGATCCCGGACGCCCCGAACGGAACGAGCGATCTTATTATTGTCACAGCTTTTCAGGATTTTATTCGCGAGGAATCCCACACCCTGTCTTTGGGCCTTGCTCCATTCGCCCAGCTTCGCCCTTGTGCCCATGAGCCGCCCTTCATCCGTAAGTTGCTTTCCTTGTTATACGTCACCGGAAACCGCCTCTATCATTTTAAAGGAAATTATTTCCACAAAGAGAAGTATCGAGGTGAAGAGGTTCCTGTGTTTTATACAACAAAGAATCGAAATGCTTTCCCAGAGTTAGTCAGAGTGTTTCGGTTAGTAGGAGTGTTTTAACCAAGAATGTCAGGCTCGCGTCCCTAATGCGCGTACTGGAAGGGCTCACCTCGTGATTATTCCCGGCTGGCGCCGACGCCGTTCTCTACTGCCCCATGTAGGATAAGGACAGCGAGTATCCGTCAGCTCAGCCCCAGCTGAGTTACTCGACAACAAAGGGGTGAATGCAGGATGACATGAGAACCTCGCAGGGTGACACATTCTTGGAGCGATGCGAAAAACGCGCAAGCGGAGGATGCGGAATGCCTGTATTTCCAAGTGAGTCGGCTCAGAGCTTAGTCTTCTCAGACCATCAGAAGGAATGCGTCAGGGAGAAATAGTGTCCAAATAGAGATGAGTCCCCGAAAATGTCTCGTCGCCCTAAACCGTAAAATCGAAAGTTATGCTGTGCTAAATTTGTAATAACACTCTGCGCAATAGATAGAATTCATCGAATCCGATAGAATTAATGCAAACGCTGCAAAGACTTTCCGGGCAACGATAAACGGGAAAACCTTCGCAAAACCAAGCCTGTCTTCAGATCCATCTTCCTGAACTTCTAACAGGGTAAGCTCATTGCGCGCGCGGGGCAGCGAGAGCCGGCCGCGCGCAGGAGATACCCCGTCCTAGTAACACGGGGGCCAGGGACTACACTCGTCTCCGAGTCGTCTAGGTTCTGGCCTTGACACCTCTATATCGGAAAGATATAAGTACATATCTATAACGGAGGGATATAGATGAGCCCAAAGCCAAAACATGCGCCCCACCGAGTGCTGTTATCGCTGCACACCGAGCTGTATGACACCATTACTCGATTGTCCCGGGCGATGGATAAACCGCGTGCGGAGGTCATTCGGGAACTCTTGGCCCAGCAACAACCGATTCTGGATGTCATGGCCATAACCTTCGAACAAGCCAAAGCCGGACACAAAGAGCAAGTCGCGAGAGGATTGCAGAAACTGACAGGAGAGGCGTTAAAGGATTTGGGCGAAGTCATGTCACCAGCCAAGAGAAGAAAGAAGTAGTGCGCAATGGCCGGTGATGCCCCCAAGCTGCTCCTGCACGGCCTTGATACGGTCCAGTGTGCCTATTACCTCAGTCCTCCTGTGTCTACACAGCTGGACTTCGCAAAGCTCGCCGTTATCAAGGAACAACTCCGGATGGACAAGAGCCGAGAGCCGCGTCCGGTCAAACTTGGAGGTATGGAGTTTTTTCTCTATCCCTATGGAAGCAGTTCTGGCTATCCCTTCGTCCTGACAAATGAGGACTTCAAGATTGAAGCTGGGGAATTTAACCATCCATCATTCTTTGTCACCTTCAAGAGCCACAGTCTCTGGAAGCATACAGCTTGGACATTGCATCAGCAGTTTTTAAATTGGGCTTCAGCAATAGGGTGTGACGTGCAACAAGCGGAAACACTCTCACGCGTGGATTTCAGCTTCGATTATGCTCTTGCTGAAC